>Ga0208953_1000352_pt1 | contig 42211 bp, 37 predicted proteins | sample RifOxyB2_FD_184033 | JGI IMG/M metagenome (GOLD analysis project Ga0208953, IMG submission 184033) | Groundwater microbial communities from Rifle, Colorado - Rifle Oxygen_injection B2 (SPAdes) | ecosystem: Environmental > Aquatic > Deep subsurface > Groundwater | place: USA: Rifle, Colorado...
TTATAACTGGTGGGCAAGCAATAAAAAGAACGAAGCCGCGGCGCAGACCCCGGTCCAGAGCGTTTCCACGGCCACCATTTTCGCCGGATCCCAGGATACCCCCACCCAGACTTCGCCGCCCGCTTTTTCCCAGCCGCAAAAGACCGCTCCGGCAGAGAAGAGCGTTCAGGATAACTTTCATCCCGCGTCCGATTCTCAGGTTCCCACGGCCGCCGCCAAGTCTCCGCGTTTAACTCAGTCCACCGCCGCGGTCCAGGAGAGCGTGACACCGGCCGCCCAGGCGACGGGGGTAACTCAAGCCGTTTCAACCGGTTCGTATTATAATCCGAAATCCGATCGTGATCCCACTATCACTCCCGAGGAATACCGCACAATGAAGGAAGCGGAGAATTTCCGCCGCGAAACCGAACGCCAGCGTGAGTTAAGCCTGCATCAGCAGCTTAAAGAAGTCGGAGGGGAAAGCCGGATAAAATTGCAGGGGATAGTAGGCAACAGCGTGATCATCAACGGGGAAATGTACGCGGTCGGCAATACCGTGCAAGGCGTAAAACTCCTAAAGATCGGCTCTAACTATGTGATCGGAGAGTACAAGGGGAAGAAGTTCAGAAAGATCTTGCAGTGACTGTGGGATCATAGAGTTTCGGATATTATCAAGGTAACGGAGGTCTTATGAAAAAACTTAGAATTTTGCTCACCGTTTGCCTGCTGGCGGAACAGTTCGCGGTGCCCGTCGCCATGGTCTTCGCCCAGGATGTCAAGATCCCGGAATCCGAAAAGGATTTCACTCAAGACCTCCAGGGACCATCTTCGGAGGAGGGCGGCCCCATACTGGAACAACCGGACAATCACCAGGCCCAGGAGGCGCCTACGGCGTCCACTCCCGGCTCGCCCATAGAATCCGTACAGAGCGGCGCCGCCCCCAAAGAAGCGCCCATGTACGAGGAAGTGGAGGCTGTGTCTCCGCTTGACCGCAAGATAGGTCCTATAAGGCTTAAAGGAGCTCCGTTATCCACTTTCCTGGACGTTGTCTCAGCCCAGTCAAAGGTTAATTTCATCATAACGGAGGGGCTTGAAGCTAAAACCATAACCGTTTTCTTAAGGAAGACCACGGTGCGCGAGGCGCTGGAACTTCTGCTGCGGGTGAAAGGCCTTACCTATCAACGCATTGGCAAGAGCAACACCTATGTGGTGCAGAAGCGCTCGGCCGATATGCCGAATCTTATCACCAAAATATATGTGCTTAACTATATACCGCTCATCAAGATCGGCACCATTGGCGAGGATCTGGCGGCCGTTACTTCACAGAACGTGTCTTTTAGCGGCGGCGAGCAGCAAGGCGAACAACAGGGTGGCGGACAGCAGGGGGCGGGACAGCAGGGGGGCGCCGATGAAAAGAGCGTAGCCATTATCAGCATTATAAGGAGCGTTCTTTCAAAGAAGAACGGCAAAATGGCCACCGATCCCAGGACCAACACGCTCATCATCACGGACGTGCCGGAAGTTTTTCCGCAGATCGAGCAGATCATAGCGGAACTTGATAAAAAAGCCCCGCAAGTCCTCATAGAAGCCCAGATCGTGGAGATCAACACCGACCGTCTTAACGAACTGGGGATAGAGTGGGGCGGCGCGCGCGGGGAAATGGCTTATTTTGCCGGCCCGGCCAGGCTGACCGACTATGGTCTTCGCCCGGGGTTCTTTTCCGGAGACCAGTGGAAATATTTCTATCCGGCTAAAACCGAGGCAGCCTCCGCTTCGGACAGCGGCAGCAGCGGCGCCAGTACCATTGATCCTATTTTCGCAACCGGGGCGAAGGGAGCGAAAGGCATATTCCAGGGCGTATTCAGCCTTGCGCAGCTCCAAGCCATATTCAGGGCGCTCATTTCAAAAGGCGAAGCCCGGTATCTGGGCAAACCCAAAATAGTGGCCATGAACAACATGACGGCGCTGATCTCGGTTTCAAGGGATGCGGCCATGGGGGAAACTTCCCAGACTTCGTCCGCCGGGGGCTCTACCGGCTCAACTTCCACCGGATCGGAAAGGCGGAGGATAGGTCTAACGCTCAAGGTCACGCCCCAGGTCAACAAGGAAGGTTATATCACGCTGGTGGTTCAACCATATTACGCCGACATGATCGCTTCCGCGATCACGGTCAACGGTAATACGGTTTATGATCCCGTCAGCAGGGGCGCTTCCACCATGGTCCGGGTAAAGAACGGCCAGACCGTGGTTATAGGCGGCATGCTTTCCTCCACCGAAACCAAGAGCGTTAAGAAAGTGCCCCTGTTGGGATATATTCCAATTATCGGCTGGCTGTTCACCAGTGTGAGTTCCAGGAGGACAAACACGGATTTGGTCATTTTTGTGACGCCCACAATTTTGGTAGACTAACAAGCGGATGGGCGCGGATGGACAAACGCGGATTGAAGTCCGTGGCGATTTTGGCCGCGCAGCATGCTTCGATCGGCGATGATTTGTGTTTAAATTATGGCAAGACAAAAACTCGGCGAAATAATGGTCGCGGCGGGCTGGATAACAGAGGATCAGCTTGCAAAGGCCCTGAAATTCCAGCAGCAGAACATCTGTCTAATCGGCGAGGCCATTGTGAAGATGCATTTCTCCACGGAGGAGAAGGTCGCCATGGCCCTGTCCAAACAACTGGGCGTGCCTTACGCTTCCAGAGAGAATCAGATCCTTAACCCGGAAAAGGGCCAGGGACTGGAAAAAGTAATGCCGGAAAAGTTCGCGCGCGAATATGCTATTGTGCCGCTTTTTATTGAAAACAATGTTCTTGCCGTCGCCATGGTTGACCCGGCTAATATCCTGCTGATAGATAATATAAAACTTGTCACGGGCATGGATGTGCAGCCTTTTATCGCCACCAAGGCGCAGATCCTGAAGGTGGTGGACTCTTTCTTTCAGGGCGCCACCGACCTTATCGACACCGTCATGGACGCCGCGGACAAGGGAAAGGGCGAGGCCAGCGAAAGCGACGTCATCACCGCGGACGGCAAACTGGACCTGGATAAAGTTATAATAGGCGAATCTAAAGGCGCCCAATCCATAAAACTGATCAACGCCATCGTGAAGCAGGCCATATCCGAAAGAGTAAGCGATATTCACCTTGAAAAATTCGACGAAAAAGTTTCCCTACGCTTCCGCATAGACGGAGTGCTCTATGAACGCAGTTCCCCGCCCGGAGACCTGGTGAACGCGCTTATCTCCCGCGTGAAGATTCTTTCAAAGCTTGATGTTTCCGAGAGGCGCCTCCCGCAGGACGGCAGTTACTCAATAAAATACCAGAACCGAATAATCGAAGTCCGCGTATCGGTCTGCCCCACCGTTTTCGGAGAAAAGATGGTCCAGCGGTTGTTGGACAAAGGCGCGGTAGAATTGAATATAGACAAACTGGGGTTTGAACCCAGACAGAGTTCCGACTTCCTGAAAGCGGCGAGAGCTCCGCACGGCCTCATATTTCTGACGGGGCCCACCGGTTCCGGCAAGACCACCACTTTAGGCGCCGTATTAAACAGTATTAAATCCCCGGAAATTAATATCATGACCCTGGAGGATCCGGTGGAAATAAAGATGGAGGGCATAAGCCAGGTCCAGATAAAGCCGGATATCGGCCTTACTTTCGCCATGGGGTTACGATCGTTCCTCCGCCAGGATCCGGATGTTATATTGGTCGGAGAAGTCCGCGACGATGAAACGGCCGAGGCGTGCCTCAAAGCCGCCATGACCGGCCATCTGGTATTAAGCACGCTGCACACAAACAGCGCTCTTGAGGCTATTCCCAGATTGATAGATATGGGGATCGAAAATTACCTCCTGGCCAGCACCCTTCTGTGTCTGGCAGCCCAGCGCCTGGTGCGTCAGCTTTGCCCTGATTGTAAAGAGCCGTATAGGCCGCCGCAACAAGAGATAGACCAGATGATGGCGGAATGTATGCTGAATCCGCTTCCCGACCCCGCCAAACTGATGTTTTACAGGGCTAAAGGCTGCCCCAAGTGTTTCAACATGGGCTATAAAGGCCGGAAAGCCATCTACGAAGTCTTTTTCAACACGGAAGAAATGAAGCGGATCATCTTTAAAGACTCCGACCTCCACAAACTGGCGGAAGCCGCCGCGAAAAACGGGGCCTGGGGCCTGAGGGCCAGCGGCTGGCGTAAAGTTATCGCCGGCGTCACCTCCGCCGACGAGATGCTCTCGGTCACGGTCGCGGAAAGATAACAACTTGCTTTTACGGCTTTTCTGACATATACTCTAAGTGAGGATTATGCCGAAATTTACATATACGGTCCAGGATGCCCAGGGCACGGTAACCACCGGCAATGTTAACGCCGATGACGAAGATCAAGCGGTACAGTCCCTCCAGGCCAAAGGGCTGTTTATCCTTTCCATCCAATCCGAGGCGGTCAAATCCAAAGGGATAATGAGTTTGAAAAGGTTTAATACCGGAAAAGTTTCCGGCCGGGACCTGGTTTTTTTCGGCGAACAGATGTCCACCCTGCTGACCGGAGGCATTCCGCTGGTGCGCGCGCTTTCCCTTTTAGGCGAACATTCCGAAAACAGGGCACTCAGCGCGGTTCTGGGACAGATCACCAAGGAAGTATCCGCGGGCGGCGCCTTCCACAAGGCCCTTGAAAAGCACCCCGCCGTGTTTGATGAAGTATGGATATCCCTCGTGCAGGCGGGTGAAGTCTCCGGACAACTGCCCATGGTCCTGCGGCAGATAACCGCATACTGCGAATCACAGGAAAATCTGAAATCCAAAATCATCACTGCGCTGGCTTACCCGGCCGTCCTGGCGCTTTCCTCCGTAGGCGTGCTGGCCTACTTTATTGTTTATATTGTGCCGGTTTTCGCCGGTATTTTCAGGGATTTCAATCTCCCGCTTCCTCTCATTACGCAGGTTATAGTCGCTATTTCCAACGTCTTCGGAAAGTATTTCGCCATTCTGATCCTTGCGGCTATCGGCGCCGGCATGTCGTTCCGGGGCTATATCACCACTTCGGCCGGTCTCCTTACCTGGAACCACATCCAGTTCAGACTCCCTCTTTTCGGCAATCTGATAAAGAATATGCAGACGGAGCGTATGCTTACCACCATGTCCACGCTTATCCGTTCGGGAGTCAGTATCCTGAACGCCGTTTCCGTGCTTGAGGGCGCCTTCCGTAAGAATCTCATCTATCAAAACGCGCTTAAACAAGCTAAGAACGATATCGCCAGCGGACGGTCCATCTCGGAGTCTTTTAAGCGGACGGGGATTTTCCCGGGCATGGTGACCGAGATGATGTGGATGGGAGAGGAATCCGGCAAATTGCCTGATATTATCGTGGTGCTTTCAAAATATTACCAGGAACAGATAGAACAGTGGATCAGGCGCTTTTCTTCGATGATAGACCCGATCCTGGTTGTCGGCATCGGCAGCGTTATCGGTGTTGTCGTCCTGTCAATCTTCATGCCCATCTTCCAGTTGTCACAGATAGGCGCGAAGTGACTTCTTGAGAACAAACGCTATAATGGCCGGATTTGCGAATTAAGCTGATTCCAGGGGGGATTTATGAAATGCAATCGAAAAGGCTTTACTCTTATCGAGTTATTGGTTGTAGTGCTCATTATGGGGATCCTGGCTTCAATGGGCATTCCCCGCTATCTTAAGACCGTTGAGGTTTCAAAAGCGGGCGACGCCGTGGCTATAGGGCATATGCTGGCCAATTCTTACAGGATGTATCTGGTGGATCATCCTTTGGGGCTTACCCCAACCGTACTGGGCAACACCTGTAACAGCGCCACTTGCTCCGCCGCCGCCGGAGCCTGTGTGCTTGTGGCGTGTAATTATGTGGCACGCCAGGATTGGAATACAAGCGCATATAGCTTTACCGTCGGAGGCACGGTGGGAACCCTTGTTACAGCAAGACGCAGGTCCGGCACCTACGCCGCCTGGGGGTACACCTTTTCAGATTTGACCGGCGGGGGGGCGGGATGCGCCCCGCTCAGCGGTGCCCCGCCTTGCCCCAGTTTTTAATCCATGGCGATAGTTTTGTGTGAAAGACCGTGGCTTGGGATTTTAGGGAAAGAGCGCCATCCGACCGACAAAAAAGATGCCGGGGGGGCCGTATCGGGATTATATGAATATTTGGCCGAGCAGATTCAGGAGCGGAACAAAGAATGAGGGACGCGGCGCAGCACTCTTTTCCGGAGACTTGCCGCGATGGTTTAGCAACGGTTTTCTCCACTCCATGGGAAGTCTGGTTTTAAACCGGCTGCTTCGTTGTTTTTCTTTAATATACGGACGATTTACCCATATCGTTGCGCTTTGCCGCCGATTGAGATCGGAGTCTCCGAATACTCATATAATTCCATTAGAAACCTTCGGAAAAAGATCGGGCCAGACTTTAATAGAAGTCGCTGTCGCCACCATAATATCGGCTATCACTTCGGTAGCCGTTTTTTCCGTTATCCTTTCGAGTTTCGTCTCCGAACAGAAGGCGGATAAAAAGGAGCTGGCTGCGATGCTGGTCAAAAACGCCCAACAAACGCTTCAGGCCTTTGTCAGCGCGGTGCCGTCTGAAGCCGCCTATACCATTAACGCGGGGGGCCTGTGGGCGGCGGACACCAGCGGCAGATGGGCGCTTTTCGGAGCGCCCGACCCCGGGTTCAGGCATGACATTTCATCGCTTATGAACAGCACCGCGTTACAGACCACCCCATCGGTGAACTGCGTTTGGACCGGGAATTGTTCTTTTACTTATGTCGTGATCGATTCCCCCAGCGCCAATTGCATCAACGGAATATTAGGCGCCGGTACCAACAACGCCTGTAAGACCGTAGTCTTCAGCTTGCTCTATGCGGATTAAGGAGCAACGCTTGGGGCGGATCGGCGCCCCGCTTCCGGTGGATTTAGGCGAAAATCGGCATCGCGCAGAAGGTTGTCCAAAGTTGAAACATACGGCACTGCCGCGATAGGTAGGCTTATGAAGTTTAAAATCAGGGAAGGGTTCACACTAACAGAGCTTGTTATCGCGACCATTATCTTCGGGTTTATGGTCATGTCTCTGGCGACCCTCCATTCCACCGCCAGTAAACATATGCTTCAGAGTTACCGGCAGAACACCGTCAAGTCCAATGCCTCAGTGGCTATGAGAACCATCACCGCCAGACTGGCCGAGGCTAACAGGATCGATGCTCCAGCCCCTGGTAATTCCGGAAATACGCTGCGTTTTGCCGTAAATGTCGATCAGCGGAGCGGATGTTACCCGATAAATCCCTTAGTGCCGACTTCTGCTTCCTGGCATGAATTCTGCTATGTTCCCGGTATTACACCCCAGTGCCCTCTTGGCGACTGCCTGTATTACCACACCGGCGCGATCGCCGGAGGCGGCGGTTGCCCCAACGGACCGTTCTGGAATGCCGTTTACCCGCCCTCCGTTCCATGCTGCGGCTGTTCCGGCTACGGAACCGTAGTTCAACTGGCTTCATATGTTCAACCCCTGGCCGGCGGAGCGCTCTTTTCCAGGACGCCGCAACTGGGCAACACCCTTGTAAAGATCAGTCTGCGCATATTATGGGACCCGGCCAAAATTGCGACGATGCCCGGCGGCCGCAATTTCACCAAAACGGCCAAGATTATAGACAAAACCCTTAATACCACCGTCAGAATCAACCGTGCCGGCCAGTGACGGTCCGCAGGCAACACGTCGCAGAATCGTATGCTTTGCAAGAAGCAATTTTGAAGCATGCATATGGCATAACGCTTATGGCCCATGGCCGGCCGGGATTTCAGCCGCAAGGCATTGAAATGACAGGTTTTGTCTGGTAAACTATGATTACCGAGAGGGGAGATAATGGAAGATATGCCGTAAGAATCAGTCATCCGTCTTCCCAGTCGGTTATTATTTATTCCCTGCTGTTTATTATCGCATAATTTGCGGAACGGACTTTTTTATGAAACCGCGGACATACTGGAGAAAAGGCGCGATATTGCTTCAGACACTGATCATGTCGGTGCTGCTGTCCATGATCGCGGTGATGCTTCTTAAATGGGTCTTTGCCAGATACATCATTGTCTCACGTGTCCAGCGGAGCGCTATGGCAAACGCCAAAGCCGTAGGTTACGCCGACCGATTCGTGGCTTGGGGATTCGGGTCGGTTCCGTCCAATCGCAGCGATACTCTTCTTCCTTTAGACAGCAGCCCGCGCAACTCTATCTCGTTTCAGATCAAAGACAACGTCGCTCCATATCCTCCGGCCGGTACCCACCGCGTAGTGGTTACCTATGAGGAAGATTAGCGATTAACAACAGGTGCAAAGATACACATGCCTCATACGATGTTTTTGAAAGTTTTTCTTTTTTTTTTGCTAACGGGCGCCTCATGCGCCCAGGAATCTTCCACCGGCGCCGTCTGGCATCTAAAATCCTCCCCGCATTTTCAGATTTATCATGAATCCTCCTGGTCTCCAGCCTCGATATCGCTTGAGCTGGAGAGACTGTACGGCAAACTGCGCCTCAATATTTCCATGTTCGCGCCCTGGATGGTACAGGAAAAGACCAGGATATATATCTACAAGAATCAGGACACCTATCTGAATGGGGAATTCACCCCGCCCAAATGGTCCAAAGGTCTGGCTTATTTTAATAAAAAGACCATAGTGGTATACGACACCGGGAATATCGTTACGCTTCGGGCGGTTATCGCGCACGAGCTCACCCATCTGTATTTTGAGAGCTTTTACGGCGAGTCCATGAAGTACCCGCCACAGTGGCTCAATGAGGGTTTGGCTGTGATGATGGAGGATCTCTCTTATACGGAAGAAAGTCCCTGGTCCCTGGCTCTGAAGTATTTTTCAAAGGAGAAGATAATACCGCTGGAAGATTTTTTTAAGATGAAACTGGAGCAGCTGGATTCCGATGAACAGATAGGTTACTGGTACCTGGAGTCTTTCGGCGCGGTTTCGTATCTCTTTCAGCCGCACAAACGTCTGCAGTTCAAGAATTTTTGTTCCATCCTGCGCAAAGGCGAACCGTTGAACTCGGCGCTCTGGAAATTATACAGGCTGAACGGTCCGGCCGGAATGGAGGCGCCCTGGCGGTACTGGCTCAGCGCGTACAGCGCCAAGGAAACCAAGGGATTTTCGGCCGATTTTCCTTCGGCCAGCTTCAACTTTAACGCCGTTGAGCCATCCTCTTTCGGCTTTACCAATTTCGGTTCCGGAGGCAACCGGCGCTGAGCCCTGTTTTTTCAAGGCCCCTGAGCATTCGATCGGCCCCCGGTCCGAGTCCGGCCCAGGCGTAGAAATTCAGTACGCCTATTATATCGCAGATCCCGGCCCCCGAGGGCAGGTTGAGCGTGGCCCCGCCCTTTTTCCGCGCTTTCAGAGCCTCCAGGGCCGTCCAGGCTTCAAAAAGGGACGGTTCAGCGTTCAACGCGTCATTGAAATCCCTTGCGGCTTTCTCTTTCTCTCCGTTTCTCCACAAGGCGAGGCCGCGTATATAAATAGCGCCGGCTTTCCCGGGAGAACTCCTGAGCGCGGCTTCCGCCAGCTTAAGGCCCTCCGGGCCGCGTTTTAGCGTTATATAAAAAAAAGCCAGGCGCAATTGCATGTCGGGATCTCCGGGGCCTAGTTGCAGCGCTTTTCGCATATGCTCTTCCGTTCCCCGCATGTCGCCTTTGGAGAAAAGGGCCGCCGCCATGTTGAGTTCAGCCCTCGGGGAGGAGGGGGATGACGCTAATATCGATGAGAAAAAGGCTTCGTCGTCCATAAATACAGGAGCTCGTTTAAGGAATAAAGATATAAGCAGAAGAAGATAACAGATCCCTGCCGCCGCCGTAAAACCCCTTCCAAACGTTTTGCGAACCATATCCAGCGCGGCGCCGGACAGCAAAGCATAACCGGCTAGAGGGATATACAGGTAACGGTCGGCTTTTATATTAGCTATCGGTATAATGTTGGAAACGGGCAGAAGCGCGGTAAAGATGAAAAAAAGCGCAAAGGCCGCCGTCGTGTTCCTTTTAAGCAGAAGAAGCGCGGCCGCCAGAAATGCCGAAAGCTCAATAACCGAAGGGAGGGCCCGGCTAAAAGACTTTATCACGCGGGGGGAGTAGTCGCCGCTCAAATTAAAGGGCGCGATCATAGCGTTGATATATTGGCGCCAGATGTCCATCATAGTCAGAAGATTCAGCTTCCAGTCGGAATATATCTCCCGCCAGGGCGGAGCCGGCGCCCCGCCCATTCCGGCAGGGATGTCCCGCGGCAGCAGAGAATCCGGGTAAAGCCCCATAAAGGCTTTTCCGGCTCTCCAGGCGCCGGGAATTATATAGCCGGCTCTGGGGAAACGAAACCACAGGTAAAAGGCCGCCGTGCAGATAAGAAGGCCTAATTCCAGCAGAAATCTTTTTTTGAACATGAAACTGCCCAGTACCATACGGCGGTAGATCAGCAGGACAAGGGGAAAGGTCGCGCCCATTTCGTTGGAAAGCATTGAAAGCAGGAAAAAACAGACAACTGGAAGTGAATAATATTTCTTACCGGCTTTTTCGCCCAGCTCCGCGGACAAGAAGGCGAGTAAATAGAAAAAAAGACAAAGGAGATGGCTCCGAAAAGTGATTATATTGACCGGTTCCGCGGCCAGCGGGTGGGCGGCGAACAACAACGCAGCCAGAAAAGCGGAGGACAGGGTGATCCCAAAGATACCGGCACATAAGACGAAAACAAGCGCGGCATTGGACGCATGCAGAATAATATTGGTGAGGCGGAGGTTCCAGATGTCCGCCGGGCCCGCGCAATTGTCCAGAATAAGGCTGGCGTTCACCACCGGCCTGGCGCTCATGGGCACGGGAAGCACTTTCAGGAGATAGACCGGGTTCAGCACGTAGCGCAGGTTGGAACATTCCTGTATAAAGGTATTGTGCGTTATGAAGACGTTGTCATCCCAGACAGGCCTGTTTGAAAGCGAATTCCAATACAGTGAGACGGTAAGCAGAAATACGGCGGCGACGGAGAATAAAAGCTGCTTTGTTTTTTTTCCCATTTTGACCCTGGATTAATTTTATAATATTTATATAGAGGATTTTTTAAACATGCCGGAAAAAAAAGGACATAAAGGGCTTGCCAGTTTAATAATACCGGTCTACAATGCTCTCCCGCACCTGAAAAAATGCGTGGAGAGCGCGGTCAAAACGGCGGACTGGCCGTATGAACTTATTCTTGTGGATAATGCTTCCGACCTTCCCACCCGGAAATATATCAAATCCCTTCCAAAAGCGGTAAAGATATTCAATCCCGCCAATTACGGTTTCGCGAAGGCCGTTAATCAGGGAATAAAAGCGGCGAAGGGAGAATTCATAGTACTGGTAAACAGCGATCTTATTTTTTACGAAGGATGGCTTGAGAGCCTTATCCGCTGTCTTACCTCCTCACGGGATATAGGCGCGGCGGGCCCTATGACCAACCGGACGGTTGGAGTGCAACGTATATTACTGGCGCCGAAGATTGAACGAAATCCCAGGGCGCTTGAGCTGTTTGCCGGCGCCATGCAGCTTAAATTCAAGGGCAAGCATTTTGACGTCCACAGATTGGTGGGGTTTTGCGTCGCGCTCAAGCGGGAAGTTGTGGAGCGGGTGGGACTGCTGGACGAACGCTTCGGAACCGGCTGTTTCGAAGACCTGGACTACTCTTTACGGGTAAGGCAGGCCGGCTGGCGTCTTGCCGCGGCAAAGGACGTTTTCGTGCGCCATCATCATCATGCCAGTTTTACAGGCCATGATCATTTTCACGACTGGGCCGTCAGGAATAGGCAGGTTTTCATAGATAAATGGTGCAGGAAAGCGTTGGAGTTTTTGGACGAGATAGACCCATATCTGGAGCCTCGGTCCATAAAAATGCTGGAGAAATATTAAAACCTGCCGCATGAATACGCCCCCCGGAGCCTGTTTGGATAAAATTTATCCCGTTTCGGGCCATTCCATGCGTTTTTTGCTGGAACCCGGAGACAGGGTGGCGGTGACGCATATCCGCAGGGAGGCCCTTAAAACCGGGGACATCGCCTTACTGCTGAAATGGAACGGCGCGAAACCTGAAGGCTATGTCATACACCGCGTTGCGGCCCGGTTCGCGGGAGAAGGCGGCCCGCGCCTTTTGACTAAGGGGGATAGCCTGCTTTCCTTCGACGGGCCTTCTTCCTCTTTTCAGCCGGTGGGGAAAGTGGAGGAAATATTCAAGCGGGGTCTGCGCGCCAGGCCGGGGGATCTTGTATGCGAGAGGTTCTGGCCGTTTTTTTCCCTGTATTCCTTTCTCGCCAATAAATTTTTATCATTTTCCCTAATTGCGGGCAGATATTTTTTTGTTTTCCTGCACCTGTTTCTTGTGCGGCCTTTCCCGTTCCGCCGGACCACGTCTGCGGCCTATAACGCTGCCGTTTGTTGGTGGGAAAGTTGCCTTTATCCATCCATGCTCAAGACCTGTTCCCGGCTGTTCTTCGTTTTTGACTCGCGGGCGTTTTCAGCCGCTCCGCCGTATCCGGATGTCCGCCGCTTCCGCTCCGGCAGAATAGAGCGCGACGAGATATGGGCTGGAGAGGTGACCGTCAGAGATTATCTTATCATAGACAGGAACGTCCGCGTCACCGTCCTCCCCGGCGCCAGTATCCGGTTTGAACGGGCGGAAGGATGGTTCATCCCCGTGCTGCGTTCTGGTCTGGACGGCCTGGAAGAACTGGACAGTCTTCATCCTAAAATACTTGTCTACGGCTCTTTCGATATAACGGGGTCGCGGGAAGCGCCCGTGACCTTCTCGGAAAATAGCGGGGGCATCCATTATCTTGGCGGAGCCTCCGGAACTTTATCGCATTTCCATTTTCCAACCTCCGGGGGGACAGCCTTGAGCGCGTGGGACAGCGCGGTTCTAAAAATAAGCAATTCTTCGTTTGCCGCCCCTTCCGCCGCCCTCCGCCTCAACAACTGTTCCACCGCTGAGATTTCTTCCTGTTCTATTTCGGACGCGGGGACTTCGGCATTCGTATTGCGCGACCACGCCCGCTTGCGTGCCTCGGATATACGGGTAAAATCTTCAGCGGCCGCGGCCCTGGACGCCGGCGGCCGCTCCGTGTCGGAAATAAAAGACGCTTCGTTTACCGGCGCCTCTCCCGCCCTTCGTCTCAATAGTTTTTCCACCGCTGAAATTTCTTCCTGTTCCGTTTCAGGCGCGGGGACTTCGGCATTTATACTGCGAGAGCGCGCCAGATTGCGCGCCTCGGATCTACGGGTGCGGTCTTCGGCGGCCGCGGCCCTGGACGCCGGCGGCCGCTCCGGTATCGAAATAAACGACTCCGATATACGCGGTAACGGAACCGGGATAAGGCTTTCCGGGAGAGCTTCTGCCGCGCTTAAGAACTGTGTGTTTTCCCGAAACGGTTCAGGAGTGTCTTTAGACAATAGTTCAACCCTGAGCGCCTCGGACTGCACTTTTGAAGATAATAGAGGCCCTTCCGTTGAAACGCTGGACAAGGCCGAAGCCCTTCTTTCCGAGGTCCGCTCGTCCGGCCGGCCTTCCGCGATAGTCCTTAAGGACGGCGCCGGCTTAAGAATCCTAGGCGGTTTTTTTCAAAGTCAAGCTTCGCCGCTCGCCTATATCGGCCGAGGTTCGGACTTGCTGGCGGATAATTCCTCCTTTTCATCCGAGGGCAATACATTCGTTTCAGAGGATGCGTCCAGTTTGAAAATAAGAGGCTCCAGGATCGCGTCATCCGGAGGGTATCCCTTAAGAATGTCCTGCGGACGGTTTGAAATGTCCGGATGCGAAGTTTCCGGCCAAGGCGGGGTGTTTATAGAAAAAGCCTCGTCCGCCGCTATCACGGACTCGGTTATAACCTCCGCGCGGTATGCTCTCATTTCCGGAGCAGGCCGTCTCCACGTTTCAGGCCTAAGGGCCGAGGGCGGGGAAATGGGGGGGATCGAGCTTAGAGCGGGAGAAAACTATATAGAGCGCACGGAAATAAATAATGCTCCTTCGCCGGGAATATCGGCCTTTCCCGGAGCCGAAGTCAAGTCATTGTCCGTCCTTTATAACGGTCGTGCCTGGGTGCCCGCCCCGCCGCGCGAATATAACAACCGTTCCTGGGCGGCGCCGCGCTCAGGCGGGCCGCCGGCGTCGCTGAAAAAATGCGCGCACACTTTTGTCATAGCCACCTCCGGCCTTTTCCCGCTGGTCGTTTTTTACCGGCTGGTCTATAAAGCGGCGCTATTTATAGCTTCGCGAACGCTCTATATCCAGCCGCCCGTGGAAGCTGTCTGCGTTCACCGGGGGATGACCACCGCTTCATGGCTGCCCGGCTATAGCGACATAGATCTACAGCTTATTATCGCGGAGCTTCCCGCTGAAAAAGAATCCGCTTTTATGGATGAATTCTTCAATCGCCGCTCCGTTCTGAAAAGTTTTTTCCCTTTCCTTGGCGAAACCCTTATTTCCACCGCCGGGGAATTGAAAGCGTTCCTGGATCTGGGCGGAGTGAAGGCGGGAGAATTTTCAGCTTCGGCTAAGTCGCTCAGAGGGAAGACGCGGCCCGGCGCTCCGCCGTACGTCCGGCCCGCCGTTTCCTCCGCCGATATCGCTGAAGCCTTTTATTCCTATACCCTATTGATGAAAAATCTTTTCGGCACTAAATTCACCCCAGAGGCGATGCGAAAAAGGAACTGTTTTAAAGCGATTGTGGATATACAACGTTATCTCGATCCATTTTCTTCTCCGGCCTTACGACTTTCACGCGCCGCCTACGCCTGTTCACGGAAACTAGAGCCATTTGAGGAAGCCGACTGTGCAAAGGGAGCGTTCGTAGCGTTTTCCTCAATGCACCGGTTTTTCACGGATGGCCCGGACTTTAAGGCGGCACAGGTCCCGGAGGGGACGAAGATATTGAGAGCCGGCCCCGGCGCCGCCTTCGGTTCTTTCAATAAAACCAGATTCGATGATGTGGTGGGGGAGATACGCCACAGCGCGCCCGGCGGCGGCATCTCCTGCATTTTGGACAGCCTTTACAGATTTTACGTAGTGGTACCGGACGAAAACGCCCAAGATCCAGACGCTTTTTCCAACGTCTGCGCAACTATCTCGCGGCTACGCTTGAAAAACGCCTTCCTAGCGCCGGTTCCAATGGTCCTGTCGCGCAGCACTTTCGAAGCGCTTTCTGTCAGCGCGTATTTGAACAATCCGCTTTTCTGGCTGGATTTCCACGGTTATTTTTCCGGGGATTTCTCAGCCGACGGGCTTTTGCCGGAGGAAAGTGTGATATATAAATATAATTTCCCTCCCCTGTCCTTTTTTCCTTCCGTAGAGCGGCTGAGGGAAACGGCAATGCTGAGCTTCAGGCATTTTGCCGTATCCTGCCGCTCCTATTTCCCTGAACTTACCTCTCAATACCTTTATTCGAGGATAATGGGGCTCCGTCTGCTCATCGAAAAAGAGACCGCTGTGCCTTTTTCAGACACAGCTTTTATTCGGAAATGTTTTTTGCGCCAATATCCCGCTTACGCCGCGGAGCTGGAAAGGCCGGAACTGCTTAGGGTTCGAGATTTACGCCGGGATTACGCCTTTATCTTGGGGCAAGTCAAATCACTGGAGTCATTTTTAGATGAGCGCGATAGCGGATAGTATCCGCATGTTTTCTAAAATGTTTTTGCCTCATCTTTCATTTTCTTATCCATGAATTCCATGGAGTCTTACATATAACTTTACTCAATGAAAAACGATTTTAATTTTCCGGTTAGTGTGATAATAATAACTTTCCGAAGGCAAAGAGCGCTTAACACCTGCCTCTCAAGCCTTTGGACTGCCGCCGCCCGTACGCGGCCGCTGGAAATTATAACGGCGGTGAACGGCCGTGATGAGGGAACGTCGGTTTTCTTGCGGGACATTGAAAAAAAAGAGCCCCTTCTAAAAGTATTGGAACTGCCGAGGATGTGCAGGGGGGAAGCCAGGAATGCCGCTTTGAAGGCCTCCGCAGGAGGATGGATCTGTTTTTTGGACGACGATACCGAGGTGCCGCCGGATTATTTCAGCAACCTGGCATCGGAAATAAAAAAAGGGGGCGCCGATGTTTTGGGCGGGGGGCAGGCGATAGATCCAGAAAAAGCCTCTGTCTTTGAAAGAGCGGCCTATTTCGCCTTGTCCTCATTTTGGGGAGCGGGGCCTTTCCGGGTGAGGTTCCGGCCCTTTGGCGGCAGACGGCAGGCGGGTCCGGAGGAATTCATCCTGTGCAATCTGGCTTTCAGAAGGGAAGTTCTGGGGAAAGAACTTTCCCCCTTCAAAGGTCACTTAACCAGCGCGGAGGAGAATCTGCTTCTTAACGAACTCTCCGCCGCGGGCATCCCCATGCGCCTGACCGGAGGATTAAACCTGATCCACAGAAGGCGATGGGACCTGGCTTCTTTTTCCGGTCAGATCTTTCGCTCCGGAATGGGAAGGGCTCAGATCACGTTCCTTTACCCCGATGGTTTCACGTTTTTTACGATTTTGCCCGCGCTTGGGGCGCTCATATCGGTATGCGCACTGTTCTTTTCTCCCGGCTTTTTAAAGGCGGGAATTCTTTTGTATTTCGCGGGAAGCGCAGCGTCCGCCATGCCGGCTCTGCGCGACGGCGGAGCGAAAACAGGCTTCGTCTGTTTCGCGCTTTTTTTCGCGACACATTTCTCATACGCGGCCGGCTGGTGTTGGGGGGGGCTTGGTCTGCTGAAAGACTTCTTCAGGCGCGGTGAACGCCTTTCACGGTGCGTATGTGAGACTCCTCCAAGAGAAACTTTTTGAGGACCAGCGCGTTAGCGGCGGGATCCGGGGACAGGCGGAAATGAAAACCGGCGCAGTTCTTTATCAGCGCCAGGGCCGCGGCGAAACGCCCGGCGAGCATCCGCGCTTTTCTCAGCAGATCGGATGGTTCCGGACGGATAAAATATTCCGCTATCTGAGGAATTCCGCCTCCGGCGATAAGCGATTTTAAAAGTTCCAAGATCGTAAACACACATGCGGCGTTTTCAATAAGAGGCGGCCCCGCGCTCTTTCTAAGCAGAAAAATCAGCTTGCAGGCTGTTTGAGGCGCCGGCTTAGCGGTGAAAAAGTCCGGAGGAACCAGATACTTAGGCGGATAATGTCGTCTTGTAAATATCCTAAGGGCGTTTCCGGGGAAGTTCTTTCTGAATGGACTGTCTTCGGCAAGGCCGGCGCGCAGAGGGAACGGGAACAGCGTTCCCTGTGAATCCACCAAAGGGGTATCATCGGCCAGAACTTTGAAATCCGGATCCCCGGCCAGCGCCATAAGAAGCGTGGTCTTGCCGCCTCCGGAGGGGGCGGTCAACAGTATGCCGGCGCCGTCAAAAGCCGCCGCCAGTGCGTGCACACGGTGCAAACCGCGCAGTTCGAGTTTTTCACCCAACCGTGAGAGAATCAAAAGATAGGATATTTCGCGCAGGAGGGCGGGATCTTCGCTATAGAGCTTGCCGATCTCCGCGGAATAATCATATTCGCACATAAGCCCTTCCGGATATAATACGGCACGGGATCCGGCGTAAGTTTCAAAGACCGTCCATTTTGAGCTTTTAAATAACTTCCGGGCCCCTTTAAACGGCACGCTGTCAGGAGGCGCGACGACCGCTTTTATTGTGACAGCCGGATCCCCGGCGTCCGGAACGGAGAAATAAATAAAATCCTCCCTGATCTCGTTCAGGAGGCAGGCATCAGCGGTTTCGAACCTTAGCGCCACTCCATACGCGTTTATGAAGATATGTCCGGTGGTCAGGTTCATTGGCGTTTTCCCGCCTTTTTCAGGACCTCAAGGGTGCGGGCATAGTTGGCGGCGGTATCTGTGCGCAGCACCTGCGTTCCGCGCGGGAGATCACAGATAAATTCCGTCAACATGGCGCCGGGCGCCATCTCAACGAATATTTCCACGCCCTCGGACAGAAGGGTCTCTATGCTCTCCTGCCATTTTACGGGACTAGTAAGCGCCTTTAGAAGATTTTCTTTGAGAGAAGCGGGATCCCGGGAATTCCCGGCCGTATAGTTGCAGCATATCGGAAGCATAGACGGATTGAAGTTCACGGCGGAGAAAAGTGGGGTTATTTTTTTCATGGCCGTATCGAAAAGCTTTGTATGGAATGCTCCGATTTCTTTAGATACCACGGCTTTGTGGCGAAAACGGGACAACTTCCCCATTAATTTATCCAGAGAGGATTTTCTGAGACCGATGGTGCCGAGCCGGGCTTTGTCATAGAAGGTCACAAGTTCGCAAAACTCTCCTTCCGCTTCTAGTTCCGAACATAACTCTTTCATTTCTTCGGAATCGAGTCCGTAAATAGTGACAAGAATGCCGGGTTCAGCCAGACACTCCGGCTGGCCGTAGAGGATGTAGGATCTGGCCAATAAAAAACACAGCGGGGCGTCAAAAACTCCGCAGAATGAATACGCGCTATACTCGCCCATACTCCTTCCAGCTGCAAAATCCGGAAACACTCCTTCCTCCCGGAGCGAATTGGCTACAGTCAGGCTCAGGGCCAGGGTAACTTCTATAAAGATAGTGAGTTGTGGGGAATTTGCGGGGGGGAAAAGGATTTCTTCGGACCCGCGGAACATGTACTCAGTGAGGTCATAGCCCAGCGCATTCGTAAGGGCGTCAAGGTTCTTGCGCACCAGGGGAACGCGCTCATATAGTTCCAGGCCCATGCCGAGGTGCTGACTGCCGGAGCCGGGGAAAAGAAACGCGACTTTTTTTCCGTTGGGCCCCATCAGGGAACCTGCCTGCAACAGCCGGAATCTGAGGGGTTTCCTGGAAACAATATAATTTCACGTCCGTCCGAGTTTTGAAACGAGGAGCGCGGCATAGGCGGGTTATGTAATGGGATTCGCAGCCGTAAGACAGTTGGCCGGCCAAAAAGCATATGCTAAACCGCGTTGCCTCGCCACCAGCCCCAAGAAGAGAATTCTTAAGGTTTAAAGGCGGAGGCGACTTCGCTTATCTTACCGTGGGATTTAATGCGCGGTTTTTGATATTTCCTGGTTTTCTTGTTTTCGTTTTTTTTATCTGTTTTCATCAATCGTTTACGCGTCCGCCCGTATTAGTTCCAATTTTAAAAGTTCCGCCAGAAAATCTTCGGTATCGCGCTCGGCTTCCTCAAGCGGAAGGCCATACTCCTCGGAGAGAGCGTGCGCAATCTTTCGGCTGCCGGCCCCGTTAGCGAGCAACTCCCAGATCCTTGAACCCGCGTCGTTGGCGGAATAATATTCGGAAGTTTCAAGATTCAGGATCACAGCCTCGCTATCAACCTTGCGCCAGGCTATTGTCTCCAAAAATCCGTACTTGCCAGTTTTTGCGACCATAAAGTAATTTTAGCATAAGAATACCGTGCGGAGAAGCAGCAGCCGTCTAATTCAGCCGGCTGCCGGAGTTAAATCCGCATTCTGATCCTTCCGGCATATTTCGGAGAATTCTCGATTTGGTTCCATAGCGTATCTCAGGAAGCAGCGCATGGAAGCCGCTTGCGGTCTTGACCGGTCCGTTCCCGCGTGCGCGGGAAGTATGAGATTAGCGGCGTTTCCCCTATACGGCCTAACACTTTTAAGGCATAAGGACAGGAATGGATAAGCCCTTCCGGGCTGATAAAGATCATTTCACCGCGCTGCGCCGAGCAGATTCCGCCGCCGGGACCGGTGAAACAGGAATGGGCGTATTTATCCAAGCCTGATTTCCGGATGCAGGAAGATATTCTTTTATGAATATCGCGGGAGGCCTTGCGGGGGGGCACATAACCCAAAAATCTTATTTCATGAACGCCCCAGCGCTTTCCCAGATCCGATAATTTTTCGACCTCGTCTCCGATGGCGTTTATGCACGTAAGACAGGAGGACAGGTAAACCAGAAATCCTCTTTTAAGCGCCAATTTTACCGCGTTCTCCACTTTGTAGAAAGAATCTGTGTTTTGCGCCCTGTTATGATCGGAAGGTGCGGCAGCGTGAAGACTGATTCTCAGAGCTGAGAGTCCCGACGCGGCAAGCTTCGCCAGTTTTTGATCGTCAAGTAGGAGGGCGTTGGTATCCATTTCCGCGAATAAGCCGAGTCGGGAGGCCTTTTTTACGGTTTCAGAAAGGCCGGGGTAAAGAGCCGGCTCTCCTCCGAACATTACTATACGCGGGATGCCAGCGGCTGCCGCTTCTTTAAGGCTGCGGGACACCATAGATGCGGGCATGTCTTTACCCTTCGCGGACCTATACGGAGCGTGCCGGTATCTGCAATGAAGGCAGCTAAGCTGGCAGCGGCGCGTGAGAGACAAATAAAGCGAGTGAGGTCGTCCGGGTTTGAGCGCGCCGAGCCTGGAATTAAGAACCGCCAGTTCCAGTCTCACTTCCGGCCGGAGTTTACTGTAACTTGTCTTTAGACTCATATCTAGTTAGAATTATATAAAACAATCCGTTGTGATTATGGCTATAAAAATCATCCTGTTCCTGCTTGCCGCCAGAGTACATGTGGTGTCTCTGTATTTTCTGGTTTACCTGGTGGTTTCAAAAAAGATCAACGGGACACTGTCTCCTTCCCTGGTGGCGGCGGGAGCGGGCTTTGCGGCGCTGATTCAACTGGGTTACCTGCTCAGCAAGGTGGATGATCGCAAGGAAGACGCGTTTAACGGCGAGCCTCTTATCTTCGGGGAAAAACACCGAACGCAATGGCGCGCCCTTTTTCTGACGCTATTCGCCGCGAATATCTTTTTCCTTATACGCGCCTATCCTCAACTCTGGGGGGCGTGCCTTTATGGCGCGTGCGCCTTCCTGACGTACAGCGCCCCCGCTTTGCGTTTTAAAAACATTGCGCTATTAAAATCCCTGATCACCACTTTCGGTCTTTTTTTTCTATCGGTAATGCCGCCTTTTTTGCTCAATGATCCCGGCGCCTGGGGGTATGCCGGAAGCATCTTCTACGGGTCCCTGCATTTGGTTTTAGCCGTATTCTGCCTGACGGTTCTCTTAGACATCAGGGATATTTCCGGCGATAGGCGGGCGGGTCTAAAAACCTTGCCGGTCCTGCTCGGACGGGGCCCCGTAATCTCTGTTATCATTGCGGTATCGGCATTTTTTGCCGGAAGAGATCTGTTTGCGGGAAACATTTTGTCGGGAATCAACGATGCGCTTATTGCCGGTTTCGCTCTAGGCGCGCTGAAGGATCGAAGCAGGCGTTATTACGACGTCCTGATATCTATTGAGATTATATTTCTCGCATGCAATATTTGAAACACGCCATAAGCCCCGGGGCCGGGCGAAGCGGCGAACGACCGCCCCTTTATTACATTATGTGTATAAAATTATTGAATGAACCAAAATGCGGGACAGCTTCGAGAATGGTGTGAAAATTAATTTCAGCGGTATCTTCCGGATCCGGAGCATAGGCTCCTCCGAAGACTACGCAGACGGGGATTTTCCGCGCGCTCAATTCACTGAAAACAAACGCATCCCTTTCCTTAAGCCCGCTCTTGGTCAGTGCCAGGGTAGCCAGGGCATCGTCTTCATAAGGGTCCGCGCCCGCCACGTATACCGCAAGTTCCGGGCTGGCCATATCAAGAAAAGTCCCGAGTGAGCTTTTCATCCTCAAAAGATATTCGGCGTCGCCTGTGCCGTCTTTAAGGCCTATATCCACGGAACTCCTGGCGCGCAAGTATGGATAGCCCGATTCCATGTGTATGGAATAAGTTAAAATCTCGGGGGTGTTTAAAAAAATAAAGGCGGTGCCGTTGCCCTGATGAGCGTCCAGGTCTACAACCGCTCCCCTTTTTATACGGCCTTCTTTGAGGAGTTTTTTAAGCGCCACGGCTATATCATTAACCGGCGAAAATCCTTCGCCGCTTTCCGGAAGCGCGTGATGTCCGCCTCCGCCTGTAAAAATACCGAGACCGGTATCCAGCGCGTTGCGGGAGGCGTCAAGCGTCCCGCCAGCCATCTGCCAGGCAAGCGGAAGGATCTTTCGGGAGTTGGGCAGTACCAGAGCTTTTTCTTCATCAGCGGTCAGATCATTATCCTTGAGCCTTTTAAGCCATTTTTCAGAGTGGACCAGTTCCAGATCTTCATCGGATACCGCTTCGGCCTTTTTAAGAATAAATGTGCCGGGTTCTTTGAGTTTTTTTAAAAGCACTTCATACTTTGCCATAACGTTGGAAAACGCCAGGCCGGTGTCACGTTTTACCATTGGCCCGCTGACCGCCGTACTGAGGGCTGCTGGGCCGTTAAAAGAGATTTTGCCGCAGTCCAGGGTTATGACTTTATCGGCAAGCAAACTTACAAAATGGCTCTCGTGTGTGGAGAATATTATGGTCTTACCCTCTTTTTTTAGTCTGAGGAGTTCATTAACGCACTTTTGCCGGAAAACGGAGTCACCCACGGCCAGTATTTCGTCAATAATGAAAATATCCGCGCCGGATCTGAGGCCGGCCATGAACGGCAGCCTTAATCTCATCCCGGCGGAAAGCTCCGAAACCCTGGCATGACGGTATCTTTTGAGTCCTGTTTCCTCCAGGATTTCTTCGGTGAAGGGCGCGAACGCGGTTTTTATCTCAAAAAGAGCGGCACAGATGCCGATATTTTCTTCAACGGTGAGTTTATCGTACAGAGCCGCGCCAAGGCCGAGAAAAGGCGTTATCCGGCCCTCCACGCATAATTCTCCGGCGGTGGGGCGGAGTATGCCGGCAAGTATCCGTAAAAGCGTGGTCTTACCGCTTCCGTTCGGGCCGGTCAAGGCGAGCGCTTCGCCTTTTTTTATTTCAAATGAAATATTCCGGAGGGCGTCGAAAGCCGCTTTGGGATAATCGCCGGTCAGGAATTTTTTGAGCGAAGAAAAAGAGTCCATCCTCTCTTTCTCAAGAAAAAATTCCTTAGTTATCGCGGAAACTTTGATCGCGTTGGATTCTTTCATTAGAGGGCGTCCGCTACTTTGCCTTCGTCCGACCTCGCGTAAATAAGTCCCATGACTAGGGCGGCAGTGGAGAAGAAGAATATATAAAGCCAGTCCGACGCGGGAACGGCTCCGTTTCCGGTCATGATAAGCCTGGCTGCGCCTATTATCCGCGCCACGGGGTTAAACACCAGAATAGCGTGCTTACCGCCGGCCACGATGTTAAGCGGATAAAAGACCGGGGTCAGAAAAAATCCGGCGGTCAATAATATCCCCCATATGCGTTCCGTGTCCGCATAAAATACCGTAAACCGGGAAAGGACGAGCGCCAGACCGCATATTAGAGCCAGAAAGGAGAGCTCCAGCGGAAAAAGGCTGAGCCAGACCAAAGAAAAATTTTTAGTGTAGAAGATCAGGAAAATGGAAAGAGCCGCAAGTTCCAGCAGATGCGAAACGGCTGCGCTGAGCACCGCCGCGAGCACCGGCAGTTCCGGCTTGAGGCGATAATTCTTTAATATGTGGTTTTTCCGGATAATGGCGCCCAGGCCGTAGGACGTTGCGGAAGCGAAATAGTTCCACTGTATGATGCCGATCAACAGAAAAACCGCGTAATCGGGCTGGAGTTTTCCCAGCCATTTGATGAAAAGACCGTAAAGCACGGCAAAAAGGAGCGCGGGGTTCAGAAGCGTCCATAGAAAGCCCCAGAACGTGCTCTGCTGGCGCAGACGCCATTCCGCCGCGGCGAGTTTTATAAGTTTAGCGAAATACAGGTTATCTACTTGGAGTCGAGAGATCTTTCGCATATTTCTATCCCAGCGTTTCCCGATATACCTGTCGAACTGTGGCGGCCACATTTTTAAAACTAAAGTTGTCCGCGGCGAAGACGCGGGCTCTGCCGCTTATTGTTTTTCCCAGGCGCCGGTCCTTTATAAGAGCAGCTAAAGTGGAGGCGAATGCCCCGTAATCTCCTCCCAGGAGCATGGTTTCCCCGTTTACAGCGCCCCTGATTCCTTCAAAAACGTTCCTGGACGCAACCACGGGCAGTCCCGCGGCGAACGCCTCCAGGACTTTACCTTTTGTTCCCATTCCATAGTATAGGGGCGCGGCAAAGACTTGTGCGGACCATAGCCAAGGCCGGATATCGCTCAGGGTGCCCGTAACCGTAATACCCGGTCCCGCCAGCCGTCTGATCTTTTCCGTGGGGAACGAGCCGGCCAGGATAAGTTCCGCCTCCGGTATCATTTTAGTCAAAAGAGGAAATATGCGCGTCGCCAGTTTTATGGCGGCGTCTTCATTCGGAAAATGCGGATAATGTCCGGTGAAAAGCACCTGTCCGTATTTCCTGGGCTTTTTTTCCGGATCTGAAAATTCATCTATCATCACGGCGTTTGGAGTGTAATAAATTTTAGGGGTTTTCAGAAATCCGGCTATGCTCCGGGAGTCCGGATCGGATATGGAAGTGACCGCATCAAAACGCCTGTAATGTTGTGCGGCGTATTTGCGGGCCCGGCACAGTTCCCGTATATTAAAATAGCCCTTCAGCCCTGCGGTTTCCCTCATGAAATATTTCCAGGGATAAAAACAGCTTGAGTCTATCTCGGTATACACAATCGGCAGGGAAGCCGGCAGCGCCATTTCATATTGCGCCATCTCGAAAAACAGGATATGGGCCAGATCGGGTTTGATCTCATCCGTTATAGCGCGTAAAACCTTGAAGGCCTCTTCGCTGTGATAGATACCCGGCAAGATAGGAAGGGCTGCGCCGCGTTCCGCGCGGTCGTCCGGACGGTTCAGATAATATATCTTTTTAAAAATATCTCCATCAGGGCCGAGTGCCAGAGCGGCCTGATACTTCTCAAGCCCTCTGGTCAAAAAACCAAAGAGATATAGTTCATGGTCGGCGGAGAGAAGCTTCGCAAGATTGTGCGCCCATTTTTCTCCGCCGCTCAGGACAGGGAAGGGGAGGCGGGTCGTGATCAGCAGTATCTTCTTTTTGGGTCTCATGACATAACGTTGAGAGAGCGGCCCTTCTCGTCCAGATATTCTTTGAGGTAGCGTCCGGTGTGGGAGTTTTTCGCATTTAAGATGCCCGGGGTCTTGCCCGCATAAGTCAACCGTCCGCCGGCATCGCCGCCTTCGGGCCCAAGCTCTATTATCCAGTCGGAAGAAGCGATGACATCAAGGTTGTGCTCGATAACAAGCACCGTGTTCCCCTGGTCGGCCAAGCGGTGCAATACTCTCAGGAGTTTTTCCACGTCCGCGAAGTGCAGCCCCGTGGTCGGCTCGTCCAGTATGAAAAGCGTCCTGCCGGTAGAGCGTTTTGCCAGCTGTTCGGCCAATTTCAGACGCTGGGCCTCTCCGCCGGAAAGAGTGGTGGCGCTCTGCCCCAGTTTGATGTAGCCCAGCCCCACCTCGCGCATAGTGGAAAGGACTTTGGCTATCTGCGGGATCTCGGAGAAATGGAGAGAGGCTTCGTCCGCCGCCATATCCAGGACTTCCGCGATATTTTTGCCCTTAAACCTGACGTCAAGCGTGTCCGAGTTGAACCGCTTGCCGTGGCACTCTTCGCATTTGACATAGATATCGGGGAGGAACTGCATTTGGATCTTTATGGTCCCGTCGCCCTGACAGGACTCACAGCGGCCCCCCTTAACATTGAAGGAGAAGCGTCCGGGCTGATACCCCCGGCGTCTGGCTTCGGGCAATTGCGAAAAAATGTCGCGGATGTTGTTGAATACTCCGGTATAGGTGGCGGGGTTAGAACGCGGAGTGCGGCCTATAGGAGACTGGTCCACTACGATAACTTTATCAATATTATCCGAACCCTTCATGTCTTTAAAGCGGCCCGGATTATCCTTTGAACCGTAAAGCTGCCTGGCCAGGGCTTTATAGATGATCTCGTAGAGTAAAGTGGATTTCCCTGAGCCCGACACACCGCACAAGGTTACAAAAAGCCCCAGGGGTATTTTCACGTCTATTCCTTTGAGGTTAAACTGCTCCGCCTTTCTGAATTCCAGCCAGCCTTTCGCCGGTTCGCGCAACGGATGGGAAAGCGCCACTTTCTTTTCACCCCGTAAAAAAGCTCCGGTAATAGACGCTTTGTTCTTAAGTATGGCGGCCAGGTTCCCTTCCGCGGTGACATATCCGCCGGCAAGCCCCGCCCCCGGGCCGAGGTCAACGATATGATCCGCGTTGCGGATAACCGCTTCGTCGTGTTCCACGACTATCAGTGTATTACCCAGATCACGCAGTGATTTGAGGGTGTTTATCAATTTTGCGTTATCGCGCTGGTGCAGGCCTATGGTGGGCTCGTCCAACACATAAAGAACTCCCGTCAGGCCGCTGCCTATCTGGGTGGCGAGTTGAATGCGCTGGGCCTCGCCTCCGGATAAGGTTTCCGAACGCCGTTCAAGTGAGATGTACCCCAGCCCCACATCGGCAAGAAAGCTGAGACGGGAATTTATTTCCTTAAGTATCAGACGCGCGATGGCCCGGTCTTTTTCTCCAAGGGTGAGGCCGGCCATAAACCCTTTTATGCCGGCAATGTGCAGACTTGAGACCTGGACGATGTTTTTGCCTCCGACAATAACATGCAGCCCCTCGGGTTTCAGGCGCTGGCCCTTACAAACGCCGCAGACGGTTTCGTGCATGAACTTCCGGTAGATCTCTTCTTTCACAAAATCCGATTCCGAATCGGCGTACCGGCGCTTGAGATTTGTTATAATGCCCTCAAAATCTCCGCCGTCGTCGCCGCGCAGGATAATGCCCCGGTCCTCTTTGGAAAGATCTTTCCAGGGTTTGTCCAGCGGTATTGAATTCTTTTTGGCCGCGGCGAGTATCATCTCCATATAATAACCGGACCATGAGTTCTTCCACCGGTGCGTACGGGTTGTGACGGGGTTGGCCCAGGCCTCAATGGCTCCGCCGTTTATGGACCTGTTCCTGTCGGGAACCACAAGATCCTCATCTATCTCTATTTTAACACCGAGCCCTCCGCAATCCGGACAGGCGCCGAACGGCGAGTTGAAGGAGAACAGCCGGGGTTCCAATTCGGGGAAACTGATACCACAGGAGGGACAGGCGTTCTTCTCGCTGTACAGCGCCGGTTCTTTGGAGCCGGACTCCACCGCCACCATTCCCCGGCTCTGGGCCAGCGCCAATTCTACGGCTTCCGTGAGACGTTCTTTTTCCGCGGCATTCGCGGTCAGCTCATCCACGAAAAGGTCTATAGTGTGTTTGATATAGCGGTCAAGCTTCGGAACGGCGTCCAGATCACGGAGTTTTCCGTCCACCCTGACCTTGATGAAACCGCTTTTTTTGAGCTTGGAGAATAATTCTTCGTAAGTACCTATGCGCCCGCTGATAAGCGGCGCCAGAATCCCGATCTTTTTGCCGGAATATTTTAGGGAGATCTCCGAGACTATCCCTTGGACGGACCAGGCCTTTATCGGGCGGCCGCATTGGGGACAGAACGGAGAACCGATCTTGGCGTACAAGAGGCGCAGGTAGTCGTAGATCTCTGTTACGGTTCCCACGGTGGAACGGGGGTTCTTGGAGGGGGAATGCTGCTGGATGGCGATGGCGGGAGAAAGGCCCTCTATGGATTCCACGTCGGGCTTTTCCATTTGTTCCAGAAACTGGCGGGCGTAAGCGGAGAGACTTTCCACGTAGCGGCGCTGGCCTTCCGCGTAGATGGTGTCGAAGGCGAGGCTGGATTTGCCGGACCCGGAAAGCCCCGTGAGAACCACCAGTTTGTTCTTGGGGAGCTCAATGGTGATATTTTTAAGATTATGCGCTTTAGCGCCGCTTATTTTTATAGTATTCATAATTTACCCGGCGTAAAACATGACGGCCTGGCGAATATTGCGGCCGGTAAATTTTCACATTTTTGATATACCGGTTAACGCCCGTAACGCCTATATATATCTATCCACAAACGTGTTTTTCGCCTTTCCGTTAGCCATGCGGGGGTAGTTGATATTAAAATGCAGCCCCCTGGATTCTTTGCGCATGGAGGCGGCGCGGATTATAGCGTCGGACACTACCGCGATATTCCTTAACTCCAGCAGGTCCCGTGTAAGCAGAAAATCCCAATAATATTTTATTATCTCTTCGGATATTATCTTGACCCTGGCCTTGGCTCGTTCGAGGCGTTTATCGCTGCGCACGATGCCGACGTAGTTCCACATGAGTGTGCGGAGTTCATCCCAGTTATGCGTGATCATGACGGCCTCATCGGAAGGGCGCGCGTTGCCGTAATTCCAGACTTCGGCTTTGGCGGCTTTTTTGCCGGCCCTGCCCAACGGTCCGCCGCCGATGGATTCAGCCGAGCGATGGGCGAAGACGCATGCCTCCAGCAGCGAGTTGGAGGCCAGGCGATTGGCGCCGTGCAGACCGGTGTGAGCAGCTTCACCGACCGCATAAAGCCCCGGCAGGGCGGTCCGTCCCCATTCGTCCGTTTCCACTCCACCGCAAAAGAAATGGGCTGCGGGAACCACGGGTATGGGCTTTTTGGTGATGTCTATGCCGAAAGTGAGGCATTTCTTATAGATGTTGGGGAACCGTTTCTTTATGAACGCGGACGGGCGGGCGGTAATATCCAGATAAACGCACTCTTCGCCTGTTTTTTTAAGCTCGCTGTCTATGGCGCGCGCCACAATATCGCGGGGAGCCAGTTCTTTCCGCGTGTCATAAGCCGCCATGAACGGCTTGCCGCCGGCCAGCCTTAATATCGCGCCTTCGCCGCGGACCGCTTCCGAAATAAGAAAAGATTTGGCGTTCGGATGATAAAGGCAGGTCGGATGGAACTGGACGAACTCCATATTGACGAGCCTCAGTCCGGCCCGGTAGGCCATGGCCATTCCGTCGCCTGTGGCGGTGTCCGGGTTCGAGGTGTACAGGTAGACCTTTCCGGCCCCGCCGGAAGCCAGCATGGTTGTGGCGGCCAGGAAACTGTGGATTATCCCGGTTTGTTCTTCCAGGACATATGCCCCATGACAGAAGTTCTTTGCCGGCCTGGTGCCGGCGGAATGCGCCTCCAGGATCAGGTCCACCGCGGCATGGTTCTCGAAAAAGCGGATATTTTTTTTAGAGCGGCAGAACCGGAGAAGGGCGGATTCTATTTCATGGCCGGTATAGTCCTTAGCGTGCAGTATCCGCCGTTTCGAATGGCCGCCTTCCAGGCCGAGCTCGAAAGCGGAACCTTTCCTGGTAAAACGCACGCCCAATTCCACCAGCTCCTTTATCCTTTCCGGGCCTTCATGCACGGTAAGCTCCACGATGCGGCGGTCAGCCAGGCCCGAGCCGGTAGTTAAGGTATCGTTTATGTGGAGGATAAAATCATCATTTTTGTCCGTAACGGCGGCAATGCCGCCCTGCGCCAGGTCGGTGTTGGAGACTTGGGCGCCGCGCTTGGAAATAATATTAACGGTTCCCAGGCGGGAAAGCTTCTGCGCGGCCAGCAGACCGGATATGCCCGTCCCTATCACCAGAAAATCAGAGCTATAGATGGACATTTCCCTTTTATTATCCGCGCTAAAGTTTTAGAATGTTAGTAGAGGCAACAGGTTACAGGTAATCTGCCCGGCTCCCGGCATCTGAAACCTGTGACCTTATCAGGTTATTCTATCAAATATGAAAATATCGGGCTTCAAGAAAAAACTGTTTATCTATGCCCCGATAGCGGCCTCATTAATCATACTTTTCTCCCTGGTCTATCCCAACCTCGGCCCGCTTGCCGACACCATGCGGGATTCCCACCCTTTCTTCCTGGTCGCCTCGCTGTTTTTTTCCTTCACGAGCTATCTTTTCATGGGCCTTTCACTTTGGGAGGTGCTGAAAATACTTGGCCACCGCCTGCCTTTCTGGGAAACCGCCGGAGTGGCCTTTGTTTCCACCACGGTCAACTATTTCGTCTCTTCCGGAGGGGTCAGCGGCTTCGCCACGCGCGCCCATCTTCTGAGCAGGCGCAAGATCCCCTACGGCATCAGCGTCACCTCCTCGGTGGTCATCAGCGTTTTCATCTACCTGGTCCTCTCCATTATCATAGCGGAGGGAATGGTCTTGCAGATACTTAAGACCAACCAGTTCGGCATGAAATTTTTTGAGGGCATCGCAGGCGTGCTATTTGTGCTTTGCTTCGCTTTCGGCCTCGTCCTGATGTTCTTCCACCACGAACTGCGTTCGGCCTGGGCCCGCAAAATATATCACGCGGTCAACCACATTCTGTTCTTCTTCTCCAAAAAAGAGATCCCGGAGGAGACTTTCCGGGAATTCGAGGGCCAGCTTGGCAAGGGGATACGCACCATCCACGCCCGCAAATATGAACTGCCGCTGGTCCTGGCGTATGTCTGCCTTGACTGGATAAGCAATATCTTTATATTGAATTTCGCGTTCCGCGCCGTGGGCGTGAACCTGGGGTCAACCAAACTTATCATCGGCTTCGCTTTCGGTCAGCTCATGACGGTCATTCCTCTTTTGCCCGGAGGCCTTGGAGCTATGGAAGCCGCCATGACCGCGGTTTATACTCAGATGGGAGTTGAGCTTGGCCATGCGCTGGCGGCCACTCTTATTTTCCGGTTCCTCTATTATCTGGTCCCGTCGTTTGGCAGCATCTTCGTTTACTGGGCGCTTAAAGCGTCGGAAACGCGTGAAAAACCCACCCACAAAGGGGGGGGAATCATATGAAGGAAAAATTTATGGAATTTGTGCCGCACATAGCGCCGGGAGCCTGGGTGCACGGTTCGGCCTCGGTAATAGGCCGTGTTACGCTGGGCGACATGGTCTCGGTCTGGCCCGGCGCGGTGATACGCGGTGATGTAGACGTTATAGAGGTCGGCGCGGGATCCAATATTCAGGACCTGGCCGTACTGCATCCCAACCGGAACAAGCCGGTGAAGATAGGGCGGGGTGTTACCGTGGGACACAGCGCCGTGATACATGGCTCCCGCGTAGGCGATCACTGCCTTATTGGCATGGGAGCCATAGTAATAGATTCGGAGATAGGAGAATTCTCGCTCATCGGCGCCGGCGCCGTGATCACCCCCGGCTCACTGATCCCTCCGGGCAGTTTGGTGCTCGGCATGCCGGGGAAAATTATCCGCCCCTTAAACGAAGATGAAAGAGCCGCACTGGTGAAATCAGAAGAAGATTATACGGAACTGGTAAAACGCTATAAGAGTTGATTTATGACAAACCCGCCCGGCAGAAAAATACTGATAGTGGAGGATAGTAAGACCACCTCCGTGGTGCTCAAGGAAGTTCTGGAAACTGAGGGGCACAAGGTGATTACGGCCGGCGACGGAGTGGCCGGGATCGCCCTGGCACGGCGCGAAAAACCCGACCTGATCCTGTTGGACCTCCTGCTGCCCAAACTCAACGGCTATGAAGTCTGTAACGCTGTAAAAAGGGACAATAGCACGCGCCATATTCCGATCCTGGTCATTTCCACTATGGACAGCCCGGAAAGCATTGCGAAGGTTAAAATATGCGGCGCCCAAAATTTCATGAAGAAACCCTATAATCTGGATGATCTCCTTCGCGAAATAAAGCGGCTATTGCCGGCCGCCTAGCGACCCCTAAGCGGCCGGGGCGCAATGTGCCGATGACGTAATGAACAAGATTCGATCCGTTTCCAAAAACCCTTTAAAAATTATTTATACCCGGCTTTTAAAGGCTTTAGGACCTCAGGGCTGGTGGCCCGTGTTTCCAAACGGGGGCGGAGATCCGGTCTATCGGCCTTTATTTTATGGGCCTCGGACGTCTAAAGCCGCTTTCGAGATCTGTATGGGGACGATACTGACCCAGAATACGGCCTGGAACAACGCCCTAAGCGCTCTGCTCAGCCTGAACGGGGCCGGCGGTCTCTCCCCTAAAGCCATATGCCGGATGAATTTACGGACTTTAGGCGGACTTATACGCTCTTCAGGCTTTTACCGGCAGAAGGCCGAGCGGCTTAAAATTTTTTCCCGGTATATCCTGTCCAGACATCCGGAAGGAGTCAGGAAATGGTTCTCTGCCGCGGCAACGGAAGATCTGCGGACGGAGCTTTTGAAGATAAGAGGGATAGGTCCCGAAACCGCCGATTCGATGATTCTGTACGCGGCTGGAAAACCGAAATTTGTGGCGGATGCATACACACAAAGATTATTCGGACGACTGGGGCCGGTCGTTGAAATTTGCCCCGCTGTCCGGCAGGTCGGCACGGCTTATACGCGCGTCCAATCCGTCTTTGAAAGCGCCTTGCCGCGCGATCATCGCGTTTACAACGAGTACCATGCGCTTATTGTGGCGCTGTGTAAAAATCACTGCCGTAAGACAAAGCCGCGGTGCGGCAACTGTCCGCTTGGAAACATGTGCGGACGTAAGGGGGTAACGGCGTCGGAATCTGGCAAAGTCGCGATATTCAGAGGTAACCAATGATAATAGAAGAACTTGAAAAAACAGCCGATCTGGTGGAAGAAGGGAAATCCGAAGAAGCTTTTAAGGCCTTAAAAGCCATCAGACGCTCCGCCTCAAAAGGATTTGAAGGACGGTGGTATTATTTATACGGCGAAGCCTGGCGTCTCAAAGGCATTTTCGATAAAGCGATAGCCGCATACGGAACAGCCCTGATGCGGGGACTCCCGGCCGCTGAATTTTTCTGCCAGGCGCTTATAAAGACGGCCGCCTGCCACCGTGCGCTCGGCTATGAGAAGCAGGCGTTTACTTTCTCCGAAGCCGCTATTAAAGCCGCGGCAAAGGCGCCGGCCTTAAAGCGAGAAGCGGAATTAGAACTGGCCATGGCGCACCGCCTGAAAGGTGATTTTAAAAAAGCCGGGGCCATGCTTGAACGGCTTCTCCGCGCTTATTTAAAAGAAAACGATTACGGCGCGGCGGCTTTCATTTTGTGGGCTTTAGGCGGACTTTACAGGCTGGAAGGCCGGTATGGGCTGGCCATCGAATCTTTCAAACTATCCGGAGCTTACGCGGTGCGGGACCATGATAATTCCGCCAAGGGCTACGCTTTGTTCGGGTTGGGAGGCGTACTGCGCGTGGCGGGTTTTATGACGCCCGCTCGCGCCGCTTATGCCCAGGCAAGAAAACTGTTTCTAAACACGGAGGATACTTTTGCCAGAGCTTACGCCGAATGCGGCCTGGCCAATGTTCTGAGGCAGCTGGGAGAACTTGACGCCGCCTTCAAAGGATACCGGCGGGCTCATCGGCTTTACTCGGCAATCGGAGACAAACCCGATCTGGGATTTGTGGAATGGGGACTTGGGGAAGTTTACAAAAAGAGGGGGGAATTCAAGAGCGCTTTAGCCTGTTTTAAAAACGCGCGCCGGCTTTTCCACGGTCATGCCGAACTTAGAGGGGAAATACTGAGCGAACTTTCCATGGCCAACGTCCATTATCTGGAAGGGCGGACGGCCGAAGCCGACAAAATGTACTCCGCAGCCGTAGCCAAAGCCCGCAAGCACGGCCTCCACACATATCTGGAGACATTTACTTAAAATCCCAGACCTTGCTTTGCTGAACGTCTTTGATATTGACACATCTCAGGTCAGGAAACAAGCCGAAAAAACCAACCAGGGCCGCTGCGTGGAGGAAATAACCGCAGCCTGCGCCTTGTGAGCATCGTTCAGTTTGTCCATGAATCGATAAATAGTGTCTACCAAGAGGTCGATGCCGCGATACCGGCGCAGGTAGTCGATGATTTTCAGTTTACTCAACAGAAAGGCCAGCCGGGCTATTGTAAGGTGCCGGAAAAGCTCGTCCTTTATGGCGGGAAAACCTATGTGGTCAAACAGGGCGCCGAAAATGCGCTCTGGCCCGGCAGTGCGGATCTGGGCATTTGCCGGATGATCGGTAAAGTTTTCTATGAGCAAATCATGCTCGCTCACGGTCGGAAAGAGGGACGGCTGATTACTGGATGCGGAGACAAGGATTTGTTTGGCTAGTAGAAATAGTTTTTCCATCTCGTTAGGATCTTTGGAGGAGCCAACTGTTTGGACGACCCGATAACTATGGGTTTTGTCTATGATCTGGACGCTGACAGTTCCGGTTTTGTTCCGCTTTTTCCTTGCAAACATCCCTATATTTTAGCCGTGGGACACCCAAAACGCAATACTCCGCTCAATGAGGGAGGGCTATTTTTAGAGGGCTCTGCGGAAGACGGGAACTCAGCGCTGCGTGGACGAAATAACCGCAGGATTCGTTTTAATCTCTACGACTGTGGAAGCGCTGTCTTTACATCTTAAAATCCCAGCCGAGGTAGTATTCCCTGGCCTTGGGATCGTTCAACAGGACCTCCGCCGAGCCTTCGATCAAGATCTGGCCGTTGTAGATAAGGTAGGATCTGTCTGTGATGGAAAGGGTTTCGCGCACATTGTGATCGGTTATCAATACTCCGATGCCTTTATCCTTCAAGTGTCTGATTATCTTTTTCAATTCACTTACCGTTATCGGATCGATACCCACAAACGGTTCGTCCAGCAGGATTATCCGGGGCTCGTTTATCATGACCCGGGCCACCTCCAGCCGCCGCTTCTCGCCTCCGGACAAAGACCAGGCCTTCTGATTTTTAAGTTTCATCAAGCCGAATTCGTTCAAGAGAGACTCCACGCGGTTCCTGAGAACAGTTTTATCTTCTGCGGTGCGTTCAAGAATAGCCACCAGGTTGTCTTCCACGGTTAGACCGCGGAAAACGGTGGGTTCCTGGGCCAGATAACCGATGCCGCCTCTGGCCCGCAGATACATGGGCATGCCTGAAACATCCTTACTGTCTATAAACACCTTACCTGAGTCCGGCTCCAGGAAACCGACCAGCATATGGAAAGTGGTGGTCTTGCCGGCGCCGTTGGGCCCCAGCAGGCCGCAGATTTCTCCGGAATTGATGGTCAGGCTTATACCATTCACAACTTTTCTGCGGTTAAAACTTTTTTCAAGCAGTTCAGAGGTTAGTCTCATAAAATTGCACGGGACCGGTTTTATTTTGCAAGCTTAATCTTAATGGGCGATTTATCATCCGCGGCTTTTACCCAGCCGGCCACATTGTTATACATCTTTACATCGCCGGTATCCCTGAAGAATTTCATTTTTTCGCTGGTCATCGCGAAATCCCGCCCGTCCCTTGTGCCCACCGCCACCGGCGCGGACCGAGGCGCGGCTTTACCAAGCGAGGGATCGGGAATGGCGTTGTAGATAAGAAAAGAACGGTCGGTATCGCTGTAAAACCCGTTATCCGAAAATATCTCCATTTTTTCCGTCTGTAAATAAAAATTTCCCAGAAAATCCATGGCGGCTTTGGCATGGTCTCCGTTTATACGGTCGCATCGCCCCTTAAGCGGCTTGCCATCGGCGGAGATATACTTCATCCGGATAGGTTCCGTGCCGCGGTAAAGTTCGGCTTTTTCAAGGTTCTCAAAATACTTCCCATTGTCGCAATAAAGCTCCAGGCTGGATGCGTCCCTGAATTTTCGCAGGCAATAGACGGCGCCGCGAAGAGTCCACGTCCGGGTCCTGCGCTCATAAACCGCGTGATCGGTGCTGAGATTATAAACAGCATTGCGAAAAGAAACGGCGCCGTCAAAGATCTCGCGATCGTTTATCCGGTCCATTTTCCACGACTCGCTTTTCACCGCCGAATCCATGAGTAAATCATCGGCCGCGCCCGCGGGGAAGGGAACAACGAAAGCCAGCATGAGGACTAAATAAACCGGTTTCATTTCTTTTCCCGGGTAGTGGTTTCCTGCCGGGTTACTTCTATCTCGGACAGATCGGGATTGGCCTTGAAGCCGTGCCCGCGGGTTATGGTGTTGCCTTTGAACATGGTTACAGGGTCATCCGTCCAGATCTTATTTTTTTCCGAACTAAAAAATAGCCGGGAGGTCAAAAGAGCCATTCCTTCTGTTTTTGAAACCACTCTCACATTCTTCTCAAGTTGCGCTTCCTTTTTGGCCATATTGAGAAAACCTATTTCAGCGTTCAGGTCCGAGGAGGGCTTTCCCTTCTCAAAAAAATTCATTTTCGGGCTGTCAAAATATATCTTGGTTTCACCATCTTCAAAGCGGGCGGTTTTGGAATCGACCGTCCAGCGTACAATGTTATCATTGACCTCTGAAACTTTTACGCCTGTCATCAGGCTGGCGCCTTCTTTCATCTCTCCGGTCGCGCCCCGTCCGGAGCAGGCGGAAGCCGCCAGCGTCAGAAGCAAGGTCAAGACCGGGAAAAGGCTTTTCAGAGCAGCCCCTCTTTCAAAAGGTCTTTTTCATCTATGATGCCGATGGGCCGGGAAGTCTTCCGGTCAATGACCGGAAGATTGTCTATTTTCCTGGCTGAAATGATCCTGGCGGCTTCTATGGCCATAGTGTCCGGATATACGCAAACTGGATTTTTTGTCATCAGCTTGTCTATGGGGGACGCCAAACCGGCTTTTCCGCATTCAAGGCCGCGGCGCAAGTCGCCGTCGGTAAAAAAACCGGCGAGACGTCCATGCCTATCCGTAATGGAAACCGCGCCGACTCTGGTTCCTGTCATAACAGCGAGCGCGGCTTTCAGCGTGGAGCCGGTTCGCACCACCGGGTTCTCCCGGCCTTTGTGCATCAGGTCGGACACGCGGAGATTTAAAAGCTTACCGAGATTGCCGCCGGGGTGGAGGCGGGCGAAATTAGAGCTATTGAAGCCTTTGATGCGCATTAGCGTTATCGCGACGGCATCGCCCACCGCAAGCATGGTCGCCGTAGAGGAAGTGGGTACAATATTGTACGGGCAAGCCTCATGCCGGATGTTAAGCCGGAGTATGATATCGGAATAGCGCGCTATCTTGGAATCCGGATTATTAGTGAGGGAAATTATCTTCAAACCCTCTTTCGCCAGCAGGGGCAGGAGCTTGGCGGTCTCCTCAGTTTCGCCGGAATAGGACAGCGCCAGGATTACATCTCCCTTGGCGATGAGTCCCATATCTCCGTGGAGCGATTCCACAGGATGAATATATACGCTCGGCGTGCCGGTTGAAGAAAGCGTTGACGCTATCTTGCGGGCGATAATACCTGATTTCCCCACACCGAGCACTACTACTTTGCCGCTTGCAGCCAGAAGCAGCCGCACGGCCCGGGTAAAATCTTTACCCATACCCTTGGCGGCAAGCCGGAGCGCGGCGGACTCTTCCGTCACCACGGACCTGCCGAATTTTAAAATAAAGGCGTCAGTGATCTTATCAGGGTTGATTCCGCCGCGGTTTACCGCGCGGCGGCGCAAGGAAAAACCGGTCATGGGGCGGGTACCTTATGAGGGTTAAGCCATGGAGTCATTTCGGCCGGCAGCTGCCTTTGACTATACGGCGGAGGCAGTTTATGGAGCAGCCAGCTCATAGCAAAGAAAAAGACGGTGACCGTGATATAGATCCAGGAAAGGGTCTTTAAATGCCATTTCCAGTCAGGGAACCATACCGGCGGCAAAGTAAGATCTCTGCCGCATTTTCTGCAGAATTTAAGCGTTGCCCTGTTCTCCTGCCCGCAGTTTAAACATTTCATAGCGTTATCCTCTGTCGCACCCCGCGCTTTACTTATGCGTGGGGCGGACGATCGCCGGACCTCCTAAGGTAATCGGTCCGGTGCTCCCGGAGGGGGATTCCATCCCCCTTCCGCGTTTGCTTCCTTCGCCAAGGCTCAGTCGCTTCACTGAACCCCCTGTTGCGGAAATCTCCTGAATACAAAGGAATCAAATCTTCTTATCTCTGTCGCACCCCGCGCTTAACACATGCGCGGGGCGGATTAGCGTTTACAAGCCGGAATCTTCCGACTTTTTTATCTTGAGCGCCAGTTTGTCTATCTGGTTTAGTGTCCGCACGATACCGGGGACGCGATCCAGTCTGAAAGAATTCGGTCCGTCGGAAAGGGCCTTTTTCGGATCGGGATGGGCTTCAAAAAAGATGCCGGCCAGTTTAAGCGCCGCGGCCGCTTTGGCCAACGGCAGGGCAAGTTTCACGTCCCCGCCGGTGGCTTTGCCCAGGGCCCCAGGTTTTTGCACGGAATGGGTGCAGTCGAAGATAACCGGATAATTGAACCCTTTCATAATCTCAAGGCCGCGCATGTCCACCACAAGATTGTTGTAGCCGAAAGAGGTGCCGCGTTCGGTAAGCAGGATATTTCTATTCCCGCGCGATTCTATTTTAGCGATGATATTTCCCATGTCCCAGGGAGCCAGGAACTGTCCTTTTTTCACGTTGACGGCTTTCCCGGTGTCGGCGCAGGCAAAAAGCAGATCGGTCTGGCGGCACAGAAAGGCCGGAATCTGAAGGATATCCGCCGCTTCAGCCACGCGGGCCGCCTGGGATGGCTCGTGCACATCTATGAGGATGGGGACATTAAGGCGGTTCTTCAGATCTTTCAAAAAAGCCAGCGCGGTCTCCATGGGGATGCCGCGGAAAGAGGAATGGGAAGTACGGTTTGCTTTATCAAAAGAGGCTTTCAGAACAAAGGAGGCGCCGAGTTTCCTGAATATGGCCTTAAGCGCCGCCGCAGCAGCGGCGTAACTCTTAAGGGATTCAATGACGCACGGGCCGGATATATAGACGAGAGGCGCGTCGTTGGAGAATACCGCGTTTCCAGCTTTTACCCTGACTTGTTTCATAAGATCCCGGCCTTGGAAGCATTAGCCTGCGCGGCTCCGATTATCCGCGCCGTGTTATTGGTTGCCGGCCTGATAGCCGCAGCCACGAAATCCCTGAAAAGCGGATGGGGGGTCAAAGGCCTGGATTTTAATTCCGGATGGAACTGGACTCCTACGAACCATGGATGATTTTTTAGTTCCACTATTTCCGGGAGACGCTTTTCTTTGTAAAGTCCGCTGACTATCATCCCTTTCTTCTCGTATGCTTTCAGGTATCGGGTATTGAATTCGTAACGGTGGCGATGGCGTTCGGAGATGAGCGTGTTTCCGTATATTTTGGCCGCCATGGAACCGGCTTTTAGACGGCACGGGTAGGCGCCAAGACGCATGGTGCCGCCTTTTTCCCTGACCCCCTTCTGTTCCGCCATGATATCCACCACCGGATAAGGTGTTTTCGGGAAGAACTCCGTGGAATGCGCCTTTTTATAGCCCAGCACGTTGCGCGCAAACTCTATCACCGCGCACTGCATACCTAAGCAGATCCCCAGGAAAGGCACGCCATTCTCGCGGGCATAGCGCGCCGCTCCTATCTTACCTTCTATTCCCCGGTCCCCGAAACCGCCGGGCACGATGATACCAGCGGCTTTTGCCAGGCGTTCCCCGCAGTTTTTATCTTCAACATCCACCAGATCCAGCTCAACCCTGACGCCGTTGGCTATAGCGCCGTGGTGGATGGCTTCCGCCAGGGATTTATAGGAATCCTTGAGCTTTGTATATTTGCCGGCTATAACTATTCGAACCGTGCGCGCCGTTTCAGCCGCCTTAAGCTTTTCCAGGAAAGCCGTCCATTCTTCAAAATCCCATTTTTTACTCCTGAGCCGCAGCAACATCATAATCTGTTCGTCTATGCCCTGCTTTTTCAGCACATTGGGAACGGCATAGATCGAAAAACTGTTGGGCGCCTCTATGACGGCTTCTTCCGGGACGCTGGTGAAAAGGGCGATCTTATTGCGGATCTCCCTGCCCAGGGGTTTCTCGGTGCGGCAGACGATAATGTCCGGGTCTATGCCTATCTCGCGCAGTTTATTAACGGAGTGCTGGGTAGGCTTAGTTTTGAGCTCGTCGGACGCTGAAAGATAGGGGACCAAAGTCACGTGGATATATATGACGTCCGTGCGCGTCCTGTCGGGACGCATCTGCCGGGCGGCTTCCAGGAACGGCAGGCTTTCTATATCGCCCACGGTCCCGCCGATTTCTATAATGGTGATATCGAAGCCTTCCGCCGCCTTGTAAAATCTCTTCTTTATTTCATCGGTAATATGAGGAATGACCTGCACGGTCTGGCCGAGGTAGAGGCCTTCGCGCTCCTTACCTATTACGGTCTGATAGATCTGGCCGGCGGTCATATTGTTGGTCTTGCGGGTGTCTATTTCAAGGAACCGTTCGTAATATCCCAGATCGAGATCGGTTTCGGCCCCGTCGTCCGTCACAAAGACCTCTCCGTGCTGAAGGGGGGCCATGGTGCCGGCGTCCACGTTTATATAGGGGTCGCATTTAACGATGTTGACCGAAAGTCCGTGCGCCTTCAGCAGGCGCCCCACGGAAGCGGCCGTTATGCCTTTCCCCAGCGAACTTACCACGCCTCCGGTCACAAAAATATATTTTGTCATTTTGAATGTCCTTTCCCGGCCAAAAAACTCTCCGCCGCTCTCAGGTCGGCCGGCGTATCTATGGCCGGGCCGAGAACTTTCACAACGGCGACGCCGATAGTCATCCCGCTCTCAAGCGCACGCAGCTGTTCAAGGCGCTCCAGGCGCTCCAGCGGGCTGGGCGGCAGTTTAACGAAACGGTCGAGGGAGGAACGTTTGTAAATATAAAAACCGCAATGTTTGTACCACGGAAAACTCTTAAGGTCGGAGAGCGGGTGGTGGAAAGGGATGGGGGAACGGGAAAAATAAAGCGCCCGGCCATTTTCATTCATGGCGATCTTTACGCAGTTGGGGTTGGTTATATCCGCCTTATCCGAGATCGGCGCGCCCGCGGTAGCGATATCACAGCCGGCCCGCATCAATTTGAAAGCCGCCAGCAGGGTTTCCGCGCGCATGAACGGTTCGTCGCCCTGAAAATTGACTATAAATTTATTTTTAGAACCTTTCGCCGCCTCATAAACACGGTCCGTGCCGGACTGGCATGCGGAGCTGGTCAACACCGCCTTTGCGCCGATGCCTGCGGCGAATTTCAGGACCCGTTTATCTTCGGTAGCGATGAGGACCGGACCAAGGCCGGACTTTACCGCGGCTTCATAACACCACTGGAGCACCGGTTTTCCGTGTATTTTTGCCAGCACTTTTCCGGGAAAACGCTGGGAATTATAACGGGCCGGAATTACTATTAAACAGTCTTTGTCCATAGGTCTTTTTTTACGCTTTCCAGAAGTTCTTCTTTCGTGAGCGTAGCCGTACCGAGCTTGGCGACCACTATCCCCGCCGCGAAGTTGGCTATCAGCGCGGCTTCTTCCGGCGAGGCGCCCGCAGCCGAAGCAAGCGCCAGAGTGGAGATAACGGTGTCTCCGGCGCCGGTCACGTCATAAACTTCACGGGCTTTGGTGGGTATGTGCAGAATCTTCATACGGCCGCCGGCATTATTAAAAAGCGTCATGCCGTGTTCGCCCTGTGTGATGAGCAGCGAGCGGCAATTAAGGGTTGCTATGATCTTCCTGCCCAGTTCCTCCACCTGTTCCTGCCCATCTTTCTGGATCAGACGCATGCCCTGGTAGGCTTCCATGGTATTTGGGGTCAGACAGGTGGCATTTTTATAGCGCGTGAAGTGTTCCACCTTGGGGTCCACAAAGACCGGCACGCCTCGGCTGAGGGCCAGTTTTATCGCGGCTTCGATGACATGAGGGGTAAGGAGGCCTTTGCCGTAGTCGGATAGTATCACGGCGCCGGCGCCGGCTTTGAGCTGGTCTGCCAGCGCGCCGAGCACTGCTTTCTGTAGCGAAGGCGTGAGTTTCAGTTCCGGCTCGCGGTCAAAGCGGACCACCTGCTGGTGTTCGGCTATAACGCGGGTCTTTTCAATAGTGAAGGTCGCGGCGTCGCTGATCAACGAGCCGGTGTCCACGCCTTTGCCGGAAAGGATATCCGTAAGTTCGCCGGCGGCGTTGTCCCGCCCCGTGATGGAGATAAGGGCGGGCTTGGCGCCCAAGGCGGCCAAATTAGCGGCCACATTGCCGGAACCGCCGGCCACAGTATGGACCTCACGGACTTTTACTATGGGAACGGGGGCTTCGGGAGAGATGCGGCGCACGGATCCCCTGATATAACGGTCGAGCATGATATCGCCCAGTACCGCCACGCGCTGTGAGCCGAAATTGTCTACAATCCTGCGAAGTTTGCTAAAAGATGCGGAATCCATGTCAATAATTATACTAATTTCGCGCCTTATACATAATAGCGCTTAACTCAAAGAATGAGGTAATGCCGGGCCGGTTGGCTTTAGGTCTTAGAGCCGCAGGATAGCAAAGTCAGGGCGACGCCGGATTTTCTGCGCGCTCCGGGTTCGGGTTTTATTGGGAAGAAGACCGGGGGGCTTCCGTCGTTATTTTTATCGTGGTCGTCAAAAGGTGCGGAGCGAATGGAATCTGGTTTGTGCGGCATTCAACATCAAGAAGATAGCGGCGCTGAAAGCGTGCGGCAAAGCCGCAGCCGGTGA
>Ga0208953_1000362_pt1 | contig 41327 bp, 36 predicted proteins | sample RifOxyB2_FD_184033 | JGI IMG/M metagenome (GOLD analysis project Ga0208953, IMG submission 184033) | Groundwater microbial communities from Rifle, Colorado - Rifle Oxygen_injection B2 (SPAdes) | ecosystem: Environmental > Aquatic > Deep subsurface > Groundwater | place: USA: Rifle, Colorado...
GGATGCCGAAAAGCCCGGCCCCGAAAGTGCCGCGGACTATTTCTCCCAGGCGCAGCGGCAGAACGTTGTTCAAAGCCAGGCCGGCGGTCTCAAGCCGGAAAGCGTCCCATAACCGCACGGGTTTGGCCGGATCAAGCAGAAGTTTCCACCTTAAACCCCTGAACCCCAGTTCCAGCATGACCACGAAAAAAACCGGCGCGATAACCAGCGGATTAACGCGTGAACAGATCTCCGCCAGTTTTTCAAGCTCCACGTTCCTGAAAGCGAAATAGAGCAGAGCCGCGCTGACAGCCAGGCCGCCGAAAATGGATATTCTGGTTTTCATAACCTGCTTCAGGGTTTAAAAGTCCGGACGCGCGATCGCCGTCCTTAGAATCTCGCGGCTTTTCCTGACGCTACGCCGCTCCTATGCTTTTTAAAAACGCCGCTTCCGCGACGGGGCGGCCAAGGAATTTCTCCACCTGACCGGCCTCGTCATAACTTCTGCCCGGGGCCAGTATCAGGTCGCGGTAGCGGGCGCCGGTCTCGGCGTTCATAACTCCCTTTTCCTCAAAAACGGAGAAGAGGTCGGCGGCGATAAGCTCCGACCAGAGATAGCTGTAATAGCCGGCTTCATAGCCGCCCATCAGGTGGCCGAAGCCGGCCTGCGGATGCGTTCCGGCGCTCATCGGGATGAGCGAGATCTTTTTCATCAGTTTTTCATAAAGCTTGGTGGTATCAACCTTGCCCTTTGCCATGTGGTATTTCAGGTCGAGGAGGCTGAAAAAGATCTGTCTAAGATAAACGAGTCCGGAATCCATATTTTTAGTGTCTATAAGTTTCTTTATCAGACCGTCCGGAAGTTTTTCGTCCGGTCTTTTATAGTGGCCGGAAACCAGCTTTAGAACCGAACTGTAATAAGCCCAGTTCTCAAGCATTTTGGAGGGCACTTCCACGAAATCGCGGGACACGCTGGTGCCGGAGAATTTAGCGTATTTCGCCGTTGTCAGGATATTGTGCGTAACGTGGCCGAACTCGTGGAACAGCGTCACAAGGTCGTCGAACCTCATCAGCGAAGGAGCGTCTCCGGAGGCGCCGGGGAAATTAGCCACGATGGCCGCGGCCGGCAGAATGTAGGTCCCGTCGGCGGCCTCGCGCCCGTGGCGCAGGCCGAAACAGGCCGCGTGCTTGTATTTGCCGTCGCGCGGGAACAGGTCGAAATAAAAATATGCCGCAGCGGAGCCGTCCGCGTTCAGTACCGAATAGGCGCGCACATCTTTATGCCAGACGGGCAGGTCGGCCGGCACGAACTTTATGCCGAGCACGACGCCGAAGATCTCGAACATCCCCTTGATGACGGTTTCCAGCGGGAAGTACTCCTTTATTTTTTCATGATCCAGCGCGTACTTCTCTTTTTTGAGCTGGTTGTTGTAGTAGCGCCATTCCCAGGCGTTCAGGGTCTTATCCGCGCCGCCGGTACGCCGGTTTTTCAGTTTCGCTCTATGCCGCAGTTCCTTGCGGCCTTTTTTCTTAAGTTTGGCCCAGGTCCGTTCCAGGAAATCTATGACATTTGCGCTGTTTTTGGCCATCCGGTCGTCCAGCGTGTAATCGGCGAAATTAGGGTAGCCGATGAGCTTGGATATCTTGCGCCGCAGGGCGATGGCATTTTCCATCAGCTTCATGTTTTCCGCCGCGCAGCGGTTATTGAACATGGCTTCCAGTCGTTTGCGGGCTGCGTCCGATTCGGCATTGTCCATGAACGGGAGATAATCGGGGTAATTCATGGTGACGAGATATTTGCCCTCCTGGGTCTTTTTAAGGCGTCCGATAAAATCCTCCGGCAAACCTTTGAGCTCGTCCAGGGAGACCGCCAGGCTGTCGTTGACCTCGCGCAGGTTCTTGGAGAACAGAAGTTCCAGTCCTATAAGTTCCTTTAGGATCTTTTTGACCTTTTTTTGTTTCCGGGGTTCCAGACCAAGGCCGTTTTTCTTAAAATCCAGCAGCGTTTTTGCCAGAAGGCGGCTTTCCACCTCGCCCAACTTCTCTCCTTTGGCGGCGTATTCGTTCAGGGCCTTGAAAATATCTCCTCGGGTGAAAATATCCACGGCGTACTGGCTTATCCTGAGCTCAAGCTCCTGCGCCGCCTTGCGTACTTCCGCGTTGTCCGAGACGTAAGCCATGGCGATGGGGATGCTCACGGCTTCCCCAAAATCGCTCGCGGCGCGCTCAAATGCCAGCATGGTATTTTCAAAAGAGCGGTTCTCTTTAGGAATACCGATAAGGCCTTTTACCCCTTCCTCAAAATCATTGACTACGCTGCCGCCCAGGGCCCTGATGCTTTCCGGGGTAAAGTCAAAGACGGGAACATTGTTTTCCATAAGCCTCCGCTGAATTAGCAGCCTAAAAATTTAGGTTCCGGCTGTTTTTCTGTTTCTTCCCTGGCCGGCTGGATAAAAAGCTCAAAAACGGTTATTAGCAAACTTAGCGGCCATGGTAGTCGGACAAACGGACCGGCCCCCGGAAGTTGCGTGGATTTTTTAAGCTCAAGTGTTTTTAAATTAAGAACGGGTTCCCCCGCAATTTACCGGATCAATAAATATTATAGCAATATGCGGCGGGCCCGCTGCGCGGCCCGAGGCGGTATGGAGCGTGCATTCGGAAACGGCAGTATTGAACTGCGCAATAATGAGCAATCGCTTGCGCTTGCTTCGGTAGCTGAAAAAATAACGATGGAAACCTGGATTTCCGGCGCCGAACTATCCCTGTCCAAGCCTCTTTTTTTCTATAGCCTTCACTACGTATGGCGGAGCCAGTTTTGAAACATCGCCTTTGAAATGGGCGATATCGCGCACCACGCTGGAGGACAGGTAGGCGTAGCGCTGGCGCGGCATGAAAAAGACGGTTTCTATCTCGCGGTAGAGCGTTCGGTTGATGCCGGCTATCTGGAATTCGTGTTCCAGGTCGGAAATGGCCCGCAGCCCCCGTACCACCACTTTGGTGCGCTTACGCCGCACATAGTCCACCAGCAGACCCTCGAAACAGTCCACCGTCACGTTTTTCCTGCCCTTTAACGTTGCTTTCAGCATGGCCACGCGCTCTTCCACGGTGAACAGGGGCTTCTTTGCGCTGTTAACGAAGACGCTGACTATCAGGCGGTCAAATATCTTTGAGGCGCGCTCTATTATATCCAGATGACCGAAGGTTACGGGGTCAAAGCTGCCTGGATAAACGGCTATTTTCTTTTTCATTAAATCTCCTGTCGTTAAAAAACTATTATACAAAAGTGGTAAGATAAAACCATGAGAACCAGAGAACTTTTTCGTAATACCATTTTTATCGGCCTATTGCTTGCGGAGCCGGGTGCGCTCAGGGCCCAGAGAGACTCCGCGCAGCCCATACCTTTCCGTGCGGGGTCAAAATGGGGCTATGTGAACAAGGCAAAAAAAACACTCATCCAGCCCCGCTATGATTTCGCCTGGCCGTTCAGCGAAGGCCTTGCAATAGTTCTGGCCGGAGGCAGATACGGGTACATAAATTCCTCGGGTAATAAGGTCATAAAACCGGTTTACCAGGCGGCCGGAGGCTTCCGGGAGGGCCTGGCCCCGGTAAAATCAAAAGGTTCATGGGGCTACATAGGAAAGGACGGGACAGCCGTCATCCCTTTCGAATACGAGGAAGCCATGCAGCCCAGCGAAGGCCGGGCCGCGGCAAAAAAAGACGGGAGGTGGGGCTTGATAAATACCGTGACAAAGCGGTTCGTCCCCACCCGGTATGATGAAATTTTTTCGTTCAGCGAAGGGCTGGCGCGGGTCAGGGTCGGAGGCCTATACGGTTACATAGACGAAGCTGGAGTTGAGGTCATCCCCCCGGTATACGAAGAAGCATTCCCCTTCCAGAACGGCTTTGCCTCCGCCCGGCTGCGTCTGCGGTACGGCTTCATCAGCCTGGAAACCAAGGCTTTCAAGGCGAAAGAATTCTTTAATATAGGGCCGGTGAGCGAAGGGCTGTCGCATGCCGAAAACCGGACGGATGTCTCTAACCTGTGCGGCTACATTGATCCGGAGGGCGTGGAGAAAATACCTTTTTCTTATTTCATGTGCGCTTCTTTCAGCGAGGGGCTGGCCCCGGTCCTGAAGTCCCTTTCCGGGAAATGGGGTTTTATAGATAAAACCGGGAAAGAAGCCATCCCTTTTAAATATGACGAGATCACCGGCTTTAAGGACGGTTTAGCTAAAGTAGTGCTTAAAAATAAGACGTTTTACATAGACCGGGAGGGCTTGGAATACTTGCGGAAATAAGGCAAAAAAAGGAGCCCGCAATAATCTCTGTTTAATAGAGCTGCGGGCCCGTTGGCCGGAGCCGTCCGAAGACGCCCCGACATCCATAGTATAGCAGACGCAATTCAGTTGTCAAGGGGGGGGCGGGCCCTGCGCAACTAATCGCATAATTATAATACAATACATAATGAAATTCTGATTTTCATATTCATATGCCCGATACCAATACCAAGGACGGAAAAATTCAGGGTTCGGGACCTGCGGCCGCGGACGGCGGCCTGCATGTTGTCCTTATATCCCTTTATCATTTTGGGGCTTTCGGCGCCCGGATCTTGTCCGATGTGCTTAAGAAGAACGGGCATACCGTAAGCATGGTCTTTTTTAAGCGTGATAAGACCAATGAAATGTCCCTGCCGACCGCCAAAGAGTATGAGCTTCTTAAAAACCTGATAAAGGATCTGGCCCCGGCCCTTGTGGGGGTCAGTACGCGCTCTACGTTCTTCCCGGTTGCCCGCGATATTACCGCCGCGATCAAGACGGAGACTGGCGCCCCCGTCATTTGGGGCGGGGCTCACGCGATCATTTGCCCGGAAGAATGTATCCGCTACGCCGATATCGTATGCGCGGGCGAGGGGGAAGGGCCGCTGTCCCTGCTGTCGGACGCCATTTTAAACAAAAAAGATTACACGCATATCCCCGGCCTCTGGATAAGGAAATCCGACGGGACCGTGGCGCGTAATGAGACGTGTGCCGTTACCGAAGACCTTGACGGGCTGCCGCTGCCCGATTTCAGCGACGTGTCCGGCTCGTATGTGATAGAGGATGATAAATGCGGGAACAAGGAACCGCTCTACAACGACTCGCTTACCCATTACAATTTCATGACGGGGCGCGGGTGCCCGTTCCACTGCGATTTCTGCAGCAACAGCATTTTTCATTCGATATTCAAAGGGAAAGGACGGCGGCTTCGTCAAAGGAGCGTGGACAGCGTTATCAGCGAACTCTCGAACGCGAAAAGAGCCTTCAGGAACCTTGCTTCGGTTTCAAGCAACGACGAACTTTTCGGGCTGGACCCGGAATGGCTCCGTGAATTCATTGAAAAATACAAGCGTGAGATCGGGCTGGCGTTCCACTGCGATATCCATCCGAGCTATGTAACCGAGGAAAAGATCGCCGCGTTGAGCGGAATGGGCCTTAAAACTATCTCCATGGGCATACAAAGCGGGAACGAGCGGCTCCGGCTCGAAGTGTACGGAAGGAATACGCCCGACGCAATGATTATGAACGCGGCAAGGCTGTTCAGAAAATATAAAATATTCCCTTCGTATGACCTGATTTTCGACAATCCTCTTGAAACCGAAGCGGATCTCAGGAAAACGCTGGATTTTATGATGCGGCTTCCGGGCCCATTCCGCATGTGCACGTATTCGCTTCAGCATCACCCCAAAACAGCTCTCACTGAAAAGTTGCTTTCAATGGGAATGATAACCAAAAACGACGTGGACGGGGTATCTTTAAAAGGATTCGATCAGTGGCACATCCGGACGGATCTGAAGAGTAATAAGAAGGAGATCGTATTCCTTCAACGTCTTTTTTTGATGCTCGGGAGCTATATCTCGATAAGCAAGAAAAAACCGAACAGGGTGATCCCTTTATTTCCGCGCTGGTTCATCGCTTTGATTGATAAAATCCCGGTGTTTCACAATAATCTGTTTCTGACGGATTGGGTAAATTACCTTCCGAAAGCCACCTTCGCCGCGGGGCTCGCGTTGCAACTTGATTTTGCCGGTTTTTTCTCGCGTTTATGCCGGAGACTCGCTAAAAGGAATGCGGGCCCGGCCGCCGGAGGTTGATTTATTTTTCCAGGCCTCGCCCTTTCTTCTCCAGCTGCTTTTTAAGCATTTCCCCAAGTGTCCCCATGCCCAGGGATTCAGGCGTTTCCTCTTTCTGGTAATTCTTTAAAACGGCGGCGTCCTCTTCCGCTTCGCGGCTGACGTCCGCCGGTACGAGGGAGATCTTCCTGTTTTCCCGGTCCACCGACTCGATCTTCACTTCTATTGCCTGCCCTGCCTTAAGCGCTTCATCCGGGCGCTGAAGCTTCTTGTCGCCTCCGAGCCGGGAGATATGAATAAGCCCGTCCACGCCTTCGCCCAGGGTGACATAAGCGCCGAAGGGGGCGAACCGTGAAACGGTTCCGGTGTGATAGGAGCCGGGGGGCCAGTTTTGGGCGGCGGTATCCCAGGGATTCGGTAAAGTGTCCTTCAGGCTGAAGGATATACGTTCGTTGGCCCAATCCAGTTTTTTAATCATAACTTCCACCTTCTGGCCGACCGAAAGTATATCCCCTACGTTCTCTGTCCGGTTCCAGGCTATCTCGGAGACGGGCAGCAGGCCTTCCACGCCGCCGATATCGACAAAGGCGCCGAATTTCTGGATGGAAGTAACGGCGCCCTTTATTTTATCACCCTCCTTCAAAGATCCTTTTAATGCCAGTACCGCGGCTTGCCGCTCTTTTTCCAGGATCCCTTTCCGGGAAAGGACTATATTCCGTTCGCCGCACTCTATGATCTCGAAGAGGAGCGGGACGCCGAGGTAATTTTCTTTGTTTTCCTCCCTCCGGACGCCCATCTGCGAAAAAGGGCAGAAAGCGCGCGTTCCGCCGCCGATAGTGATCTCGAACCCGCCTTTCAGTTCTCTGGCTGGCGTTCCTTCCACCGGTATGCCGTTGCGCCAGGCATCCGCCAGTTGGGCGCGCGCGACGGGGCCGGAGCCGATCTTTGTGGTAAAATGCATCTCGCCGTTTTCGGAGAACAGGAAATAAGCGCGGACCGTGTCGCCCTCTTTGGCGGTCAGTTTACCTTCCGCGTCCGCCAATTCTTTCCTGTCCAGGTAGCCTTCGCCCTTGCCGCCGGTTTCCAGGAAAGCCCATTCCTCCGTTATCTTAACGATACGGGCCTCTATTTTCTGGCCCGGCTCCAGCCTTGCCGGTTCCTTGTAAGATTTATCGAACATCTCCGCGAAGTTCTCTTCGTTGCCGGTTTCATTTACCGAGGTATTATCTTTCATATGGTTCCTTATTTAATTATGTTTTTACTAAAATGCGAAAATAGCGCGGGCCGGGATCCGAAACCGGTCAGAGGCCGTCGGCGGGCCGTTCCGTTGTTGTGCCGGGCGACACGCCGTAAGCCGCGTAAATTTTTTCCGGGATTCGCGCCGGCTTGCCGGTCCTGTAATTGATCCAGACCCATCTGGTGAGCCCGCGGCAGACAAGCCTGCCGTCGTCCGCGTTGACTATCTCGTACCTGCGCACCGAGGAGGCTTTTTCAGCCGTTTCTATCCAGGTTTTAATGACCACGGAATCTCCGGGTTTTACCTGCGCTAGATAATCTATCTCATGACGCCGCACCACCCAGCCTTCGCCCGCTTCCAGCATTAACGAACCCGACATGCCGCACGCCTCGGTGTGGCCGGTGGCGGCGTCCATGAACCAGCCTAGATAAACGAGATTGTTGACGTGTCCCAGCCCGTCTATTTCTTCCGGGCTTGGCTTGTGACGTAATTCGAAAAAATTCCTCATAGATAAAAATACTTGGCTTTCGGATTATGCAGCACGAAAGCGGAAACCGACGCTTCGGGGTCCATCATGAAACCCTCGGTCAGTTTTATTTTTACGTCGTCTTCCGGATGCAGCAGGCCGAAGAGTTTTCTCTGGTTGGCCAGGTCCGGGCACGGCGGATAACCGAAAGAATAACGCCGGCCGCGGTATTGGACTTTATGCAAAGGCTTTCCGGCCCGGGGTTCCGCAAACCCCCAATCCTGCCTGATCCGGTAATGCAGGACCTCGGCGAAAGCCTCGGCCAGGCTTAAAGCCAGCGCTTCCACTATATAGGACCGTAGATAATTGCCTTTTTCCCGCTCACGCCGGGCAAACTCGGCCACGCCCTCTCCGCAGGTGGCGGCCAGGAGCGAGATATAATCTTTTTTGTCCCCGTGCCGCGCGAAAAAATCGGAGATGCAAAGCCGTTCGGCGTCATGCTGGCGCGGAAAATCTATCGTTTCCAGGGTTTTGCCGTCCGGACCGTATAAAAGCAGGCTGTCCCCGTCCGCGTCCGCCCTGAAGAACCGGTAAACGCCGCGAGGCTTGATAAGCCCTTCGCGCAGAACATCCGTTTTTATGCCGTCCACTATCTTTTTTGTTTCTTCTGTCCTGGAGCTGTCCGTTTTTTTCAGTTTCAGGAAACGAAGATTAAACAAGTCCTCGTCGATATCGGCTAAAAGTTCGCCCAGATCGTAAGTCCCGAAAAAATGCCGCTCAAAATCTTTCGGAGCGGGAATATCCTCCGGCCGGAAAGCCTCTCCGGCTATTATCCCGGGCCGCGGGGTATGAATTACCGGGGCTGAGGAAGCCGCCCTTGCCTGCCGGCCCTCCGGTATGCGACCTCCCGTATCCGGTCCATGATCCCGCTCAACTATGTAGTTGAGCGCGCTGTTGAGCCCGTCCATGGCGTCCGGCGCGTAAAAAACGGGCCCTTTATAGACCGGCGCCATATTGGTCTCCACAAATTTGGCGGTCAAAGCCGCGCCGCCGGCCAGCAGCGGTGCCGATATGCCGGCTTTGGCCAGTTCTCTGGCCGTGATGGTCATCTGCTCGGTGGAACGGACCAGGAGGCCGGACAGGCCTATAAAATCGGGGTTCTCCTTCAGCGCGGCGGCCACGATAGTTTCCGGGGCCACTTTTACGCCCATATCCAGGACTTCAAAACCGTTGGATTCGAAGATTATATTCACCAGGTTTTTACCGATGTCGTGGACGTCGCCTTTAACGGTTGCAAGGAGGAATTTTCCGCGCTTCGGGATATTGCCGGCCTTAAGCGCCGGCCCCAGGGCCGCCACCGCCTCTTTTGTGACCTCGGCGCTTTGCAGGACCTCGGTGACTATCAGGTCGCCTTTTGAAAAAAGTTTGCCGATTTCGCCCATGGCCTTGAGGACCGGGCCGTTGATAACGGCCAGCGGCTCCATGCCGGCGGCTAAAAGTTCATCCACAACGTCACGCGCGCCGGCTTTTGAACCGTCCATGATCATACGGTACAGCCTGTCCTCGGGGGAAATTCCCGCCGGCGCGGCGTTCTGTCCGGATGTTTTCTTTTTTCCCCGGAAGTAACCGGCGAAAGCAGCGGCCGGGTCAGGCACACGCGCCAGGAGCAGGTCTTCGGCCAGCCTTATTTCATCAGGGGGAATCTGCGAATAACGTTTAAGCTTCTCTATATTCACGATGGCCAGGCCGAGGCCCGCCTTTATGGCGTGATGCAGGAAAACCGCGTTCAATACCTCCCGGCCCTCCGGCGGCAGGCCGAAAGAGACATTGCTCACACCGAGAACGGTTTTTGAAAGTGGGAATTCTTTTTTCAGCAGGTCCAGGGCTATAAGCGTCTCATTGGCGCTTTTGGCGTACTCTCCTCCGACGCCCACAGGGAACACCAGCGCGTCAAAAATGAGATGCTCGTCGCCTAGACCGCATTCTTTAGTGAAAAAGGCGTGGGCACGCCTGGCTATTTGCAGTTTACGGTCCGCGGTAAGCGGTATTCCTTTTTCTTTATCCTCGTCTATGACTCCTACCACCAGCTTGCCGCCGTAAAGCTTCACCAGCCCGGCCACGGCTCGCGGTTTGTCCTCCCCGAACTCAAAGTTCACCGAGTTCAGGATGCACTGGCCCGGCGCCAGCTTCAGCGCGGCTTCCATTACCGCCAGTTCGGTCGTGTCTATCATTACGGGGACCCGCACGGAGTGAAAAAGTTTGGGCAGGAAGATCTTCGCGTCTTCCAGCTCGTTTCTCTCGGGGTTGGAAAGGCAGACGTCCAGCACGTGCGCCCCGGCGCGGACCTGCGCCTTGGCCATTTCCACGGCTTTGTCCCAGTCTCCTGCCGCCACTATATCCCGGAATTTTTTGGAGCCTATGGAATTATTGCGTTCCCCCGCCATAAGCGGGGGCTCTATCTCGGAATAGACCAAAGCCTCGATGCCGGAAACAGCCCAGACCGGGGCGGCAGGGGTCCGGCCGGGCCGCAAACCTTTCAGGGCGGCGGCCAGTGTTTTTATGTGGCCGGGGCCTGTGCCGCAGCATCCGCCGGCGCAGTTTAACAGCCCGCCCTCGGCATACTTTTTCATCGTTGCCGCAAATTCTTCGGGAGTTTCGTTGTATTTTCCGTTCTCGTCCGGCAGGCCCGCGTTCGGCATGGCAAAAATCGGGAACCGCGAGACCTTTGAAAGTGTTTCAAGCCGGAGCCCGAGGTCCTTGGGCCCGGTCGAGCAGTTGAAACCGAGGGCGAGCAGGGGGAAATGCTCCAGCGTCACGCAGACGGCTTCGGTGTCCTGTCCGCTCAACATTGCGTTCTTGCGGTCCATGGTAACCGAGACTATAACCGGCAGTCTTCGGCCGGTTTTTAAAAAAAGTTTTGAAGCGGCGGCCAGCGCCGCCTTGATGTTGGAAATATCGTGCGCGGTCTCTACCAGCAGCAGATCCGCGCCGCCTTCCATTAAGGCGTCCATCTGGGCATAATAAGCGTCCGTGAATTCGTCAAAAGTCACCCCGCCGGTGACAAAAAGCGCTTTATTGGTGGGGCCTACCGAACCGGCCACGAACCGTGGCTTGTCCGGAGAAGACGTCTCATCAGCGGCCTGCCGGGCCAGTTTCACGGCGGCAAGGTTCAATCCCCTCACCTTATCCTCAAGTCCGTATTCCGCCAGCACAAAGCGGTTGCAGCCGAAAGTGTTGGTTTCCACCACGTCGGCCCCGGCGTCAAGGTAATCAAGGTGCACCTGTTTTATGACATCCGGCCGGGAGATGGAAAGATATTCGTTCAGACCCTCATGCCCTTCGAAGTCGCCGGGTTTAAGACCGAATTTACCCAGATACGTGCCCATGGCCCCGTCGAAGATAAGGATCTTTTCTTGCAGAAGTTGCGGTAATTTTTTTTCAGTGCGCATTTTTCCCATCCGCTGCTCAAAGTAACGTAAGTATATAAAATAATGGTTTAACCCGAAAAACCCGCTCGCCGGTCATGCGGGCGCATACTGAAATAACAGGCGATATTTTTGTAAAGCTGTGTGATTAAGGGAATTAAAAGAATAATTCCGAAGCATTGACGGTGGTGGCTTCAGCAAGCTCTTCCGATCTCACGCCAAGAAATTCCGCCACAGCCAGCCCTATCTCCGGGATAAAGGACGGGTCGTTCCTTTTCCCGCGCATTTTCTGCACCGGTAGATAGGGGCAGTCCGTCTCCAGTACGATATTGCGAAGCCCCGCTTTCTTCACTGTTCCCCTCAAAGCGTCATTTTTCTTATAGGTGAATGTACCGTTAACTCCCAGAAACATGCCAAGGTCCAGGCCGGCCTTTACGTCTTCCCAGCTCCCCGCGAAACAATGCAAAACGCCGCGCGCCCTTTTTTTATTATTGAGCGTCCATTTTTTCTTCAATTCCAGAGCCAGGTCAAGGTAGGAGTTGTCCGCTTTGGCATCTTTCCCGTTACGCGCGTGGAATACGCAGATTCGGCCTGAAGTGTTAGAGAGCTCCAGTTGGGCCTCCAGTAGTTTTAATTGGGCTTCTTTTTTAGTGTTATCCCAATAATAATCAAGCCCGATCTCGCCGATCCCGGAGCAAATGTCCTTTTTAAGATAATCGGAGAGGGCTTTTAGATTTTCAGGAGTCAGGTCATCCGTATAATGCGGATGAATGCCGAAAGCGGCGGTTATTTCCCCCTTATATTCGGAGCACAGCATTTCGGCCGGCCGCCATTCTTTTGCACCGCAGGCTATTTCTATTATTTTCCCCACGCCGGTTTTGAAAACCCGGTCGATTACGGCCGCGCGATCGGAATCAAAAGCTTTATCGTTCAGGTGGGAATGGGTCTCGATATACATAGATTGGGGAATAGAAAGCGGGGAATCCGGAGAACAAATGTCTATTCCTTAATTATCCGTTTCCCTGTTTCTTCTTACCCGCCGCGTGCCAGGTAAGGTAGGAATGCATGAAGCCGTCCAGATTCCCGTCCATCACGGCGTCTATCTGGGAGGTCTCGAAATCGGTGCGCATATCCTTGACAAGCTGGTAAGGCATGAAGACGTAGGACCTGATCTGGTGGCCCCAGCCTATATCGCCTTTTGCGTCGTAGTGGCGTTCGGCTTCGGAACGCTTCTTGTCCATCTCTATTTCATAGAGCTTGGCCTTGAGCATCTTCATGGCTGTCTCGCGGTTCTGATGCTGGCTGCGCTCTATCTGGCACGCGACTACGATGCCTGTGGGGATATGGGTCAGACGCACGGCGGTTTCCACCTTGTTGACGTTCTGGCCGCCGGCGCCGCCGGAACGGAAGGTGTCCAGTTTTATATCCTTGTCCTCGATCTTGATTTCTATCTCTTCGCCTATGTCCGCCAGCACGTCTATGGAGGCGAAAGAGGTATGGCGCCTTTTATTGGCGTCAAAAGGGGAAATGCGCACCAGCCGGTGCACTCCGATCTCGCTCTTAAGATAGCCGTATGCGTACTTGCCTTTAACGAAAGCGGTCGCGCTTTTCACGCCCGCTTCCTCGCCCTGCAGAATATCGGTGATGCTGAACGCGAACCCTTTGTTCTGCGCCCAGCGCGTATACATCCGCAGCAGCATCTGTGCCCAGTCGCAGGCCTCGGTGCCGCCGGCGCCGGAATGAACGCTCAGGATGGCTGACTCTTTGTCCAGGGGATCGGAAAGTTTAAGCTCGAAATCCAGGTCGGACAGCTTTTTTTCAACGGTGCCGAGGCCGGCCATTACCACGCCCAGTTCGGCGGCGTCATCGGAATCGCGCGCCAGCTCGAAATGCACCCTGAAATCTTCCAGTTCCTTTTTTATGTTTTCGATGAGCTCCACGTCTTTCTTAATATCGTTCAACTCTTTAAGGTGGCCCTGGGCCTTCTCCGTGTCGTTCCAGAAATCCGCCGAAGACGCGTAAGCCTCCTTTTTGTTCAGTTCCTCGCGTTTTTTTGCAAGGCCATAAAGAGACGTCACCTCTTCCAGGACCTTATCGAGGTGTTCCAGCTTGTTCGCGACATCTTTTAGTTCAAGCGTTTGCGCCATAAAGGGTCGTCCGATAGCAATGGGCTTTGATACGGCACAGCCATAGGTTAGTATTTTAGCAATTTAATTATGAAGGAAGAATTTCGTTCCCTGGTATTCAGGAGATTTCCGCTTCGGGAGGTTCAGCGTAACGACCAAGCGAAGCGCAGGGAGTAAGCGACGATGAAATGGAGGGCAGCGCCCTCCTTGTGGAGCACCGGGCGTCACCTTATAAAGCCCGGCGGTCATCCGCCCCGCGCATGTGTATAGCGCGGGGTGCGACAGAGAGGGTTCTTTCCGCGCGGCAAATTTAATAGAATTATAACTACATGGGGACCCCTTTAGCGGAAAAAAGGAAACAAATAGACGCGCTCGATGCCCGTCTGGCCGGGCTGATGGCGGAAAGATTTTCCGTGGTCAGGTCCCTGGCGGAGCTCAAAAATAAAGTCCGCGACCCCCGGCGGGAAGCCGCCGTGCTGAAACGCGCGGCGGGGCTGGTAAAAGATAAAACGCTGCGACCCGCGGTGACGGCGGTATATCGGGAGCTTATCAAGCAGAGCCGGCTTCTGCAGCTATGATCATACGATTTAAGCCGGGAATAAAAGCCCGAGAACTGACCGGTCTCCGGCGCAAACTAACGGAGCTCCTGCCGGGCTCCGACTTTGTAAGCGGCCGGGGCTTCGTTACTGTAACCGCGTCCGCTCCGGAGCTGCTGAGCGAACAACTGGCGGCCATAGAGAACCTTCCGGGCATCTATTCCACCGATTTGTCCGTCCGGGAAGCCTGCCCGAGGGTGGTAAAAGCCGCGCCGCCGGATCTGGACGCCCTGTTCAAGAAACCCGGACGGGACAATTTCATTTTCATCGCCGGGCCCTGCGCCGTGGAAGACGCCGCTTCCTACCTGGCCGCCGCCAAAAAACTCAAGGCCGCCGGCGCCACCGCTTTGAGAGCCGCGCTCTTTAAACCTCGCACCTCCCCCTATGCTTTTCAGGGTGTGGGTGTGAAAGGTTTCGGCATTATTAAAAAAGCCAGGCGTTTGACCGGGCTGGCGGCGGTGACCGAGGCCACCTCGGAGCTCCAGCTGTCCGCCATAAAAAACGCCTGCGACATAGTGCAGATCGGCGCGCGCAACATGCGCAACTATGAACTTTTGAAAGCCGCCGCCGCGGTCCGGTTGCCGGTCCTGCTCAAGCGCGCTCCCGGCGCCACGCTGAAAGAGTGGCTGCTCTCAGCCGAGTATCTGCTTAAATACGGCAACGGTGAAGTGATTCTTTGCGAACGCGGCGATTCCTTCTCCAAACCGGACAAGCGCGGCCTCAACCTTGAAATACTGCGCGCAGCCCTTAAGACCACGGCCCTGCCGGTCATCGCCGACCCCAGCCACGCAGCCGGAGACCGGTTTCTGGTGCCGGCACAGGCCCTTGCGGCGGTCAAAGCCGGAGCCGACGGCCTCATGATAGAGGCGTCGCTGCGTCCCGAGTCCGCCCTGATGGACGGACGCCAGACCTTGAATATCCGGGCATTCTCCGAACTGGTAAAGCAAATCAAAAAACTGAGAGCGATGTAGGAGCCTATCGGCCGGTACCCCGAATTCCGAAGCCGGCATTCTGTTTGTTCAGGCCTTCGTGCCATGAAAAATAAATACATCTGTAATTTTCGGATTAATCTGAAAAAATCAGTTGAATTTTTACCTTCGCAGAGCTCGGGGGCCGCTTCGCTGCGGAGTCCAAGAAAAATCGGCTTTAACCGCAGAATCCGGATCAAAGCGGGCCTTTTAGGCGGTCCTTTAAACAAGTCCATGTCGCCGCTGCTTTTTAAACTATTTTCCGGCGTCACCGGAGAAGATTATGATTATGCCCTGAAAGAGAACCGGGGCCGGGGGCTTGAGAATCTCCTCAAGTTGATAAAAAAAGAAGGTTGGGCCGGCTTCAACGTGACCTTGCCGCTGAAAGGAAAAATAATCCCGTTGCTGACTTCCATGACCCCGGAGGCCAGGGCCGTCGGCGCCGTGAACGCGGTCAGGATAAACGGAGAAAAGCTCATCGGCCATAACACCGACGCGGAAGCCTTCCTTTACGCGCTCAGAGGCTTAAAGGCTACGGTCAAAGGCCGGGTCTGTGCTGTCTGGGGTTCCGGCGGCGCGGCACGGGCCGCGCTTTGGGCCCTGGCAGTGAAAGGGGCAAGGGAACTGCACATTCATGCCCGTTCATCGGTCCGCGCGCGGATCCTGTCCAGGCATTTCAAAAAGATATTCCCGGAGACCGTTTTCAAGGTTAAAGATTTTGGCGCGCCGCCGGACCAGGCGGCCGCTGTATTCGTGAACGCCACACCTTTGGGTATGTATAAACCGCTCAATAGGGCGCTAAAATTCCACGGACCCGCCGGGGCTCTTTATTGCGACTTCGCTTATTCCAGAGGTCTGACGCCATTCCTTAAGAACAAGCCGGGCGTGAAAATAAACGGGCTGGATCTGCTGGCGCTTCAGGCAGTTAAAACCCTGGAGTTCTGGACCGGTAAACGCTTTACGGCCCGCGAAATCGGCCGCCTGAGAAATACATTGCCTGTTACGGCGCCTGCGCAATGCCGTTCTGATGGGCATGGCCCTTGATACGGCACAGCCATAGGCTGGTATTGGCCGTTTGAGGCACACAGTGCTTTGTGACGGCACCTACGCAATGCCGTCTGATGGGCATGGTCCTTGGTACGGCACAGCCATAGGCTTGGTATTGGCCGTTTGAGGCACACAGTGCTTTGTGACGGCACCTACGCAATGCCGTCTGATGGGCATGGCCCTTGGTACGGCACAGCCATAGGCTGGTATTGGCCGTTTGAGGCACACAGTGCTTTGTGACGGCACCTACGCAAGTATTGTAAAATTGAAAGAGAGGGTGAAATTCGCCGGTTAGTCAACGACCGCTCGCCGTATCGGCGAACGATTTTTAAAAATAAGAGGGGGACACATGCTTAGATATCTTACCGCCGGAGAGGCCCACGGCCCGGCCCTTATCGGCATCATGGACGGCTTCCCTGCCGGTGTGAAAATAGACAAAGCTTACATCGCCAAAAGCCTTGCGCGGCGCCGGAATGTGCCGGGCAGGAGTCAGCGGCAGGCCCAGGAAACCGACTCTTTTTATATCTCCTCAGGACTCTATAAAAATACCACGACCGGCGCCCCCGTGGCGGTAATGCTGAAGAATGTCAGTCAGTTCGCCGTCCTGGACCCTTCGGCGGTTCCGCGGCCCGGCCACGCCGACCTGGCCGGCATGCTGAAGTACGGGGTTTCCGCTTCGGCCGTGATCCGGGAAAGGGCCAGCGCCAGGGAAACGGCGGTGCGCACCGCCCTGGGAGCATTTTGCCTGCGGCTGCTGGAATTGCTGGACATAAAGATCTCCAGCCGCGTGATAAAACTCGGCCATCTCAGGAGCGAAGATCCCAAGACCATACTTCGCGAGATTGAGCAGGCCGGGAGATCCGGGCATTCGTTGGGAGGCGTATTCGAGGTTAAGGTGGACAATCTGCCGGTGGGTCTGGGGTCTCACGCGCAGTGGGACAGACGTCTGCCCTCGCGGCTCGCCGCGCAGCTTATGGGCCTCAACGGATTGAAAGGCATGGAGTTCGGCTCCGGCTTCGACCTGGCGGCCATGAAAGGAGAAGAAGCCCTGGACCTTTTTAAAAAAGGGAACCCGCTCAAGCGCCTTACCAATCTGGCCGGCGGCATTGAAGGCGGCATGACTAACGGCATGCCGCTGGTGCTGCGGGCGGCCGTCAGGCCCGTGCCGGGCCAGCGATCCCCGGTTTGTTCGATAGATCTAAAGACCGGCAAAACCGCCACCGTAGCGCCCGGCCGCTCCGACATCACGGCGGTTTTCGCCGCGGCGGTGATCGCCGAACATTTAATGGCTTTAGAGCTGGCCAACGCCCTGTTGGAAAAATTCGGCGGCGATTCTCTGAAGGAAATACAGGCAAGGGCGGTGGCGTGGCGCAAACATACGAATAAATTTATGCGGGGATGAAAAATATTTATCTCATCGGTTTTATGGGTTCCGGCAAGACTACGGCGGGGCGCGCTTTGGCCAAGAGGCTGGGGCTCCGGTTCGCGGATACGGACCTGCTTGCGCAAAAGCTTACCGGCTTTTCGGCGGCCGACTTCATCAGAAAGCGCGGTCTTAAGGCGTGGCGCAAAACTGAAAGATCGGTGTTTAAAGCGGCAGCCCGCGCCGGAGGGAGTGTTGTAGCTCTGGGCGGCGGGATAATGCCGACCAAGGCCCTGAGTCCGTTGTTCAGAAAAAGCGGCATAACGGTCTATCTGAAGTGCGGAGAAGCCGGACTTTTAAAAAGGCTGGCAAAAGATCTGGCGCGGCGTCCGCTGCTTGGAGGCGGCCCCGGGAAAGCTAAGCTGGCAATAGCGCGCCTGCTGAAAAAACGGAGTCCATATTACGAAAAAGCGGATTTCAAGCTGGACACGCAAGGCCTGACCCCGGCGCAGACGGCCGCTAAGATCGCGAAAATGGTGAGAGGCTGCTATGGCAACCATCCGGATCAATAAAAATTTCCATTCGTTAAAAAACGCGGCGCTGGTCTGCGGGCGGGGCTTTGGGCCCTTGTCTGAACTCGCGCCCGGACTTTTTGCGGACACCGACAGGGTCTGCCTGGTCACGGACCGCAACTGTTTCAGGAACTTCCGCGGCTTCAATAAAATGCTGAGGGGCATCGCGGATAGAACCGTGATTTTTCATACGCCCGACGGAGGCCGCGCCAAAAATTTCCAATCGCTCGAAGGGCTGCTCTCTTTCATGCTGAGAAACGGTTTTTCGCGCCGCTCTCTGGTTATAGGAGCCGGCGGCGGTTCGGTGACGGACCTGGCCGGCCTGGGCGCGGCGCTTTACATGCGCGGCGTGAACTGGATAAGCGTCCCCACCACTCTGCTTGGGCAGGCGGATGCGGGCATAGGCGGCAAGACCGCCGTGGACGTGGAAGGAGTGAAGAATATCGCCGGAGCTTTTTATCAGCCGGCGCTGACCGTCTGCGACGCCGCCTTCCTGGACACTTTAAAAGAGAAGGAGCTGCGGGCCGGGGCGGGCGAACTGATAAAGTACGCGCTGATCGCTCCCGGCAAGCTGGGCCGCGTAATTTTGAATAACCTGCCCGGCGCGCTGGTCCGCCGGAAGAAAAACCTTGCGGCGGTGGTGTCCGCCTGCGCCGCTTTCAAGCTGGACCTTGCAGCCAAAGACGAACGGGATGAAAGCGGACTGCGGGAGATCCTGAACCTCGGCCATACGGCCGGCCACGCTTTTGAAGCTCTTTCCAAAGGGCGTCTGGCGCACGGGGATGCCGTTCTCTGGGGCCTGCGCTACGCGGCCATGCTTTCCTATGAACTGAATTTTATGGACCGGAAATACGCTAAAATCATAGAAGCAATGCTTTTGAGGACGGAGCCGCCGGCGCTTGCATCCGCCTGTCTGGACTTCGCCCGCTTCAGCAGGCTTATCCGTCTTGACAAAAAAGCCGGGACGCACAAGAACCGCTTTCTCCTGATAAAGAGACCCGGAAGGATCCAGGCGGTTAACGATGTCGCGGAAAAAACGCTCAAAAAGACGCTGAAAGGATTGAAGAGCAAATGAACATACTTGTTATACACGGTCCCAATCTCAATTTTCTGGGCCAAAGGGAACCAGCGGTCTATGGCAGCCTTACGCTTAAGCAGCTCGACGCAAGGATAAAGGAACACGCCGCCGCTAAAAAAACGAAAGTCCGCGTATTCCAGTCCAATTGCGAGGGCCGCATCATCGACCTTATAGCCGCCAATATGGCCTGGGCCGATTGGCTGATCATCAACCCCGCCGCCTACACTCATTACAGTTACGCCATCCGCGACGCCATAAAGGCCTCCGGCCTGCCGGCCGTGGAGGTGCACCTCTCCGACACCGCCGCGCGCGAGCCTTTTCGCAGGCTCTCCGTCACCAAAACCGCCTGTCTGAAGCAGATAAAGGGCCTGGGCCATAACTCATATCTAAAGGCCGTGGATTTCGCTCTTAAAAATGATAAAAAATAAAATCTATACGCCGCCGCCGGATAAAGCCGTGACGCATCGCGCGATGCTTCTGGCCGCCATAGCCGATGGTTCCACTACGATATCCAATCCGTCCGTTTGCGAAGACACGGCCGCGACCGCCGCCTGCCTTAAAAAGCTGGGCGTGGGAATATCGTTCGGAAAAAACAGGCTGGTGGTTAAGGGCGCCGGACTTCGCGGTTTGAAAAAATCCGCGGGCGAGCTTAACGCCGGAGAATCGGGCACAACCATACGTCTGTTGGCCGGACTGCTGGCCGGACAGGAGTTCGACTCGGTAATAACAGGGCAGGGCTCGCTTTTAACAAGGCCCATGGAGCGCGTCACGCGCCCGCTTACCGCCATGGGCGCCAGGATAAAGTCCTCCGCGGGACGTCTGCCGCTCAGGATATCCGGCTCTAAACTCAGGGGCACGGATCACCGCCTCTCGATACCCAGCGCGCAGGTTAAATCGGCGTTGCTGTTTGCCGGGCTTTACGCGGAAGGCCCCACATCCATCACGGAGCGTTTTCAGACAAGGAACCATACGGAGCGCCTGCTTAAGTATCTTGGAGCGAAGATCTCTTCCGGAGGGTTGAATCTTTACCTGCGGCCGGGCCGGTTCAAAGCTAAGAATATAAAGGTGCCCGGAGACATCTCGTCGGCCGCGCCTTTTATTGTCGCCGCATGCTTGCTTCCTGATTTTAAGCTTACCATCAAAAATGCCGGCCTGAATCCCGGCCGCATAGGGCTGATAAATACCCTTAAGGCCATGGGCGCTATGATCACTATAAGGCCGGCGGCCTCCACGCCGGAACCGGCCGGCGACATTACGGTTTCAAGCTCGGAGCTTAAGGGGATCAGGATAAGGCCGGATGAGATCCCCGCCATGATAGACGAGTTGCCGTTGCTTGCGCTGGCGGCCGCCCGCGCCCGCGGTACTACCGTTATAGGCGGGGCGGGGGAACTGCGGCATAAGGAATCCGACCGGCTTAGAACCACCCTCGCGCTGTTTAAAACCCTGGGCCTGAATGTCGAAGCGGGGAAGGACAGCCTGATAATCAAGGGCCCGCAGAATATCCGGGGCGGCAGGCCGGCCGAGACTTTCAACGACCATCGCGTGGCCATGGCGGCCGCGGTCGGCGCCCTGCTGGCCGCGAAACCCGTAAAAATAAAAGGCGCCGGCTGCGTAAAGAAATCCTACCCGGCTTTCTTTGCCGATTTTAAAAAAGTATTCAATTAAGAACCGGCGCTTTATCGGTCTATGCGTTCAATAAATTCCCCGACAAAATTCCATGCTGGCAAAGCGGCCGCGGTTATGGTCCTGGCTTTCTTGCTGATCAGCGCCGCATATGTCCTCTGGCTGCCGGACGTGCGTCCGCTTAAAAAAAACAATCCCATCGCCACTTCCTACATGCTGATACGCGAGCGCCAGGCCGGGGCCGCCGGTAAAAAACTGGGGCGGAATATGGTCTGGACCGGCTGGGACGATATCTCGGAGAATTTAAAACATGCCGTTTTGGTGGCCGAGGACGATACCTTTTATCTGCACAAAGGGGTGGAGTGGGAAAGTATGGAACGCGCCCTTAAAACCGACTGGAAAACAAAAAGTTTCGCCAAGGGCGGAAGCACCATAACCCAGCAGGTGGCCAAAAACCTCTACCTGTCCCCTTCGAAGAATCCGCTGCGCAAGATAAAAGAGATCCTTATCGCCCGAAGGCTTGAGAAAAATCTGGGCAAGCGGCGCATCTTCGAAATATATTTGAATATCGCCGAATGGGGTAAAGGCATCTACGGGGCGCAAGCCGCAGCGCAGGCTTACTTCGGCAAGAACGCCTCGGACCTCACCCCCGAAGAGGCCGCGGCCCTGGCGGCGGCCCTGCCCAGCCCCAGGCGCTACAGCCCGGTCAAAGGCACCCGCTTCATGGAAAGGAGAAAGAGCCAGATAGTCGGCAGGATGCGGGCATCGGGCTATCTGCCGGATGAGGCGGACGACGAAGGCCTTGACGAATCCCTGGAGCTGATCGCCTCCAGCACCGGCACGATCGCCGCCCCTCGGGACCCCGCGGATCCCGTTTTAACCGGCGCCCCGGAAACGGTTATGGTTTCCACCGCCGCCCCTGATAAATAAACGCGAAAAACGTCGTTTTACCAGAAATGGCTATAAACGCGCTTTAATAACTTTTAAAGGGAAAAAGGAAAAGGGGCAGGCCGGGAAAGTGATGCCAGACGCTGCCGTAGGCGGTTAAACGGGCGGGGGGATACGGGGCTCTCTCTGTATGCGTTACTACACCCACAGCGCAGCGAAACCGAGTATTAGCGCTAAAATATTAATAGATGAATGCAGAAATATGGCGGCTAAGACATCTCGATTTTTTTCATAGAAATAGCCTATTAGCAGTCCCTTCCCAAAAACTATAAACCACCCTCCACCATGAATAATTCCAAAAACGAGAGACGAAATTATTAAAGAAAAGGGGAAACTATATTTATTACGTAAACTGATATACAATAAACGTCTAAAAATAAGCTCTTCTCCAATTGGAGCGAACACACATACTTCAGTTACAAATAGAGATAACCGCCATGGGGAACCAATTAGGTTTGTGCTTATATAACCAGTTTGAATCACCGATTCCGGAATCAAGGAATTAGTCAAAGTATCTATCGGCAATAGATTAAAGTAGGATAATAAAAAGTCAGCGGCAACAATAAGCCCCACCACCACGAAAATAAAACAGAGAAGAATCCCAAAATACTTAAGCCCGGATATATAACTAACGTAGCCACGTTTGCTGTAATAGTTTAAGGCTTGGTGTAGGTCGATCTCTAAATCGCGGAATGCCTTTATTGAGACTACGATAAGCGATGCCGACAATACAAAGCCAAATATTTCTTTTGAGGGGAATTTAAAAACGAACGACTCCAAAAAAGCGTACAGAGCCATTGCCGACACTAATGAGAGCAAAAACAAGCTCACCCATCTTCCAATTGAAACGGATTTCTGATTTGTGAAATCATTATTCATATTGCGTTATGAAAACAGATGTCCGTGAACCGTCACATAAAACAACGGCTCACGGAATCCTGGCAAACTTCAATATACCGCGACAGTCCTTACCGGAGGGTTAAATGGAAGGGGATGAAGGGGCTGGCCACCAGTGCCGCCCTGATCACTGACGCCAGGGGAATCCGCGGGGCCAGCCGGCGGGCAAACTTCTTTGATTATCTGGTAAAGTTCATAGGCGGTACAGATAGCATTTGCCCAAGCGTTACATCTTTTGCCGTATTTTATTATTGTCGTGCACACTCCCTTATTTTTGGCAGGGATCAATAGTGCGAAGTTTTTCGCTAAAGCAATATCCCTAAGCTCCGCGTAAACATTAAAATCAGCGGAGGTAATATATATTTCTTCTTTATCAAATAAAACCTTTGCATCATTCTTGTTAACAGCGTTAAAAATCTCTGTATTAATTCTATAGGCATCAATAAGCCTTTTCTTTAAGACTCCCTGCGCAGCTTCTAAGTATGTTTTGCCGCCTTTTCCCTGACCAGTAATTTCAAAAAGTTCTGCTTTGGAATTATCGGTCGGCTTGTTTGTGTCACCGGCAAACTTTCGTGCGGGGATTTCTGGAATTAAAAACCCAGAGTCTTCCGAAATGCTTGCGATAACGTCCCGCAACGAGGCACCATTTTTACTATTACCATCGTCGTCAAAATTTATCTTTATGTTTTCAGCTTTAACCGCTGAGGCTGCCGCCATTATCACTGTGAACACCGCAACCGCTATTTTGCTTTTTTTCATATTTTCGTTCTCCCTTTTTTACTATCGGCACCCATTAAAAAAGGGAAAGCAAATTTTATTTTGCTTTCCCTGGATACACCGGATTAAGGTCCGGTCGTGGATACTTCGGGGCCAATCCCCCGAATTACAAGGCTACTACCGCGCTACGGTTATAGCATACCCCGCAAGACTTTATGGGGCAAGGGCATTAAGGGAGTTTCTGTATAGGCCAAAAGGCCTATTGGGAAATTATTATCGTCGTAAACAGGGGATATTGTGAGACCGCCCCCCTATCCCGATTCCCTAAGTGTCAGTGTATCCGTTACAACCTATACCGCGGTTCTGGAAGCCGTAGCTACCGCCTCGCCTTCCGGACTCCGCTTGAGCGGCAAGATGCCGGCCATATCACCGATGATGTTGACAAGCTCCGTATTTGCGGGAATCACCACTTTTGTGTTCCTCTCCAGGGAGTTCTCCACGGTCTGCAGTTTCCTTAACACCTGGGCGTTGCCGGTAAAATATTTATTCGCCGCTTCGTTGACCAGGCGGATCGCTTCCGCTTCGCCCTCCGCCTGGAGGATCCGGGCCTGTTTGACGCCTTCCGCCTTTTTTATTTCAGCCCGCTTTTCGCCGTCCGCGCGGGTTTCGACCGCAGTTGCGAAATCGATCGCGGCATATTTTTCGTTTTCCGCCTTGACCACTTTATTCATGGTTTCCTGTACGTCTTTTGGGGGGTCTATCTCTTTGAGCTCCGTGCGCACGATGTCGATGCCCCAGCTGGCGGTTTCCTTCAACAGTATCTTAAGCAGTTCGTCGTTGATCCTGCCGCGTTCGCTGTTCGCGGATTTCAGCGTCAACGTGCCTATGATATTTCTAAGCGTGGTCCGCGCCAGATTCACTATCTGGTACTGCACATTGTTCACGTTGTAGATGGAGTTCTTAACGCTGTCCTCATCGGGTTTGATCTTAAAATAGACCTGCGCGTCCACCCGCGCGTTCAGATTGTCGTTGGTTATGATCTCCTGCGGAGTGGCGTCCACCATAACCTCCGTGATGTTTTCCACGTACATATGGTCGACCACCGGAATTACCCAGTGGAATCCGGGAGGCGCGAAATGATGGTATTTGCCCAGTCTTTCAACTACGCCGCGGTGGGTGGGCCTGACGATCCTGATCCCCGACATGAAAATGATCACGCCTAGGGCGATCACCGACGGCCACAGCAAATGCAGCATATTTATAGTTCCACCCGCTTCCATAAACCCTCCGGACTCTTTTCTGATTTAGCTCAACCACAGAGTGAAGCATACCAAAATCACCAAAGGTCCGCAAACAAGATTGGAGGGTGAACGGGGGAGTTTTACCTATTGCCGCTCGTATAATTCCGTATAGCGGTAAAAGACCCGGAAAGAGTAAGGTGTCAATAACGTTTGAAACGGTATTTCACAAGGAGGCGGTATGACAAAAACAGAGAACATGATAGAGGCGGGAATCGGACTGGCGGCCATCGCCGCGTTGGGGGCATATTTTTTATACGGCAAGAGCGGCGCGCAGAATCGCGGGAAGGTGGCCGGCTGGATGCTCAAAATGAAGGGTGAGGTTTTAGAAAAAGTGGAAGAGCTCAAAGAGGTAAATAAGGAAGAGTACTACAGGATCGTGGACGAAGCCTCGGCGCGCTATGCGAAGCTGGGAAAAGCAGGCGCGGCTGAACTAAAGCATTTGACGGAGGACCTCAAAAGCGCGTGGAAGCATCTGTCAAACACCCTGAACAATCGCGAACCTGCCGGGCACGGACATAAAGGGAAGTAGCGCGAGAGGAAAGTAAAGAACCGGATGACCGTAGATTAGGCCGTCCGGCCGCTGACAGCTGAAACGGCATCTTAATGATAGGTTTGATACGCACTGATACATGTATTGGCGCCGGTGCGGATTTTACCTATGGCCGCGCGTATAACTCCGTATAGCGGCCAAAGCCGACGAAAGAGTATTGTGTGAAAACAGGCGAAACTCCTGCCGAAGATATAGCGGATGAAAACACTATTGGTTGCAGGATCGCATCCGGGGAAGCCCGCTTTAGGGAGAACAATAATGAGTAAATTAGTAAAAACAGGGGGCGGACCCAATGAGTCGCTCAACGACAAATATAATGAAAGGATATTCTCCGCTATCTCCCAACGTGGAGAGGAAGCAATACGATACACACAGGATGACCGTGACTTGCTGCTCCGATACCTGGTACTGCGTGTCGCGCAAAGCCGCGGCGATACCGGTCAGGAAGAGGTTTAAGGTCAGTTTCCCGAAAAGGCGCGTGCTGGTCCAAGGAGGCTTCAATGAAGATACTTGTCAACATTCTGGTCAGTAGTCTGGCGGTGATCGTGACCGCCAAGCTGCTGCCGGGGGTGACTGTGGATAATTTCGGCGCCGCAATTGCTGTCGCGGCTTTTTTGGGTATCGTGAGCGCATTACTCGCGCCAACGCTGCAATTTTTGCGCCTGTCCGTTAATTTGCCGACTCTGGGGCTGGTAACTTTTGTCATTACCGGTCTGTTGGTGATGCTTGCCGCGGAAGCGGTGCGCGGGTTTCATGTGGCCGGCTTCTGGTGGGCGCTGGCCTTCGCGTTCGTGCTCTCAGCTATCAACGCTTTCTTTCATAGGTCAAGCGCCTTGCGTCTAACGCCATGATGATGGAAACTCCGGTGGTTCCTGTGGTGACCAGGCGGGCGCATCTCATCACCTTCCTGTGCGCGCTCCTTGCTTGCGGCATCGCCGTCTTATGGATGGCGGGCCCGTATCTGCTATCGCTGTTTCTGGGTGGAACGCTGGCTATGCTTGCCTATCCGGCGTATCAACGGTTCAGGGTAAAGAAGTGGGGTCCGCATCCGGCCGCGACCGCAGTTACCGCTCTATTGGTGCTGCTGATAATAGCGCCGTTGACCGGATTTTCTATTCTGGCCGTAAAGCAGGGGATCGCCATCGGCCAGGAGATGACTGAGCTTAAAGAGTTCTCTCCGAAGGCAATTACCGTCGCCCTTAGCCGCTGGCAGTTGGTCCGGACGGTGATCGGAGACCCGGGCCAGGTCAATGCGCGCCTCAAGAGCGTGATCCAGGCCGCCGGACAGTTCACCAGCGCGGCCGTCCTGAAGTTGGGCGGCGGTCTCCCGGAATTCCTTCTTCAGCTTATTTTGGCTATGGTCGCCTTCTTTTTCTTCCTGCTCAACGGGGAGCAGTTCGTGGATTGGATCCTCGGTCTCGGAGTGCTCGATAGGACAGTGCAGGAGAAACTGGTCGAGTCGTTCCGGGATACCACTATTTCAGCCATTCTGGCTGGTCTCGCCGCCTCCGTTTCCCAAGCCGCGCTGATAGTAACTGGGTTTCTGGTCCTTGGTATGCCGGGCGCATTTTTGGCCGGAGGACTGACTTTCATCTTCGCGTGGATACCCATGTTGGGAACCGTCCCGGCTTCGCTGGCGGGAATACTTTATCTCTATGTGATACAGGGGTCGCCGTTAAAGATGGCATTAATGGTCGCTTTGGCGCTAGCGGCGGGCGTTATCGATAATCTGGTCCGGCCAATGGTCCTGAAAGGACGGGCGGATATGCATCCGCTGGTGGGGCTGGTCGCGATTATCAGCGGCCTGCGGATGTTCGGTATACAGGGCGTGCTGATCGGGCCGATACTGGCCGCGATGCTTCTCTCGCTGCTCAGGATCTGGCCGGCTGTACGGGGGCGGTTCGGGATAGGGGCCGCGGCAGGGACGGTAAATGAGACACAAAGCTCCCGAAAACCGACTGGTTCACCGTCTTAGTAGTGGTTTTACAATGGCGAAAACCGCGTATTGTTCCGCTCCTTATGCGCTACTTGATCCTTCTGCTCTGCTTGAATGCCGTACCGTTGGCGGCGGCGCCGCGCGCGGCGCTTCGTCTGCCGTCCGGGCTTATCATCGGCTCGATCAAGATAGAGACCCATAACGTTTTCGAAACGGAGCTGCCCTCCGAAAACAAATTGCTTTATCGGGCGGCCAACAGGGTTCACTTTCAGACGCATGATGGCGTCATTATGCGCGAACTGCTCTTTGCGGTCGGAGACCGCTACGACGCTGACCTGGTAGCGGAAACGGAGCGCAACCTCCGCGCCCTGAATTTCATCCGCCGCGCAGAGGCCGAGGCGACGGTTAACAGCGGCGGCACGGTGGATATAATCGTGCGCACCTACGACTCCTGGACCCTGGAGATAGTCGCGGGCTACAAGCGCGCCGGCGGTTCCACCAGCGTAAAAGGGGGGCTGGCCGAGAGCAATATCATGGGGCGGGGCAAGGCGGGTTCCGTGGTCTATGGCAGCGAATGGGGCGCGGACTCTATGTCCTTCGGCTACAAGGATCCTCAACTATGGAATTTTAAGCGCTTTCAATATTCGATGGCCGCCCGTACAACTCCGGGCAGCCAGAATTTTTCTCTGGCTTTGAACCGCCCCTTCTATGCCTCTATCGCGCCTTCGGCCGTGGGCGGCAATATCAGTTACGACACATCCTCCACCGGCGGGGTTTCCAGGCGGGGAGTCACGGGCGGGGTCAACTACGGTGTAGCGCTTAAGCCTTCCAAAGAGCTGACGCGGCGTGTTAAGTTCGGTCTTGTGGCTCAGCGCGCGGATTCCACCGGTCCGGAACCTAATAAGGAGCGGTCGGTTGGCGTCCAACTGGGTGCGGATTGGGAGAAATTGGACTTCCTGACCGCGCGGCGCATACGGACATTCACGCACGATGAGGAATATAATCTGGGACTCGGGATCTTCCCCTCTGTGGTCTGGTCGCCCGCTTTTCGCGCCCTGGGGATTACCCGGTCGCAGATCAAGGCCGGCATAGAAGTACGCAAGAACTTTACCTGGGCGAACCAGCTTCTGCTCTTGAAATCAGGCTACAGCTCGCTGTATGCGGGCGGCGGCAACAGCAACCTCCTCGCTTCGGTTGATGCGGTGTATTTCTTGCGCGGCATCAGATTCCAGACACTGGCTTTTCACACCGGCCTGGACCTGGGCTGGCATCTTGATTCCAACACGCAGTTGGTCCTGGGTGAGCTCAACGGTCTGCGCGGCTACGGCTTAAGCCGGTTTACCGGCAACCGCCGCTTCCTGTTCAATATAGAGGACCGCGTCTATATCTGGGATGACCTTTTACGGTTGATGGATATCGGCATGGTTTTCTTCTACGATTCCGGGTATGTGTGGTCGGAGTCCAGCCCGGTCAAGCTGACCGACCTCAAGAACAGCGTGGGCATGGGGCTGCGTCTGGCCCCGTCGCGTTCGTCCAACAATAGTCCCGTACGCATCGACATGGCCTATGCTCTCAGCGGTAATCAAGGCTACTCGCGCTGGTCGCTTTCTATCCTGGGGGGGCAGGCTTTCTAGCTTATGGGATTTTGCCCATTAGGCGGCCAAAACAATTATGAACACCATTAAACTTACTCTACTGGTTCTGTCAGCGCTGGTCCTCGCCGCTCTGTTGACGTGGAGTATTACGCTCTGGTATGGCGGCCGCCCGGGTGAGACCCCGGTCGCTGCCGTAGCTTCACCGCCCAGGCCCGCAGTTATGGCTGTTAAAACAAAGAAGAAGGACGGCGGAAAGAATGCGTTCCAAAAGGGCGCGGGACTTGTGAAGCTGGGGGAGGTGCGCAAACGTAGGGTATCGAGACTACAGGAGCCGGGTGAAGCGCTGGGCGGTGGAAAAGCGGCTCTGCTTGAAGCGGACGCAAAATGATAGTGACAGAGGCGGGAAGCATGGCGCCAACTAGTGAGTGTGAGTAAGCCGCAACGGCGGCGACTTGCGCGCGGCAGATATACAAGGTATAGTTATGTCAAGGGTGCATGTGAAAAAAAATAATAAATTTAAGTTGTTTCCTGTAGTCGGTATCGGTGCTTCCGCCGGCGGGCTCAAGGCGTTCGCGGATCTCCTGGGCGCCCTGCCGCCGGAGCCGGGTATGGCGTTCGTGCTTGTTCCTCATCTGGCCCCCCAATATAAGAGCCATTTGACCGAGATCCTGGCGCGCAACACCAGGCTTCCAGTAAGCGAAGTCAAAAGCGGAGACAGTGTCCTGCCTAACCGGATATATATCATCCCCCCCAACCGCGCGATGCTGATAAAAAGGGGGGTTCTCCACCTTTCGTCCTCCGGACACAAGTCCGATTGGCGCAATCCTATCGACAGCTTCTTTCATTCGTTAGCCGCCGACTATGGCAGGCGGGCTATAGGGGTCCTCTTGTCGGGCGAGGGGTCTGACGGGACCGATGGTCTGCGGGCCATCAAGGCAGGCGGCGGAACGACTTTTGCGCAGGATGGGGAAACAGCGGATCATCTCAGCATGCCCCAATCAGCCGTCGTTTCCGGCTACGTTGACTTCATACTTTCCCCGGAGGAGATCGGAAAAAGGCTCGGCCCTGCGAGGGATGGCGCAACTCGATATCAAAATGTGGGAGTAAAGAACAAACACGGAGAAGAATCTCTCAATAGTATCCTGGAGCTTCTGCGGACCGCCAAGGGAATGGATTTTGAACTTTATAAACGGAATATGCTGCGCCGGCGCATTCAAAGACGCATGACGCTGGGGCGGGTCAGAGATCCGGAAAAGTACTTCCTTGCGCTGAAAGCGGACCCCGAAGAAGTTGAACTGCTCTACCGCGATATCCTGCTCTCCGTGACGTCCTTTTTCCGGGAACCGCAATCCTTCAGGGCTTTAAAGAGCGCGATCTATCCGCGTCTCTTCAAAAACAGGTCCCCCCAGGCGCCGATCCGCATCTGGGTTCCAGGCTGCTCCACAGGCGAAGAGGCCTATTCTCATGCCATGAACCTGGTAGAGTTCCTGGGCAAACGCGCGTCCCAGATAGCTTTCCAGATCTTCGCGACCGATGTTAACCCCGTCGTTATCGAGACCGCCCGTGCCGGTTTCTACTCTAAGCGGATCACGGCGGAAGTCTCCACTGAGCGGCTGCGGCGTTTCTTCACGGAGACGAAGGACGGTTATAGCATCTCCCCGGCCATTCGCGAGAGGTGCACCTTTGCCGTGCAAAACCTGGTGCAGGATCCTCCCTTTACGAACCTGGACCTGATCAGCTGCCGCAATCTCCTGATATACCTGGGGCCTACGCTGCAGGAAAGAGCCATGCAGATATTCCAATACGCCTTGAAGCCCCAGGGCATCCTCATGCTGGGCCGTTCGGAGACCGTCGCAAATTCTTTGGGGCGTTTTTCGCCGCTGGACGTGAAAAGAAAGATCTTTTCCGAGCGGACGTCGGTTTCGAAAGTGCGCCTCGATTTTTCCCAATCCGGCCGTTTTCTGGAGACCGAGTCCGCCTTTAAGGATCCCGGGCAGTGGCAAACCAAACCGGCTCAGGACGCCCTCGACCTGCAAGGCGAGCTCGACAACGTTCTGCCGGTTCGTTATATACCTAACGGCGTCATCGTTAACGGCGAGCTGGATATCCTGCGGTTCCTGGGCGACACCTCTTCTTATCTCCGGCCGGCGCCCGGCAAACCGAGCATGAATCTGCGCCGCATGGCTTCAGGAGAGCTCCTTTTGGAACTCCGGGTGGCCATTCACGTGGTGAAAAAACAGGCTTGCGCCGTGCGCAAGGAGATCGCGGCTCCTCATCCGGGCGGGTCCTCCAGGCGCGTTCAAATCGAGGTCCTGCCGCTTAAAGCCTCCAGTCTGCATAAGGAATATTTTCTCATCCTCTTTGAGGAAATTGACAGTGTGGAACCAGGCAAGCGGCGGGGAAAGGAACACCGCCGTGTCATCGAGCTTAAAGAGGATCTGACAGTCTCCGGCGGGAATATTGCAACCATCATAGAAGAACAGGAATCGACTAACGCTAGGCTTAAAGCCGCTAGTGAGGCGCTTCTTTCCAGCAACGAAGAGCTTCAAAGCATCAATGAGGAGTTCGAGACCGCCAAGGAAGAGCTTCAGTCCACCAATGAGGAGTTGATCACCTCGGCCGAGGATGCCGGACAGGCTAACCAGATCTTAAACCGCGCCAATAACGATCTCTCCAATCTTCTGGCCAATATCGACATACCGGTCGTTCTGTTGGATTCCGACCTGAAGGTTCGCCGCTTTACGCCGCCGGCGGAGAAGGTGCTGGACCTCTCAGTAAACAAGATCGGACAGTCTATAGCGGATATCAGGCTCCCGCTGTGCCTTCCCAAATTAAAACAACTGCTCCTGGAAGTGATCAAGACCGGCCATGTCCAGGCGCTGGAAGTTAAGAATACGCAAGGCCGCTGGTACTATCTCATTCTCCGGCCTTACCGGACCGACAAAAGCAAGATCGAAAGAAGCAGGACCGAGGGCGCCGTGATGGCGCTTATCGATATCCACGACCGGAAGCTCTCGGAAAAAACCGTACTGCGGCTGGCTACTTTGGTGCTGGATTCCAACGACGCCGTCATTATCTGCGATCTCAAAGACCGGATCATAGCCTGGAACAAAGGCGCTCAAAAGATGTACGGCTACACCGAAGCGGAAGCCCTGACGATGAGCATTAAGCGTCTTATGCCGGAAAATAAGATTATAAGAGCGAGGGAATTGGTGCGGGTGGCGGCGGCGCAGGGAAAGAAAGCGGCGCCGATCGAGATTCAGCGGCGCACGAAGGGCGGCCGGACCATGGACGTGTTGCTTACCGTTACGGTGCTGCGCGATGACAAGGGTGCGCCGGTAGAGGTTGCCACCACCGAGCGGGACATCACGGAACAAAAGCGGGCCGAGCGTGAGCGGGAGTTGTCGGAAAAAACCGTACTGCGGCTGGCTACTTTGGTGCTGGACTCCAACGACGCCGTCATTATCTGCGATCTCAAAGACCGGATTATCGCCTGGAACAAAGGCGCTCAAAAGATGTACGGCTACACTGAAGCGGAAGCCCTGGCTATGAGCATCAGGCGGCTGATGCCGGACAATAATCTCATAAGGGCGCGGGAGTTGGTTCGGGTATCGGCGGCGCCGATCGAAATTCAACGGCGCACAAAGGGCGGCCGGACTTTGGATGTGCTGCTGACAGTTACGGTGCTGCGCAACGACAAGGGCCAGGCCGTGGAGGTCGCCACAACCGAACGGGATATCACGGAACAAAAGCGGGCCGACCGCGAGCTCCGCAGGCTGCATGCGCGCGTGATCTCCTCCCAGGAAACGGAGCGCAAGCGTCTTGCCCGTGAGCTTCATGACGGCGTCGGTCAGATACTTTCAGGCGCCAAATTCAGGCTGGAATCCTTGCCTGGAGAGATTTCCCTGGACGAGAGCGCTACAGCGAAGATTCTTAAAGTGGGCGAGGTTTTGAACCAGGCCATCGCGGAAATACGCCGTGTCTCTCAGAATCTTATGCCTTCGGAACTCGGGGACCTGGGCCTTGAGCCGGCCCTGCGTACGCTTTGCCGCGAGTTCAAAGAGCGCGCGGGAGTCCAGTTGACGCTGCGGACCAAACATGTTCCCGCGGACGTAGCGCCCGAGCCGGCGCTGGCTTTTTTCCGCATCGCACAGGAAGCGCTCAATAATATCGGAAAACATTCCAAGGCCACCACGGTCATGGTAGATCTCTCCCGCAAAGGGAGTGAAATTGTATTAAGCGTGAACGATAATGGGATAGGCTTTACTCCCGGGGCCAATAGGCCTCTGTCCGGACGGGGCATCGGTCTTGGGAACATGCGTGCGCGGGCGGAATCGGTCGGAGGCTCTATTGAGCTTTATTCGAAGCCGGGGGTCGGGACCAGGCTCAGCGTCCGCGCTCCCCTGGCGGGCTCCGGAGGAGATACCGTATGAAAAAGAAGAGTCACCCCAAGATAAAGGTATTCCTGGTGGACGATCATCCCGTAGTGCGCGACGGGGTCCGTTCCTATCTTGCCAACCAAGGCTCGGTTTTGATGGTGGGGGAAGCTTCCGATGCCCAGGAGGCCCTTCGCAAGGTTAAAAAGCTGGCGCCGGATGTTATTGTGTTGGACGTAAATCTGCCTTCCCTTGACGGCGGCGAGCTCGCCCGACGGCTGCGCCAGACGATCCCTGCCGCCAAGCTTATAGCTTTTAGCGTCCATGCCGGCCAGGAATATGTGGTCCGGATGGCTCGTTGCGGAGCGCATGGCTACGTAATGAAGGATGCGCCCACAGCCAAACTCGTGGAGGCCATCCGGCATGTTCACCAGGGCGGTCTCTATTTCCCTCCCGCTATGTCCGATGCCATCCTGGCCCCCGGGTCCAAGCCTTCCCCCGATGGTGCAAAAGAAATAGTCTTGACCGCGCGCGAGCGGGAGGTGCTTATCCTTCTCGCCGAGGGCCTGGCCAACAAAGAGGTTGCGCGAAAACTGGGCATCAGCGTACGGACCGCAGAGACGCATCGCGAACACCTTTCGCATAAACTCAATATCCTGACCATCGCGGGCCTTACCAAGTACGCCATTCAGCATGGAATGACGTCGTTGGGCCTGCCCGCCCCACCTACCGCTTAACCCGTAAAAATTGCGCGCCGGTACTCGCGTAAGATTACGCATTGATATGGTTCATGGAGTGTGTCATACTATATGCGGCCCTGCGCGTCAGTCGGGCCGTAATTTTGACGGCAAAGGTTTCATATTTATCTGCGCGCTGAATTGCTGTCTTTAGAAATGCGGGACAATGATGTGATGGGCAAAAAACAAAAAAAGATCAGGGTTTTTCTGATAGACGACCATCCGATCGTGCGCGAAGGGGTGCGTTCCTATCTGGCCAGCCGCTCTATCGCGGTGGTGGGGGAAGCTTCCGACGCCCCGGAGGCCCTTCGCAAAGTCGGGAAGCTGGCGCCAGATGTAATCGTGTTGGACGTAAACCTGCCTTCCATGGCCGGCTGGGAACTGGCCCGTCTTCTGCGACGGCTCGTCCCCAAGTCGAAAATATTAGCGTTCAGTATTAATTCCAGCGAGGAATACGTGGTCAGGATGGCGCGGTGCGGCGCGCGGGGCTATGTGACTAAAGACCAGCCGACGTCGGAACTGCTTGAGGCTATCAAACATGTGGCCCGGGGCGGCTTGCACTTTCCCGACGGCATGACCGATGCTCTTTTGGCCCCCGCGTCAAAGTCTTCTTCAAACCAGCCGGACAGCGCCGTGCTGACGGGCCGGGAAAGGGAGGTGGTTGCTTTGCTCGCCGAAGGGCTGTCTAACAAAGACGTCGCGGCCAAGCTCGGTATCAGTGCCCGGACCGCGGAAACGCACCGGCAACATTTATCGCATAAACTCAATATCCACACGATTGCCGGCCTAACCAAGTACGTCCTCCAGCACAAATTGCCTCTCCCTAAGTAATCCGCAAGTTCTACTCCTAATTAATATTTTTTTCGCGTGTCGTTCCCTTTATCCTTTCAATACTTGTGCAGGCGTCATGTCAGGCGCTATGCGCTTCGGACGGTCTCCCACTTCAGATCTGGGGGTGCGCATGGCATTGGATCCGCCCCCCGCTGCTACGGGGAATCCTGCATTTTATTATCCGCCGATTTCCTAATAAAATTCGGCCTTAATTGCGGGATCCCATTAACGCCTCTCCGTAATATCCCCGTCCGGCCAACGTAGAATTCCGCATTGGCAAAGCTCGTGGTCCTTGGTATGCTCTCTATACGGCCATATTGCGGGAGAATTATTTATGAATGCATACAAAGGGCTTACTTTTTTAGTAATTATAGCGGTCGTTCTTTTCCCGGCCCGCCGCATCCGGGCGCAGGCCGATACCGGAGATAGCCAGGTGGGGCCGCGGCAAGGTTTGTCGGCCGGAGGCCGAGGCGCGTATTATCGTCCCGAGGGCGCCGACCACGGGGACTTTTCGGAAGGAGCGCAGGTGCGTTTCCATTTTACCCCCTCATGGGCTGTGGAAGGTTCGGTGGATTTGCGTCAGAATAAGTTTGGTGAAGCGAAGGTTGATATGATTCCGCTCCAGCTTTCACTCATGGTCTATCTGATGCCGCCCGGCTACAGGTTCGTCCCTTACGTTTTGGCCGGAGGCGGCTGGTATTATACCCATGTCTATGCGCCGGTCAACCACTCCGAGTTCCGCTTTGGGCCTCATCTGGGAGCGGGGGCGGATTTCTTCCTGGACAGGTCCTGGTCTATCGACAGTTCCTATCGGTATCTGTGGAACGAGGATATACATTCTCAGGACGTGGAGCATCCGTTAGGCCGTAATTTCAGGGACAAAGGTTTTATGATCACCGTCGCGCTGAATTATTATTTTTAGAAATGTGGGAACAACGCTTGTGACAGACATCAAACAGAACAAGATCAGGGTCTTCCTGGTGGATGACCATCAGTGTGTGCGGGAAGGGATGCATTCCTTTCTGACCAGCCGTTCGATCGCGGTGGTGGGTGAAGCTTCCGATTCTCCGGAGGCTATTCGCAAAGTCAGGAAGCTGTCTCCGGATGTAATCGTATTGGACGTAAACCTGCCTTCCATGGACGGCTGGGACCTGGCCAGCCACCTTAGCCGGCTCGTTCCTAAGTCCATGATCCTCGCCTACAGCATCCATTCCAGCGAGGAATATGTGGTCAGGATGGTCCGGTGCGGAGCGCGTGGGTACGTTACTAAAGACCAGCCGCCGGCTGAACTGCTCGCGGCTATCAAGGATGTAGCCCGGGGTGGTCTGCATTTTTCCACCGGCATAACCGACGCTATTTTGGCCGCGATGCCGAAGTCTTCCAATAACCAGACGCGTAGCGTCACGCTGACCGGGCGGGAGCTTGATGTGCTCGCTTTACTCGCAGACGGGCTATCCAACAAAGGCGTCGCTACCAAACTCGGTATCGGAGTTAGAACGGCGGAGACGCACCGGGAACATTTATCGCATAAGCTCGGTATCTGTACGGTCGCGGGCCTTACCAAGTACGCCATCCAGCACGGTTTGACTTCCCTAAAATAATTATAAACCCCGGCGCCTATTTCTCTTGGCGTCCGTAGTCACATCTAATCCGGTCTTCCGTAATAATACCTAGCCGGGCAAGCATAACTCCGAATAGATACAGGGGCGGCGATGGGCTATACTTATCTCAACCCGGATGCGGTGAAGACACGGGCTGAAAAAGTAAAAGGAGAATGTGCACATGAAAGTAATAATTTCAGTATCTCTAATGGCGGTGGCGGTGGGCTTCCTGGCTTTAAGCGCGCCCGCGCTTGAGGCGACAAGGGACAGCCGCATTATATCATCCGCCAGGGAGTCGTATGTTTTTGAGGTTTACCTTCAGGGTGATGATATCAGAATAGAGTCCAGGGACGGTAAGGTAACCCTGACAGGAATAGTAGCCGAAGATTTTCATAAATCTTTGGCTGAGATTACCATAACAGACATCCCCGGTGTCCGGGGGATGGACAACAGGCTGGAAGTTAAAGGGGCGGCCCCAACCGCAAATTCGGACGCGTGGTTCCGCGGCAAAGTAAAGAACGCGCTCTTGTTCCATCGGAGCGTAAGCGCCGCCACAACGGAGGTTGATGTCAAAGACGGCATCGTGACTCTGCGAGGCGCCGCTGTAACCCAGGCGCAAAAGGAGCTGACTGCCGAATACGCAAGGGATGTGGAGGGGGTCAAAGAGATCCGAAATGAGATGACCGTGCTTACAGTCTCGGAAAAGACCCCCCGGACTACGAAGGAGAAGATCGATGACGTTTCCGTTGCCGCCCTGGTCCGGATGGCTCTGCTGCTGCATTATTCCACCAGCGGCCTTTACACAACGGTGGCGACGAGGCGCGGCGTGGTCACGGTGGAAGGCCGTGCCAAAAACGCGGCCGAAAAAGATCTGGTGACTAAAGTCGTCAAAGACGTAAACGGTGTTAAGAAAGTGAAAAATCTGATGACCATAGACTGATGATCAGCTCAAAAGACTGCCGGCAGGAAATATGAAAAGGAAAATATCATGAAAATAGTATCGCAAATGGTGATAACGGCGGCATTACTGGCGTTCGGCGCGCCCATATCCGCCTCGAATACAGATAGTCCCATAGAATCGTCCGCCAGACAGTCGTATGTGTTTCAGGTCTATCTGAAGGGTGATGATATTAAAATCGAGTCCAATAACGGCGCGGTCATCTTGACAGGGATAGTCGCCAAAAGCTTTCACCAGTCATTGGCTCAGGAGACTGTGGTCGGACTCCCTGGTGTCAGGAGCGTGATTAACAGGTTGCAAGTCAAAGAAGCGCCGCCTGCCGTGAACTCGGATGCGTGGCTCCTTGACAGAGTCAGGGTGACGCTCCTGTTCCACCGGAGCATGAGCGCCGGCAAAACCGAGGTTAAAGTCAAGGACGGCCTGGTCACCCTGCGCGGCCAGGCCATAAATCAGGCGCAAAAGGAACTTGTAACCGGATATGTCAAAGATGTTGAAGGGGTTAAAGACGTTAAAAATGAACTCTCGGTGCCGGCGGTCTCAAAAAAACCATCCCCGGTAACGTATGCCAAGATCGATGATGCTTCCATTACCGCACAGGTCAGAATGATGTTGCGGTACCACAGTTCAACCAGCGCCCTGACCACATCGGTCAGCACTGATAATGGCGTGGTCACATTAGGGGGGAAAGCCGGGAATGCCGCCGAAAAGGCTTTGGTGGGCAAACTAGCGGACGATGTGTGTGGCGTGAAGAATATAGCGAATCTGATGACCATAGATTAGCCCGGATTAAGTGCCAGGGGCGGCATGCACTCAGCCGGCGGACGGCTGCGTCAGCCGACAGCGGGAATAAACCATAGAAAGGAGGATCACATGTTGTGGACGATCGCGGGGATACTGATAATTTTTTGGGTACTGGGATTGGTGAGCAGCTATACGATGGGCGGGTTTATTCATGTTTTGCTTGTTATCGCAATTATTGCGGTGTTGATCAGGGTTATTCGAGGAAGAAAAATATTGCAGTGATTAGGACCATTCTCGTAGAAGATCCGGCATTCTGATCTTTTGACCTGTTAAGGAATAATCTTTAAAAAAGGCCGGTCTATGATCAAGCCTGTAAAAAGTGCGGTACGTTATGAAAAAAGGAATGTTATTATTCGCTTCATATTGCTGCTTGTGATGATTTCCGTCTTCGCGGCTTGTTCAACGACACTTGGACATAAACATTCCGCCGAATACGCCGGGCGTATCCGCTACTGATCTTTAAAACATCTTCTAAAAATGGATGTGGTCCGGTGGTGATCCACGTAGGTGATCGGGCGGATGGGGCTGCCGGGTGTTTCTGTGGAACAGAAAACCGCGGCCCCCTTTCTCGTTGAGGTGTTTGTCCATGGCTGAACAGAGTAATTTTCAGGGTGGAACGCGTTTTCTTGTGATCGCGGCAGCTCTCGTTATCATAATCGGGGGCATAAATCAGGCGCAATCCGCCCTGGTGTCCTCACTTGTCGCTGTTTTTTTGGCGGTCATCGGGATCCCGCCGCTGATGTGGCTGGAACGAAAACGCATTCCCTCCGTCGCCGCGGTGTTAATCGTGTTGGCGGTCATCATAGCCATTCTGCTGACCGTCGGCGGACTTGTGGGCGCTTCCCTCAGCGGCTTTAGCGCCGCCCTGCCTTCCTATCAACAACACATACAGGAACAAGCCTCGGTACTCTCGGCGCTGCTGGCAAAGAGAGGCGTCAGCGTCACGGATAAAGTGCTGCTAGACTATCTCAATCCGGCGGCGGTAATGAAGTTGTTTGTCGGTATGCTGGGCGGGCTGGGCTCCGTGCTCTCAAACTTTGTCCTTATTCTGCTCACCCTGATGTTTATCCTGCTTGAAGCTTCAAGTTTTCCTGTTAAGCTCCGCGCTGTCCTCGGTGATCCTCAGAGGGCATTTCCCCAGGTTACCAGGTTCGTTAATGATATAAGCCGATATATGTTAGTGCAGACCGCGCTCAACCTGACTGCGGGTATTCTCATTGGGATATGGCTCACCATCCTAGGAGTGGATTCTCCCGTTCTCTGGGGTTTTCTGGCCTTTATGCTTCTGTATATACCACATGTCGGCTCTATCATCGCCGCTATCCCGGCGGTTAGTCTCACCCTTGTCCAGTTCGGGATCGGCCGCGCCGCGCTTGTGGCCGCCGGATATGTGGCCGTCGCATTCATACTCGGCAACGTAGTCCAACCGAAGCTGATGGGGCGGACGTTCAACCTGTCAACGCTGGTCGTATTTCTTTCGCTGATCTTTTGGGGAAGAATGCTTGGCCTGATCGGTGCGGCTCTGTGCATACCGTTTACCATGACGCTGAAGTTCCTATGCGAGAACAATGAAAGCACGCGCTGGATTGCCGTTTTGATAGGTCCTGCGGTCCCCGCTGAAAGTATCCCTAGGGAGCCTACGCAGAATAACTTGAGCCTTTGGAGGCACAGCTTTGAGTCGGATGCAAGGCGCGACGATGATGGTGTAGCTGGGCTACATTGAGGAGGAGCAACGCAGCAGTCGGTCAAAGATGTGCCTCCCCCAGGGGGCTGGCCGCTTTTGGGCTGCAACTGCGTCACTCATCGCTTACGTACCAATGGTACGCCGCGCTTATCGTTCCTTGTTGCAACCCAAAATCGGTCAGCCAAAGGCTCAAGTTATTCTGCGTAGGCTCCTAAAGTGTCGCAATAAGGGATCGCTACCCGGGACCGCGAAAACAATGAAAAGGCCGGATAAAGGGAAATGGTGATCGCTCAGGACCGGAATTTATAAATCGGGCAATAAACAGTGGAGGGTGAATTTACATGAAAAACACTTATAATATCGTCGCTTCGCTTGCCGGAGCGGGGCTGCTGATCGCGGCGATGATGGTGGTGGGGGGGTCGTTCTGGTCTTTCAGACAGATCAAGGAAGCGGCCGACGCGCGCAAAAATACCTTCGTTGTAATGCAAAACGCGAACGAGCTGTTGTCCGCGCTAAAAGACGCCGAGACCGGGCAGCGCGGCTATTTACTGACCGGTGACGGGGCCTTTCTGGAACCGTATTCGGTGGTGCGCGACAGCATCGGCGGCCGGCTGGAAGAATTACGCAAGCTCACCTTAAGCGGCGCCGCCCATAAACACCTGGACGCACTGGTTCCGTTGGTAGCCGCCAAATTGGCGGAAATGGAGAATGCCATTAAGTTGCGCCGCAATAACCACATGTCTGCCGCGCTGGCGGTCGTGGGCGGCGGCAGTGGCAAGCGGGAGATGGATTCGATCCGTGCCGAGATGAGCGGCTTCATCCGGTTGGCGGAGGGCGGGCTGGCGCAGCACGATGCGGAGTTCCAATCGAACATGCGCCGCCTGTTTATCGGCATCATCGCCGCCGGCCTGCTCATGCTGTTGTTCGCGCTTTCTTTCGTTTATTTGAGCTATCGGGAAACACGGCAGCGGTTTAAGAATTTAGTCCAGCCCGGAACACTGCATTTGCTCGAGGTGCAGGAGGACACGAATAAACGACTGCAACTGGCCAATGCCACCTTGCAGTTCAGCGAGGAAAGGCTTGCTGTTACGCTCAAATCAATCGGCGATGCGGTGTTGGCCACCGATACCAAAGGGGCTGTGACGCTCCTCAACCCCGTTGCCGAACAGCTCACCGGTTGGACGCAGGCGGAAGCCGCCGGCCGTCCGGTGGAAGAGGTTTTTCACATCATCAGCGAGGAAACCCGGCAGCTCGCCATTATTCCAATAAAGGGAACCTTGGCGCATGGCACGGTACAGGGCCTGGCCAACCATATCCTACTGATCGCACGCGATGGCAGTGAGTGCGCTATCGCAGACAGCTGCGCGCCGATCCGTAGCGGCGATGGTAAGGTGATCGGCGCCGTGATGGTGTTCCGCGACATCACCGAGCGCAGAGATATAGAGACCGGGCTGGAAAAAACCCGAAAAGAATTGGAGGTCATCAAACAAACCGCGGACGCGGCCCACGAATACTCGGACAGCATCATTAATACCGTGCGCGAACCTCTGATCTCCCTGGACCAGGACTTAAGGGTGGTTTCCGCCAGCCGCTCCTTCTATGAGGTCTTCAAGGTGAACCCTGAAGAGACCGTAGGGCAGCTTATCTACGACCTGGGCAATAAGCAGTGGGATATCCCCAAGTTGCGCGAACTGCTGGAAACCATCCTCCCCCAAAAGGCGACCTTCGATAACTACGAGGTCGAGCACGATTTTGCCGACATCGGCAGGCGCATCATGCTTTTGAACGCCCGGCAGATCCAGAGGG
>Ga0208953_1000371_pt1 | contig 40405 bp, 33 predicted proteins | sample RifOxyB2_FD_184033 | JGI IMG/M metagenome (GOLD analysis project Ga0208953, IMG submission 184033) | Groundwater microbial communities from Rifle, Colorado - Rifle Oxygen_injection B2 (SPAdes) | ecosystem: Environmental > Aquatic > Deep subsurface > Groundwater | place: USA: Rifle, Colorado...
TCAATAAAGCAGGAATAGAATATCAAAAAGATGATAACTGTTTTACCTGGCTAAGCGATTACGAAAAAGCCCAGCAAATAGCAGATAATTTAGATGTAGCAAAACTGCATTCAACTTTGGATTATTACCTAAATTTCTAAAACGAATATGGAGCAAAAAAAATATTTGATTCACACATTATTTTACGAACATTTTTTTCTCTTTGAGCTATTTCGATGTAATTTTAATTGTATTTTCTTCATGATATTGTTTTTTAGTGCGGCTATTTGTTTTAGTTGAATGTAGCTCTCCATCTAATACTTTTGTTAAGTTCATATTCTGTTTCGCTTTGTTTTTTTACGTTGACAACACTCTCTCGAAATATTCCCAGTCGTCCCGAAAGTAATACTTCTCGTATATTTTCATTTTTGTTTGTCTGCCGCCTGTCAGTATTTTTGCCGGTAATTCAATAAACCAATCTCTGAAGGTATTGTGTTCTTCTTTCCAATGTTTCTTTACTTTATATCTCATCATTACAGATAAGTTATATGCAAATACTCCTATCTGCCACAATAAATCATTTGCTTGGAAATTATTTGTTAAAGTTTTTCCAGCTAAGAGTTGGTTTTTTACTTGCTCTATCCAGTTTTCGCTTGTAGAACGTTCATTATATTTTTCATGTAACTCTTCAGAGCTAAGTGCTAAACTTGAACAATAACATGCGTATTCATATATCTCAACTTGCTGTGTTTCTCCAAAGTATTCTGCTTGTGTATAACCACTTAGTGTTTTTATTGCTTTAAGTTTTCTTTTCTTCTTTGATTGTTTGGTCTGAAGATAAACTTGATATTCAAATTCACAAATATATATTCCGGTTGATACTTCTTTCCATTGTTGTTCTAAGAGAAGCTCATTCAAGTTCTTTAGCTTTACCTTTATCAAATATTCCCATTTTAGTTCTTCAAGTAAATCGATTAACTCTCCGCTGAAGAACCCACTATCTGCTCTGAAAAATACTTTGCTTACTTCTTTGGGTAATATCTTAGCTGTTTGTTTTATAAATGATATTATTCCATTGGATGTATATGCTGATCCGGTTCTAAATCTATTGTTAACAACTATTTTTAGCTCACTTACAAATGCTAATAACGGATGATAGCTGTACGCCCCTTTTTTATCCGGGTTATACCCCTTCGCTGCACCTTGTTGTTTTCCATATACTGTTTCAACCGTTGAATCACAGTCTATGGTTATTGCAGTTAACCGGCTTTTCTTTATCCATTCTCTTATTTTTTTGAACGTGTATTCTTGAAATAGAACTGACCCTCGTTGGCCTAAGTTTTTCATGCGTTGTCCAATCACATCTTTATTTAGGTTCTTACTCAAGCTTAATAATGTTTGCACCAATGAGTCGGTAGTGAAGTTTGATATCCGTATTGCCCTATTTATTCCCGATAACGATGCTAATATTAGCGACAGCATTATTTGAGCGTAACTGAATTTTGTTGCACTTGTTTTTTCTGTCGGGAATAGTTCGTTGAGTTGTTTCCCAATCTTTAGTTTGTTTATGAATTTCATTATCGGTGATAGTCCGGCATATTTTGTCAGTTTTGTTGCTGTGAAGGAATGTTTTATTTGTTGTGTTTTGAAACCGATTTTTTGTTTATTTTTATTCATCAGAAAAGTGGTGTTTGTTTGTTGATTTATTGTTTTTATCTATACAAAAATAAACAGCTTATGCCACTTTTCCTGTTTTTTATTTTAGAATTTTAGGTATTAAAACAATTAAGCTGTCTTTAGGTATACCTATTTCCACAATTGATTTACCAACAAGACCAGAATTTTCGGCCATATAAAAATCATAAAGATCCGTTTCGCTGTCTGCCGTAGATTCAAATTCAATGGGAGACTTTACTTTTTTTGACAGCGGCAAATCCAGCTTTAATAATTTGGCGACGGAGGTTAAGCTCCACCCCTGGAGTAAAGCAGATGTTAGAACTATGAAAAACACAATACTAAATATCAAATCAGCATATTTTACACCGGCCAGCATAGGAAAAGTTGCTAGAACGATTGGCACAGCACCACGTAAACCAACCCACGAAACAAATGTTTTTTCTTTTAATGATGTTTTTGAAAATAAAAGACTGATATAAACGGATAATGGACGAGCAAAAAACATTAATATAATTGATAAAAAAAGCCCTATCTCGATAATGGCAAATAATTGAGAAGGAAATACCAATAGTCCGAGTGTAAGAAACATGCCTATTTGTCCCAGCCAGGCTAGTCCATCAAAAAAACGGATCAAGCTTTTTTTGTGAATAAAATCCCTGTTACCTATTGAAATACCCGCAAGATAAACCGCTAGAAATCCGCTTCCACCGAGAATATTTGTTGCACCATAAACTAAACCTGCAAATGCAAGAAATAAAACTGGATATATCCCTTCGTAACTAAAATTAATTTTATTCAATGTAAACACAATTACTCGACCTAGAATTAAGCCCAGAAGTCCACCAATTCCAAACTGCCTAAAGAAAAGCGAGATGGTACTCAAATAATCAGATCCTGGTATCGAAATTAATTCGATAATACCAAGAGTCAGAAAGATAGCCATCGGATCATTACTGCCTGATTCAAATTCCAGAAGTGATTTCAGATTTTGTTTCAAGCCAACATTCTTTGACCTGAGAACATTGAATACGGCGGCGGCATCGGTTGATGATATAATCGAACCCAGCAAAAGACCATAAATAAGTTCTATCTTTAAAAGGTAAGCTGCTGCAACCCCAAAGATAACCGCTGATAAAAATACCCCAATAGTTGCCAGACTTAATGCCTCGAACTTAATAGGTCTAATGCTTTCTATGCTTGTGTCAAGCCCCCCTGAAAACAATATGAAAATAAGCGCAATTATTCCAATTGATTGGGCAAGTTTTGCATCATTAAAATAAATTCCGCCAATACCTTCAGAACCCGCTAGCATACCAAGTGCAATGAAAAGAACTAAAGTGGGAAGGCCCAAATTGTCAAATAGCTTTGCAAATCCAATGCTCAGTAGAATTAGTAATGTAATACCTACAAGAAGATAATCTAATGTCATTAAGTGTTTATAATTGCTGTTATTGCAGAATATTAAATTTTAAAAAATTATTGTATAATATAACACAGTAAAAGAAACATTACCATTTGTATTAAGCTCATTATCCATGTTGGATGATTAAAAAGTGGTACAATTAGTTTTAAGAGAAGATATCAAGATGATGGTACTTCTTCTTTATATTTATCAAAGGAATAAATTTTTTTTTGAACTTTAAAAGTATTTTGAAGATAAATCTTTTCATTATTACCATAATTCTAATGTCAGCTATAACTGTTATTCCTCAAAATCAATTTGTTATTACGCGTGATTCTAAATTCATTCTCAATGGTAAAAACTTAATATTTTTTGGATTTAATGCTTATTACCTTCAAGCAAATGCGGCAGATTCGAGAAAAAGATATATCGTGGATGATGTGTTTTCGTTTGCAAAAAGTGTCGGGTTCAAAGTAATCCGAACATGGGCATTTAATAATAATTCCGATAGTGTTTATCCCGGCGTAATTTCTTCAAAACCAAATGAGTTAATAGAACAAGGACTTGTCGGATTAGACTATGTTGTAACAAAAGCTAAAGAGTATGACTTGTTACTAATTCTTACATTAGCAAATAATTTTACCGATTACGGCGGTATAGAACAATATATTCGCTGGGCAAATCAATATCTTGCACAGCCATTTTACCATAATCATTTTTTCACGGAAGATTCAATCGTCAATTGGTATAAGTTTCATCTTAGCAGCATTCTTAATCGAAGGAATACATTTAATGATATTCTATATAAAGATGATCCGACAATCTTTTCATTCGAACTGATTAATGAAGCATCTAATTCCGGGTTTTCTTATAGTTATGTTAAAAACTGGTATGATAAAGTATCCGAATATTTTAAGAGCATTGATACAAATCATTTGCTTACCACGGGAGAAATTGGATATGATGCTGATGCTTACAGATATTCTAACTTAAACTTTTTTTATAACGGTTCCGATTTCTTATTCAATGGTTCCAAAGGAACCAGCTTTGCTGTAAACTCCGCCTTACTAAATATTGATTACACTTCTATTCACTCATATCCGGAAGCATGGAATATGAACGCAAAAACCGGAATAACCTGGATAAAAGATCATGCAGAAATAAGTGAGGCATTAAATAAACCAATAATGTTGGGTGAATTTGGAGTGAAGCAAAACAAAATTCCTACTTATGAAGATTGGTTAACTGAAGTTAAGAAAACAAAATCGAAATCAGCTCTAGTTTGGCATTATGTTCATAGCGATGTTATAAATAATGATGGTTACGGATTTAACGAGTACAATTCACCGGAACTGGTAAATCTCTTCAAGGATTTTATCAAGAATATAACTGAAGATACATCTGCACTGTATGCTGAAATTCCAAACGAAGTGGAATTGTATCAGAACTTTCCGAATCCATTTAACCCGGTAACAACAATTAGCTACAGCTTGCCAAGAGATGATTTCATTTCAATTGAATTATACAACAGTCTCGGTGAGCTTGTGCAAGAAATAGAGAGGGGTTTTAAGCCCCGGGGAGAACACGAATTAACACTTTCTTTCAACAATAGTCTCTTATCGAGTGGAATTTATATTTACACTTTAAAGACTTCAGATAAAACTCTTTCGAAAAAGCTCATGCTCCTGAAGTGATAATTCGTTATCTCAAGTTATGCAAGGTAATGAGGAAAATTCGTAAACAAACCCAGTTCCTTTGATTTTTAGGACTATGCGTTAGGAACTGGGTTTGTATTCTTCACTTTTACGTAAAGTGAGTTATTAAACTTGCCCTATCCAGTTGTCGTCATTCTCTTTAAACGATTTTCTGATCATTGAATAAATTTCTTTGGGTAGCTTATCTTTTTCCAAGAGCTTCAAATTCTTTTTGAGATGATCAATTGATGATGTTCCAATAATAATAGAACTAACTCCCTCAGTAAATGCCGAAAATCTAATTGCAGCTTCAAGCCAATCTAGATCCAGCTTCAAATTCATTTTCTTCATTCTTTTCCAATACTCTTCGCAATAATCACCATAAGGCTGCTCATCGAATTTCCATGGAACATTTGCAATGGGACGTTTTGCTATAACTCCGATACTATTCTCTTTTGTTATTGGAAGAACTTTGTCAATACTTCTTTGATCGAAAGGATTGATTGAAAATTCTAAGCTTCCAAATTTTCCTGTTGTGGCTGCAAATTCCAGCGCTTCATTCTCTCCGGAAAATGCGGCAACTCTAATTTTTCCGCTTTCAACTGATTTGTTCAAAGCTTCAATCACTGCTCCTCTTCGTAAAACTTCAAGCGAACATGAATGAAGATGCACAATATCAATATAGTCCGTTCTTAATTTTGTTAATGCCTCATCAATTCCCATGATAACGGAATCATATGCCCAATCATTCACACCGCTAATGCCATAACCGCATTTTGTGGAAATGATAATTTCGTTTCTTCTATGAGATAAATGCTTCCCAATTCTTTCTTCTGATAATCCGTATGCACGGGCTGTATCAAATAAATTTATCCCTATGTCCACTACTGAATTGAGAAGGTTTGATATCTCCGCATCGGTGAAGTTATGCCCGCCAATGTGTCCAGCACCAAAACCTAATGTTGATACTTCTATCCCGCTTTTTCCGAAAGCTCGTATCTCCATAATTATTTCCTTCAAGAATTGTTACGTGTTTTTTCGTTGAATTGAATAATTAAAAGTTATAGAATCGAAAAGTATTGTAAAAATGCTATTCGCTTTTATAAATATTAACAAATTCCTTAAAAACCTATATGGATCATTCCCCAACTATCAATTCGATTTTGTTAGAATATAAGTTCTAACAAATCTTAAAGTGATATGATCTTAATTGCGTTGTATTATTTCGTAACAATATTTTAATAAAAAATTACGATTTTATTAACAAAACAAGCATTTACTGATGGCATATGACTTGCATTTCTGAAACTAAATAAAACACAAGTTTAATAGAAGACACGAAAGAATATGGCAACAATAGTAAATTCGATGGAAAGAAGAACAGCAAATTCAAAATCGAGAAATAAAGCTCAACAACTCATTTTAAAGTCATTCATCATGGGTGCAATGGGCTACTTAGTTTTTTTATTTACGCTGGCAACTACTTACTGGTTTATATCTAAGCAATTCAGATTCGGTTTAACCAAAATAGATAATACAGATTTGATAATATCATTAGTTGGTTTTTTTTCTTTATTCGCCTCTTACTTCATAAGGGGAAGAAAACACAATAATTTTCAAAAATAATTCGGCTAATAACCAGGAGATAATTTTAATAAATGAGAGAATTTATGAAGTCAATTCCTAATACGAATGATGATGACATAGTTGAGCACAAATCTCCTTTTTTTATCGGCTTGAAGAAATACTTTATACTTCCGATAAAAGCTGGTTTATATGGATTCACATTGGTTTTTGCCGTAATCTTATTAGTAAAGCTCCTGTCTTTTCTTCTTGGAATCAATGAAGTATTTAATCTTGATCTCATGGATGTGATACTTTCATCTGTCGGTTTCTTTTTCATGTTTCTTATCTACATTCTTAAAAACTTACATTAAAATATTGTACTAAGAAAGTAATACTCATTTTAAAGTTCCTTTTATCTTAGACATTTCTATAAAACATTATTTAAAATTTAAATTTATTTCCATAAGATATTGAACAAATATTTTAGTAATTCTGTTGACCGTTAAAAAAACCTGCAATGAATCCACCCAAATAACCATTTATTTTTATTTTGTTTTGGCGGGCAATACTTGCTAACATTTTCAGTTCCCAGGTGTACTAGAAGAATGGAGATTATGTAAGAAGTCTTGGAGAGAGATTGCCTTTTCCGAAAAAAACCAAATTATAAGAATCAGATGCGAAATTCGATTCTTTCCTCATCAAGCAGACTTTCTCTGTTCTATTATATATTAAATTTCATAATTCACTTTTCAAAGAACAGCTTTGCAGCATAAAAAAGAAGAAATACACCAAACATTTTTTTTATAACTGTTTCCGGTAACTCAACGGCTATTTTGGATGAGATATAACTGCCGATAATAAAAGTGACACACATAATTGCTGAAGCTTTAATGTTTACAAATCCCGCATTATGATAATTCAGTACAGCAAGTATGCCAATTGGCGGCAAAAGTAATCCAAGCGAAGTTCCTTGTGCGTTTTGCTGAGAGTAACCTAAAAGATAAACCAAAGCAGGTATTATGACTATGCCACCACCAATCCCAAGAAAACCGCTGATAATTCCTGCCAATAAACCAATTAATAGTAAGATCAATACTTCCATAAGACTTCCTCCATTTTAATTCTACTGAAAATATAACAAACTTAAATGAATGCGGTATGCTTACAATGCCAAAAAATATTTCTAAGATGTTCCTAAACGTAAAAGAAGTTGGATTAAATCTGAATTTACTATTGATATTCATGCGGTTTTTATGAAACCAATTTATGCCGTTGTTGGGAATTACATAAATGGTGCGGCTGAAAAACTCGTCCTACAAAATCAGCATCATGATATTTTAATTTTAAAAGCCAAGGAAGCATCGTTCACCCGCGCTATTCATCAGTAACGCTTGGATTGCTTAATGGAACTTTACCTCAGGGAATAATTATGTGTTATGAGGTGGGAAGAGTTTGTTCACAACATGCATGAAATCCGAATACCGCCAATGGATGTTGTAGCCCGGCTTTTTGAAGAGATGCATTAGTAATGTTTCCGAGTAAAGTAATTGGTTTTGCTCTCAATAGTAAAAACGCCTCTGAGTTTGAAGCTGAAAAAGTAAGAGCGAGAATAAAAGAGAAGCATTGTTTACCAGTTTGCGATGTTTTGAGAGAAGGTTCAGATGAACTGGTGGAAGCGATACTAAATTATAAGAAGAAAATAATTCCCGCCTAAAACCAAATTTTGTACCCCGGAGAGGATTCGAACCTCCGACCAACAGTTTAGGAAACTGCTGCTCTATCCATACTGAGCTACCGGGGCAGACACTTTTATAGAGTGAAAAATAATTAACTTTAATTTGAAGTTAAAGAACAACTGATATACTATTCTATCTGTCTAGTCTTTAATTGAATAGATCCGATAAACCAATGCTGATCTACTAGGAATATTAACTTCGAAATTCAAACCCAGCTTATCTTTTGAAATAAACGATCCTTTTTCACCTGATAAAACCTCCTCATAGCTTATTTTTTGTTCATCAAAATAAAGTGAAATGCTGTCTGATATATCTCCCAAATTAAATGCGATCACGAACCAATTGTCATCTAATTTACGCTCAAACACGAAAGATTTTTTTTCATCATTTGAATAAAGAAAATTCAATGTTCCTTTTTGTATAGCCAAATTATTTTTTCTGAGATGGGTCAATCGTTTATAAAAATTTAGAAGTACTATATTCTGTTCAACCTTGTAACTTCCGAACCCTTTTTTGAATCCCGATTCTTTATTGATCACTTCATCATCATAACTTAATCCATCCCAAACCATTGGTTTACGGTCATGAGGATCAATAGCACCCCACATTCCAACTTCATCGCCATAATAGATCATTGGTGCACCGCGATACGTCATTTGAAAAACCGCAATCAGCTTTTGCATTTCATAATGGATTGCATCTGGTTTCGCTGGCGAATAATTGGTATTTCTTTCATCTGCATCTCGATTGTAACCTCTATCTGGATTAACAATCATAGATAACAATCTATCTGTATCGTGACTGTCAACTAAGTTTTGCAGAACATCCAAGTACACTTGTGGGTAAGTAATATCAATCTCTTTTAATTTGTCGATAAACTCCGAAACTTTTATCTGTTTTTTATTTGCAATAAAAAAATCATTAACTGCAAAAGCAAAGTTATAATTCATCAAAGCATCGAAAACTCCATTTTCAGAAATATAATCCGGTGATAATTCCCACAGTTCACCAACGATTATTGCATTCGGGTTTGTTGACTTAACTAGTTTTCTCCAATCTCTCCAAAAACCAATGGGAACTTCCCTTGCAACATCCAATCGCCAGCCATCAATTCCATCCGACGGATCGCCATCATTATTTGGGTCCATCCATCTTTGTGTTGAGTGAAAAATGTATTGCTTTGGACCCGAATTAAGATCGTTTTCAGTTCTATTAAATTCGGGAAGAAATTTTGTTCCCCACCAACCTTTGTAATCAAACTCGTTCTTAGATGTGCTTGGATCATCAAATGAATGAACGATAAACCAATCTTTACATTTAGATCTTTCCCCATTCTTAACAATATCTTGAAAAGCCCAGAATTGAATTCCGGTGTGGTTAAACACTCCATCAATAATAATTTTCATTCCACAATTGTGAACTTCCTCGATCAGTTTCAGAAAAATAGAATCTGCTGAAGTCCAAATCCAAGTTGTGGGAAGATCCGGAACTTCTTTTTTGATTATTTCCTCATCGTGACTGGGATTGGGCCCAAAATTAATATCAATGTGATGAAAAGTTGAGCCATCATACTTATGCAAAGAAACCGCATCAAAAACAGGATTAAGGTATATTGCACCAACTCCAAGTTCTTTTATGTAATCTAACCGATCAATTATTCCTTGAATATCACCTCCATACCTTCTCTGTAGAATACGATCGCGAAATTTTCCGCCAAGATTTTTTTCCCAATCAGCTTGTTCAAACCAATTGCTGGTCCACATGCTCACTTTCCAATCCGGTGGAATGAAAGTATCATTACTAAAAACTTTTTCCGCAGCAGGATCATTACTTTTATCACCATTGGAAAAACGTTCGGGAAATATTTGATACCACACAATTCCTTTTGCCCATTCCGGCAATGTATTTTGTGGATACGATGAAATGCTGGTTATAAGTAAGTATAAAACTAAAAAGATGAAATATCTCATAATGCCAACTGCATTTTTATTATTGAAAGAGCTTCAGTTATTGAATGTGGTTTATATCCCAATTCTGTTTCTGCTTTAATTGTGATTAGACCAGATTTTAATGGACGTTTTGCCGGCTGTTTTAATTCTTCAGTTATAATTGGTTTAATTAAGTTTTTATCAAGATTAAAATAACCTGCAATCAAAAGAGCGAACTCATATCTGTTTAGGAAATTTTTTCCTCCGATATTATACAGGCCATATTTATTCAACTCAATTATCTTGTTTATTGCGCAGACAAGATCTTCAACAAAAGTGGGATTGTTTATCTGATCATGAACCACTCTGATTTGCTTATTTTCAGAAAGACTGTTAATCACCCATCTTACAAAATCGGGTCTGCTGTTTGCAATACCATATAGAACATTGGTTCTAATAACAGAATAAATAACCGCACCAATCTTAAGAGCATTTTCACTTGCAAGTTTTGTGCGTCCGTAATAACCTAAAGGATCAGCTTTTGCATTTTCATCGTAAGGACCATTTAAACCATTAAAAATGTAATCGGTAGAGATATGGATTATTTTTGCATCGATTGTCCGACAGGCTTCAGCAAGATACTCTACACCTTTAACATTTATTTTCCATGCAGTTTCTCTTTCGGTTTCACTAAGATCAACATTAGTGAATGCAGCAGCGTTGATAATTACATCAGGATAAAAACTGAAAACTACTTTCTTAACATCTTCTCTAACGGCCATGTCACATCTAACATATGGAACGTTGCTAAAAGTTGGTTGATCTTCAATTGAACAACCTAAAAGTTCAACATTTTCTTTTGCAGTATAAAATGCTATTAACCGCTGACCTAAAAGACCATTGGCGCCAACTACCAATATTCTATTTTTAATTATATCGTGCGAATACATTTATTTCCGTAACCTAAATTCATTTAAATTTTGAACAGATGCTGATTGGCCAGCGGCATAGTTGGCAGCAATTAAAGAACCAATAACATTTTTAGTAATTAAATAATTGTAAAAGAAAACGCTGCCGAAAATATCTCCACAGCCAACTTTATTATTCACATTGACCTTCTCTGCCGAAACAAACACCGATTCAATCTCATCATTTTGATTAAAGTAGGCACGAGCACCGGCATCTCCTTTGGTTACAATTAGGAATTTTGTTCCGTATTTCAGAATCTCAACTGCAGTCTCCAACTCACTATCAAAATTAAAAAGAGTTTTTGCTTCGAGTTCATTTGCCTGAATTAAATCAACCGACGAAGCCCATTGAGAAAAATTCTCAATTTGCCGGAATACTCTTGTTTTACTTTCATCAAACCCACGAGAAAGAGAGTGGACATCAAGATAAATCAACCCGTTAAAATGCCTTCTAATTTCTTGGAGCTGTTCTAGATCTATGTCAAACCCCGTAATCATATTAATTAAAATTCCATCGAAATTATTTGGCGTGTTGTAATCGACATCAAGATTTTTAGAAACATTCTCATAACATTCAGTGCGTTCTACCGAATCATGAATGATTAAATGCACTTTGGGGATTTTATCAACCCAACTGATATTCTTTTTATTGATCTTACCATAAATATCAGAAAATAAATGTTCATTACTTTTTTGAAGCGCTGTTACTAGATGAATTTCATCGTTTACAGACATCATTTTTGATAATCCCAGCACTGAATAATAAACTCCGCCGGGTTTTATTATCGCCTCATTATTCTGATGAATATGATCCTCAACTGAATGACCAATTGCTAATATTTTCATAAAGTATTAGTATGAAATTGATAAAAATGCCTGAAAAAAATAATTCATTAAAAAAGTTTATATTTGCTCAGAACTAATCACTAAAGATAATTATTACTAATTAAATTATAGAAAAAAGCAGCAGTATGAAAATAGGGATAACATGCTATCCAACCTATGGCGGAAGCGGGGTCATAGCTACAGAACTCGGTAAAGCTTTAGCGCAACGCGGACATCAAATTCACTTTATTTCTTATGCTCTTCCATTTAGACTTACAGGCTTTGTTGAAAACGTTTTTTTTCATGAAGTGGAAATGAGCAGCTATCCTCTGTTTGAATTTCCACTTTACACTTTAGCGCTTGCAAGCAAAATGGTAGAGGTTTCGGAGTTTGAAAATTTAGATTTGCTTCATGTTCACTATGCTATTCCACACGCAAGCAGTGCATATCTGGCTAAAAATATGCTTAAGAAGAAAAAGGATATTAAAATAATTACGACTTTGCACGGTACGGATATAACCTTAGTTGGATTAGAACCTTCTTTTCTTCCTTTAGTAAAATTTAGCATTGAAGAAAGTGATGGAGTTACAGCAGTATCACGATTCTTAAAAGAAAAGACAAATACAAATTATTACATCGATAAGAACATCGAAGTAATTCCTAATTTTATTGATACGGAACTATTTAAACCGATGGAAGCTTGTACATTTAGAGAGCATATTGCTCCCGATGGTGAAAAGATTTTAGTGCATACGTCAAACTTTAGACAAGTAAAAAGAGTCGCTGACACCATAAGAATATTGGAAAGAGTTATCAAAGAAGTTCCGACTAAGCTTATTTTGGTTGGCGACGGACCTGAAAGATCCGAATGTGAAAGACTTTGCCGCCAACTCAATTTGTTTGAACATGTTAAGTTTTTGGGAAAGCAGGAGGGATTAGTAGAGATATTAAATTCTGCGGATATATTTTTGATTCCATCACAATCAGAAAGCTTTGGTCTGGCAGCTTTGGAAGCTATGTCATGCGGTAAGCCTGTAGTTAGCTCAAGTGTTGGCGGATTACCAGAATTAATAAAGCATAATGAAACGGGATTTATTGCAGAAATCGGCGATGTTGATAGAATGGCAAAATATGTTGTGGATCTTTTAACCAACGATAAAAAGTATGAGGCGTTTTCCAAAAATTCAAGAGACAGAGCAATAAATCATTTTGATAAATTAAAAGTTATTCCGATGTATGAAGAATTTTATAAGCATATATTGAGCGCTTAGGTGATATTATCGACGCAAGCTGCAGCTAAAATTTCTTAGTCTCATGTAATTTGTGAACTACCAGCCAAATGGATGAAAGAAACTTCATATCACTTTGGATTCAAAATCTTAAAACCGAATCAATTAAGAACTTTCCGGCAGATTTTATCGTTACGAGCGAATTTAAAAACTATAACCTCCCGGGAAATGGTCTTTTAATTGGAAAGGAATTTTTTGGCGACTACGAGCTCATTAGTGCAGAAGGATCAGAAGTTCTACGAGTCGAAAGCTATGAGAAGGCGAAATATTTTATTTACGCAAACAGAAATAAGCCAAAAATTCTCGCGGTTCCAATTGATGAAACCGCAATTAGAAATATGAACAAAAAGTATGAAAAGTACCTGGATTCAATAATTAAAAGAATTGATCAAGATTACCGGAGTAAATTTCCAGGTGCGAAGAACTTCAGCGAAATTTTAAATCAAATATTTAATCATCTAAATTTAATTCGATTGAAATAAATTTAAGTGAACTACATCAGCGAAGCCATACTGAATTATATCACTTCCATTTACGGAAACGATCTTACCAATACTTACAAAGAGTTAATTAACCAAGAACCAGCACAATTCATTCGGGTAAATCTTGCAAGAATAACCGAACAAGAATTATGCTCTGCATTGAAACGAAGATACGATATTGAGTGTGATAGAATTTCAAACTATTCAAATATCTTTAAAGTAAAGGACAAGAATAATCTTCTCGGCAAAACTCTTGAACATATTCTTGGATATTACTACATACAATCTTTTTCTTCATTCATACCGCCATTAGTTCTAAACCCAGGCGAAGCTGATATTGTTTTAGATTTATGCGCGGCGCCAGGTTCTAAGACAACAGAACTTAGTGAAATAATGAATAACAAAGGCACTATTGTCGCCAATGAAATTCAGCTCAATAGATTAAAATCTTTGGTACACAACATTGACCGCATGAATCAAATGAATGCTGGGGTTACACACTCAAAGGGTGAACAGCTAAATACAATTTACGCTGACTACTTCGATAAGATTCTTGTTGATGCACCTTGCAGCGGCTTGGGAATTGTGCAGAAAAAAATTGAGGTGAATGATTGGTGGACACTTGAAAGGGTGAGACATCTATCCGAACTTCAGCTTAAGCTGCTTGTATCCGCTATTAAAATATTAAAAATAGGCGGAGAAGTAGTTTATTCCACTTGCACCCTTACGGTTGAAGAGAATGAATTAATTATTGATAAGATTCTCAAGAAATACCCGGTTGAGGTTGTTGACTTTGGAATTCAAATCCCTTCAAAAGATGGAATTACTTTTTACAATAATCAAACACTCAATCCTTCTCTTGCAAAAGCAAAAAGAATTTTACCATGGGAAGTTGATTCAGATGGTTTTTTTATTATTAAGCTAATGAAAACTGGAGAGACTGATTCCCCTTATAAAAAGGACTTGCGAGTTCGGGATGTGAAGTTATTAGAGTATGATCATAAGAAGATAAAAAATTATCTAAAGAATATTCAAGATGATTTTGAAATTGAGGAGCTGGTGCTTGCTCAGTTCAAATACATAATTAAAAACAATGATATATTTTTTATTGATAAGAATTGGTTTGATCCAAATCCGGGATTATTCGAGAGAATTGGAACAAGGTTTGGAACAATCAATAAAGACGATAAAATAATTCTCAACTCGCTAGCTGTTCAGGTGTTATCTAATCATATAACAAAAAACTTATTTGAGATAAAGAATCCACAAGAGCTAAAATCCTACTTAGAAGGCGGCACAATAAAAACAACTTCTACTCAAAGAGGTCAATGTGTGGTTAAATATGAATATTATACTTTAGGTACTGGTGTTTTTACAAGCGCAGGATTAAAAAGCCAATTCCCGCGTGCTTTTAGAACACAAGAAATTAGTTTGGCAAAGTAAGATGAACAGCGTAATCTAATTCTACAACCAAATTTATTTCTAAATACTAGTTTCTACTTGATAAGCTGATAAGGTTTGGATACCATACGCTGGATTGTTATTAAGGTTAAATAAAATGTAGAAAAGGTTTTACAATCATCAGAATAAGTTAGGTTCACTCATTCATCAAAAAACAGTTTTGATAATTAAAAACAATATTAAAACATTAAATCTTAGTAACTCGCCTTACACAAAAGTGAAAAGTACAAACCCAGTTCCTAACGCAGAGTACTAAAAATCAAAGGAACTGGATTTGTTTATGAATTTTCATTACTACCCAGCGTAACGTTTGATATTTTTCTGACTAAAACCTCTGCTGTACACTTTCATCATGCTGACTTAAGTCCAACCCGATGTCTTCCTGCTCTTTAGTTACCCGAAGCGAAATTAAGAAATCGGTTAGCTTGTATAACAGAAATGATCCTCCAAAAGTAAAAACTGAAACTATTACTAAACCAACGATATGAATAAAAAATATTTGCGTTTGTCCATAAATCAGTCCGACTTCATTAGCAAAAATTCCGGTCATTATCATTCCAACAATTCCTCCTAATCCATGACATGGAAAAACATCTAATGTATCATCCAAAGTAGATCTTGATTTCCAGGTTACAGCAAGATTACTTACAATACTAGCAATTGCCCCAATGAAAATGCTGGCACCTACGGAAACAAAACCCGCAGCTGGCGTTATTGCAACTAATCCTACAACAGCACCAATACTTGCACCTGAAGCAGAAGGTTTTCTGCCAAGCAGAACATCAAAAAATATCCACGCAAGAGCGGCAGAAGCCGAAGCAGTATTTGTAGTTGCAAATGCAAGTACAGCAAGGCTGTTGGCACCAAGTGCAGATCCTGCATTAAAACCAAACCATCCAAACCATAATAATCCTGTACCTAAAATAACATAAGGTATATTTGAAGGAGTATGTTTTTCCTTTTTAATGTGTGATCTTCTTCTTCCAAGAAGAATGGCACCAGCTAATGCGGCAAAACCGGCTGACATATGAACTACCGTCCCGCCAGCAAAATCCAAAACTCCCATTTTTCTTAGAAATCCATCCGGATGCCATGTCCAGTGTGCTAATGGCGAATAAATAAAAATGGCAAAGAGAATCATAAAAAGAATGTACGATGAAAAACGAACTCTTTCTGCAAATGAACCTGTAATCAAAGCCGGTGTAATGATTGCAAACTTTAATTGAAACATTGCAAACAGAAGTAAAGGAACCGTTGGTGAAAGCAATGGATGCGTATCCCCATCAACACCGCGAAACATAAAATAAGTTAATGGATTACCAATTACACCACCGATTGAGTCTCCGAACGCAAGACTAAAACCGACCACTACCCACATTAAACTAATAACACTCATAGCAATTACACTTTGCAGCATTGTTGATATGATATTTTTAGAGCTGACCATTCCACCGTAGAAATAAGAAAGCCCGGGCGTCATTAGCAGAACCAGTCCAGTTGCAGTTAACATCCATGCAATATCGGCTGCAGAAGCCGGCTCACCTTTAACGTGTGAATAATTATAATTTAGAAATGCGCCCATACAGGCAACTACCAGCAGAATTATAAATGGTACGTATTTATATTTATGCATAATTTATTTTCTTCAAATGATAATTAAATGGATCTTTTATTCTATATAAAAATAGAGCGAGAATGCTCTCGCCCGATTCTTTAACACTATTTGGGTTACAAACCCAGTTCCTCATGAAAAATTCCAAAATGCAAAGGAACTGGGTTTGTTTGTGAACTTTTATAATTACCTTTTTAAATGTGATTTAGAACTTACCCTTACACATCATAATAAAGTCCAAACTCGTAAGGATGAGGTTGAAGAGCCATTGGTTTCACTTCCTTATCGATTTTGTACTTTATCCAGGTTTCAATAACATCTTCAGTAAATACATCACCTTTTAAAAGATAATCGTGATCATTCCTTAAACATTCAAGAGCCTCACCCAAGCTCCCTGGAGTAGAGGGTACATTCACTAATTCTTCTGGTTCCATATCGTAAATATCTTTGTCTAAAGGATCGCCCGGATCAATGCGATTTGTAATTCCATCCAAGCCTGCCATAAGCATAGCAGCAAAGCCAAGATACGGATTGCATGATGGATCAGGGCATCTGAACTCAACTCGTTTTGCCTTTGGACTTGATGAGTACATCGGGATTCTGATTGATGCACTTCTATTTCTTTGCGAGTATGCAAGATTTACAGGAGCTTCAAATCCGGGAACTAATCTCTTATACGAATTAGTAGTCGGATTTGTAAATGCCAATAATGATGGTGCATGCTTTAGCAAACCGCCGATGAAATATAAAGCCATCTCGCTCAAACCGGCATAACCAGAACCCGGGAACAGTGGTTTACCTTTCTTCCATAAGCTTGTATGAACATGCATTCCGCTGCCGTTATCACCGAATATTGGCTTGGGCATATAAGTTACAGTTCTGTTATTCTTCTTTGCTGTATTTTTTACAATGTACTTAAACATTAAAAGCTGATCTGCTGATTTAACTAATGGCTGAAATCGCAAATCAATTTCACATTGACCGCCGCTTGCAACTTCATGGTGTTGGGCTTCAACATCAACTCCGCAATTTATCAGATTGGTTACCATTTCATTCCTTAGATCCATCAAAGCATCAGTTGGAGGAACAGGAAAATATCCTTCTTTGAATCGAGGTTTATAACCGAGATTAGGGGCTTCATCTTTTCCGCTATTCCATCTTCCTTCAATCGAATCGACAAAATAAAATTGGCTATTCGGCTGCGAATCAAATCTAACATCATCAAACACAAAAAATTCAGCTTCGGGTCCGTAATAAACTGTATCGGCAATTCCTGTGGATGTTAAATATGCTTCTGCTTTTTGAGCGATGTTACGAGGACATCGTGTATATTTCTCCTTTGTAGCAGGTTCATAAACATCACATATCAAACTGATTGTTGGCTGATCAATAAAAGGATCAACAAACATTGTGCTTGGATCCGGGATGATAAGCATATCGCTTTCATTAATTGGTTTCCATCCACGAATTGATGAACCATCAAAACCGTAGCCATCTTCAAAAGATCCTGTGTTAAATTGAGTAACCGGAACTGTAAAATGCTGCCATTGACCCGGGAAGTCCATAAACTTCAAATCAACGAATTTTACTCCGTTAGATTTTATGTACTTTAATACTTTATCAATGGGTGATTCAGATTTAGCCATGAATGCTCCTTATATAATAAATGAATGATTGAATGAATGAATAATTAAAAGATTAAATATCTATTTCGGTTGTTTCCTTAATTGTAGAAAGAACGAATGTTGTCTTGGTTGCAATAACACCGGGCCAAGATTGAATGTCGGCTAAGAGTTTCTCAAGCGCTTCGGTATTTTTTGAAATTGCTTTCAGCAAATGAGAACCTTCACCTAGAACGGAATGACATTCTATTATCTGCGGCAGCTTGTCAACATGCGATATCAAAGACTTGTAATGCTTCGACGATTCCATCATTACCAGAATGTATGCCATAATATCGTAACCAAAAGCCTTGCGATTCAGCTTAGCATAATAGCCTTCGATAATTTTCTTCTCTTCCAGCTTATTAAGTCGCTCACTAATTGCCGGTATTGACAAACCGGCAGCATCTGCAAGTTCATTTCTTTTGGTTCTTCCTTCTTTTTGGAGGATCTTCAGCACTTTAATATCTAAGTCATCTAACATTATTTACCTAATAAATTAAGGTTATTGGGAGTGATTGCTTCAAATATAAAGCCATAATACCATTTATGCAAGACATGGTCTTTTTTTAATTGAAAATTTTTCAGACTTAAATTTTTGAAAAAATTTCTAAGAAAGTTTTACCGATTTGAGAGGAAAATTTTCCTGCTGTATTTTATTTCTAAAGAGGCAGATTGTTAAATAATGAGAGATTGTTTGAATTTGAAACTGAAATTTGCTTGGCAGTGAAGGACGATTCCTTGACAAAACACCTCTTATGTTGAATATACTCTGTCATGGTGCGACCATGACAGCCGAGAAAAATCACCTCAGTAAAATCATTCCTTTTGTCTGGGAAGATCCCTCGGTTTGAAGATTATAATAGTAAACTCCGCTTGCTATACTTCTGTGACGATTACTATCAAAAATAACTTCGTGAGTTCCGCTGCCAATTTCTCGATCAACTAAAGTTTCAACCAATTCTCCAACAGAATTGAAAATCCGCAATTGCACCTTCGACTGGTTTTTTAACTCAAAACGAATTGTAGTTTGTGCATTAAATGGATTAGGATAATTCTGATAAAGCGTAAAATCTTTTGGAGTAATTTCTTCTTCGACTGATGATACTGGTCCTCTGTAAATGATTCTGAAAGCATCTGCTGCGACAATGCCGGTAGTATTATTGCTCATTTCTATTGTGATTGATCCATTGGAATTTAATATTGCTTCAGATAAGAAATTCCATTGCCCACCGTTAGTTTTCTGAGTTTTGTCAACAATCGTTTCATTACCATTCGCATTAATAACAAATCTTGTGCTGTAAGAAAAGCTGCTGTTTGAGGGCCACCATCCATAAACATCATAAATACCAGATTCAAGATTTTGAGTTATGTATTCAATTGTTGAATTACCATTGCCAGTTGGAGCTGTAAAGAAATTATCACTGTAAAATTCTAATCCGGCTGTATCGGTGTTCCAGCTTCCGGTTGCGATGGTATTTTTATTATCGAGAATGTACCATTTAGGATGCGATAGTTCTAAATACTCTGCAATTGCATAAACATTACGATAACCAAGTTCCATTAAATTTGAATCTGTCACCCAAACGTCTGATGAATATTGGTCGTAAGGTGTTTCATAAGTTAATGCCATTACTTGCTCACCATGGTTATTCCATAACCAACCTTCAGGAAATTTGGCAAGTAGATTTGATTCGCTGTAATCATCAGGAACAAAGTACGGATTATCTGATGTATTCAAATTTGAAAATTGATATTCTCTTCTGTAAAACCTCGGAGAAGTTGACCCAGGAGTGTGAATCCAAAAAGTACAATATGATGCTGCCTGCGAATGCAGATTATTAAAAACCGAAAAAACTCGTTCATTATTAATTTGCGACATTCTCTGCTTAAGTATTTTTACTTCAATGCTTGTTTCAAATTCCGGCTTATCCCAATTAGATTCAACGTCAATTCCATTATAGTTTGTTCTTGATCTTCCATAATAAACACCATCAGGATTTGTAAATGGAATCAAATAAAAAACCACATTTTGCCTGTAGTATGAAATTACATCATCACTGCTCAACAACTTTTGAACGACCCCGTCAAAATGCCAGGAACTTGGCGTTTCGCTCGGGTGAGTTCGTGCATGAATCCAAACTCTACGCTTTTCAGTATCAGGAACTAATGGGTCTGTGATTGTAATCTGTTGAATAGGAAGTCCGTTATCAGTTATTCCGAGAGTATCAATTTTAGTGAAAGGATTAAGCTTCCATTCAGCTATTCTTTCCTGAAGATAGCTATAATTATATGGCGTGTAGTAGGCAACATAAACAGTGTCTTCGGTAAAAGTTTTTTGAAACATGCGAAGAGACGGACTTTCCGATTCAGTAAATCTTGTAAAATCTCGATTGTTGTATGAATACATTGGACGGTTAACATCAGTGCTCGTAATTGTGACGCGGATAAATTTATCCTTCGCACCTTTAATTCTAAAGTAGAACCATCTTCCACCAATGTCAGAAATTGTAGTTACTGTGTAGTTTATAGAATCGGTTGTCGTAACTGTGTTAATGTTCCCGCTTTCAAAGTTTGCATCAAACGAGATTTGAGCTAATGAGAGAGCATTAATTAAAAGTAATAGTACAAATATTTTCAATTCAGTTTATCCCCAATTAATTACAGAATGTAAATTGGTTAATTATCTTTGCAATCCAAATTTAGTAAATGGTTCTGCCATTTTTTGCACTTCAGCAAATAATGCCAGATTTTTTTTATCTCTTTTTTGTAGCGTGTGAAAAAGATGATATTGAATTGCAATGTTGTTCAACGATTTAATCTTGATACCCAGCAGCTCCAACCTAAATTGAATATCGCTGTCCTCGCCAATAGATGGCGCTTCATATCTTTCGTCAAATCCGTTTATTCTCTCAATATCCTTTTTGTGAATTGAAAAATTGCATCCAAGCAAACCTCGTTTTTTTATGTTAAAATATTTTCTTAAAAATTTATTCTTAAAATAAAATCCTTTTTCCACATCAATTGATTTACCAATCAATCCATCAATGATCAATGATAACATTTTCTTTTCCAACTCCCCTTCTCGAACGGCTTGACTCGTTAGCTTTTCAGTTATCTTTTGCGAGAGATTAACTCTCCGTCCGGTTAAGCAGCTTCCGATTAAGCAATTAGCTAAATGCTCTTCTATAAATTTACAATGGGGAATGCAATCACCATCAATAAAGATTAAATAATTTGAAGATGAATTTCGGATTGCCGAGTTAAGGATTCTATTTTTTCTAAATCCTTTATCTTCTTGCCAAATGTGAACGAAAGGAAATGAAATTTGCTTAGTAAGAAGTTCTATTCCGCGAACAACATTTTGATTGGAGCCATCATCAGCTAATATTATTTCGAAGTTGCGAAATGTTTGCCGTTCGAGTCCAGCAAGTACTAACTTTAGATAGTCAATTTGATTATAAAAGGAAATTATTAATGAGCAATCAATCATTCAATATCAGTTTTCACTTGTATTTTTACGCAACTTTTCCTTCTCCTTATTTCTGTCATAAGCATCTTTGCTTTTTTCGATCTTAGGCGGTTTTTGAGGAATGGGAATTCGCATCTTTTTTTTCTTAACAGTTATTTTCATGGGAATGTTAGCGTTAATTCGTGTCCCTTAATTAACAGATTCGTAGTAAAAAATTAGTGCCGCCAAACCGTTAGTTAACGAACACTAATGGATCACGAATAATCCAATTAAAAAATTGCATAGATGAATGGCGCCAAAGCAGAACCTTGAGTTAAAATGATTAGTCCGCCAAGCAGGACAAGCATAATAAGTATTGGTGCAAGCCACCATTTTTTTCGTACTCTAAGAAATTGCCAAAGTTCTTTGATGATAGATAGTTTACTCATTATAACATTCCTTTTTCATTTCGAAGTAAAAGTTAAATTTTTACGGTATTACTTTCAACTATTCAGATGGTGACTATTTTATTAAAAAAATACCGCTTGAGTTGGAAGCCAATTCTAAAACACTATTGTTAATATACATTTCATTTTGAATTTCCCAAAGATCAACCACTTTTGGATTGTTACCAATAATTTTAGAGAATGATTTTAGATCGATATTTATCTTATGACCACCGTTATTTAAGACCACCAATACTTTTTCATTATCATCAATTCTAAAGTAAATATATACTTCATCTTTGGGCGGAAAGTGAATTATGCCTCCATGGCGCAAAGAAGAATGATTCTTTCTAAGTTGAATAAGATTTTTAATAAAGTGGTATATCTGGTTTTCAGTTTCTGTTCGACCATCCTCCGTAAAAGCGTTTCTTTTATGTTTTGGAAAACCACCTGGGAATTCTTCTCTTAATTCTCCATGTGACCTTCCACCAACCATGCCGATCTCTGTACCGTAATAAATCTGTGGTATTCCTCTTGTGGTCAGCAAAAAAGTAATAGCAAGTTTAAATTTAGAAATATCTTCCTCGGCAGTGTACATTAGCCTTTCTACGTCATGATTATCTGTAAATATTAAAAGATTATTTGGATCAGAATAAAGAAAATCTTTAGCCAATGTTTCATATAGATTATTTAAAGAACCATTAGGTTTGGCAAAATTTCTGATTGCTCTGTATAATCCGAAATCAATTAGGGAAGGTAGATTTGTATTTAATTTATTGTTGAGTTTACTGTTTCCTTGATATGGAGCAAGCAGAGCAGGATCCTCAATCCATACCTCTCCCGTTATATTAAACTCTGGATACTCACTTAATATTGTGTTATTCCATTCGGCTAAAAATTTTTGATCCGAATATGGATATGTATCTTCACGAATTCCATCTAATCCTGTATATTCAATCCACCAAAGCATATTTTGAATAAGATATTTTGCAACAAAAGGATTGCGCTGGTTAAGATCAGGCATTCCTTCCACGAACCAACCTGTAATTGTGCTGTCACTCGTAAGTTTACTGGAGTGAGATGAGAAGATAGATATTTTTTCGTGCGGTGTAGTGAAATGATTTTCTTTAGAACCATTAAACCAGTCATCAAATGGGGATTTATTGACCCACGGATGATTAATCCCGATATGATTATTTATATGGTCAAAAATCACCTTCAATCCCTTTTGATGTGCCGTTGTTACTAGTTCCTTGTACAACTCATTTGTTCCAAATCGTTCATCAATTTTATAAAGATCGGTGGCTGCATAACCATGATAGCTCATTGCACCATTATTTTCTAGAAGAGGATTTATCCAAATTGTTGTATATCCGGTTTCTTTAATGTAATCAAGAAGAGTTATAATTCCTTTAATGTCGCCGCCGTGTCGTCCCCTCTCGGAGCCAAAAGGAAAATCTTGAACAAATCCCCCTATACTATCATTGCTTTCATCTCCGTTACAAAACCTATCAGGTGTAATTAGATAAATAATATCATCAGGATTAAAACCTTTATAGCAAGTCTGACAGTTCTCTCTAATAAAAACTGGAATTTCAATCATCACCGTATCAAAGTGATTTGTTAAAAATATTTTGTATGCAGCATTCTTATCAATTTCAGGAATTTCAACATCTATAAAACAATAATCGGATTTATTAGCATTATAAATTTTATTCACTTTTAATTCACTTATGTTTTCAATCACTTTTAGATTATTAAGATTTTTCCCATATAGCATAAATTGAACTTTATCATATTTCATATTACTCCACCAATTTGGCGGTTCAATTTTATTAACACTTAGACTCTGAGCATAAAACTGAAAAGCTAATAACAGAACTATTGGTAACATTTTTAACTGCTTCATTTGTTCCCTATTATTCAATAAGAATTCTTAATTATTCAAGCTAAATATAAATGGATTATACTATAATTCCACTTTTATGGGATAGAAGTATTTATTAATTTTTATAACATATAAAGAGATTCTATTGAAATTAGCGAAGAAGAAAATAAACCAAGTCCAATCTCCAAAAGGGGTGAGAAAGCAAGCACCGAAATGGTTTTTTATTATGCTCATATTAATTCCAGTAATCTTCTTCATTCTTTTGGAACTATCATTAAGACTTTTTGATTATGGAAAAGATATACCGCAATGGGTTGATGCGAGGAGAGGAAAATATATTATAAATCCGGAAGTAGCATTCCGTTACTTTAACCAGGTAGAAAATATTCCAACAACTATTGAGGATATTTTTGATCAGCAAAAGAAGAATAACGCATTTAGAGTTTTTGTACTGGGTGGAAGCAGCGCGGCGGGTTTTCCATATATGCCTATGGGGTCATTTTCACGCTATATTAGGAAAAGATTAGAGCTCACCTATCCAAACTCTACCATAGAAGTGGTTAATATCAGCTTATCGGCTGTAAACACTTACACAATATTAGATATGTTGCCTGGTGTTCTCGAGCAGAAACCCAATCTGATATTAATTTATGCCGGTCATAATGAGTATTATGGTGCTTTAGGGGTAGGTTCAATGGAGTCATTAGGCACTTTCAGGAGTTTTGTCAAGCTTGTTTTGTATCTCAACAAATATAAAACTGTTCAGCTTATTCGTAATATCATCTCTGGAATATTTTCATTATTTGCATCTAAAAATTTAGAAGAATCTCCCGGTACTTTGATGTCACGCATGGCTAAGGACCAGTATATTCCAATGAATTCCGATAAATATACTATTGGGCTCGAGCAGTTTGAAGGAAATATGAGGGAAATACTGGAGCTGATTAAAAGCCATAATGTTCCAGTTATTGTTGGAAAAGTTGTAAGCAATTTAAAAGACCAAAAACCATTTATTTCAGTTCCCTCTGAAGACTATCCAACTGCTAATCAGGTTTATGAAGAAGCAAAAAAGAAACTCATGAATGGCCATTCTAAAGATGCCGATTCCCTTTTCAGATTAGCAAAAGACCTGGATGCACTAAGATTTAGAGCACCGGAAAAGATAAATCAAATCATCCGGCAAGTATGTGGAGAATATAATGCTACATGTGTTTCTATAGATTCTATATTTAATTCTGTAAGTCCATACGGAATTATCGGCAATAACCTTATAACCGATCATCTTCATCCTAATATCGAGGGATATCAGCTTATGGGAAAGGCCTATTATGAAGCAATGGAACAAGCAGGTTATCTGCCGAAAAATGAAAAACCACAAATACCTTTTTCTTCACAAGATAGCCTTACAAGAATAGACTTTACGTTTACGGATCTTGATTCAACAATTGGTAATTGCCGAATGCTCTTGCTGCAGAATGATTGGCCCTTTATTGAAAAATGGCAAAAGAAGCCCACAAGACTCTTGTTTACTCCAAAAAACTTTCTGGATTCCATTGCATTTAATTTCATGATGAACAAAATTTCATGGGCAGATGCTCACTTAAATGCTGCGGATGCTTACTTGAAAAAACATGATGTAAATGGCTACTTGAAACATATGGACATTTTATTATATCAATATCCAATTGTTGTTGAATATTATGATCAAATATCTCTAACGTTGCTGCAAATGCAATTATATGATGCCGCATTAAAATATCTTCATGCAAGATATAAAATTGAGCCTGATGACTATTCCGCAAAATGGATTGGCAATATTGCGCTCTTTAAGGGAAATGCCGATGAGGCAATTAATTATTTAACTAAAAGTTATGAACTAAATTCAACTGATGCACAGGTTTTATATAATCTTGCCGGAGCTTATTATCAAAAAAAATTATACAATGCTGCTCTTAATACAATTAATAACTGTTTAAATATAGAACCAAATTATCCACAAGCGAATATCTTAAAACAACAGTTAACACAAGCCATCAACAGTCAATCAAAATAAAAAAGCCGGTCATATTTCAAACCGGCTTTTCTGATACTAAAAGATAAAAGATGCTTTTGCGCTATTTACTATTACGACATTTGTCGCTATTTCATCAATATCATCTTCTTAGATGCAGTATAGTTTCCTGCTTTTATTGTGTAGAGGTAAACACCACTGCTAAGTTTCGAAGCGTCAAAATTAACTTCATAGGAACCCGAAGCCAATTCTTGATTCAAAACTTCCTCAACTTTTTCACCCAGCAAATTATATATAGAAAGCGTTACGTTTCCTGCGTCAGGAAGAGTAAAACGTAAAGTCGTTGAAGGATTAAATGGATTAGGATAGTTTTGTTCAAGTGAAAATGATTTTGGTAACCCACCATCAATTTCTCTTACAGATGTAACCGGACCTGACTCCTCAGGTTTCTCACCATTGGTCCAAACATCTTGAGGCATTGTAAATGGGCTGGCAAATGTTCTTGGTGTTGGCTGAGCAATGAATCTAACTCTGGCTTCACCCTGACTGCCATCTTCCTGAGTAAGACCAGTTGCATTTGCGAAGGCATATTGGTACAAAAATCCATTAAATGAAGGACCATTAATCGTAAGTGTGCCCGTATAAATCATATCCGCATTCGGATCTGTTAATTGTAGAACTCTTTGCTCAAGAGTCCATACCAATCCATTAACAGCATAGTAAAATGGCTGCCTTGGTATCCAGTATACAGTGTCAGTTGCAGGATTGAATGCAAGTACTTGCGATGTTGCAGGTGTCATATCAACACTAAACTCAACTTGAACACTTGTACCAACAGGTATTACCCAATCAGTATGAATGCCTTCAAAAAATACAGGCAGCACTTCCTGTGTGGGGCTTCCCTCAAATACTACCGGGCGATTTCGATCACTTTGGCTTGTTGGGGTACCTATATAAACCTCCCAGCCAGTGTTTGAATATGGGGTACTGCCAGGTCCGTTTTTAATAAAATATTTATAGTATTGAGTTGAACCTAAGACATTTTGCACAAAAGGAATATTTAAATACCAGGAATTGGGATTCCCGGGATCCTGATTTAGAAGGGATTTTTCTGGTTGGGAACTGCCCCAGCCATTAAAGCCTCCACGTATTTGAACTGAATCAACATTTGGATTGAAAACGCCGAGTTCGTTTGCAACACTCATATCAACTTCAAAGAAAATGTTACCATCAGCAAGCGTTATATTAGGATCGGTATTCTCCCAGAATCTAGTTACTACGTTACTACCATCATGCACTCCATAAATTCTGTTTTTGTCAGTACCAAAGAAGTCATCTCCCTCAGAGATGGTTTCCCAACTACCAGAAGCTGCGGCACCAGGGCTATGGACGAATTTATAAATAGCTAAGGCTCCGGATGTAAATGGTACATCACCAGAGTAAATGGTATCATTATCAGCATCGAACAGCTCAATAGCACCGGTGCCCCAATCAGTAAAGTTACCGGCTATGTATACATGGTGCGATGCCGGATTAAAACTGCCTTTTGCCGGAAGGTGCATATCAACATTAAAAGTAACTGTAGATGGAACCCCGGTGTAAGGAGTATAATCATTAAAGAAACTAGGATCAACTGTCATATTAGATGAACCCACAACTACTGATCTGTTTCCCCCCTGGTTTTCATCTTTTCCATCCCAGCCCGAACCTACATTGAATTTATACTCATAAGATTTGTTGGGATCCATTGCTATGGTGATAGTATATACACTATCATTATCCAAATCTGTCATTACCTTTTCCGAGTTTGCTGGTGGTTCATTTAACCAGTTATTAAAGCCACCCGGACAAGTAACAACATTTGTAGCAGGGTTAAAATAACCAGTAGCTATTTTAACGCTCATATCTACCTGAAATGTTACATCAACCGTTGCTGGAGCAGCAGGTTTTTCGAACTTTTGTATTGCAGGAAGAGATGTTGCTCCAAAACATGTTACATATGCATATTGACCATCCGGACTAAAATCCAGCCCTCGCGGTCTTTGATTCGCCAAATCTGTACCGGAATGAATTACCCATTTCATGCTATCTACTATTGTATTGCTTGCTGGATCCCATGCGTACCACGTCGGAAAGGTCCACGATGTCACATGAGCTGTATCGGCATTTGGTGGTGTTAATCCCGATCCTGAAGCTGCCCATAAAAGTTGTCTATCTGGCTGCCATGTGATTGATTCACACTGAAATCCGAATAGAATAGAATCTTTTAATTCAAAAGGTGAAAACTCATCGGGACGATTATAAATATGTACCTGATTATTTGTGTACCCCGCCCAATAAACTGTGTTACCATCATCCGATACTTCCAATGTTCGTGAAAAACCTACTGAGGCATCAACAACGTTTCCAAGAAAAGTAAAATCGGAAGTGTAAACCTTTACTGGATTGCCAGGTATAACCGGTCCAACAAATACATTTCCTGCTAAATCAACAGCAGCAGCAGTTAACGTCATTCCTGCCACTGGCTGTACTTTTGCCATCCCCTCACCGGTTTGATAGTTAATCCTATACAGCACATCAAAGCTGGAATAAAGAATATTCCCATTATTGTCTGCTCTCATTCCTCTAAAACTGTTAAACAGTGTATCTGTTACCCCACCAACTGTGATTGTTTTTATCGGGGAAAAAGATGCTGGCGTACCATCCGCATTAAAAACATGGATGACTCTGACTGGCTTCCATGTAGCTGTAAATGCATCAAATACACTATCCGTTGTGCCATAAAACCCAAACCATATTTTACCATCTGGGTCAACGGCTATGCCATGACCGCCAGAATTTCCCTTAAAAAGAGAGTCGGGAAAATTCCCTAGGTTCGTCCACCCTTGAGAGTAGATGGTACCGAAAAAAACTAATACCATGAAGATAATTAGTGAAAAAAATTTTTTCATAGTGCACTCCTTTTATTGTTTGTGATTATGTTATTATAATATAGTATCCCATTAATCGAATAACTATATAATTTATATCAACATGCTTAATATCCCCTCGCTAGCTAGGTAGAAGTTAAAACCTTAATTCTAGCTTGGTAAAGATAAATTAGTATTAAAAGAACAGTTAAAAGTAAGATATACCTTACTTTATAGCTGATCTCCATTTAAATTAAAAATCTAATTGTATTTAATAAAATTTTATTATTATATCAAGAAGTAAAAAGATATTTTTAATGTAATTTTTTTCACTAAATACTGTAAATTTGGCAGCCATCGAAAGTTGATGCGGTTTCGATCTTGAAAATTGTAATTCCAGTACACCGGCAGCAAATAACAAACAAAGATCTATTTCAAAAGAAATAAAAACTTTTCTTCGATCTTTCGATTACTGAAATTTTAATCGTTTAAGTTTATATGCAATTTGTTTTTTAGGTTTTGTATATCGTTTTGCTTATGGAGTTTTTTTAATTCTAACAAATTATTTATGAACCATTATTACTACGAATGCTTTTCTTGTAAATCTAAATTTTCAAAACAGCAAATTGAAAATGATTTGCACTACCTTTGCCCAAAATGCGGTAAGGCAGAAAAGAACAAACCACTTGTTGGTGTTCTTAAAATAATCTACAATTATAATTCAGTCAGTGAAGAGATTAAAAAATCAGATTTTCTGAACTTAACTCCTGGGGAATTTTGGCTGTATCCCCAGCTTTGGCCATTAGAATATTCCTTGAATAACCACTCAGTTTCAATTAAAGGAATTACCGAACAACAATTAAACAGTATCAAAACTATTTCCTCCCCGCTCATCAAAACAAAGTACCACGGCAATGATCTTCTGGTATTTGACGATACTCGTAATCCAACTTTATCATTCAAAGACAGAGCTTCAGGTCTTGTTGCATTAAAAGCTATTCAATTGAGAGTGAAGGAAATAAGCGCTGCGTCTACAGGAAATGCGGGATCATCTCTCGCTGGTATTTGTGCTCGCTTGGGTATCAAATCTCATATTTTTGTTCCCGAAAAAATTCCTTTAGGGAAGAGAATTCAAATTCAATCATTCGGTGCTAATCTCTATTTGGTTAAGGGAGATTATGATCAAGCATTCGACTTATGTTTAGAAATATCCCAAGCAAAAGGTTGGTATAATCGCAACACTGCATATAATCCATTGACTATCGAAGGGAAGAAATCTGCCGCTTATGACATGTTTATTTCACTCAATGGAAGTTTACCGGATTTTATTTTTGTTCCAGTTGGAGATGGCGTAATCATCTCAGGGATTTACAAAGGACTTTGGGAGCTAAAACAATTAGGTTGGATAAACGAATTCCCAAAACTGATTGCTGTTCAGGCAAGTGGAAGCAATGCTTTGGTAAGATACATTAAGCAAAAGAAATTTGTTTATAAAACCACTCATACCATTGCAGATAGCATTCATGCAGGAGCACCAAGAAATTTGTTCATGGCGGCAGATGCAGTAACTAAAACAAATGGTTTTGCAGTTTCAGTTACAGATTTTGAAATCATCGATGCACAAAAAAAATCTGCTGGGGAATTTGGCTTATTAATTGAACCCGCTGCCGCTGCAAGTTTTGCCGGCTATCTCAAGCTCTTGAAGACAGAAATTGTATCACCAAAATCAAGATCACTTTTGATGTTTACAGGCAATGGATTGAAAGATCAACAATCACTCGCAACGTGGAATGATGAACCTAAATCTTACTCTCAAGATGAATGGAAACGAATCCTAAAAGTAAAATAACTCGAAACATTACCGGTTTGCTTTTGTGTGCTGGATTATCCGGAAGAATGGGAACAACAAAAGCATTGATGCTTCACAAAGGATTACCTTTTGCTGTTCTGATAATTAGAAAACTACTTCTAGTTTGTAGAAAAGTCATAGTTGTTGTTGGACACGAATCAGAGAAAGTAAAAACGGAAATAAAAAAATATCTCAAGCAAGAAGAGATGCACAAAGTCAAATTCGTTCTTAACGAAAATTATGAGGATGGAATGTTCTCATCATTGCAATGCGGACTTAAATATATTTCAGAAGCCAATTGGATGCTTTATCATTTTGTCGATCAACCTTGCATTTCCAATTCATTTTATGAAGATTTTGTGTTGCAATTATCCAATGACGTAAATTGGCTGCAGCCATCCTATAACAACAAATTAGGACATCCAATTTTATTTGATAAAAAAGTTTCTTCAATAATTCTTAACCAAGCCAAGAATCGTTCTTTACGAGATTTAAGTATTGATACAAGCATTAAAAAACAAATTTGGAATTGCTGCTATCCGGAAATTCTACAAGACATTGATACGATTGAGGAATTTAAAAGATTGAAATTAGCTCTTAGATGAAAAAGTAAGTGTTCCTTTGCGAATGTGATTAAAAAGTAGCACCGACTTTCAGGGTTTGTTGTATAACTCTAGAAATTCATCTCTTTGCAGTTGACTTCGGGGTCTGTTGCGTAACTCGAATTTGTCACCCCGAACTTGTTTCGGGGTCTTATTATAGTAAAAATTTAGATGCTGAAATTAATTCAGCATGACATTTAAAACTTATGCAACACTCTCTTCGGTCAACTGTTAATGAAATGAAAACAAGTATCGGCTTTAGCCACAGTTTAGCAATTCGAAATGTGACTAAAGTCGAATTCTTAGAGCCATGTTCTGTCAGTTGACTAATCCGTCGGATGACGGACAACTGGAATGGGAATCCATGCCTTCGGCATAAATATTTCTGCAACACTCCCTTCAAGTCGCATTAGCGTCAACTTAACGACAAGAAAAAATATTGTGAAGTAAAGATATTATTTTTAAATCATTAAAAATTGAAGAAAACATATAAAATGACAGAATTAAAAAATGTAAAGTTGTTATTGAAAATAAGTCTCTCCCTTCTCAAGGGAGAGATTAGAGAGGGTTCTGGGATATCTGTAAAATTAGCAACTCATCCCAACCCTTCTCTTGCCAAGAGAAGGGCTTATTGGTAAATATACTTTGATTTATCATTCTGACATAACGTTATTATATAAAGGCTTATGCTAATATTTTATAAAATTAAGTTGACGCTAATGCTTCAAGTCGGGGAATAAAAATAACAAAAAAGATTTGGCTTTAGCCACAAAATAATCTATGCATGGCTGAAGCGTGTGAAATATTTTCTTTAATTTGCCCCCGAGATAAATCTCGGCGCTATAAAAAAAACTTATTCTCTAAACCAAGCTTATCAAAATGAAAGACATAAAAATCTGGGAATTTATCAAATCACATCTGGAGAAAGATGAACCAGTAATTTTAATGGTCGTTGTTGATTCAGAAAATTCTTCGCCAGGAAGAGCCGGATTTAAAATGGCTGTAAGCAAGAACAAGGAAATGATTGGCTCAATCGGGGGTGGTAAAATGGAGCATAATTTAGTTGATGAAGCAGTTGAAAACCTTAAAAGCGGCACAAAAATATTATCACTTAAAAAACTGTATCATCAAGGTGAATCACGCCTAGACAGTTCAGGCATGATATGTTCTGGAGCACAGACTAACTTTATTCTGACCTTGAGTAAAAACGATCTGATTATCATCGAGAAAATCACAAATTCAATTTGTAACAATAAGCAATCTGCTATTAGATTGGATTCTAACGGATTGAACTGCATCGAGACCAACATGAAGAAAAAGAAAATTGTCTTCACTTTTACAGATCAGCAGAACTGGATGTATCAGGAAAATATCTGTCTGCAGGATACAATTTATATCATCGGCGGCGGGCACGTTGGATTGGCTCTCTCCAAGATTATGTCCTTTTTAGACTTTAACATCCTTGTAATTGACAACCGTGTCAATTTACAAACAATGGAACTAAATGAATATGCTGATGAAAAAGTAATAATCGATTTTAACGAGATTGATAAGTATTTAGTAGATGGAGAAAACGCATACATTGCAATCGTGTCTCACACATACAAAACCGATGAATTAGTTCTTCAAAAAGTCATCAATCGAAATTTCAAATATATTGGCTTGATGGGAAGCAAAGCCAAAGTTAAAGAGGTTATGAGCGATATGAAACGGCTCGGTTATGATGAAGATAAAATAAAAAATATACACTCACCGGTAGGAATTGAAATAAACAGCGAGACTCCTGAAGAAATAGCAATCAGCATTGCTGCAGAGATAATTAAGATTAGGAACAGTTGAAAATAATCCATTATCTTTGCGGAAATAATTTCACACCAAAATTAATTACCGATTAAATAAAAGGCGTTCTATGACCGAACAAATTGAAAAAAAGAAAGCCGGATTTGCTTCATTCCCCAAAAACTATTGGGTTGTAATCATGATGGAATTTTTCGAGCGCGGCTCGTACTACGGGATGATGAGCATTCTATCGGTATACATGACTGATCAATTAAATTTTTCTAAAGAAAGCGTCGGAGTAATTAAAAGTACAATTCAGCCGCTGCTTTATATTTTACCGATACTCGCAGGAGCGCTTGGAGATAGATTTGGTTATAGAAGAACATTAACATTCGCTTTCATTTTTTTAGGACTTGGATATTTCCTTACAAGTCAAGCAACAGAATATGCTTTTGTGTTCGCAAGCTTAGTTATCATGGGAATTGGTGCGGGTTCATTCAAGCCAATGATTTCAGGAACAATTGCAAGAGTAACAAATGAATCCAACAGCACTCTAGGCTTTGGAATTTTTTATTGGTCAATAAATCTCGGTGCATTTTTATTCCCGCTGATACTTGTTCCTTACATTAAAAATACTTTTGGCTGGCAATACGTGATGGTTGCTTCTGCCATCGCAACTGCATCAATGCTCATTCCAACCTTACTTATCTATAAAGAACCGAAGAAACCTGAAAACACCAAAACGCTTCCCGAAGTATTTAAAGGAATGATAATGGTTCTTACAGACTTCAAATTTATTGGTTTGATAGTCATCTATTCGGGCTTCTGGATTCTGTACTTCCAAATGTTCGACTCAGTTCTTTGGTATGTTCAAAAATATGTCGATGCTTCTTCGCTTAACTCTGCTGTTAATGGATTTCTCGGCACCTTTGGAATAAATCTAAATTGGAAATTTGATGTTGAACATGTAACTGTAATTAATGCCGGAACAATTATTCTTTTGCAAATTATCGTCTCCAGCATCGTAAAGAACACAAAAGCGCTTCCAACAATGATTGCCGGCATTACAATGGGAACTCTTGGAATGGCTGTGCTTGCAATCTCTACCGACATCTGGGTTTTCATAATCGGAATAGTAGTTTTCTCTATCGGTGAAATGACTGCTCATCCAAAATTTATTTCTTATGTTGGATTGATAGCTCCCGAAGATAAAAAAGCGTTATACCTTGGTTACGCATTTTTGTACGGAGTTCTCGGCAGCTTTATTGGCGGAATTCTTGGCGCAAATCTTTACGTTCATTTTGTTGATAATCTAAATCAACCTAGTACATTATGGCTAATATTCAGCATGATAGGAGTGATTACAATCGCCGGATTGCTTAGCTATAATAAGTTTGTGAATGTAAAGAAAGTGTGAGTGTAAATAGTAATTCAAATTTTGTGTTGATCATTGTTTACTAAATTCTAATCAGAAAAAATTTTAATAATAGCGGGTGAAAACGGTAAAATGATTTTAATTTTAATTCTGATGTTACTCAGTTATACGGCTTTCTCTCAGGATAATTCCAGTAAAAATTTATCGCTTGTAAAGTCGGATGTTGCAATTGCAGTTGACGGATTTATTGATGATGCATGGCATTCAGCAGATTCTGCAGATGGATTTGTTCAATTTCAACCTTACAATGGTAAAGAATCACTCCGAAGAACTGTCGCCAAAATAATTACAACTGAAAATTCGCTTTACTGTTTAATCGTTTGCTACGATGACCGAGATAACATTGAAGTGAACACCGGTAAGCTGGATGATTTTACGGGCGATGTGGTTTCCCTGATGCTCGATACATTCAATGATAAAAAAACCGCATACAAATTTGCCGTTAACTCCTCTGGTGTTAGGATGGATGCCCGTATGCTTGACGACGGACGGAACCGGGATTATACCTGGGATGGAATTTGGTTTGCCGAATCACAAGTTTACAATTGGGGTTATGTTGTTGAGATGGAAGTTCCATATAAATCAATTCAGTATGATGAGACTCTATCTTCATGGGGATTAGATTTTGACAGATGGATTCCGGCACTTAATGAAGACAGCTACTGGTGTGCCTATGAACTGAACGAGGGACAGAGAATATCTAAGTTTGGTTCATTAACTTTTAATAATTTTACTCCAAGCGTTAAAGGGCTGAATTTAGAAGTGTATCCGGTTGGAATATCTAAGGCGACATATCTTTACGATAATAAATACAAGATTGAACCGAATGCCGGGCTTGACATCTTCTATAATCCTTCTCCAAAACTAACATTGATGTTTACTCTCAACCCGGATTTTGCACAGATAGAAGCAGACCCTTTCTCATTCAATATTTCGAGATATGAAACTTACTTTAACGAAAGACGACCGTTCTTTACAGCAGGAAGTGAGATATTTATGCCCAGCGGACGCGAAAGAAGCTCCGGTTTTTATCGCCCCCTTGAGCTGTTCTATTCCAGGAGAATCGGAAAAAAATTAATAGATGGTTCTGAAGTTCCGCTGATTACAGGAACCAAAGTATTTGGACGGCTTGATGATTGGGAATATGGAGGTTTCTTAGCGCTAACCGGTAAAAAGAATTATTCTTACCTTAGTCATAATTTATCCGAACCTCAGGCATTTTTTGGTTCGGTAAGTTTAAAGAAAACAATTTACGGTAACTCGACTTTGGGATTATTGTATGTAGGAAAACATACCTCCGATGGATACAGCGGTGTTCTCGATATTGACGGTGCATTTAGAGGATCAAATTGGCAGCTCGCTTATCAATTCGCAAGATCATTTAGAAATTCCGAAGGCGATTTTGCTTCCTCAATTGGATTCAAGCATGGAACTGAAAATTGGTTCACTGCAATAAAAGGCAGATACATAGGTGAAAATTTTGATGTGAACGAAGTTGGATTTGTCCCATGGCTTGGAACCGGTGAAGTTGTTGCTCTCACAGGTCCTGTTTGGTATTTTGATGAGGGATATATTCAAGATTGCGGTTTATTTTTTGGTGGTGAATTGAATTATAATAAAGAAGATCAATTTACCGATCACCTTGGGGTTTTAGGATTGAACATGTTCTTCAGAGATAATTGGCGATACGAAATCGTCTTCGTTTCTGGAAAGTTTAAAGAGTTGGATAAGAAATTTAATTCTTATGAAATAAGTCTTGGTACGTCCATTAATACTTCACCAACTTGGAGTTTGGATACTTGGACAGGTTACTCCAAAACTTATAATTTTCTCCGCGACTATCTTGCATTTTATTCTTGGGCTGGATTTTCTTTTAGCTTTAAAGCAGCAGAAATACTCAGATTAGGCACTTCTTTCGATGCTTGGATTGAAGGTAATCCCTATAATAAAATTGAAGAGATTACTTACAATGCAAGGCCATATTTTTCTTTAACACCGGTCAATGATCTTAATTTACGTTTATATGTTGATAATCTTTACCTTAGCTCTACAAAAAAACTTGAGCAGATGATCATTGGCTTTCTCTTTGCGTATAACTTTTCACCTAAAAGCTGGATTTACCTGGCAGTCAATGAGTTTAGGGATAGAAGCCCAGAGTTTGATCCTGTTAGAAATATTTTAGAAACCAGACTGCACGTCATGAATCGAGCTGCGGTGCTTAAGCTTAAGTATCTCTACTACTTTTAGTCGTTTCCAAAGCCGATTTTCCTCTTCTGTGGTTGAGGAAAAGCAATTAGTTGATTAATAACCTGAATAATCTGAACTATTTGATCATCATATTTTTTTAGTCTATTCTCTATTTCTTTCAGCTTGTCTTCCACTTTTTTATGAGTAGATATAATTTCGCGGAGCCTTACAAAAGCACGCATGATTAAGATGTTCACTTCAATAGCTCTTTCACTTTTAAGAACTGAAGACAGCATTGCAACACCTTGTTCCGTGAATGCGAAAGGATAATAACGTAATCCTTTTTGATCAGCTTTGGACATCACAGTTTGTGATCTCCAATTATGAAATTCTTCCTTCGTTAGTTGAAACATAAAATCCTTCGGAAATCTTTTTATGTTTCTGCGGACGGATTGTTTCAATGTTCTGGTTTCAACATTATATAAAATTGCAAGGTCTCTGTCTAGAATTACTTTCTGATTTCTAATTACCAATATTTTATTTATTACACTTTCTGCTAGAAGAATTGAACTACGAGGAGTACTTTGTTTTCTTTTTAGTTTCACTTAATTATCAATAAGTTTTTTCACAATTTTATCTATCTCTTTCATATCAGGCGAAAGGTGTTTTTTAATTTCAACACGTAAACGACCAAGACGCGTTGCGGTTAATTCTTCTTTGGGGGGATTTGTTGCTAAATATAGTGCGCCTTTTTGATGTGCTGCTTTACTTATATCCGCTAATCGTTTATGAGTTTCATCTTCTTCATTGTATTTGGGGAAATATATATCCAAGATTTTTTTGTGAACATCACGAGCTCCCCATAATCCTCGAGATTGAAAATCTTTCATCAGGGCATTGGGAATTGCTGAATTGAGAATAGAAACTAAATAATATCCTTCGTGAAGATTATCTGTTTCGAAAGCATATCCTTTACTTTCTACAATAAACTCTAAATTAATTTCTTTTCTAATCACAATTGTCGCATTTGCATTTATCGCAGATGAATTATATAAAACAAGATAAGGTGCATTAAGATTTTGATTCACTAATTTATTCTGCCAATTCAAATAATTTTCCGATGACATATTCTTATTGTTTTCAGTTCTATAAATTTTCCAAAAATTTTCAGCATTCTTAAACCAACGAGAGGCATGAAGATAGCCGTCACCCATTAAATCATCAGCAGAATGAAGTAATATTTTTTTCTGGTTGGATTCATCCAATTCAATTGTAATAGGAAGAACCGCTAAATCTGGTTTAAATAAAGCAAAAGGTAAAATACTTTTAGATAGAGCAGTTCTGAATAAAAACTTACTTTCAATTCTTCCGCTTAATTCTAAACTTTTCCATGGTGGCTTTGCATCGTGCTTTATTGCATCGGCGGTTTTTATATTGATAATTCTCTCATCATAATCGGGAGGTAATTCCTGAGTTAATTCAACAAAATAGAACGAGCGCGGAACAATAGTTGCCCCTTGCCTAAATTCATCTTTGTAAGGATTAACCAGGGTTTGAACTTTATACTTGCGTGTCGAAAATGCTGAAGATTTGCCTTGTTTAGCGAAATACCATTTTGAGCTGGTTTCTTTAAGTAAATCTTTCGCAACATAATATTTACAATTATGAAGAGGCAAAACTCCTTCATACGAAACACCATCAATTCCAGACGTTGGAAGATTTCTTTTAATGTTTTCTTTTTCCTTATGAGCAAATAGAACTGAGCTTGGAATACGGAACAAGGGTGAAACACCTTTCAAATCCCATATTTTAGTCAAGCGGAATCCTTTGGCTTTACCGCTTCTTGTTTTATCGTGATGATCCGCGCTGAAAAAACTTCTTGGTAAAACAAAAGCAATTTCACCGTTATCCTTTAAAAAGTAACTACTGCAATGAGCAAGAAAGATGGCAGCAATTTCAATATGTGGAAAGTTGGCAACTCTTTCCGGTTTAACATCATACTTTTCTGCCAGTCCGTTTATAATGTTTTGGTATTCTTCATTCTTAATTGTGCTGTATGTAAACCACGGTGGATTGCCTATAATGTAATCAAATTTCTTAGAAAAGAAATATGGTTTATATAGGTTTTGAACAATAAATTTCCATATACTATCCCTTCCTTTCTCTTTGCATTGTGCAGGCTTTTATAAATCTTATAGAAGCTTTCTATTACCAGCTTATTAAAACCACCGCTCTTTAACTGTTTGCGTAAAATGTTTTCGAAAGTTTCTTCGCCTGCTTTCCTTTTATGATAGGTTTGCTCTGCGAGTTCTTCGGCAACTTCAAGCGCTTCGTCGAATGTTTTTACATCTTCAAGAATCTGCGAACTTAATTCAAGAGTTTCCTTATCAATCTGCATCTTAAACTTTTTCCCAAATAAGTCTTCAACCCCATCAGGAGCGAGCAAAGTATTTGCAAGTATTACGTTAATATGGATTGGATTTCGCGCGTTTACAACCTCTTTACCAAGTGCAAGTAGCATATTCGTTTTTGATATCTGTACGGAAAGGGGATGAATATCAATTCCGTATACACTTGAGTTTAATTCTTCAACCGAAATCTGAGGATTTAATTCTCTAAACCGGTGAACTGCAGCAATTAGGAAAGAGCCGCTTCCGCAGGCAGGATCTAAAACTCTATTCCCTTCCTTAAAGTTAAATTCTTTTAATATTCTTTCACAAAGCCAATCAGGGGTGTAATATTCGCCCAGAGCATGACGGGTATCTAGATCAATAAGCTCTTGATAAACACCTTTTAAAATATCTTCGTCAACATTATGGAAATCGAAAGTGGAGATTTCTTGAGCAATTAACCGGAAGACTTTTTTTAGTGCTTTGAAGTTTCTATCGCTTTTGACCCAATGAAAGAAATCATCATCAACAAAATTGCGAATGCTGAATTTGTGAAAGACGCTACCATCAATTATTGATTTTAGTTCGTCGTCATTGATATAGTCATCATTACTTACAACAGCATAAGCGAGCATTTTTGCAAACACACTAAGATATGTATGAATTATAAAATTACTTTCACTTGCATCAAATGAGCCGTAAGCAATACTTAAAAATTTACTCCACTGCTCAAAAGAGACTTGCACTTCACCGTATTTTTTTACGCTTCCGAAATGATTGTTCATTTCGCGGAAGCACTCAATAAAAACATTGCTTTGATAGCCAAATGCTTCTTCAATTCGTTTAAGTGTTGCTTTATGCTTTTCCTCTTTGAAAAGAAAACGGTCTATCCAGTAATAAAAATCATCAGTATTTTTTTCGGTTAAAGTGAAAGATGCACTTTTAACTTCATTAAGAATTAATTCATCTTCGTTTAATTCACTAATTTTTTCAAGACATGAAACGTCGGGAGCAAAAATTTTCCAGGTTATACAATCAGTTGCAATTAGAATAAAGGGTCTTCGCGTAATCGAGTGGGTCATTTTATATCTTCTTGAGCATACAAGTGAGAATTTTTAAGCGGAGATATTCCTCGTCTCGTAGGCCATAAGCCCTTCTTTGTATTACTCTAATTTTGT
>Ga0208953_1000381_pt1 | contig 39498 bp, 47 predicted proteins | sample RifOxyB2_FD_184033 | JGI IMG/M metagenome (GOLD analysis project Ga0208953, IMG submission 184033) | Groundwater microbial communities from Rifle, Colorado - Rifle Oxygen_injection B2 (SPAdes) | ecosystem: Environmental > Aquatic > Deep subsurface > Groundwater | place: USA: Rifle, Colorado...
CAAACCCATCAATCAAAACGTAAGAACAGCATTAAAAGAACCCTGCCAAGGAGGGAGGTGATTTCGGTTAGGTCTTAATTGATTTAACGATATCCATTTGGGTTAGGTTCTTATATGATTTGACACGGGAGACAAAGTCAAGTTTGCCAGTGGAGCTTGGTTATGATTGGCACGCCAGAAAATCTTTCAATAACCTCAGCATTTGTTTCTTCAGATAATTCTTTGCCAGTAAAACCATTCATTATGATGCCAAGGATTTTGATTTTTCTCCTTCGTAAAGCTTCAATCGTTAAGAGGGTATGGTTTTGAGTGCCCAAGCCAGCCTTGGCTACTATTATAGTAGGGACTTTGAGCTCTTTGATTAGGTCGATTACTAGATAATCCTTTCTGATAGGCACTAGAACTCCTCCAGCCCCCTCGATGATAAGTAGAGAGTGGAGAGTAGAAAGTAGAGCGTAGGAGTCTCTAATCTTTTTAAGATTAACTTTCTTTTTGGCCTTTTTGGCGGCAACATAGGGAGCCAATGGATAAGGCAGGCTGATTGGATTGATTAGTTCGAGAGGATCTTTGAGTTTTAGGAGCTTCTTCAGATAAACAGCGTCGTTATCCTTCTTTGACCCGCATGAAATTGGTTTCATGTAGCCACAATCAATACCTTCTGATCGAAAGTGTTTAACTAAAGCTGCGCAAAATACTGTTTTGCCGCAGCCGGTATCAGTTCCTGTAATAAAGATGCCAGGCATTTGATGTCCTCCTTAGTGTGTAGTGCTGAGAGTGTTATTCGTAAGCGTGATTGGCCCTTGGGTACGGTTGGTGGTCTGATGGCTGAGACGTAGATGCCATGCTCAAACAACTTAGCAGAAACTTCTAGGGTTTTCTCAGTTTCCCCGATGATGATGGGGATGATGGGAGAGCTACAGGACTCAAGACCCAAGACACAGGACCGAAAATAAGAAATATTTTCCCAAAGTTTTTGTTGGATTTCCGGTTGAGTTTCTAAAAGTTCGAGAGCCTTTAAAGCTGCTGCGCAATTGGCTGGTGGTAAAGCTGTGGTATAGATAAAACTCCTGGCTTTGTTTCTTAAGTAATCAATCAGTTCTTGTGAGCCACAAATGAAACCGCCAAGACTCCCCAAGGCTTTTGAAAGTGTTCCCATTATTATTAGGTCTTGAGTCCTGTGTCCTGTGTCCTGTGTCAGAACTCCCGTGGCATGTGCTTCATCTGTCATTAGCATGGCATCATATTTTTGGGCCAGTGTGGCAATTTCTTGAATGGGAGCAATATCACCGTCCATACTAAAGACTAAGTCTGTCACGATTAGACGTTTTGAAAACTTAGCTGATCGTTTTAAGATCTTTTCCAGAGCTCCCATATCTTTGTGTGGATAAACCTGCAGTTTAGCTTTGGAGAGTTTGCAGGCATCGATGATTGAAGCGTGATTTAAGCGATCGATAATGACGGTGTTGGTATGGGGATCGGTATCTGTAGGGTTGAGGATAGTGCTGATCGTTCCAATGTTTGCCATGTAACCGGTTGGAAAGACGATGGCTGCTTCGCAACCTTTATATTGAGCTAATTTTTCTTCTAATTGTTGATGCAGAATAGTTGTGCCAGAGATTAATCTTGAGGCTCCGGCGCCTGTACCGAACTTATCAATAGCATCTTTTGCAGCTTTTATGACTTCAGGATGGTGAGTTAGGCCCAAATAGTTGTTGGAGCAAAAGTTTAAGTATTCTTTGCCGTTAATAGCGATGGTTCTGCCGTCAGTATTTTCGATGACCTTTATTTCTCGGTAGAGATTGGCTTGTTTGATTCTATTTAGTTCTTCTTCAAGGAATAAAATACCACACCCCGCCTCTTAATATGATCAATCAGGTCCTGGCTGTCTATTTGCTCAAAAATCGAAATATCAAAAGAATAGGGTAGTAGCAAATCGTCAATTTCAGAACTTATCTTGTTAATCATGGTCAGATTTAGGTTCGGGCCTTTTAATGTTAGGTCAATATCAGAGCCATTTTTGAAATTACCCTTTGCTCGCGAGCCATAAATAATTACTTCTTCCACTTGAGAGTGTTTAGCAAAGATAGTTGTTATCTTTTTGATGGTTTCTTCTTTGAGTCCGAACTTCATTGCTCTTTCTTTGCCAGCTCTTTGAGTTTTCTTTCCAGTTTGATGAATTCAGAATGGTATTGATCAACAATACTTTTGGTGATCTTCTTGGAAGTTTCTTCATTGTAGGTGTGTGAGGTTTCGTTACGGCTTTGGATCATATCCATCCAGACCTCACCGTTGGCGATTAAATTTAGTTGAAAAGCCTTTCTGCTGGTGTCTTTTGAGCCAAAAATTTCTTTGTTGCCGCTATTTTCTAAGAAGTCTTTTAGGGTATTCCAAGCGAGTTCATGGGTGTATTCAAAAGATTGGATCAAGCCTTGCTCCTCAAGTTCGTTTAGGTCTCCCTTGGCGATAAATCTAGAAAGTTGTTGGAGTGCTTTCTGGTAATTGACAAAGCGTTGGAGCCATCTGATGTCTTTGTTGGTCATGGTTTTATTATACAATCTCCAAGCCTAGATTTCTAATCATTTCTAAATCTTTGTTAGCTTCCTGTCCCTTTGTGGTTAAATAGTCGCCAACCAAGGTCACATTAGCCCCAGCAATAAACATTAGTGGTTGCAGTTCTTTTAAAGAGGTTTCTCTCCCTCCGAAAAGTCCGATGTCTTTATCTGGAAGCACAAAGCGGTAAGTGGCAATTAGTCGCAACACTTCCAAGGGAGAAATGGGTTTAAATCTTGCTGCGGCAGGAGTGCCTTCAATTGGATTAAGAATATTAATTGGTACAGAAACAGGATCTAATTCTCTTAAAGCAAAAGCCAACTCAACTCGTTGTTCTAAACTTTCACCAAGGTTAAAAATTCCGCCAGAACAAACTTCTATTCCAGCTTCTTTAGCAGTTTTAATGGTCTCAACTCGCTCTTGATAGGTGTGCGTAGTACAGACTTGAGGGAAAAAGCTTTCCGCTGTTTCTAAATTGTGATGGAGGCGTTTTAAACCTTTATTTTTCAAGTCCAAAATAGTCTCTTTATCCAAGGTTCCAGTGGAAACACAACGGTTCATTTGGGTTTGAGCGGAGATTCCTTCTAGAGCTTCACCGATTTTTTGTTTTTCTTCAGCAGTTTTAACCGCTTTGCCAGAAGTGACAATGGAAAAACAAGTGGCCGAAGAGTTTGTTTCAGCATTTTTGGCGTTTTTTAAGATTTCTGCCGGTTCCATTAAGGGATAAGACGAAACTTTGGTTTTATGATGCGCTGATTGGGCACAAAATGAGCAGTTTTCCGAACATTGGCCGGATTTAGCATTAACAATCGCGCAAAGTTTTACTTTGTTGCCCTTAAAATGTTGTTTAATCATATTGGCAGCTGCTAAAAACTCAAAGGTGTGCTCGTCAGGTGTGTTAATTAAGTCCAGGGCTTGCTTGAAAGACAAGGCAGAGCCGGCAATAACCTCTTTTGCGAGTTGTTGATAATCCATGTTAAGATTATAACATAGTTATATATGCCCTCACCCCCAGCCCCTCTCCCAGAGGGAGAGGGGAGAAAAAGGAAAAGAGAGGTTCTGGTTTGAAAAAAAATGTAATCTTATTCATTCATGGCTTTGCTACTGGGCCAGCTGTTTGGCAGCAGCAAATGGATATGTTCAAGCACGATCACCTGATTGTGACAAACTCTGATCATATCTTGGCGCATGAATCGGTTTATATAATTGCCTGGTCAATGGGGGCTTGGAAGGCCTTTAAGCTTTATCAAGATTTTCCTCATAAAGTTAAAGGGCTTATTTTAGTCTCAGCTTTCCCCAAATATCTAAAATCTGCTAATTATCCTCAAGGCATTGAGCCGGTTTTGTTGCAAAGGTTGGAAAAGAAGTTTCGGCAGGATTATAAAACTGGCATGCAGTATTTTTATGAGCTGGTTTTTAAAGATAAACAGTATCATCATCTAATTGATACTTTACCTCAGCCACCAGAAGAGGATTTATTGCGCTGGTTTGAAGGATTGAAAAACTATGATTGGCGAGAGTTTTTACCAGAGATCAAGGTTCCGACTCTCTTAATTCATGGTGATCAGGATACAATTACGCTGCCAGCTTCCTCTGAATATATGAAGGAAAAAATCCCCAACAGTCAGCTTGTTGTTTTTAAGGGGGTAGGGCATACCCCATTTCTAGAGCAGCCAGATAAGTTTCATGATTTAGTTAGGGGGTTTATTAGTAATAATGGATAAGCAAAAAATTAAACAGTCGTTTTCCAAGAGTGCGGTTAGTTATGACCAATACGCTGATTTACAACAAGAAGTTTTAGCTAAATTCTTTATGTCTTTACCGGAACTGTCTGGGAAGATTCTTGATATTGGCTGTGGCACAGGGTTGTTGGCTCGTTTAATCGCAGAAAAGTATCATCAAACAGAGGTGTTGGGTCTTGATCTGGCTCCAGGGATGATTGAGGTGGCTAAATACAGTACCAGTAGTCAAAGGATTAAGTTTGAGGTTGGAGATGGGGAGGACTTGCCTTTAATTGATAATATATTTAATTGGGTGGTTTCTAGTTTAGCTTGCCAGTGGATGGATCTGGAAAAGGTTTTTGCCGAGGTAAGCAGGGTATTAAAAAAAGAGGGGAGATTTTATTTTGCAACCTTTGGACCAGAGACACTCAAAGAGTTAAAAGCTGTTAATTGGTCAATTAATAACTTTCGTTCTCAACAGGAGATAGAGGAATTGTTGGCCAGGGACTTTGTAGAAATTAAAGTAGAACGAGAGATTGTAGCTAAAAATTATCAAGACGTTTGTTCTTTGCTTAGCTCGATGAAGAAGATTGGCTCAAAAAGTCTTAAGCCTTTGGAACAGCAGGGCTTAATGACTAAGGATAAAATTAATAGTTTATTGCCAAGTTCAGCAAAGGGAGTTGTGGCGACTTATGAAATCCTTTTTGTCTCTTGCCAAAAGAAGGGGCAGGTATAAATGATCAAGATTAAGGTCAATGGAGAAGAGTGGCAGGTTGAGCCGGAGACTAATATTGCCAACTTGCTAAGCAGAAAAAACCTTTCTCCTCATATTTGTGCTGTCGAGGTTAATCGACAAATTATTGCTAAAGAACAATATGTTGCTTTGGTTTTACAGGCTGGGGATGAAGTAGAGATTATTCGTTTTATGGCAGGTGGATGAGGATGGTTTTAAACAAAGAACAACTTGAAAGATATAGCCGGCAAATTATTTTGCCTGAGGTAGGGGTTGCGGGTCAGGAAAAACTTTTGGCGGCAAAGGTTTTAATTGTTGGGCTTGGTGGTTTGGGTTGTCCGGTGGTTCTTTATCTTGCTGGGGGAGGGGTTGGTACTTTAGGGGTGGTTGATTCTGACCTTGTTGAGTTGAGTAATCTACCCCGCCAAATTATTTATACTACCGATGATGTTGGTAAGGATAAGGTTGCTGTGGTTTCTGCTCAAATAAACAAACTTAATCCCGAGGTTAAGGTTGTGCCTCGTAAATTACGTTTGAGTTCCGATAGTGTCAAAGAAGTCTTAAAAAGCTATGACCTTGTTGTTGATTGTAGTGATAATTTCCCCACTAGATATTTACTTAATGATGCCTGTGTTGAAGCCAAGAAAACTTTAGTTTATGGGGCTCTTTTTCAATTTGAAGGGCAGGTAATGGTTGTTAGTCCTAGTAAGAGCGCTTGTTATCGTTGTTTGTTTCCTGCTGCTCCTCCTCCTGGTTTGGTTCCTAGTTGCCAAGAGGTTGGGGTGCTGGGGGCTTTGGCCGGTGTAATTGGTTTGCTTCAGGCGACAGAAACCTTAAAATTAATTTTGGGGATTGGTGAGCCATTAATTGGCAAGTTAATAATCTTTAATGCTTTAGAAATGAATTTTAGACGGGTTGATGTTTCGAGAAATATAAAATGCCCTGTTTGTGGTTATTAGTCTAAAAGCTGACAATGTGTTGGTCAGCTTGGTTGGGATGTAAGACTAGGTTTAGATTTGCCCCTATTTTTTTAATCTCGATTTAATTGGTCAACTAAGGCCGAAAAAGGGCTGGCTATTTTATTGTTTTTGATATACCCTATATGGGTATGCTTAGGAGTAAAGAAAAGGTTAAGATTCTTAAACGCTTAAACCGTATCTCTGGTCAGGTCGCAGGCCTAAAGAGGATGGTGGCAGAGCCTAGATATTGTGTTGATATCTTGACTCAGATTGCAGCGGTTAGAGCAGCCTTATCTAGTGTTGGTAGTTGCATTTTAAAAGATCACTTAGAAAGCTGTGTTTCCGAAGCAATCAAAAAGGGTAAAGGGAAAAAACATATTGAGGAGTTGATTGATGTCTTTCAAAAATTTTAAAATTTTAACAATAATGGTTTTAGCCGCTTTTGTTTGGACTTTTGCGGCGGCTTCTATCTGTCAAGCAGAAAAAGGCTTTAGCCATTGTGGTGGTCAGCAAAAAGAATGTCAGCTGGTTATAGGCCAACAAACCGCTAAGCTGATTTCAGCTAAACAGCTGTTACCAAAACTAGTTTTATTGGCTGATCTTCTGTATAGCCAGCGTTTTAAAGATAAAAGTTATATAATTCACGCCCCACCTAGCGCCTAAACTTCCTGTTCCTGTTTTTATTTGAGTAAAGGAGGTTAGTATGCGAGGCTTTGTTCTTTCATTGTTATTAGTAGTTATCTTTTCTTCGCTGGTGCAGGCTTTAACGCTTGAGCAAGCCATTAATCTGGCTCAAAAGCAAAATCCGCAAATTGTTGCGGCTCAGGCTAAAGCTAGTCAAGCCCAGGCTGTTGCCACCCAAGCTAGTTGGCTCAATGAGCCGGAATTAATGTATGAGTTTATGCAGATCCCGGCCAGTAGCCTTAACCCTACTAATTCAACGCTAAGGCGTTATGGCTTGGCGCAAAAAATACCATTCCCCTATAAACTTTGGCTGCAAGGTTCAGCGGCGGCAAAACAAGCCCAACAAGCTGGCTATATGTCTCAACAATCAAGCTGGAATACACGTCAAGCAGTAATTGCGGCTTATTTTGGCTTGTTCCTGGCAGAAAAAGAACAAGAGATTAACCAAGCTAACCTGACAATTTTACAGGGCTTAAGTTCTGTGACCCAAAGCAAATATGCTGTGCTTAAAGCAGGTTATTCTGATGTGCTTCTCGCTCAGATTGAGGCAGAAAAATTAGCTAATGACCAAATTACTTTGAATCAAAAAGTTGGGCTGGCGAAAACAGAATTGCAAAGAGTGCTTAATCAGCAAACTGCGGGCAGTTTGGGAACAAAACCACAAACATTTGAGTTTAATGTCAGCCTAGAAGCTTTAAATACGGAAAGTAATTTTCAGCTTAAATCTTTAGCCGCGGCTGATCAGGCCCGTCAAGATCAACTAGCCTTAGCTAAATGGCAATATTGGCCTGATCTTAAGACGACAGTTCTTGAGCGTGAAACCCCTGGAGTTGGTTTGACTGGTTGGGATCTTAACTTATCAGCGGAGATTCCGCTCTGGTTCTGGACTCAACAAGCTAAAGTGGCTGAAATTGGCTTTAGCCAGGATGTGGCTCAGCAAGCTTATGTTGATTATAGCAATGAATTACAAAAGCAAGTAGAAACAACATACATTCAACTTGACCAAGCTGTGCGGACAGAAAAATTGTATCGGCAAACTATTGTAACCAAAGCTAAGCAGGCTTTAGCTGCGGCTCAAACAGCTTATCAAGTTAACAAGCTTGATTTTTTAAGTCTGCTAAATATTGAGAAAACATATTTTAACGCTCAACTGATACGCTATCGTAATTTAGTCAGCATGCAAATTTATAAAGCTAAGCTGGAAGCAATGCTAGGGAGGGAAATATAATGAAAAGAAAAAACATAGTTGTGGGGTTGGTGGTAGTTTTGCTGGGGATTTTTTTAGGCTGGAAGTTTTTGGCTTCTCAACCTGTTCCAACTTATCAAGTGGGCGACCTTCAACTTGAAGTGACGCTGTCTCCTAATCCGCCCAGGGTGGGAGATCTTGGCCTCAAGGTTAAAATTCTTGATCAAAAACTTCAACCAATTACATCTGCTCAGGTTAAGGTTAGCTCTGGCATGCCAGCCATGGGTAATATGCCGGCCATGCAGGCTGAGGCTTTGGCCCAGCTTAAGGGGCAAAGCTATGAGACGCTCTTGTCAGTCTCTATGCTGGGAACCTGGAATCTAGGTTTAAATATTAAAACCAATGACGGAAAAACTCAGCAGGCCAATTTTAAGTTTTCCACTGGGCAAAAGGGCTTAATCTTTTATCCTGATAACGAGCCAGCGCCTATGGATATGTCGGCTAATGTTTCAATGATTAAACTAACCGGTCAGCAAATTAAATTAGCCCGGGTTCAAGCAAGTCAGCTGAAAAAACTGCCAATCTATCGAACGATAAGGGCGGCTGGTGTGGTGGCCTTTGATCAGGAATTAAATGTGGCAGAGCAGGAATATCTTGCCAGCTTAAATGACAAAAGTGTTTTAGCCTTAACGCAGTCCAAACTAAAACTGTTGGGCCTAAGCCAGCTTGAGCTTGAGCGCTTAAATAATAGTAAGCAGCCTGATCAAGCTTTGATTTTACCTGGCGAGCGAGCCTGGGTATATGCTGATATTTATGAATACGAAAATCGGGGAGTAGCAGTTGGCCAAACAGCGACAATTAAATCTTTGGCCAATCCCGAAGAAAATTTTTCTGGGGTAGTTAGAGCAATTGTGCCTGTGCTTGATCCTAAAACCAGAAGCAGTAGAGTTCGGATTGAAGTTTTGAATGCTGCCGAAAAGTTAAGCCCTAATATGTATGTCGATGTCATGTTTAATGTTCCCTTAGGCGTAAAGTTGGCAATTCCCAAAGCAGCTGCTTTGATAACTGGCAAAAATATCTTAGTTTATGTTGCCAAAGGCTCTGGCTATTACGAAAGAAGGCCGGTTGTCTTGGGTCCCCTAGCTTATACTCAAGAAAACAAAGAAGAAAGAGCGGTTTATCCGCTAATCTCTGGGCTTAGAGCCGGAGAACTAATTGTTAGCCAAGCCAATTTTTTGCTTGATTCACAAAGTGAGCTGTCAGGGGGAACGTCTGGTTTATACGGCTCTGGGGCTAAAGAGGTAGAAAATAATGATCAACAAAATAATTGAACTGGTTTTAAAAAGAAGAATAGTCTCGCTGGCTTTTTTTGTTTTCTTGGTTTTGTGGGGGATTTATGCTGTTCAAAATGCGCCCATTGATGCCATCCCTGATATTGGCGAAAAACAGGTTATTGTTTATAGCGATTGGATGGGTCGATCGCCCAAAGATGTGGAAGACCAGGTTACCTATCCCTTAACCAATGCATTGCAGGGGGTGCCTGGCGTTAAAGTTATTCGTTCTTCTTCGGCCTTTGGCTTTTCCATGATCTATATGATCTTTAATGACAATGTTGATTATTATTATGCCAGATCCAGGGTTTTAGAGCGCTTAAACGTAGTGCAAAAGGATATGCCGCCAGGGGTTGTGCCGGCTCTGGGTCCTGACGCAACTGGTTTGGGACAAATTTTCTGGTATACGGTGGAAGGTAGAGATAAAAATTTAGCGGAATTGCGTTCTATTCAGGATTGGTATGTGCGTTACCAATTAAATTCTGTGCCTGGGGTGGCAGAAGTTGCTTCAGTGGGTGGTTTTATCAAAGAATATCAGGTTGATATTGATCCTAATCGTCTTCTGGCTTACAACGTCCCGGCCAGCAAAGTTTTTATGGCAGTTAAAAAATCCAATCTTGATGTTGGGGCAGGGGTGGTAGAAGACGGCTCAAGGGAATTTATTGTTAGGGGGTTGGGTTTTGTTAAATCAGTCAAAGATTTGGAAGATGTTGTTGTGGCCGAACATAACGGTGTGCCGGTTTATTTAAAAGACCTCGGTAATATTTCTTTGGGGCCGGCTTTTCGGCGTGGGGCTTTGGATAAGGAAGGTCAAGAAGCAGTTGGTGGGGTGGTGGTGATGCGCTATGGCGAAAATCCCCGGCAGGTTATTGACCGGGTTAAACAAAAAATAAAGGCAATAGAACCTGGTTTGCCGGCTGGTGTTACGATTAAGCCATTTTATGATCGCACCGGTTTGATTGGGAGAACAATTGCCACTTTAACTTCAGCGCTTAATCAAGAAATATTAATAACTGTCTTGGTCATCTATGCTTTTTTGCTTAGTTTACCTGCGACCTTGATTGTTTCTCTGGTTTTACCGATTGGTGTTTTAATTTCTTTTATTGCCATGTACTATTTTGGCATTGACGCCAATGTCATGTCTTTAGGCGGTTTAGCCATTGCCATTGGTGCCATGGTCGATTATGGCATTGTTGTCACAGAAAATATTTTCCGTCACCTGGCGGAGCGGCCGGAAAAAGAGAGTGTGATTGAAGCAACCTTAACAGCTGTTAAAGAAATTGCCGCGCCGCTTTTAACTGCTACCATGACCACGATAATTGGCTTTATTCCGGTCTTTGTTTTGCAGGGGGAAGAGGGCAAGCTTTTTAGGCCTCTGGCTTATACCAAAACCTTTGCCATGTCCGGTGCTTTAATCTTAAGCTTAACTTTGGTGCCTGTGTTAGCCACTTTTTTGTTGCGTGGCAACCTTAAGTCGCCACAAGAAAACCCCGTGGCTCGTAAATTGAGCTTGATTTATGAACCATTACTGCGTAAGGCCCTGGCTTATCCTAAAATTATCATGGCAGTTGTGATGGTAATTTTACTTTTGGGTTTTGGTTCAGCTAGATTGATTGGCCGAGAATTTATGCCGCCTTTAGATGAAGGCTCAATCCTTTTTATGCCGGTCATGTCACCGGCTGTTTCCTTAACTCGGGCTTTTAAAATTATGCAGCAGCAGGATGAGATCATTAAAGCCTTTCCCGAAGTTGAGCAGGTGGTGGGCAAATTGGGTCGGGCCGAAACATCAACTGATCCGGCGCCGATTGAAATGTTTGAGACTGTCATAAATCTCAAACCAAAATCAGTTTGGCCTAAGGGGATGACCAAAGATAAATTAATTATGGACTTAGATCAGGCTTTGCAGATTCCTGGCGTGTCCAATATCTGGACCCAGCCCATTGTTAATCGCATTGCCATGCTTTCTACTGGGATCAGGACCAACGTTGGGGTAAAATTTTTTGGGCCAGACCTTAATGTTTTAGGTCAGCTGGCAAAGCAAGTGGAACAAGAAGTCAGAAAAGTTAGGGGGGCAACTGATGTTTATGCGGAAAAAGTAGCTGGTAAACCGTATTTGGAAATAAAAATTGACCGACCAGCCATTGCACGTTATGGCCTTAGCATTAATGATGTACAAAGCGTGATTGAAATGGCCTTAGGCGGGCAAGCTTTAACCTGGACTGTTGAGGGCAGAGAGCGCTATCCGATTAGGGTCAGATATATGAGAGAGCTGCGCCAGAGCCTGCCTGATTTACAACGGGTTTTGGTTGCTAGCCCAGATGGGCGACAAATTCCTTTGGCCGAGCTGGCAAAAATTACTACTACTATTGGGCCCTCAATGATCAATTCGGAAAATGGTTTGCTGCGCGCTTTTGTTTTAATGAATGTTAGAGGTCGCGACATGGTCGGTTTTGTGGAAGAAGCCAGCAAAGTTGTCAGCCAAAAGGTTAAATTGCCGCCAGGTTATTTTATCCAGTGGTCAGGCGAGTTTGAAAACCAGGTGCGAGCCAAACAACAACTTATGCTAATAGTGCCCTTGGCCTTTTTTCTGATCTTTTTTGTGCTCTATTTAGCGCTTAATTCGTTTAAACAATTGTTAATAATCTTTTTAGGGATTCCGGTTGCTATTGCCGGTGGCTTAATACTGCAATTTATCCTGGGCTTTAATTTTTCTGTGGCAGTCTGGGTGGGCTACATTGCCTTGGCTGGGATTGCTACTGATGCGGGCATCATTATGATCTCGGTTTTAAATGACCTAACAGCGCGCCAACCAATTAGAAGCCTGGCCGATCTTCAAGCAATTGTAATTGAGGGGGCCAAGCTTAGAGTCAGGCCGATTATGATGACAGTTTCAACCACTGTCTTGGCTTTGATTCCGCTAATGTTTTCTGGCGGCGCTGGTTCGGAAATTATGAAACCAATGGCTACGCCCTTAATTGGCGGCTTGTTTAGCGCCACCTTTTTAAATTTATTTGTGGTGCCTGTTTTATTTGTTTGGCTAAAAGGACAAGAACTATTAAATGTCCGGTAATGGGAACAATGTGAAAAAGTCACAGGCTTATGCTAGTACAGAGTACCAGGGCAAAACCTATTATTTCTGCTGTGCCGCTTGTCCTGGTGAATTCAAAAAGAATCCGGGAAAGTACGCTAAATAGGCAAAAGTAGGGGGCGGCGGCCTGTCAGACAAAGAACGGCGGGAGAGTATTTTTGTGCCCGAATAAATCTTTATGGGATTTTAGCTTGACGTCTAAAGCTACTTAGTTTATAATTATCGAAACCATGAAACAAGTGTATGAATTGCACGCCGAGGTCTGTAAGGTCTTGGCCAATCCGAAAAGGATTGAAATAATAAACACCCTAAGAAATATGGAGATGTCGGTGGGGGAATTGCTCGCAAAATTAAAAATAAGAAAAGCGAATTTGTCCCAGCATTTAGCTGTCATGCGAACCAAGGGCATTGTCAAAACTCGAAGAGAAGGAACGAGCGTTTATTATCGAATTTCAAATCCAAAAGTCATTAGGGCTTGTGACATAATGAGAGAAGTTCTTCTGGAGCAATTAACTGAATCCAAGAAATTAATTGCGAAATTAAGGTGAGCGGTATGGGTAAAGCAGTTCTTGTTTTGGGTGGTGGTTGGGGTGGTCTGGCAGTAGCTTATCGTTTGCGAGGTTGGCTCGGGCCGGAACATCGTATTGTCGTAATCGAAAAAAATGCGAAGTTTTCTTTAGGGCCGGTAAATCTTTGGGTTATGACCGGGGACAGGAAATATCCTGATGATGTTGAACGACCCCTAGCTGCTCTGGCGCGTAAAGATATTGAGTGGGTACAGGCGGAGGTTATCCGTATCGAGCCGGAGAAGAAGACTGTTCACACATCAGCCGGAACGCTGACCGGCGATTATCTTGTTATCGCTTTGGGATCTGAGTCGTATCCTGAGGGCGTGCCTGGTTTTGTTGAGCAGGTTTACAACCTCTATGATGCGGCGGGTGCAGCACGACTGCACGACGCATTACAGCAATTTAACGGGGGCAAAATTGTTATCTTTGTGTCAAACACTCCTTTTCGCTGTCCTCCCGCCCCGTATGAAGCGACACTCCTTATCGAATCAATGTTGCGTAAGCGCGGGCTTGGAGAAAAAACAGAAATTCACTTGTTTACCCCGGAGAGTATGCCCATGGCTGTGGCTGGTCCGGAAATTGCAGCAATGTTTAGACAAATGGTTGAGGGACGTGGCATCAAATATCATCCTAATGAAAAAGTGGAGCGTGTCGACGGTGCCTCACAAAAGATCATTTTTAAAGGTGGCGAGGAATCAAGTTACGATTTATTAATTGGTGTGCCTCCGCATCGTATTCCTCCGGTGCTGGTTGCCGCTGGTCTCACCGACTCCAGCGGTTATATTCCAACTCATCCTCAAAGTCTGCGTGTGCTAAGCAATGTGGAAGAACTGGAGACTAGATTGCCAGGCGTTTATGTAATTGGGGATAGCGCTTCAATCACTCTTTTTAATTTTAAAGCATTGCCCAAAGCCGGGGTTTTTGCCGAAGAGCAGGCGGCGACGGTGGCAAGTAATATTGCGTCAGATATTCGGGGTGAAGAACCGAGAGCCGTCTTTGACGGCAAAGGGGTCTGCTATATCGAAACAGGAGAGGGAATGGCGTCAGAAGGATCGGGAAACTTTTACGCTTATCCAGCCCCACGAATATCAATCAATTCCCCTTCGGTACAAGGGCACAAAGCAAAAGAAGAATTCGAAAAGATGTTAAAAACATGGTTTGTGTAATTTATGAAAGATAGAGTGCTTTATATTGAAATAGCCAAAAGATTGGGAGAAGCCGAAAATATTCTGGATATCGGCTGTGGCGAAGGTAAACTCTGTAACTATCTTGCTAAACATACAGGCAGGAAAATAACCGGGCTGGATATTTCTGGGATGGGGTTTAAGAAGGCTAAAAAAATGGCTCATAAAATCAAGGTGCCCAGTTTGGTTGAGTGTGTTGAAGGAGATGTCGGCAACATGATCTGTTTTAAAGACAATATATTTGACGCGGTGACAATGGCATACACACTGCATCATGTCAATGATGAGAAAAGGGCGCTTTCGGAAATAAAAAGAATTTTGAAGCCCGGCGGTCGACTAATTATAGCCGATTACATTATTGAAGAAGAGGGAAAGGGAAGTGAATGTCATAAATTTAATTTTAAAACCATGAGAAAATTGTTTCCCAAAGAGGCTCTTTCTCTTCTAGAAAGCAAACTTCTTAAATCGGACCTGGCTCTTTTGGTGGCAATAAAATGACGATGAAAACTATTTATTTTGATTACAATGCCACCACTCCCATTGGTCCTGAAGTTTTGAAAGAAATGCTCCCTTATCTCAAAAAGCATTATGGCAACCCTTCTTCTTCCCATATTATTGGAAAAGCCGCCAAAGAAGGAGTAGAAAAAGCCAGACAAAGGGTGGCAAACCTTTTAGGCTGCGAAATATCCGAAATTATTTTTACTTCCGGCGGCAGCGAAGCCAATAATATAGCGCTAAAAGGTGTTGCCGAAATATTAAAAGCTAAAGGGAACCATATCATAACTTCCCAGATCGAACACCCGGCGATTATCAATCCTTGTAAATACCTCGAGAGGAAAGGCTTTAACGTCACCTATCTTCCAGTTGATCAATACGGCATGGTTGATCCTGACGATGTCAAGAAAACCATAACACCCAAAACCATTTTAATTACTATTATGCATGCTAATAATGAGGTTGGAACTATTCAGCCCATTGCGGATATTGGAAAGATCGCCCGAAAACACGGGATTTTGTTTCATTCGGATGCGGCGCAAACTATTGGCAAGATCGAAACAAAAGTCGAGAAGCTTAAAGTTGATCTGTTGTCAATTGCCGGCCACAAGTTTTACGCTCCTAAGGGTGTTGGGGTATTATACATCCGCAAGGGAACAAAGCTTGAGCCGCTTATACATGGCGCGGGGCATGAAAGCGGCCGCCGGGCGGGAACTGAAAATGTGGCTTCGATTGTTGGTTTGGGAAAAGCAGCTAAGATCGCAGGCAAGGATTTGAATAAATATCGTGGGCAGGTCTTTGAATTAAGAGAAAAATTATATCATGGAATAATCGATAAAGTCGAAAGACTCAAATTAAATGGCCATCCGATTAAACGGTTGCCCAACACCCTAAACTTGAGTTTTGCCGGCGTTGATTCCGAAGGGATGCTTGCAAAAATGAAAAATATTGCGCTTTCCACTGGTTCTGCTTGTCACGCAGGTCATAAAGAACCATCCAAGGTTTTGCTGGCTATGGGAGTAGAGCCAAATTTAGCTTTGGGTGCTGTAAGGTTTAGTTTGGGTAAATATAATACTCAAAGGGAAATCGATCAAATTATCAGCATTTTATCGGGATTGATTAATAAAATTAGGAGGAAGAAACTATGAAATTAGGAATTATCATCGCGACCAATGACGCCGAAACTGTTTGGAACGCTTTGCGCTTTGGGAATTTCTCCTTAAAAGAGGGGGATGCGGTAAAAATTTTCCTCCTGGCCAAAGGAGTGGAGTGTGAGTCGTTAAGTACAGATAAATTTAACATTAAAGAACAAATTCAATCTCTAGTTAATAGTGACGGCAAAATCTTTGCCTGCGGCACCTGCCTTAATATCCGCCAGTCGGAAGGTTCTGAAACCTGCCCTTTATCAACCATGAAAGAGTTATACGATCTGGTTAAAGAGAGCGATAAGATTGTTTCTTTCTGACTATTAAGCATATGATAGAATAGTTCATGAGCTTTGTTGAAATCATTGCAACCCCGGGCGAAACTATAGAAAGAATCATGATTAAAATTCTAATAAGGAGGCGCAGTAATGGCCAAAGATCCTGATTCTAATACCGGGCAGATTCCGACCAAAAAAGAAAAAATCTTTATTGCCATTGCTGGCATGAGCTGTGCTTCTTGTGTCTCGGCAATTGAAAGTGGACTAAAGAGTTTTAAAGGGGTAATCTCCGCTAAAGTCAATTTTGCTTCTGAGAAAGCCATGGTTGAATATGATCCTAAAATTACTGATCTTGCCAAGATTGAGCAAGTCATTGAAAAAACCGGCTACAAAGTTATAAGGGGAAAGGAACAGGAGCAGGAGGAGGAAAAGGAAAATGTTCTGCAGCTAACAGTAGTGGGCATGGATAATCCCCATTGCGTGGGCACAGTTGGAGGCGCAGTGGCATCTTTGCCGGGAATTATTTCTAAGGATCTCAGAGTAAACCAGAAGGTAGTAATAAAATTTGATCCTGCTAAGGTGGGTATTGGTAAAATTAAGGCCGTTATCAAAGAGGCTGGCTATGAACCGATTGAAAAAGAAGAGGAAGATCAGGATCTAGAAAAACTGGCCAGGGAAAAAGAGATCAAGAATTTACTTAAACGCTTTGTTGGCTCGCTAACCTTGAGTCTGCCTTTACTATATTATATGTTTGTCATGCTTTTGGGTTGGCCAATGCCTAAGTTGCTGATGCACAATGCTGCTACTATCCAATTGATCCTAACTACGCCAATAATGTTTATTGGCAGTATCTTTTTTGCCAGAGGGATAATCTCTTTGATCAAAACAAAGACTGCCAACATGGATACTTTGGTTTCAATTGGTGTTGGCTCTGCTTATCTATACAGTCTTTTTATTACTGTTTCAATCTGGCTGGGAAACTCAGTCTTTGGTATGAAAGATTTCTACTTTGAGGTGGCTGGTTTTCTGATTACTTTTATCCTCCTAGGAAAATACTTTGAAGCAATTGCCAAGGGCAGAACTTCTGAGGCAATTAAGAAGCTGATTGGTTTGCAGGCTAAAACAGCAATTGTTGTGCGAAAGGGTCAAGAAGTTGAGGTCAAAATTGAAGAGGTTCAAATTGGGGAGATTATTGTGGTTAAGCCTGGCGGAAAGGTGCCGGTAGATGGTACGGTTGTTGACGGCCATTCAAGTGTTGATGAATCGATGGTCTCGGGTGAGAGCATCCCGGTAGAAAAGAAGGCCGGGGATAAGGTTATCGGTTCAACTATCAATAAGACCGGGTCTTTTAAGTTTAAAGCAGAAAAGATTGGCAAAGATACTTTCTTGGCGCAAGTAATTAAACTGGTTGAAGAAGCCCAGGGGAGCAAAGCCCCGATCGAAGAATTGGCTGACAAGATTTCTGCAGTTTTTGTGCCAGTAGTTTTTGGCATTGCTGTTTTGGCTTTCATTGTTTGGTTGGTGGTCGGCCAAAGTTTTATTTTTGCTTTAACGGTTTTTATTGCTGTCTTAATTATTGCCTGTCCCTGTGCTTTGGGATTAGCCACACCAACGGCAGTAATGGTGGGCACTGGTTTAGGAGCAGAGCATGGTATTTTAATCAAAAGTGCAGGAGCTCTGCAAATGGCAGGGAGTTTAACTACTATTGTTTTTGATAAGACAGGGACATTAACAAAGGGGAAACCAGAGGTAACTGATGTAGAGGGGGAGGGGGAGCTATTGTTGCTTGCAGCAATTGCGGAGAAGAACTCAGAGCATCCCTTGGCCGAGGCAATTGTTAAAAAAGCAAAATCAGCAGGAAAAGATATTCCCGACCCCGAAAGTTTTAATTCTATATCGGGTAAAGGGGTGGAAGCTAAGTATAATAAGGCGGTTATTTTACTGGGCAATCGAAAGTTGATGAGCGAAAAAAATATAAATGTTACCACTGTTGAGCAAAGGATGGCTGAACTGGAAGGACAAGGAAAAACAGTCATGCTGGTCGCGAAAAACAATTCCCTGCTGGGTTTAATTGCTGTTGCAGATACTTTAAAGCCCTATTCCAAAGAAGCCGTAGAGCAATTGCATAAAATGGGCAGAGAAGTTGTGATGATTACTGGTGACAACAAAAGAACAGGGGAGGCTGTTGCTAAACAGGTTGGTATTGATCGGGTCTTGGCTGAGGTTCTGCCCCAAGATAAAGCTGACAAGGTTAAGAAGCTGCAGGCTGAGGGAAAAAAAGTTGCTATGGTTGGAGATGGGATTAACGATGCTCCAGCTTTGGCTCAAGCAGATATTGGCATTGCCATTGGGACAGGAACAGATGTTGCGATTGAGACAGGAGATGTTGTTTTGGTCAAAGATGATCTGCGCGATGTTGTCACCGCTATTGATTTAAGTGCCTATGCAATGAGAAAAATTAAACAAAATCTATTCTGGGCTTTTGCTTATAATTCTCTGGGGATCCCGATTGCCGCTGGAATGCTTTATCCCTTTACCGGCTTTTTATTGAGTCCTATAGTTGCTGGGGCAGCTATGGCTTTTAGTTCTGTGTCTGTGGTTAGCAATTCGTTGTTGATGAAGAGGTTCAAGTCTAGAATATAAAGCTACCAACAGGGAAAAGCTTCTTTGGGATAGCCTATCTTGACTAATTTGGTCGTGTTAGTCAAAATAACGCTTGCTCCTGACTTTAATTTGCTATATCCTACTGTTGTGAGATTTTCGATCAAAGTTCAATATGGTCTGCAAGCCTTGCTGGAGCTGGCCCTGGCTTATGGCGGAGGACCTGTCCAAATTAAGGAAATTGCCAAGTCGCAGAAATTGCCCATTCGTTATTTGGAGCAGTTGTTGTTGATTTTAAAGCGTGGGGGGTTGGTTGTTAGCCAAAGAGGCAAAGAGGGGGGCTATTTATTAAAGAAGCATCCCAGCGATATCCCTCTTTTAGAGTTGGTTGAGTATCTTGATGGAAAAATAGAGCTAGTATCTAAGAATATGAAAAAGACGCCGGTCTTGTTTTCTACCTTTCAAGTTGTTCAAGATAAGATTAAGGCAGGGTTGGCTGAAGTAAGTTTAGAAGATTTGGTAATTCGTAAAAGACAACGCGAACGGTCTTATGTATATAATATATAATAGTGTAACAAGATCAAAGATCCAAGTGCAAAGATCAAAATAAGGTTAAGGAGAAATATAAATGGCTAAGATTGCAAAAGATATTACTGAGTTGGTTGGTAATACGCCTCTAGTTAAAATAAATAAGCTTACAGCCGGGGTTAAGGCCGCGGTTGTGGCAAAGCTTGAGACTTATAACCCTTGTTCTAGTGTTAAAGATCGTATCGGTGTGGCCATGATTGAAGCGGCCGAAAAGTCTGGCAAGATTAAAAAAGGGGCTGTGATTGTTGAACCGACTTCTGGGAATACTGGGATTGCCTTGGCTTTTGTTTGTGCGGCAAAGGGCTATAAGCTTATTTTAACTATGCCGGATACCATGAGTGTAGAGCGCAGAAATCTGCTCAAAGCTCTGGGCGCCGAAGTAGTTCTCAGCGATGGGAAAAAAGGGATGAAGGGGGCTGTTGAAAAAGCTGAGGAATTAGTTAAAAAGAATAAAAATGCTTATTTGCCACAGCAATTTAATAATCCGGCTAATCCTGCCATTCATAAAAAAACCACGGCTGAAGAGATTTGGCAGGATACCGATGGTAAAGTTGATATCTTTGTCGCTGGGGTAGGGACTGGTGGAACAATAACTGGGGTAGGGGCGGGTTTGAAAAAGAAAAATCCAGACATTAAAATTATTGCGGTTGAACCGACTGATTCTGCGGTTTTATCCGGGGGACAAGCTTGTTCTCACAAGATTCAGGGCATTGGAGCCGGATTTGTGCCAGAGGTATTGGATACCAAGATTTATGATGAGATTATTAAGGTTTCTAATGATGCCGCCCTTAAAACTACGAAAAGGCTAGCACGAGAAGAGGGTTTGTTGGTGGGTATTTCTTCCGGGGCAGCTGCTTTTGCTGCTATAGAAATCGCAGAGAGAGCAGAAAATAAAGGGAAGCTTATTGTAGTGCTTTTTCCTGATACCGGGGAGCGCTATTTAAGTACGGAACTGTTTCAGGATTAAAACGAGGAGGATTTTGTGTTATGTTATGGATTATGGCTTGCCCTCAACAGGGGGCAAAAGAAATTTCTAGAACGATTTATTTAAAAAAAAGGAGTTAATTAGACATGGTAAAAACAATTGCAGAAATAAACGAAAAGATTAAAGCAGGGAAGGCGGTAGTTGTTACAGCAGAAGAAATAATTGATATTGTCGCTAAAAAAGGGATTGCAGCAGCAGCCCAGGAGGTTGATGTTGTTACCACCGGTACTTTTGGGCCAATGTGTTCATCTGGAGCCTATTTTAATTTTGGTCACACTAAACCTAAGATTAAGGCTGGGGGTGGGAAGGCCTTATTAAACGGTATTCCTGCCTATACAGGCTGGGCAGCAGTTGATCTTTATATTGGCGCAACAGCTGTGTCGGAAGATGATCCCTGCAATGTTATTCATCCAGGAAATTTTGCTTATGGTGGTGCCCATGTGATTGAAGACTTAGTGGCGGGCAAAGACATTCGTATGCAAATAGAGGCTTATGGCACAGATTGTTATCCACGCAAACATTTAGACTCTTTGATTAATATCAAGGATTTAAACGAAGCGGTGCTGTTTAACTCCAGAAATGGTTATCAGAATTACAACGTGGCTGTTAACTTGTCTGAAAAAACCATTTATACCTATCTGGGGACACTTAAGCCAAAGTTGGGCAATGCAAATTATTGCAGTGCCGGACAGCTTTCCCCGCTTTTAAATGATCCATTTTATAAAACATTTGGAATTGGCACTCGGATCTGGTTGGGTGGGGCAGAAGGGTACATTGTCTGGCAGGGGACCCAGCATAACCCTCATGCGCCAAGGACAGAGAATGGGGTTCCTAAACGACCGTCTGGAACAATCGCCGTGATTGGAGATCTAAAAGCCATGAGCCCAAAATGGATCAAGGGTGTTAGCTTGTCTGGTTATGGCACAAGTTTAAATGTAGGTATTGGGATCCCAATTCCAATCCTTGATGAAGAAATCCTTAAGTTTGTCTCTGTTAAGGATGAAGATATTACCTGTGCGGTGGTTGATTACAGCGACTCTTATCCTAATGGCAAGCCTGATGTTTTGGGTGAGGTTAATTATAAACAGCTCAAGAGTGGTTCTATTGAGGTTAAGGGCAAAAAGGTGCCCACTTCAGGGCTTTCCAGCTACAAAGGTGCTTTGGAGATTGCTACTGATCTTAAGGAAAAGATCGAAAAAGGGGAGTTTTTGTTGACCCAGAAAGTTGCTGATTTGCCTTGTGGTGATAAGGCTCCCAAGTTTGGGCCGTTAAAAGAGCGACCAGTTAAGGAGGGCAAATAAGATGACAGCAAGCAAAATAGTTTTAAATTTCCCTAAAGACAAAATTGATAAACCGGTCGTTTATAGGTTGATCAAGGATTTTGATTTAAGCTTTAATATCATGAAGGCCAGCATTACACCGGATCAAGAAGGGCACATGGTTTTAGAATTGAGCGGAGAGGCGGGCAATGTTGACAAAGGGATCAAATACTTGAAAGAACAGGGAATTTCTGTTGAGCCCTTGAGTAAAGATATCAGGGTCAACTGGGACAAATGTTCACAATGCACTGCTTGTGTCTCTATTTGTCCGACTGGAGCACTCCATATCAAAGATCGTGCAACTATGGAAGTAGCATTTGATTCGGAAAAGTGTATCGCCTGCGAACTATGTATTAAACCATGTCCACCAAGGGCGATAGAAGTACACTTCTAGGGAAGGGCGATAAATGGCCCATGAGAGCCTGGGGAGCATTCCCCCTCTTCATGGGTTTTCCTATGCCCTAATAGCCTTCAATAATAGTGCCAGTTTCCCCTTTCGAGATACGATAAATATAACAGAGGAGATTGCCATTGTGAGCAGCAATACTGGCATCCAAACCTAAAACCTAGTTTCGGCTGACTCTCTACCCTTGTTTCCCCTAATATTCTCCTGTAAGATTAAGTTATGTCCTCAAAGCTGGAACAACTTAAAGCCTCTTTAACTTATCTACAAAAGGTCCTCATTGCTTTTTCTGGTGGGGTAGACAGCACTTTTCTCCTTAAGGTTGCTAGAGATATTTTGGGCAAAGATAATGTCTTGGCTGTAATTGCCGAATCACCAACTTATCCCAGTGATGAAGTTAAATGGGCAGAGGATTTGGCCAAAAAACTTGATGTTAACTATAAAATTATTCAAACCGATGAGTTTTCTAATGAAAAGTTTATAAGTAATCCTAAGGAGCGCTGCTATTATTGTAAGAGTGAATTATTCTCTAAATTAAAACAGATTGCTAAAGAGAATAATATCCCCCACGTGCTTGATGGTTCTAATTATGATGATAAGTCCGATTATCGGCCTGGCACACAAGCTAAATGTGAGTTGGAAGTAAAAAGTCCTCTACTAGATTTAGAGTTTACTAAAAAAGACATTCGAGGTGCCTCTAAAGAACTCAATTTGCCTACCTGGGATAAGCCGTCTTATGCTTGTTTGGCTTCGCGAATCCCTTATGGCACTCAAATAACCCCGGAGATTTTAAAGAGAGTAGAAGAGGGAGAGAAATTTTTACTTTCCTTGGGATTTAAACAGTTACGAGTCAGGCATCATGGTGATATTGTCCGAATTGAGGTTGATCAAGACTCACTGCCTGATGTTGTCCAAGACGAGGTCAGAGATGAAATCGCTAAGAAGTTTGAGCAACTCGGTTATACTTATGTGACCTTTGATCTCAAAGGCTATCGCACTGGCAGTATGAACGAGACATTGTAGTTTTTTTTCTTAGAGTACTTGACAAAAACAGTCAACTACTCTATAATCCTAAACATGAAACTTTCAACTAAAGGTAGGTATGGGGTTACGGCCATGTTTGACTTGGCTACGTATGGGAATGGCTCACCAATTGGTGCAGCAGAAATTTCTAAAAGGCAGGGGATATCTTTGTCTTATCTAGAGCAGCTACTTTCAAAACTTAGACAGGCGGGGTTGGTTAAGACCGTCCGTGGACCGTCGGGCGGATATGCTTTAGCTAAGCAGCCTAAACAGATCAGCATTGGTGACATTGTTCGAGCTACCGATGGACCGGTGGCGTTAGCTAGTTGTGTCTCCTCTAAGGCTTGTTGTCCTAAAAGTGGCTGTTGTTCTACAAAGGAATTATGGCAAAACTTGAGTGCTAAGGTTTCTAAATTGTTAAATCAGACTAAACTGGCTGACTTGTGTAAGCCAAAAGGGAGTAAGAAATGAGACAAGTCTATATGGACTATGCAGCTACAACCCCGCCTTTACCGGAGGTTGTGGAAGCAATGCTGCCCTACCTTGATGAAAAACGCGTTTTTGGCAACCCTTCTTCTTTGCATAGCTTTGGTCAAGAGGCTAGGGCCGCTGTTGAAGAAGCTCGAGCTAAGGTTGCTGCGTTGATCAATGCCGATCCCAGAGAAATTGTGTTTACTTCCGGGGGAACAGAATCCGACAACTTTGCTCTTCATGGGGTTTTATATGCTAACAAAGATAAAAAAGATCATATTATAACTACTAAAATCGAACACTCCGCCATATTAGCACCATGTCGTTTTTTAGAAAAGCAGGGTTTTAAGGTCACTTATCTTAATGTTGATAAAGATGGCTTAGTTGATCCAGAAGAGGTAAAGGCTGCCATTACAGATAAAACAGCTCTAGTTTCGATCATGCATGCTAATAATGAAATAGGGACAATAGAACCTATTGCGGAAATTGCTAAATTGTTAAATGGTAAAGGGGTCTATTTTCACACTGATGCTGTGCAAACCGTTGGCCAGATCAATGTTGATGTTAAAGAACTTGGTGTTGATCTGCTTTCTGCTTCTGCTCATAAATTCTATGGCCCTAAGGGAGCCGGTTTCCTTTATATTAAGAAGGGGACTCGGATGAAAGCCTTTATGCTTGGAGGAGAACAAGAACAGAGACGTCGAGGTTCCACTGAAAATGTCCCTGGCATTATGGGCATGGGCAAGGCTTGTGAGATTGCTAAAATAGACTTGCCTAATAGAATTAAACATTTAACAGATTTGCGCGATAAGTTGAGTCAGGGATTACTGAAAATAATTCCTGATATACATCTTAATGGCCATCCGACTAAAAGATTGCCGAAAAACGTTGATGTTTCCGTGCAATTTATTGAAGGGGAATCAATGCTGCTTAACCTGGATTTGGAAGGGATTGCTGTTTCTACTGGGTCAGCTTGTAGTTCTTCAACGCTAGAACCATCTCATGTCTTATTAGCCATTGGCAAACCACCAGAAGAAGCCCATGGCTCGATTAGGTTTACTCTAGGTCGCTTGAACACAGAAGCAGATGTGGATTATGTTTTAGATATCTTTCCAAAAATTGTCGAAAAATTGCGGGCCATGTCACCGCTAGTAAGGAGGAAATAGTTATGGCAGCTGGATATTCAGAAAAGGTTATGGATCATTTTCGTCATCCCAGAAATGTGGGGGAGATGGAGAATCCCGATGGGATAGGACATGTTGGCAATCCAACCTGTGGTGATATTATGGAAATGTATTTGCGGGTTAAAGATAAAGTAATTACTGAAGCTAAATTTAAAACCTTTGGTTGTGGGGCAGCGATTGCGACCTCCTCGATGATTACAGAGTTAATTACCGGCAAAACCCTTGAAGAGGCCCTTAAGGTCTCCAATAAATCAGTGATTGCTGCCTTGGATGGCTTACCTCCTGTGAAACAGCATTGTTCTGTACTTGCCGAGGATGCCCTAAAGTCGGCAATTGATGATTATCTCAAGAAAACAACCGGTAAAGGCCTAGAAGGCTGGCAGCCGCACAATGAACATTAATCTTTTTATCAGCTCATTTATTCATTATATTATTGAGGTCGCGCCGGCGTTGCTGTTGGGTTTTCTTATTTCCGGATTGATCCACGAGTTTTTGCCGGACAACTTTGTCAATAAGTATCTTGGTACCAAAAATTTTCTTTCGATCCTCTGGGCGACCTTAATCGGTGCTATGTTGCCAATTTGCTGTATCGGTTCTCTGCCGGTAGCTTTAAGTTTCCATAAACGTGGGGCTCGCTTGGGTCCGATCTTGGCTTTCTTGGTTGCGACTCCAGCCACTTCAATCACGGCTTTGTTAGTTACATATAGATTATTGGGTTTAAATTTTACAATTTTTATTTTTTTGGCTGCTGTGGTGATGGGAATTACGATGGGATTGATCGGCAATACGCTAACAGTCCCGGTCAAAGAAGTCGTTGAAGAAAAAAAATGTCCTCATTGTGTTGAAGCTGGGTCTGAACAGCATGAGGAAGATCACGTTCATAAATATAGTTTTATTAGTAAGCTAAAGTCAGCTTTACACTATTCATTTTTCGAAATGCCTAAAGAAATTGGGGTAGAGGTCTTAATTGGTTTAGCCTTAGCTGCTTTTGTAGTCTCTTTTGCTCCGCTTTCTGGAATAATCTCTACTTACTTAGCTGGTTCGTTTGGTTATGTCTTTGCTTTGGTCTTTGGCGTTGCTATGTATATTTGTTCCACGGCCACAGTTCCTCTGGTTCACGCTCTAACTATCTCTGGGATGAGTATGGGGGCCGGCATGGTTTTCTTGCTAGCCGGACCGATCACAAGTTTTAGTACACTTTTAGTAGTCAAAAAAGAGTTTGGTTCAAAGATCTTGTTGATTTATCTAACAGTAATTTGTGTTATTGCTTTAGTTCTTGGGTACAGCTTTTCTTTGCTTTTTTCTTTGCTTTAAAGACACGGTCCTGTTTTTATAGTAAAATAGCTTTACAATGAGACATTCAATTAAGGTCGGTTTCAGTTTTGGTTTAACCTCAGGCATCATTACTACGCTAGGCTTATTGGTTGGTTTAAGTTCCAGCACTAATTCCCAGCTCGTGGTCATTGGCGGTATTTTAACTATTGCCATTGCCGATGCTTTTTCTGATGCCTTGGGTATCCATATTTCCGAAGAGTCATCAAATGAACATACTCCCAGAGAGGTTTGGGAGGCAACAATCTCTACTTTTTTGTTTAAATTTATTATTGCGCTAACTTTTCTTGTGCCGGTTCTCCTGCTTAACCTTCACCTGGCTGTACTGGTGAGCATTGTCTGGGGATTGTCATTGTTGGGTCTGCTTAGTTTTACAATTGCCAAAGAGCAGGGCGAAAAACCGGTGAGCGTTGTATTAGAACACTTATTTATTGCGGTAGTGGTAATTGCCTTAACCCATATGGTTGGGGGCGTTATTGTCTCGGTTTGTAGTTAGGACAAATATTTTTTAGTAAAAAAGGACAGGTGGTCGGTTTATGAAGATAGTAGGTTTGATTGCCGCAACGCTGACCTCTTCCGGGTTTTTGCCCCAGATTATCAGGGGTTTTAAGACTAAAAAGCTTGAGGATGTTTCCACGCTGATGCTTTTGGTTATCATTATTGGGACAGCTTGCTGGACGCTTTATGGTTTCTTTATTGGTGACTTAATTGTTGTTATGGCCAACACCTTTACTTGTGCTACGGTTGTGCTGCTGCTGATTATGAAATATTCATTTCGCCGCTGATCTAGCCACTAAAATTGGCAAAGAATTTGAAATGTTGTAAAATGGTTTATAGTGCTATTTTAACCTAAGGAGGGGCAAGTTATGAGTGGTGAACAAATGGGCCGCAAGGCTTACGAAGAGTTCAAAGAGAAGTTAAAACATCTTAAAGGGGTCAAACGTAAAGAGTTGTCTAAAGCTGTTGGGGAAGCGAGAGACCATGGGGATCTTAAAGAAAACTCTGCATATCATGAAGCTAAAAAGGACCAAGGCTTAAACGAAGCTAAAATTAGAGACTTGGAAGCGCGCTTGGAAAATATGCAAGTTGTTGAGGATGGGGATATTAATAAGGATCAGGTTAGGCTTGGTTTGACGGTTAAGCTTAAGGAGTTAAAGTCAGGGGATGAGGTTGAGTATAAAGTTGTTTCCGAACTGGAAGCTGATATTTTTGAGAATAAAATTTCTGCTACTTCACCTTTGGGCGATGCCTTATTGGGCCATAAGCTTAATGAGGTGGTTGAGTTTGAAGCCCCGCTAGGTACCATGAAGTATAAAATACTGAAGATTTCCTAAATCTTTTTCAAGGGAGTTAAGGCCTTTAAGGCTTTTAGGGGAATGAAGATTTTTAAGGGAATAATGGCCTTAAGGATGACCAAAGTCTTATGAACTAAGGGGTTCAAGGCTATCTATCCTTCCATAACAGCCTTTAATGTCTTAACAGCCTTTCTTCCCTTAAAGGCTCTAAAAGCCCTAACCCCCTTATCCCAAAAATCGAGTGAATTTTTTTCCTAAACGTGTCGATATATATATGGAGACAAAGATTTCTAAGAAAGAAACAAAACAATGAAACTTAACGATAAAATCCGTGATCGAAAAATAGTTTACCTCTTCAGGAAAAAACCTGAAATCGCTTTTGAGTTAGCCCTACTTTATTTTACACTAGCAAAAAGAAAAGAAGCCCGCAAACAAGTTGTGGAGGCTTGTCAGAAATCGGTTTATTGGTTAAAACAAGCCGGGATCGAAGTTGCCCGTCATTTACATTTGCTGAGCCCGTTTGGTCAGCTGGAAGAGATAGAAAGAATATTAGTTAATAATAAGGCTAGCCTGTCTTCGGCAGGTAAGTGTTGATGCACGCACCCCTCAATTAATTGAGGGGATTTGTCCTCCGAAGCCCGCCGTAGGCGGATGTAGGAGGAACTAAGGCATTGATAGGGCCAGTTGCGGTATCCGTGTGTATGCGGAGACCGGGACTGGCCTTTTTTATTGGGAAAGGAGCGGATAAGTGTCTCTTGAGAAAAGAATAAAACAGTGGATGATTGATTTTTATGTGAGTAAAGACAAGCGCCTGGCAGCAGAACTGGCCTATTTGTATTTATGTTTCTCCCAGAGTGGGATTGAAGAAGAGCTGGCCATTTCCGCTTGTATTGAAGGGTTTCATTGGTTGAAGGTAGCCGGTCATGATGTTCCCCTGGATTTGCTCGACCCAAAATTAAAGGTTTTACAAAATGAGTTAACTCGTTGGCTCAAGGTTTTAAGTAAAAAACCGGATTGTATTTAGAAAGGAGGGTTGATGATGCCTATAGAGAAGAAAATTCAGCAGTTGGTGAGGGATTTCTGTGAGCGTAAGGATAAATATCTGGCCGCTAAGCTGGCAAATTTATATTTAGCCTTATCAAGGCGCACGGTTGAAAAAGAGGTTGCTGTAGCTGCCTGTATAGAGGGTTTATATTGTTTAAAGGCAGTTGGCTGCGATGTTTCAATTAATGTTCTTGATCTAAGGTTAAGAGTTTTACAAAAAGATTTGGGCTCTTGGCTTCAGGTTGTGAGTAAGAAATCGTATTGCCGCTAAAAAGACCCCGTACTTGCGATACCCTTGAGGATGCGGTGCGGGGTTTTTTGTTGTAAAATGGGGTTATGAGCGAGAACAAATGTCTTAATTGTGGGCAAAAGAAGAACTGCCAAGATTCTTTTACGGCTTGGGTCTTTTTTGTTATCGGTTTAGTCGCCACTCTAGCTATTCGTCTAGTCACCGTTTTAATAAACATCAATCCACTTTATGGTAAGGTTGCCTGGTATATTGGGGTGGTTGGTTTTTTAATCTTCTTTATTAATAAGTTTAATGTTAACAGTGCTTTGGCCAAGATTATCGACCAAAAAGATCTAATTAATAAAGCAAAAACCAAACAGCCGCTTTCTGATGAGGAATATGGTTTGATTTCCACAATACTTTGTAATTCTCGCTCCGAAAAAGAGCGGATCAACTATTTCTTCATCTTTGCTGTTTCTGCGCTGGCTTTTGTTTTGGCAATCTATTTTGATTTTTTAAGATAGAGGATGAACTGGAGAATAACAAGCTGTTGAAATTAAAATCTAGAACAGCTATTATCTTCTCGTGAAACATCAGGCCGACAAAATAATAGATTATTCCGCCAAAGAGCTTCTGATTGCTCAACATCCGTTGTTTTTCTGGCAAAAAAAGTTTCAGCTGCCAATCCATTTGTATTATGCCCCTACAATCCGCAGCAATTTAAGGGCTTTTAAAAAAGTTTTTAAACAATATTATCCCAAGGGTCGGGTTTGTTTTGCGGCCAAAGCCTGTACCCATCAGTCAATCCTGAAGATTGTTAAGGCTGAAGGTTGTGGTTCTGATGTGGCTTCGTATAATGAAACTCGCTGTGCCTTGGAGGCCGGCCTTTCTCCGAAAATGCTGGATCTAAACGGTAATTGCAAAGAAGACTTTTTGATTGAAGAGGCAATAAAGAAAGGGATGAATATTATTGCTGACAGTTTGGAGGAATTTGCACTTATCGCCCGACTGGCGGACCAGCTGGCTAAAAAGACTAATGTTTTACTGCGCATTAGCGGCTATCAGCTGGAAAATGTTACGGCTGACAGTGTTTTTACCGCCGGATTATGGACTAAGTTTGGGGTGCATCTTGATGATGTTCCGCAACTTATTAAATCCCTTGATCGGTATCCACAAATTAATTTTCTTGGCTTCCATACTCACATTGGTTCGCAAGTAGCTCAGCTTAAACCGTATCAGGCTGTTCTAGGCAAAATGATCGAAATGGGGCATCTTTTGAAAGCGACCGGTAGAGAGTGTCAGGTTATAAATATCGGGGGTGGTTTTCCGATCCGCTACGTGGAAAAAGAAACCTGGGACTATATTGTCAAAAGAATTAAGCAAGGGTATTTAAGGGCGCAAAAGGGTGATATGAGCCGGGTTTTTGTTTGGCACGATGGGTTGGCTGGTTTTGTGGGCGAAAGTGATGCGCTGATCCATTTGGATCGTTGGACTGGAGAGCGGTTTTACACAAAATATCCCAAGGAGCAGATGCTGGCGGCTCTTTTGCGGGGGAATATAATAGTCAACAAAAAAACAGTTAAAGCTGTGGCTGCGCTCAAGGCTTTAGGTGAGCCGCTGTTGACCATTGAGCCGGGCAGAAGTGTGGTGGAAGATGCCGGTGTTACTCTGGCCAAAGTGGGTATCGTTAGAAAAGTTGCTCGCGACCATAATTTAATCACTTTGGAGATGGGGATTACCTGTCATGGCGAATCGTTAATTGAAAGGCCGGTTAAAAAGTGGGAGATCTTAAATAATTATCAGAAGAAGGATAAGGCTGCTTTTGAGGCTTTTGTTGGCGGCAATCTTTGCTTCTCCGGTGACATGATTTCCAAGTACAAGGTCTTTTTGCAAAGAAAACCTGTGCGGGGTGAGGTGGTCTTAATTCATGATACCGGGGCTTATTCTTCCAGCTTGTTTGCGGCCAACAGTAATTCTTTTCCCAGGCCGGCTCGGGTTTTGGTGGATGAACGGGGACGAATTACTGCGATTAAAAAGCGCGATGCTTATAAACAGATATTTGTGTAGGGTTGTTAACTAATTTTATTTGGAAGAAATCTAATTTTGGCGTATCTTTGGTCTCGGGGAGCAATTCGTTTCCAATAACACATTCTAGGTTTTCTATTTCTTTGTTTATATTCTTAATTATTTGCTTATAAAATGATTTTGTTAGCGTATCAAAGGGAATGGCGAAAAAAATTTTTCTTTTTCTCATGGTTTTCTCCAAATCCACCCATTAAAAACACAGAAAGACAGCTCGAGTTACATTCTCCCACTTCCCATCTCCCCCTGTCAAAGTAGGGGAGGCTACATCCCCAACATCTTCAATAATCCATAAACCAAAAACGCTGGCCAGACCATGGCCTTAAGGACCCCGATAACCCCCAGCCAGAAACTTGCGGCTGTAGAAATATAATAAACCAGGGCGCCGACGGCTCCAAGACAATATACAACCCCACTTGTTTGATTAGATCCACATTTACTCATTTTTTGTTACCTCCGAGTAATATTTTGGCACTTTGGACCTTAAAATGTCAACTGTAGCAAAACTCGACACCAACTGACCGGATTTTGCCACCCCAACATCCAATTCCCTCGTAATTTCTCAATTTTGACCTGGTAATAACCTTGCTACCAATATAGTTACGGGTTACGGGTTGCGTGTTTCGAGTTTTGGGAGGAATTATAAATGGTAAAAAGCTTTGAAGAGTTGACTGCCTGGCAAAAGGCCAGAGAGTTAACAAGAATTATTTATAAAATTAGTTCGACTGGTGAATTCTCCAGAGATTTTGGGCTTAGGGATCAAATTAGGAGGGCGGCTACTTCGGTAGTGCTGAATATTTCATAAGGGTTTGATAGTGGAACAAATCAACAATTTATTCAATTTCTATCGTATGCCAGGAGATCATGTTCTGAGGTGTAAGCTGCTCTCTATGTTGCCTTGGATAATCAATATATTGATGAAAATGAATTTAAATTTTTATATAAACAAGTAACCTTGATCAGAAAAATGTGTGTAGCCTTAATAAAATATTTAAAAAGAACCCGCAACCCGAAACCCGAAACTCGCAACAAACAAAGGAGGTTTAACTCGTGAATGGCTTAATCCCGGTTGAAAGGATAGAAAACAAGATTTTCTTGATCAGGGGGCACAAGGTGATGTTGGATAGGGATCTGGCAGAGCTATATCAGGTTTTAACTAAGAATCTTAATAAAGCAGTTAAGAGAAATGCTAGCAGGTTTCCGGAAGACTTTATGTTTCAATTAACAAAAGAAGAGTACGATTCTCTAAGGTTCCAAATTGGAACCATAGAACCAAAAGCAGGTGGAAAAGGTAAGTATTCTAAGTATTTACCTTTTGTCTTTACTGAACAGGGAGTAGCCATGTTATCCAGCGTGCTCAGAAGTGAAAGAGCTGTCCAGGTCAATATAGCCATCATGCGAGCTTTCGTTAAATTGAATCGTATTTTGACTAGTCACGTTGAAGTCTCTCGCAAACTAAAAGAATTGGAACAAAAAACTATCAAGAACGAAAAGGATATTCAGGGAGTATTTGAAGCAATAAGAAGGATAATAATTCAAAAGGAAAAACCCAAGAGAAGAATCGGTTTTAATGTTTAAGCAGGCTATTTGGTTAGCGTTACTTTTGATCGGATTGACCCTTATCTTGACTCCTACGGCTCAGGCCCTGACAGTTGGTGACTGGGGTGGTTGGGCAACTGTTGGAACCAAGTTAGCTGACAAGGTTTCCGGTTGCGTTGGATTTAGTGTGTTTGGCGGAACAACTTCAACAACCTGGTTGTTGGCTAAGGTTGATTATGATTTGGTTAAACCGGGTAAACTTCAAACCAAAGCCGGTATCTTTTATTGGCTGACATCACCCCGATTCAGGGACACGCTTAGGCTTTACCTGGGGCGCTTCTGCAATGGTCCTGGATAATCTTTCGCTGGGAACTGATCTAGTCTTGGTGCAGGTTAACACTAGCCCTAGCACAACAGATATTTTGCCTTCAGCGGTTATAACTGCAAATATCTATCTGTAGAAAATACTTTTTTTCTAGATAGCTCTTGCCCTTAATGGTGAGAGCTATCTTTTTTTGACTGTCCCAGCTTATGTGCCTTCCTCGTCCAATCTCTTTTCCCAGAGGTAATGTTTGGTTTCTTTGACAATAATTCCGCTTAAGAGGAGCAAAGAGATTAGGTTGGGGATGGCCATTAAACCATTGGCAATGTCGGCCGCGTCCCAGACAATTTTCATGGAAAAGACTGCGCCGACAAAAACCATTACACACCAGAGGATCCGATAAGAAAAAATAATCCGTTTACCAACTAAATACTCCAAAGCCTTTTCGCCATAATATGACCAGCTGATTAGAGTGGAAAAAACAAAGGTCAAAACCGCTAAAGAAAAAACATTGACACCGATTCCTGGTAAGAACTGAAAGGCTTCTCTGGCTAAAAGCGGGGCAGAGAGCCCGCTATTCCAGACCCCAGTGTTGACTAAAACTAAACCGGTTAAAGCACAAACAACTACCGTATCCCAAAATGTGCCTGAAGCAGAGACCAAGGCTTGCCTAACAGGATTTTTAGTCTGTGCTGCTGCAGCAATAATCGGCGCACTTCCCATACCGGATTCGTTGGAAAATAAGCCGCGGGCTATTCCATAACGCATGGTTACCAGCATGCTGGCGCCCATAAAACCGCCTAAAGCTGCCTGACCGGTAAATGCATCCTTGACGATAAGCACAATTGTTGCTGGGATGGTTGCAAAGCCTAATCCGAGCAGAACAAGGCAGCTACCAATATAAAATAAAGCCATGAAAGGCACTAAGGCTTTGCAAACCCGGGCAATACTCTTGACCCCGCCAAGAATTACCAGGGCAGTTACAAGTGCCAGTACCCCGCCAGTTTGCCAGCGAGCAATATTAAAAGTGTCGAGCATTAAAATCGCAATTGAATTGGATTGCACTGTACAGCCAATACCAAAAGCAGCCAAGGCGGTAAAGACAGCAAACAGCCCTGCCCAAAATTTAAAGTTAAGGGCTCGGTCCAAGACATACATTGGTCCGCCGGCCATGGTGCCGTCCGCTGTTCTGATTCGATATTTAATAGACAGTAGTGCTTCGCCATATTTGGTGGCGATACCAAAAAGACCGGTTAACCAGATCCATAAAACCGCCCCCGGTCCGCCAATTGCTATCGCAGTTGCAACCCCAACTATGTTGCCTGTGCCAATCGTGGCAGCCAAGGCTGTTGTTAGAGCCCCAAACTGGCTGATATCACCGCTCGATTTTTTTTCTTTAACAAAATAAAGTCTAATAGCTGTGCCAATATATTTTTGAATAAATCTGAGCCGAAAGGTTAAATATAGATGGGTACCAAATAGTAGTATTAAGAGCGGCAGTCCCCAAACTAGACCGGCCAGGTTAGAAAGTAAGGTTTCCAGAGTTGTCATCATAATTGGGAATTATTATAACATGGAGTAGAAAAGATATTTACTGCTTTCTATTCTTATGTCTGTGGTACAATTAGTTGAAGTCAAGATCCAAATAACAAGGAGGAACAATCATGGCTAACAAAGAACAGGGCGGCAATAAAAACGTTAAGAAGGTGGCAAAGTTATCAATTAAAGAGAAACGGGCTTTAAAGAGAGAAAAAAAAGCCAATAAAGGTTCGCTCGCTTAAGTTAATAACCAGGTAATTGATCAAAGCTGCTACTATCAAGATGGGGGTCTACGCGGAATAGATAAGATTTTCCAGCAGTCCCAAGGCTTGATGTTTAAAGTATTTGCCAATTGAGGAGCTGGCTTTGAATATGCAAATTGAGATTAACGAACTTTTTGCCAAGGCCCTGGATCTGCTGGAAAAGACCAGGCAAAATGTTTTTATCACCGGCAAGGCTGGTACCGGCAAATCCACTCTACTGCAATACTTTCGTAACAATACCGGCAAAAAAGTTGTGGTTCTGGCGCCAACAGGCGTGGCAGCCATTAATGTTTTAGGCGAAACCATTCATTCTTTCTTTAGATTTAAACCCAACCTAACTTTGAACAAAGTCAAAAAGATTCGCTTCCAAGACGAAAGCAATAATATCTATAAGAAGATTGATGCTATTGTTATTGACGAGATCTCTATGGTTAGGGCTGATTTGTTGGATTGTATTGACAAGTTTTTGCGCTTAAACGGCTCCAAGAGAAACCGACCCTTTGGCGGCCTGCAGATGATTTTTTTCGGCGATCTCTATCAATTACCACCGGTGGTGGTCAGCAAAGAAAGAGCTATTTTTAAAAACCACTATGATAGTCCCTATTTCTTTGCCGCCAAAATATTTCAGAAGATTAAGATGGAATACTTGGAGCTGGAAAAGGTCTATCGCCAAAGGGATGACAAGTTTATTGCTTTGCTCAATTCCATCCGCAATAACAGTGCCGGTGAGCTTGAGCTGACAGGACTTAACCAAAGAGTCCGGGCAGAACAGGAACCGGAAGGGGATTATTTTGTTTGCCTGACAACTACCAACCAAATGGCCAAAGATACTAACGAAAAGAGACTTGAGCAATTGCCCGGTAAAATGCAGGTTTTTGAGGGTCTGCTGGATGGTGACTTTGATTTGAAACAGCTGCCAACTGGGCTGGTGCTCAAGCTTAAGCAGGGGGCGCAGGTGATGATGCTCAATAACGACCGCTATGGCCGTTGGGTTAATGGGACGATGGCCAGGATAAAAACAATCAAACAAGACCAATTGGAAGTTGAATTGCAAAACGGCGAAAACTATGAAGTTGAGCCACACACTTGGGAGATTTTCCATTTTAGCTACAACTCTAAAACCAAGTCTCTGGATTCGGAAATTACCGCAGCTTTTACCCAGTTTCCCTTAAAGCTGGCCTGGGCCATTACCATTCATAAAAGTCAGGGGAAGACCTTTGATAATGTGGTGATCGATATTGGCAATGGCACTTTTGCCCACGGACAAATGTATGTGGCCCTTAGCCGCTGTCGTAGTTTAGAAGGGATTATCCTGAAAAAACCGCTTAAAAAGAGTCATATTTTGATGGATTGGCGTATTGTTAAGTTTATTACCGGTTACCAATACCAGCTGGCGGAGGAGGGTTGTTCTTTTAAAGCTAAAATGGCTTTAATCAAAGCGGCCATCAAAAACAAAGCTGAGCTGACCATTACTTATTTAAAGGCCAGCGATGAGAAATCCCGGCGGACAATTGAGCCTCAGGCTGTTGGTGAAATGGAATTCAAAGATAAACCTTTTATTGGCGTTAAGGCTTTTTGCCAACAGCGCAAGCAGGAGCGGGTTTTTCGTGTCGACAGGATCTTGGAGATCCTCTAACTTCCTTGCCTTTAGGGTGAAACAGGCGTAAACTTAGTATAATGGTTGTAAATATTAAGGGTTTAAGGCAAAAAGCTTCCTCGAAATGCTCCTGCGGCCAACCAGCTTCAGACGGCAGTGTGTTTTGTTCCACTTGTAAGGCAGAGGTCAACCGCAAAAACGTTATTACGCTTAAAAACGAAGATCGCCGCTATCAAAAAGAGGTTATGGCTAAGAAGAAGGGGAAGAAGAAGTAGTCCTCAGGTTCCTCAAAGTCTAAAGCCACCACACGATTAAACCAACTCGATTTCCCATCTATCAGCTATGCTGATACCTTTTGCTCCAACTCTTATTCTGTAATAATCCCCGCAATCATTCTTGGCGGAGTAACCCGTTCTGCTCCAATTACAAAAGCAGCCAAGACTTTTGCTTGCACTTTTTTTATATAGGTTTACAAACCCGCAACTCGCAACTCGTAACTCGTACCCCCCTTTTCCCTTGCCTCCCCCCATAATAAGCAGTAAAATCAGTCATAGATTAGAATAAAGGAGGATCTCGTATGATAAGGAAAATTCTGTCGGTTGTCCTGCTCCTGACTCTTTCCCTCTCAATTACTTCTTTCGCTCTTGATTTTAGATCCGCTGATAATATTACCATTGCTAAAGGGACAGTTATCAATGACAACCTTTTTGTCGCCGGCAAGACCGTGATCGTCTCCGGCCTCATCAATGGCAACCTTTTTACCTGTGGCAGTAATGTTATTGTCGACGGTCGGGTAACAGGCACAATCTTTGCTAGTGGCGGCGACCTCTACCTTTCTGGTCAGGCCAAGAATATCGTGGCTGGCGGCGGAAAAATAAATGTTGATGGCATTATCAGCCAAGACTTATTAGTTGGTGGCGGACAGGTTTATCTGGGGAAGGGGAGCAGAGTTGGCAGAGACGCTGCACTTGGATGTGGAGAAACTACCCTGGCCGGCACAATCGGTCGCACCCTTAGTATTGGTAGCGGCAAACTCACTCTCTTGCCTTCAACCATAGTTAAAGGAAGATTTAACTACTCCGCGCAAACGGCTAATATTTCTGATCAAGCCAAAATAGCCGGCAAGATCAATGTTATTGCTCAGCCTGAAGTTGCTAAAACACCGGCCCAATCGTTGGCGGGTTTTAGCTCAGCTTTTAAAATCATCAGTTTCTTGGCCATCCTCTTATTGGGGATCCTGATAATTATTTTTATGCCGAACCAGGTGGAAATGATTACCGCAAAAATGACCAACCAATGCTGGAAAAGTCTGGGCTGGGGAATCCTTGCCTTACTTGTTATTCCTTTAGCAGTTATCCTCTTAATGGTTACCTTAATTGGCTTTCCGCTCGGAGCAATGCTGCTCTTTTCATATAGTGTTTTAATTTATGTTGCGGCAATTTTTGTTAGCCTCGTAATTGGTAAATGGGTTTTGGCCAAAATCGGCAAAGCTAACTTCTCTCTAATCTGGGCACTCTTGATCGGCTTGGTTGTTCTCAAAATCCTGGCCATGATCCCGATCTTAGGGGGAATTGCCGGCTTCTTAATGTTCCTCTGGGCCTTTGGTGCGGTGATTTCTACCAGACACCAAACCTACTTGGCTGCCAGAGAAGCAAGGGTGTTGTAGGAAGCGAAGGGTGGAGGCGAGAGGTGAGTAGCTTGTTACCATGTTACAAATAAATAACGTATCTTTATCGTTTGGTCAGCAAACACTCTTTGATGATGTTAGCCTAACTCTCCACAGTGGTGAGCGCATCGGGCTGGTTGGTCGCAATGGTTCAGGTAAAACCACTCTTTTTAAATTAATTGCCGGAGAGATGGAGCCTGATTGTGGGCGTCTAGCCTTACCAAAAAATTATACTGTTGGCTACCTAAAGCAGCATTTACATTTTACCGAATCAACTTTATTAGACGAAGCCTGCCTGGGGCTCAAGGCAGATGAAAAGGATCAGATTTGGAAAGCCGAAAAGATCTTAAGTGGTTTGGGTTTCAACGAAGAGGAGTTTTATAAATCACCGGCAGAATTCTCCGGCGGTTTTCAGGTCCGCTTAAATCTAGCCAAAGTCTTGCTGGCCGAACCACATCTGCTGCTGCTCGATGAACCGACCAATTACCTCGATATTATCTCGATCCGCTGGCTGAAGCGATTTCTACAACGTTGGAGCAACGAGCTAATCCTGATCACTCATGATCGTGATTTCATGAATAGCGTTACCACTCACTCTGTCTCTATCCATCGACAAAAGATCAAAAAAGTCGAAGGCGATACTATTAAGCTCTATGAGCAAATTGCCGTTGAAGAAGAAGTCTATGAAAAGACTCGCACCAAAGAACAGAAAAAACGTGAAGATGCCATGGAATTTATTAATCGTTTCCGCGCTTCGGCGGCTCGTGCCAGCATGGTTCAATCAAGAGTCAAAGCCCTGGAAAAGATGGGCGAGAAAGAAGAGCTGGTTAAGGTGGCGGATTTAGGTTTCAAGTTTAACGCCGTGCAATTTGAGGCTCAGAAGTTGCTGCGCATTAGTGATTTAACTTTTGGTTATACACCGGAGCGCCTTTTGATTGAAAATCTCTCAATTGATATTGGCAAAAAAGATCGCATTTGTGTGATCGGAAAAAACGGCAAAGGTAAATCAACTTTACTGCGCTTAATGGCGCAAGAGCTTGAACCGGTTTCAGGGGAGGTTGTGCCGCATTCAAACTGTAAGATCGGCTATTTTGGCCAGACTAATATTGAGCGCTTACAGCCAAAACTTACAATTGAAGAAGAATTTTCTCAGTTGCGGCCGGATTTAAGTTATACGGAGATTCGTAAAACCTGCGGCATCATGATGTTTTCTGGTGATTTAGCTTTAAAAAGGATTGCAGTCCTCTCTGGCGGAGAGAGAAGTCGTGTCTCCTTAGGTAAGATTCTTCTTTCGCCTACTAATATGCTGCTCCTGGACGAACCGACCAACCATTTAGATGTTGAGTCTTGCGATTCCATGATTGAGGCTTTGGATGCATTTCCAGGCGCAGTTGTTATTGTTACGCATAGTGAAATGTTTCTCCATCATCTGGCCAATAAGTTGATTATTTTTAATGATGACAAAGTCATTGTTTTTGATGGTACTTATCAGGACTTTTTAGACAGAATTGGCTGGCAGGATGATGCGGACAAGAAGAAAAAGAAGAAGAAAAAACTGGATGCGCAGGAGCAAAAACAGAACGCCCTGGAAGCGGAATACAATAAAAAGCATAAGGCTTTGCATAATAAAATTACCAAAATCGAAAAGCATATTGACGACGAAGAATTAGCCTTGGAAGAAATTAATCGTCACTTGGTGGAAGTAACTGTTAAATCGGACAGCGAAGAGATTAAAAGGCTACAGATCGAATTGCATCTGAAACAGCGCGTAATCGATTTAGGTTATAGTGATCTGGAAGCCCTAATTGCCGAGCTAGATCTGCTGGATAAATCTAGGCCGTAGTTGTCTCTGAGCTGAGGTTGCCAAGTTGATAACAGAGCAAAATATCAAATGTGTGCCGGGGTTAGATGAAAACAGGCATTTGGTTGGAATAATTGATCGTGTTGCTTTGGTCAATCACGGTTCCGTGTCAAATCATATAAGAACCTAACCCAAATGGATATCGTTAAATCAATTAAGACCTAACCGAAATCACCTCCCTCCTTGGCAGGGTTCTTTTAATGCTGTTCTTACGTTTTGATTGATGGGTTTG
>Ga0208953_1000382_pt1 | contig 39331 bp, 38 predicted proteins | sample RifOxyB2_FD_184033 | JGI IMG/M metagenome (GOLD analysis project Ga0208953, IMG submission 184033) | Groundwater microbial communities from Rifle, Colorado - Rifle Oxygen_injection B2 (SPAdes) | ecosystem: Environmental > Aquatic > Deep subsurface > Groundwater | place: USA: Rifle, Colorado...
GAGAATCTCAGGTTCATGCAAACCAGTCAGCTGCTGCAAGAATCTTCGCGAAGAAGCATCACGCAAGGCATCCTTCAATAAGGCATCTTCCAAAGAATCTTTCACAAAGGGTAAAATAGTTCTGGGCTGAGAACTGTTGATTGGATCTTTTTGATTGAAATCACTTCCAGAAGGATAATGAATTACTTTTGAAGAACCAAAATCAATGATTGTATTTTGTGCATGCCAGCCAAACCCATTCCCTTTATCTTTATATTGCTGCAAAACTCTTTCTATTTCTGGATCATTGCGTTCTTCGTACAAGCGAGCAACAATATTGCACGTTAGTGCAAAGCTAGGAAGGAACAAACCCATCTCCTTACAATGAACAGCATGTGTGTAAGGAGTACGAGATACTTGAGCATTACCAGAACGAAAAATATCTCGCGCCACATCCAAACGTTCGTAGCTTTCAAACACATTTCCGTCAGCGTCAACACAAGCCATATTTTCCAAAGTAATATACTCTCCATCAGAGATTATTGGATTTTTTTGTTCAATAGGCTCTACAGGAATCTTTTTTTTTGGAGGAACATAAGCATTGATTATTTTCAAAGCTTCTTCTATTGAAACTATGTTCGGGTTTCTATACGGTTTCATGCTTGATAACATCCTTTTTGCACAAGAACTTCTATTTATAAAACTTAGCCCTTTGTTTTGGACACGGCATGACTGCGCAGAACTTATAAGCAAAAAGAAAAATATCTTCTTGATGTTTCAGATTAAGGAATTCTCACCAAGACTGTATCAAGAGACTATTTTATATACTGCAATTCGAGCAAATACTCTTATTTGCTTGCCCACAGGAAGAGGAAAAACGAAAACTGCACTTCTTGTTGCTATTCATCGATTGAATAATTTCCCCAACTCTAAGATTATTTTTCTTACTCCCACAAAACCACTTGCAGCACAAATTGCACAAGAATTTCGTGATTGTTCTACTATTCCTGTTATTCACACATTTACTGGAGAAATGAAACCTGAAGAGAGAGAAAAACTCTTCAAAGAAGCACAAGTTGTTGTGAGCACCCCGCAAGGAATGAGTAATGATATTATTAACCGAAAAATTGATTTGAAACAAGTTAGTTTATTGGTTTTTGATGAATGTCAACATGCTGTTCAAAACTATGATTATGTTTGGATTGCAAAACAATACAATAAAGTTTCTCCTTATCCCAGAATTCTCGCTTTAAGTGCTTCTCCAGGTTCTGATTTAGAAAAAATTACAGAAGTTTGTCAAAATCTCTTTATTGAAGATATTGAAGTGCGTTCTGATGATGACCCTGATTTAAAGCTTTATGCGCAAGAGACTGTTGTAGACTATGTTCTCGTTGATCTCCCGAAAGATTTCAAAGAAGCAAGGGAGTATTTGCAGGTTTGTTATAAAAAGAAAATGAAAATTCTGAAAGAATTGGGGGCTACTGATTCTATAGTACAGGTAAGTAAAACACAGCTCTTGAGTATGCAGAAAGAAATGCAAAAAAGACTTGCACAGGGTGAGAGAGATCCCGAAGTCTGGCAATCTCTTTCTATTCTTGCAGAAGCAATGAAAATACAGTTTACACAAGAGCTTTTTGAAACACAAGGTGTTAGCGCAGCATATGAATATATACAAAAACTTTACAAAGAAGCAGAGATAACAAAAGTTAAGGCAACAAAAAATCTTGTTGTAGATTCAGATTTCAAAGCCGCTTCTTATAAGATTAGTACTCTTTTTGAACAAAAGACTGAACATCCAAAATTTCTCAAGCTCTTAGAACTTGTTAAAGAGGAACTTCCTCATTCAAAAAAAATATTGATTTTTAACAATTTTCGAGACTCTGCACTCAAGTTGAAAACTGCATTAAATGCAATAGCAGGAGTGAAATGTGAGTTGTTTGTTGGACAAGCAAAGAAAAAAGGATTAGGGCTAAGCCAAAAACAACAGATACAGATGCTTGAGGATTTTAAAGAAGAAAAGTTTAATTCTCTTATCGCAACTTCAGTAGGAGAAGAAGGTATTGATATTCCTGCAGTAGATCTTATTATTTTCTATGAGCCAGTTCCTTCTGCTATTCGGACTGTACAAAGGAGAGGAAGGACGGGTAGAATGGAAAAAGGTAAAGTTATTGTGCTTGTTACAAAAGGAACAAGAGACGAAGCCTATCGTTGGACAGCTCATCACAAAGAAAACCGTATGCATCGAGTACTCAAAGATTTAAAACAAAAATTTACCCTGCAAAGACCACAAGAGCAACAATCATTACAAAGCTTTAACCAAAAATTAAAAATTTATGCAGATTCTCGAGAAAAAGGATCTGGAGTCATTAAATATCTTGTTGACCAGAATATTGATGTTCGTATGCAAAATCTTGATGTTGGTGATTTTCTGGTCTCTGAGAAAGTAGGTGTGGAAAGAAAAGAAATACGAGATTTTGTTGATTCTATTATTGATAAGCGATTACTATCACAAGTTAAGGCTTTGAAAGAAACTTTTGAAAAGCCCCTTCTTGTTATTGAAGGGACTGATGATTTGTACTCTGTTCGAAAAGTACACCCCAATGCTATTCGAGGAATGCTTGCATGGATTGCCATTGATATGAAGATTCCTATCCTTTATACCAAGGACTTTCGAGATACTGCGGAGCTTCTTATTATTCTTGCACGAAGAGAACAGGAAGACAAAGATGGTGAGTTTAGTATTCGAGGAGAGAGAAAACCACTCAGTGTAAAGGAATTACAAGAGTTTATTGTTGCAGGGCTTCCTGGTGTTGGAACACAACTTGCACAGAGTTTACTTAAAGAGTTTAAAACAGTTAGCAATGTTATGAATGCCTCTGAAGAAACTCTTCAAAATGTAGAAAAAATTGGGAAAAAGAAAGCTGTTGATATTCGAAAAATTCTAGATGAAAACTATAAAGAAAAAGATTAACAAGCAATGTATATTGTTGCTGTTTGATCTGCTTCACTTCCATCTGTCATGGTGATTGTCATTCCATTGATTTCTACTGTATCCCCAACATCAATAAATTCTTTCTTTCCACCTACAGATATTTGTGCTGCAAAGTCACCCGTAAGCCTTAGTATCACATCCCTTCCATTATGATCATAAGTTTCATCTACTTTCAAGAGTATTATATTTTCTGGTCCGCAAGTGTCTAAAACTTTTTCTACTACAACAGGTTCTTCTACAAGCACCTCTGTTTCTGTATCATTCCAAACAACTTCAGTTATATTTTGTACAGGAGACTCGATAACAGGATTCGCTAGCTCTTCCACCACCTCTTTTTCCCCAAGAAGATCGAACGATACATTTCCTGTTATCGCCCCTGTAAAGAATAATAGGCCTAAAATAAGAATTCCCCCAGTAAGGAAACCAAGAAAAGACATTAAGAAAAGATCTTTTCGTGAAACTGTATGCAAAGAAACATTTGCTTCAGGTTTTTTTTCTGGAATTTCTGTTGCTGCAGAACGAAAAGGTTTGAATGAGCTTGAGGTATCCTTTTGATTGTTCCCCTCATCTTTTGGTTTCATTAAAAAAGTTAGAAGGTGAATTCCTATTTAAACTTTTTTATTCTCCATCCTTCATAATCACAAGTGTCCCTTGGTATCCACACTTTTGACAAAAGTATATTCCAGTAAATGGATCTCTCTCTATAAATGGGCTTTTACATTTTGGACAAAGGTATATTTTCAAGTGTTTCATAGATGGGCCCTAATTTTGTTAGCTCTGATTTCATTAATTGGAAGGAAGTCATTTCAAATTCTTTTTTTTCTAGTTGTATAGCTTTTACAGATTGGAAGAAATCTTCTTTTCTCCTTATGGACTTTATTCTCCCTATAGTCAAGTGTGCTTGAAACTTTTGTTCGTGAGGGAATAACTGTAACAACTCTGCATCAATTTTTTGTTGTAACGAAATTATTTCTTTTTCTGGCTCTAAAGCAAGCCAAATAACTTTAGGATCCTTCGCATTAGGGAAAAAGCCTATTTGGGAAAGTTTTACTTTTATTTTGGGGTGTATAATTTTTATTCGTTCTTTTATCATGGGAAGATCTTTTTCCTGTACTTCTCCTAGGAATTTTACTGTAAGATGCAAATTCTTTTTTGATACCCAAGTAATTTTTGCTTCTTTGAATTTCTTCTCTAAGTCAAATATATAATCTTTTATTTCTTTAGGTAAGCCTATTGCAAGGAAGAGCCTCATATTTATGAATAAGAAAGAAGAGTTTATAAGAATTATCTACTCACATTTATATTTTGGATTTCCTCTGCTAACTTTTTGAGCCTAGGTGTTTGGAAATGTTTTCTCGCAGGTTCTAGTTTTTTGCTAAGTGCCTCTGCAACTGCTTTTTTGAGGTCTAAAGGGTGTAACTTTCCTTCAACAAAATCTTTTTCTAAGGAAGAATAAGATTCATAAATCACATTTCCACCGAACTTTGCAGGACGTTCTACAGTGAGGGCAAAGGAGGTGTTTACAAAGAGTAAATGTTTTGTCCAGTCAAGGATTGGATTAAATACTATTTCTTTTTCTGGGCAGAATGCTTTGTTTAGTTTGTCTCTAATTTCTTCTTCTGTATCTAAAATAAAAACTGCAGAGCCAGGAACAGATTTAGACATTTTTTGTGCAGCCCAGAGATCCTGAATATTCTCTCGGGGTACTGGCCAGACAGGAGGTTTTTGTAAGCCTAAAATAAGATGGTGATGTACCGCAATAGGTGAATACTTCTTTTTGTTTTTGTCTAAGAGAGGCTTTATACTTAATTTTTGTGCAACTTCCCTGGCAATAACGTGAGCCTTCCTTTGATCCAAGCCAGCATGAGCAATATTCAAGTCTTGTATGAAAATATCTGCTACTTGCATTGCAGGATACACTAATTGTGCAAAGCTTACAGACTCCCCCTCTTTTCTGCCCATAATAGTAATTGCTTTCATTGCGCGATTTAAAGTAATATTCTTACTTACATCAAGAACTGTTTGCCAATATTGATCATTGTTATGGTACAACTCATCCCCAGAAACAAACCTTACTTTCTCTGAATCACCACCCATAATATCAATACTTACTTTCAAACCTTCTTTGAAATATCCATCTCCTACTTTACGGATAAGATCCAAATCTCCACCTAATTTATTATTAATCCAAGCATGCCATGTTGCAAGATAACAGGAACAATCAACTTTTGCTTTTTGAAAATCTGCAATTTTCATTCCAGTCATAAGACCAGTCCCTAAGTGGATCTTCCCAGAAATTTCAAATCCTATATAATGTTTTAGTTTTGTATTATTTTCTAATAGAACTTTAAGATCATCAGCAGTTAAGACTTCTTCTGTATTTCTTGTAATTAGTTCGAATCGCTTCTCTCCATCCATGTAGAAAAAAAATATTCTAAAATATATAAAGCTATCCTAGATAGATATTGTTGCCAACTCTGCAATCTTTTCTAAAGGAGAACTTGGCTCAGGGGGTTTTATTGTGAGCCTTCTTTTTCCATGTACTCGATCTTTTGTATTTGTTGAAGCAAGAATTCTTCCATTTTCATAAATTCGAATATCTCCTGTCTCTTCACTTAATGTAACAACTTTGATTCCCTGATGTTTATACGAAGCTACAATTGCAGAAGTATGACGGGTACCTACTTCTTCTGAAAAGCCAAGAAGCCTTGCAGGATTTTCTTGTTTTCCATACTCTCTTTTTCGCTCTTTCAAAAGGCCTCTTGTATCCAAATTTATGAGCTGTGCCCCTACACGAACAACTTTCCCAGCATTATCTACAACGACCGCACCATCACAATTTCCAATATCTTTTAGAAGTTGTGGCATGACTCTTGCAAAAGGTTTGCCCAAATATTTTGTAGCCATGCCTGTAACACCATTATGTGTATCTTTGAGGTTTTCTTCTGGCATTCCCAAAAGGACAAGATAAGCCGGTTTTTTAGGAGTATCAAACTGGACATAAGAGACAAAACGGCCAAAAACCCTGCTTACTGAAGCAGCTGCATGTTTGCAATCATAGGTTAATCCATAATGCTCTTTTCTTATTTTATCTATTTCTTTTACCGTTCGCAAAAGCAAACCCTGAGAAGATCCCTTTTTTTGTTTCATTCGCCTAAAAGCCATCCCTGTCACCCTTATAAATAAAGATATATTGAAAACCATGATATTAAAAGATATCTCTTTACTTTTTTGTAAAAAAGGTAAATTTATAAAGTAATTTTACTCTTATTTATTTATTATGGATACTTTTTCAAAAAAAGACTTAAGCATACTTTTTGAATTAGATAAGAATGCTCGCTCACCTTTAAACAGAATTGCTAAAAAATTAAAAACAAGTCAACAAGGATTAGCGTATAAAATTAAAAAATTTGAAGAGCATAAGACTATAATTAATTATCATGTCTTTATTGATTATGCTTGTTTTGGTTATAGTGGTTATAAAGTTATTTTTTCTTTGCATTCTTTAAAAAAAGAGCAGATTGAATCTTTTTTAAAAAACATTGAAAGCCACTCTTCTGTTCTTTCTATTTTTGAACTTGGAGGGCAATGGGATTATATGGTTTTATTTGCGCATAAGAATGCTTCCCGCTGTAACAAAGAATTGCATACTCTGCTTTCCCAATTTCCTAAACTTATCAAAAATTATTTTGTTTTGACAAATATTGCCAGCTATGAAATGGGAAGAAAATACCTTTCTGAGCAGGTTTCTTACTCACATCTCTTTATTATTGGTGGAGATAAAGAACAGGCAAAAATTGATTTTATCGAGCAAAAACTTCTCAAAGAAATGTATGAAAATCCTCGTATTCCTTATGTGAAACTTGCTGCAAAATATCATCTCAATCCTAAAACAGTTATTTCAAAAATAAAAAAACTACAAACTCAAGGAGTCATTAAGGGATATGGTGCAAATATTGATTGTTCTGGCTATGGTTATTTAGCACAGAAAATATTTTTTACTTTTTCCTCTCTTTCTCTTGAAAAGGAAGATGAACTTATGAAATTTTTTCGACAACAAGAACATGTCATACGCGTCTCAAAAACTTTTGGAAAATGGGATTATGAAATTGATGTAGAAATAAAAGATTTAAAAGAATTCCAAAAATTTTGTTATCAACTACGCTCACAATTTAGTGAATTTATACAGAATTTAGAAATTTGTCCTGTATTTAAATATCATAAACAAAATAGCCTCCCTTATACTTTCTTTTCAGAAATCTTGTAAGATTATTTTTTCTGCTTTTACTTCAAGCTTACAATTATACATTGAAACTGTACCTGTAATTTCTACAAAAGTATTCTTTTCTATATGTATATCCTCTTCTGTATAGAACACTATAGGGATTATTCCTGTTTCATCCTGAAGATCAAAGATAAACGTATTTTCCATTTGTCTCAGTGAAATAATTTGCCCCTCAATGCGCACGGTTTTCCCAGTAAATTCTTCATTCATATCTCCTATTGCTACAAGATCATATTTTATAAAAAAAGAGAGAATAAAAAGAATAATAATACCACATACAGATGTAGATAAGGATATGTTTGTGAGTGTTTTTTCTTGCATATCTGTGACATAGTATAGCCTTTAATAAGTGTTCACCATATTTTTCCGGAAGATTTCCGGATTTTTTGGCAGAGCGCTTATTAAGCTCTTTTTCTTTGAGGATTTTATGAAAAAAATACTCTTGGTTTTGTTTCTTTTTTTTAGCTCTTGCTCTCTTTCTCAAGAGTTTGAAGGGCCTTATATCGTGCATGCTGTTATTGATGGAGATACTCTCGACATTGATATAGGGAGGATACGACTTTCTGGCATTAATACACCTGAAACAGGTGAATGTTATTATGAAGAGGCAAAAGAAAAATTGGAAGAATTAAGTTTATATCAGGAAGTATTTATTGAAGAGGATATGGCTAATTATGATAAATATGGGAGAATGCTTCGTTATGTTTATACAAATAAAAGTTTTGTGAATGCTATTCTTGTTGAAGAGGGCTATGCACGTGTTTATGATAAATATAATGAAACGACAAAATATTACTCTGCGCTTAAAGAGTTAGAAACAATTGCAAAAGAAAAAAAAGTTGGCATTTGGTCCTGTACTTCTCTCAAGGAAAATTGTTTGTATGTTGCGAGCAAGAACTCAAAAATCTATCACAAGCCAGATTGTAAGTGGGCAAAACGTATCAAAGCAGAAAATCTTATTTGTTTTCATTCTGAAGAAGAGCTTGAAGGATATGAAGCTGCAAGCAGTTGTTAAGTTCATTCTAGAATAGGACTTTCTTTTCAAACATTTATTTCGGATGCTTTAAATAGATTCTGAAAAATTTTCGAAAAAAAGAGGATTGTGTTTATTAAAACTTATACTCTCTTTCTTTTATGTTTGGAGAAATTATTTTTGCATGTGGATTAGGAATTTTTTTAGGTATTATTAGTGGGATTATTCCTGGAATCCATGTCAATTTACTTTCTGTTATTGTTCTCTCTCTTTCTCCTATTTTATTACATTATTTTTCTCCATTAGGCTTAGCTAGTTTTATTCTTTCCATTGCTATTACACACACCTTTATAGATGTGATACCAACAACATTTCTAGGAATCCCTGATGCTTCTCAAGCTTTGCTTCTTTTCCCATCACAAAAAATGGTTCTTCAAGGAAAAGCATATGAAGCTATCTTCCTTATTCTTATTGGTGGACTAGGAAGCCTTCTTTTTAGTTTTCTTTTTCTTCCTGTTTTTTTTATTTCTACGGAAATTATTTATCCATACTTAGAAAGATTTGTGGGGTGGATTCTGCTCTTTGTTTGTGTTTTTCTTCTTTTTCGAGAAAAAGAAAAAACGTGGGCATGCGCTATTTTTTTTCTTTCTGGTTGCTTAGGTCTTCTCGTTTTTGCTTTTCCATTAGAACAAGGACTCTTTCCTCTTTTTTCGGGACTTTTTGGAATTAGTGCCTTACTTCTTTCTTTTCGCAATACTCTTTCTCTTCCTGTACAAGAAAAAACTCTTCCTTCCCTTGATGGAGCATACAAGGCTATCTCTTGTGCAAGCATTATTGGTTGGATCGCAAGCTTTATGCCAGGATTAGGACCGGCACAAGCTGCAAGCATTGGAACAAGTATTATAAAATTAGATGAAAAGGGGTATCTTATACTCATTGGAGGGCTTTCTACTGTGAATATGCTTCTTTCTTTGCTTAGTTTTTATCTTTTTGACAAAACACGGAATGGGGCTCTTGTTATTGTTGCAGAATTCTTACAGATTGATTTTTTTAGTTTTCTTATTTTACTTTTTGTTGCTTTAAGTGCTGGAGGCATTGCTTGTTTCCTAAGCCTTTTTTTTTCAAAAAAATTTTTACAAATTATCCCTCAAATTCCTTATAAAAGTTTTACTTTAGGAATTATTTTTTTTATATCTATTTTAGTTATTCTTCTTACTGGCTGGCTTGGTTTTCTTATTCTTATCGTGAGTACAGCCTTAGGAATTCTTCCAGAAATGAAAGGTGTTGCAAAAAGTCATATGATGGGCTGTCTTTTGCTGCCTGTCATACTTTATTTTTTGTTATAAAATAAAAAAAAGAAAATGAAGTCTTTAAGGGGCTACTTATTCATCATCCCAATCATCATCTTCATTATCATCAAATCCGTCATCATCTGTGTCATCGTCGTCTTCTAATTTGTATAATGGTTGGTTTAAGAGATCTTTCATTGTATCTCCTCCTGATTTTGTTGCGAGCATGGTATCATAATAGGTATTTAAGCTTTCTCTTTTTGGTTTTCAAGGAAAGACTCTTTTCCTATTATTTTAAAAAGGGCTTGTTCCATTTCCTGTTTATGGAAACAGAAACTTTTGAAACTGAATTTATTGAGGAAGAAAAACCTTTGTGGAAAAAGATTTTTATTCTCTGTTTAGGGTTATTTCTTCTTTTTTTACTTTTAGGATATTTTCTTCTCCCTTTAGATACCTTTGCGAGCCTTATCGATAGTGAAACTCTTGAAAATGGACTTGTTGAGCAAGATGTGTCTGTACAATTTGAAAATGGAAGCTATGAAGTTCTTTTAGATAAATATAATAATTATTTGAGTGAAGAATTTAAGGTTTGTTTATTTGGAAAGTATGATGGTATTTACCATGTTCAATCCGTCTATGATGTTGTCATGTATGAACAAGCATTTGATCATGTTGTTTCAGAAGCCTGCCCTGAAGAAACATTGATCGCATTGCACTCACATCCTTATAGAAAGTGCCTTGCTTCTGCACAAGACCTTAAAACGTTAGAAAAAGCACAAGAAGTAAATCCAAATACACTTATAGGAGTCATGTGCGAACCAGAAAGATTTAGTTTTTATAGATGAAATTATATTAGCGATATACCGCTAGAGAGTATAATTTAGTTTATTCTTCATAATTATTGAGAATTATTTTTATTTTAGAAAATAAAGAAAAAGATTTATAAAGTTGAATGCTTGAAGAGAGTTTAGATGGTAGTAACTGAAACACAAGCTCTTCTTATTCTTCCGCCTATTGCAATGGGAATTATTATTGGAACCTATGAGCTTTTTCTTATCCATAGAGATGAAAATTATAGTGGAAGTCATTGGTTTGGGCATGGCTTGCATACATTTATTCCTATCATTATTGGACTCCTTATTTCTTTTAATGTTCCACTCTTCTTAGGAATGTTTGGAGATTCCCTTCCTTTATGGCTACAAAATGAAGTCTACATTCGCTTAGCTATTGCTTTGATTATTGCAATTAAAGTTCGTGCAGTCTCTGCAGTAGTACCCGGTGCCGCAGGAAGAGGAATGAAAGAAGGTTGGATCCATACCCTCGTAATTGGAACAGCTGTTGCTATTGCGCCGTATGCATGGCCATTTATTCAACCTTTTGCACCTTCATGGTTAGGCGGAAATACAGAGTAAAAAAATTAAAATTTTTTTGTGAGAAGTTTCTTTTTGGTATTGTCCACTTTAGAAATAAAGGCTGTTGGTAAATCCATAAATTTCTGTTCTGGATCTATGAGAAGTTTTACAAATTCGTCTTCTGCAACCTTTAATTCTTGATACAAAGAAATATATTGGTCTGTACCAGAGTGCATTTTTGTACGAAGAGATTCCACTTGTGCTATTGCTTTTTCTACTTTTTTCATATATTGAGATTCTGGTGTAAGAAATTTATCCTCTTTAGGTCTTTCCTCTCTTCTTGGCTCAAAACCACCTTGAAAGGATGTATTTTTGAGTCTCACCAAACGATCTCTGACAGTTTCCATTGTAGAGTCTGAAGTATAGGATGATTTTAAAAGAATTTCTCTTTTCAAGAAGTGGTATTACATTCTTTTGAGAATAGACTGTATCTCAGTATTTAATTCTTGTGTGAGAAGTAAGGATCTGTCTCCACGACCAATGTTCTCTTCAATGTCCAGAATTCTTCCAAAAAGAAGTTCATTTCCTGTTCTTCCATATGTTTCTAGGGTTTCACGAACTCTTTGTACTGTTCCCCGAGCCATCATTTTTTGATCTTGTTTCAAATAAGACTCCAACTCAGTGAGAAGGCGAACAGTCCATTCCAAATCAAATTTCATACTAGCCTTAGCCATATGTTTCTTTTTAGAAAAAGAGTTTATAACTATTTCGTGTATGTATTATTGGTCTTTCACCCATATATTCCCTGCCCTATCAAATGCAAGTTTTCTTTGAAACTTTGAATTTTTAATATAAATTTGTGTGGTACTAATATCTCCGTGACCTGCGTAGGATTTAATTGCAAAAGAATCAACACCTTCATCTGCCATGTGCTGCAAGCGAGAATGGCGAAGCATATGTGGGTGTAAATCTCTTTGTAATAGTTCCTTTCCATATTTTTTAAGGTTGTACCATACAGACATGGACTTTAAATGAAACACAGAGTCATTTGGTGCTGAAAGATTCTTTTCTTTGAAAAGTTGTTCGAGAAGTTTTGCTGTTGTCTCCTGTATAAAAACTGTTCTGGGCTTTTTTCCTTTCCCCAATACTTGCACTTCTCTTGTCTGCAGGTCAATGTCTTTTAATTTCAAAGCAGTCATCTCTGAGACTCGTGCGCCAGTATCATAGAGAAAGCGAACAATTAAAGCGTCTCTTGGATTTTTGATATTGTCTACAAGATAGTGCAACTCTTTCTTTGTTAATACTGATTGTGCAAGCTTTTCATCATCAGTCATTGCAGAATGTGTGTTGCGTTTGAATGCGATGAGTTCCTTGATTTGCTTTTCTTCATAGCCTTGCGATTTCAAGTAAATCCAGAGTGTATAGTTTGCCAAGGGATAGTTGCGTTCTTTGATGTAAGGGCTGTGCAGTTTTTTAAGAAATGCAAGACTTCCTCCTTTTGGCGTGTCTTGCAAAAATTTTGCGAGTGTAACAACTCCATAAATTGTTTTGTCCCCCAATTTTTTGCCATTCTTTTTTTCAAAGGCATGGAGGTACTCTTCAAATTCACGTAACGCAGGTTCTTTCATGGTGTATAGTTTAGCAGTGGTGCGTATAAAAAGATTTCCCGCCTGGACAACTGGACATGTTGGCACGGGGTGCGCGTAAGATTTATATAGAAGTTTTTTCGAAAAAGAATTAGACGAATATAACTTAGATTATACCTGCAAGAGAAGGCGTTAAAAGGAAGTCCCAACAATAGCTTTTATATAATTTAATGATATCGACGATAGCTTGCTTAAAACTTTTAGTTTTTACTTGAAGATTTTAGTGCACTTTTTAGAGCTGAAATCTTTGCGTTTTGCTTAGATGTTTTGATGTGTGTATAATCTAGGAATATTTTGATAAAAAGAGCTAAAAATTTAAAAAGTCTAAAATTATTTTTTATTTATGAGTAGCCACATTATTTACAATGGAGAGATGTTAGGGGACCTTCGAACAAGAGGAGCTCAGGAATATGAACTAGTAGCTTCTGGACTTGAAAGCCTTGTGAAACTTTTTCGATTAGAAGAAAATGAAGAAGTTGAGCTTGCAGGAAGAGCCATGTCTGTTGTAGATTTCAAAAAAGAGTATCTTGAAAAGACAGGGCGAATTTATCGTGATGAAGCTGCTTACTTCTTTAGTAAGGACTAAGAATGAAAGCATCTCTTTGCCATATTCAAATCAATGTGCATGATGCCAAGATATCTTTACCTTTTTACAAAAGACTTTTTGCTTATTTGGAATATAAAACAATTGATGAAAGTGAGAGCCATATTGGCGTAAGTAATGGGACAACAGACTTCTGGATCATTGAAACGGAAGAAGCACATAACGATAAAAGCTTTCACCGAAAGGCTAGTGGACTGAACCATATTGCTTTCAAGGTTTCTTCTAAAGAAGATGTGCATACGTTTGTTAGTGAATTCTTAAAAAAAGAGAAAGTAAAAGTTCTCTATGATATGCCTAGAGACTACCCTGAATACAAAGCAGGTTACTATGCTGTATTCTTTGAAGATCCCGATAGAGTTAAGCTAGAAGTGGCTTTTGTTCCTTAATTATTCATCACCTCGTAGACTAGATGAAGATAAGAATTTTTTAGGGTCGTAGCTTTGACTAATTTTAAAATACCTAACTTCTGCAGATCCTTTTCTTGTTGCAGAGACTCTCCCCCAATAAGGTTAGGAGTTTTATCTCCGCCAACTAAAACAGGGCAGACTACTATAGAGACTTTATCAATAAGTTTCTTACGAAGCAGAATACTATTTAGAGTTGCACCTGATTGGATTGTTATATTTTGAACTTTGTACTTAGACTTTAGAAGAGTAAAAAGATGATGAAAATCAATATATTTCTTATAAGAAATTATCTCTAGATTTTTTTCTTGGATCTTATAGGCTGGATGATTCTTATTTGTTGTTACGATAAACAAAGTCTTTGTTCTTCTGAGTAGATTTTTTACACCAATGGAAGTAAGATGTTTGTTGTCTACAATTATAAAACTTACAGGAATATTTTGAATTTCTTTCTTTACTTTATTCCAGCCGACTTTTGCCATGACTCTTCCAGAATTGAAAGAATGTAGATCTGTTCTTTGTTCTAGCTCATAGTATTGAGTAAGACCTTCTTTTATACCATGTATCTTTGCTAAATCCTTATCAAAATCTCTTTTGTCTACTGAACCTGTTGAAATCTTTCCATCTAGAGAAGAGAGCATAAACAAAGTATTTATTGTTCTTTTACCCATTTTATTTAGATTATACACCCTCTCAAATGTTTAGTATTTGCTTAGACCTTTTAGTAGGTCTATAATTTAATTATTTCTTTGTTTTCCTTTCTTTTCAGGAATAGGAATATCATCTTTCCCTTTATACTGGCTTCTAAATTCTTTCTTCATATAGACATATACAGATTTTCTTACTTTCTTCTTAACTAAGTATCCTTCTACTTCAAGTACATTGACTAACTGAAGTATAGCAGACCGTACATCCTTGTATTCTTTTCCAGGATATACATCTACAGCAAGCCTTGAAAGAGATATCCAATTATCAGGACCCTCTTCTCTATGGCATGCGGCTAACATTTGGCAAACTCTGGCTTGTGCATAAGGTAATGGACCTAGTTGTTCTTCTATTTCGGGAAGTTCTTCATCTGAAGCATTTCTTTCTTCTTCATCTTCTTCCTGAACTCTCACTCTTTTGTCTTTAGCAGCAAAAATAGATTGTTTTACTGCTAACATTTGCTCCAAAGCAATAATTCGTTGATCTAATTCATCAAACTTTTTGCTATGATCCTCATGTCTTGTTTTAAAGTGAGTAATCCATTGTGAAACATGACCCATATCAGCTCTCATATTTCCAAAAGAATTTTTTATAGAACGCTCCAGTTCCTCTACTTTTTTATCACTTCTTTTTTGAAAAAAACCAAACATGTAATTTCATATGATGAATTCATTTATTAATTTTTTGTTTGTAAAGATGATGTAAAGATTACGTAAAGATGCATAAGGCTATTGTTAATATTAACACCATATTAACATAATATTAACATGATCTTAACAATCTTATCGTCGGAAGGAATAATTTCACCTCTTTTTTAAAAAAGTCAAATCTTAACATGAACTTAACAAAATATTAACATAATCTTTACTTAATCTTAACAAAAATGCTTGTCGAAAGAGTGTCGCAAGAATAATAAGCTCAACCAAGATACAAAATGAGAGTTGAGAGAATTAATAAAAAATAAAAATTTTACAATCCAGAATTAGATTGAAAGAAAATTTAACAAAAATAGAGCTAAAAAAAGCTTCAAAATAAGCTCCGATAGACAAAAGTGAGAGTTCAAAAAGTTGTATCAAATAAAGATTTTTGCTCACTGGACATATTTCTAAAGGCAATAAGCTTTGAAATAAGGTTCAAAGACTTGAATTCAGGTAAAACTGAGACATAGGTGAGCCCATTTCTAGACTTTTCTTTCTTTAAAGGAGCTCCTTTTCGCACTAATTCGGAGATATAATCCCTAATTGAACTAGCTGAAACACCTATATTTTGAGCTAATTCAGCATAGGTTGTAGGAGAATTATGTTGCTCTTGTAGGCTATACACTGCCATGAAGACCTTAAATTCTCTATTGGTCAGGGAAAGAAAGACTTTATTGAGACTTTGCTTGATTTCCTCGATATCATGGGTGTCGAAATGGCTGTCTGGATCTATACCTGGGTGTCGAAATGCTGTCGAAAGACTGTCGAGGTGTCGGCGCGGTGTCGCAAGAGACCCCTTTATTTCCTTTGACGATTGCACTTTTGAGTAGTTAATATCCTCTTCTGGGCTAAAATTTTCCTCTAAATCTCCTTTTCCTTTGATAGAACCATTAATTTTTTCTTTGGAGGTTATTTCTCCTTTATTCTCTGTTTTTTCTTCTTTTTTCTGCTCTCCAAGCTCCTTTATCTTGCCTTCTAAAGCCAAGACTTGCTTGTTTTGGGCTATAATAAACTCTCTATTGGCCCTTACTTCTTTCTCTAAAGAAGCCATATGCTCTTTTACGCGTTTAAACGCCTCTTTTACCGCAGTATCATCATTGAGAAGACTCATATTGAATAGGGAGATCTTTGCCTATAAAAGGTTTCGTTGTCGAAAAAATATATTTTGGGGTGCCGGAATCCGTGCCGGAGTGTCGAAGGGTTGTCGAAAGAGTGCCGGAATAGTTCTAAGCCTGTCTAAGGAAATATATTAAAGAAATCTATCCAATATAATCTTCAGCTTTGTTCTTCTTCCCTGGTGCTGTTGTAGTAAGTCTTGGAAGCACTATATGTGGAGGAATATTCACTTCTTGTTCAAAAGAGAGGGCTTTAATATTACATCTTACAAAAACATGATTTAAAACATCCTTACTTACTTCTGGATTAAACTTCTTTGTCTTTTTCCATTCCTTGAATATCTTTTCCAACTCATCTCTTTTTCCAGAATACAAAACATTTCCAGCAAGAAGTACAGATGCTTGATCAGTTTGATAATCAACAAAGTATTCAAAGAAAAAACGTAAGAGAAGATCTTTTCTTCCACCTGCTAAGGTTAACTCCTCTTCTTTTATTTCTGTTACTTTAATAGAAGTTTTTGCTTTAAGAGGAACTTCTAATTGTTTTTTTCTTTCTACATTAATTTTATCAAATGCAAATGATACAACTGGCATAGAAGTTTAGAATTTTTGAAGTTTTATAAGTCTTGTGGTGTTACATTTCTTCAGGCGCTTGGATGCCGAGAAGAGAAAGACCTTGTGCCAAAGTTTCTTTTGTTTTCTTCACTAAATATACTCTTGCACTTGCTAGAGTCTCATCTTGTTCTGTATTACAAGGACATTTTTCATAGAAATCATTGAAAACCTGGCAGAGAGTCATAAGATATTTTGCAAGAATAGAAGGTTTATATTGGTCTGCTGATTTTTCAATTGCTTGTTCATACAAAGCAATTTGTTTTATGAGCTCTTTTTCTGCTGCGTGTGTTAGCTTCTCATATGCAGGTATTCTTTTACTGCTTTTTGCTTTTCTGAGAATGGATGCAGCTCGTGCATGTGTATATTGCACATAAGGGCCTGTTTCTCCGCTAAAATCTAAAACCTTAGCCCAAGAAAAGGTACTATCCTTTACTCTATCATGGGAAAGATCCCAAAACACTATTGCAGCTATACCTACTTTTTCTGCTACTTTCTTTTTATCTTTTAGTTTAGGATTTTTTTCTTCAATAATTTTTTCTACTGCTTCTACTGATTTGTCTAAAACATCTTCTAAGAAAATAATAATTCCTTTTCTTGTAGACATAACTCCTTCCTCAAATTTCATAGTTCCAAAAGGGATGTGTACACAATCTTTTATCCAAGGAAAACCAGCCAATTCTAAAGTTTTGAAAACTTGTTGGAAGTGTAAAGATTGTCTTACATCGACGACGTAGAGATTTTTGTAAAATTTGTACGTTTTTGCACGATAGATCGCTGCAGCTATGTCTCTCGTTGCATATATGGTTGAACCATCAGATTTTTGGATAATACAAGGTGTTATTCCATACGATTCTAAGTCAACTATTAAGGCACCTTCACTTTCTTTTACTATACCCTTCTTTTGTAATAGTAGTATTGTGTCCTTGAGCATTGGCTCATAGAATGCTTCACCTGCCCAAGAATCAAATGTTACATTCAAACGCTTGTAGGTTTTATTATAATATTGTAAGGATAATTTACTAAATAATTCCCAATATGTACGTGCTTTTTTGTTTCCTTGTTCTAGTTTTGCAAACCATTCTCTTCCTTTGTCTTCTAAGTTTGGATCTGTTTCTGCTTCCTTATGAAATCTTACATAGAGATTAGTCATATAATGCATGGGATCCTTCATGAGCTCTGTTTTGTTTCCCCAAGCCTCATAGGCATAGATCATTTTCCCAAACTGTGTTCCCCAATCCCCTAAATGGTTAATCTTTACTACTTTGTAGCCTTCGTGTGTTAATATTTTAGAAAGAGCATTCCCAATCATTGTTGAACGCAAGTGTGCAATATTGAAAGGTTTCATAATGTTTGGCTGAGAGAAGTCTAGAGTTATTGTTTTTTTATTTGGTTTCTTTTTGTTTAGCTTCGCTTCAATAATTTCTTTATTGTATTGTGCTTTATTTATGAAGAAATTTAAATAAGGACCATTTGCAGTTATTTTCTCTATATTCTTACTTGGCTTTAGTTTTTTTTCCAAATCCTTTGCTATTTCTTGCGGAGCTTTTTTATATTCTTTTGCTAGACTAAAACAGGGAAGTGCGTAATCTCCCATCTCAGGGTTTGGAGGTGCTTGAAGAAGATCTTTAGGGATCTTTTCTTTTTTGAGAATTTTTATGATTTCTTCTTTGAACATAGTCTTTTTTAATTTTTCTGTATTGATAAGGTTTTTGATTATTGGCGGTGAAACGCCGAAAGAGTTAAATATAATTTAGTCTTGTGTTCTCCCATGAGTAAACTTTCTTCAAAGGGGGTGGAACAGTTAAAAGCAAATATTTTACGGACATTGTTTGATGAGAGTCCAAAAGCATTAAGTGCGCCTGAGATTGCTTCTTTAGAAATTCGAGATAAAGAATTTATTTTACGATTATTGCAGGAGATGGAGAAGAAGCATCTTGTCAAGAATGTGTCGCCTAAACATTTTTCTCGAAAAAATATGTGGATGATGACAGACCAAGCGTATAAGAAGTATAAAGAGTTATTGTGATTATTATGCAGAGTAATAGCGAAAAGTTATTAAACTTAATATTCCTTTGTCAATCAATATGAGTAAAAGTACATTAAAATTAGCAGAAGAAATTTCTGATGAGTTTTTAGGTTCTGGTGTTACTTCTGGAAAGATCTGGGTAAATTATAATGACTTAGGATATGATAAAGCCTTAGAATCATTGAAAAAAGCAGAGGGTCTTACAAAGTTTGCCTATGAAGAGGAAAGAATTGAAGAAATTTTGAAAAGAGTGATAGAAAAAAATAGGGCTATTCTTATTGAACTTATCAAACAAGAAAATCAACTAGTTAAAGAAGAAAAAGAAGCTACTCTTGCTGTTCAGAACTTAAAAAAATATAGAGAAGATTTACTAAAGATGGCAAAAGAAGAAAAAAGAATGCATAAAGAGCCACTACAAAAATTCTTATTACAAGTTAATATAATTAAAAATTTACTTAAAAAAGATGCACAAATAGAACAAGCTCTTAGTGTTGTGGCAAGTGATCTCGCTTCCCTTATATCCATCTTGCCCAAAGGTGATGAATAAAAAAGTATAAATTTTTATGATGATTTTTGTTTTGTGAGAATGTCCTTTAAGATTTGTTCTTTCCCTTTCCACTCTAAAGCTTCTTTAATCACTTCTTCAATTCTTTCTACTGGTATAATATGGATCTTTGCAAGCCTGTCTTTTGCAATGACGACATCATCTTCATTTGTTTTAGGGATAATAACACGTTTAATCCCAGCATCAATTGCTGCTTCTATTTTTGCAGAGACTCCCCCAACTGCTAGTACTTCTCCGCGTACTGAGAGAGAACCAGTCATTGCTGTGTCTTGTCTTATGGGAACATTCTTTAAGGATGAAATGATAGAGGTTGCTACTGCAATGGAAGCAGAGTCTCCTTCTACACCTTCTGTAGACTGCACGAATTGAATGTACACATCATATTTTTCCCTAATGTCTTCACCAAAATATTTTAGGATTAATGCAGAGACATTTTTTACTGCTTCTTTTGCTATTTCTCCGAGTTTTCCTGTTGCAACAAACTCTGTTTTTTTCCCACCAGGTGTTACCTCAGATTCAATAGGTAATACTATTCCTGAATATGCAGAATCTGAACCCATGACTGCTAAACCATTGACACGGCCTACTCGTGTTCCTGTGGTTACTATTACTTCATATTTCTTCTTTGCTTCAATGTATTTATCTGCAATTTGCTGTTCTAAAGATCTGGCTACTTTCTTTGCTTCTACAATATGTTTTGGTTCCACAAATTTTGCATTATCTTCTACTGCAATATCTCCAGCTGCACGAACCAAACCTCCAAGCTCTCGTAATCTTGCTGTTAATTTTCCTGATGTTGAAGCCATTCGACGAGCTTCATCAATCATGACTTCTACTGCTTCCCTTGTGAAATGTAAAATTTTTCCATCTTTTTCAACTTCTTGTGCGATGAATACTGCAAGCTTGTCTCTATTTTCTGGCGTGTCATCCATTGTGTTGTTCATGTATACCTCATAGCCATAGCCACGAATACGAGAACGAAGAGCTGGATGCATGTGCTGAATTGTTTCTAGGTTTCCTGCTGCAACTAAAACAAAGTCTGTAGGTACTGGTTCAGAACGAGTCATTGCTCCACTTGAACGTTCAGATTGACCCGTAATAGGATATTTCTTTTCTTGTAATGCTGTGAGAAGTTCTTGCTGTGAGTGTGGTTGCAATGTAGAGATCTCATCAATGAAGAGAACGCCACCAGATGCTCGATGAATCATTCCTGGTATCAAACGTTCGTGCGCTGGCGTGCCGAGACCTCCTGATTGTAGAGGATCGTGAAGGCAATCGCCTAAGAGAGCACCAGCATGAGCACCAGTAGCATCGAAGAATGGACTCTTCTTTACATCAGAATTATCAATTAATAATTTTGGAGTCATTACTGCACCACCAAGCCTTGATGTTTTTCTAGAGAGATTTATGAATAACATAATTCCTATAATAACTATCATACTCGTAACCATTGAAGCTGCATAAATAACGGGAGAGTCAAATGGAAAGTATTTTTTTGCATACAGATAATATGGAATTGCCCCAATAACCATAGCAACAACAAAAAGAATAATCATTTGATTTCTTGAAGAACCCATAGACTCAATTTTTGCTTTTGTCATAATTATTTTCCCTTGGCCTTTGGGTACTGTTTTTATGAGAGGAACATTTTCATCAGAAGGATTTGCATAGGCAAGAAGATCTACTAATTTTTCTTTAGGTAGGAGTTCTGCCAATGCTTGACCAATGAGAGATTTTCCTGTTCCTGGAGAACCTATTAAGAGAACATTTCTTCTTTTTAATGCAGCTTTTTTTACAATATTTACTGCATGTTCCTGCCCGATAACTTGGTCTACTATTAGTTTAGGAATAGGAATATCTTTTGTAGTTTTATATTCTAATCTAGGCATATGTTTGAGGATATAGAAACTGTTTAAATAGTTTACTTATTTTGGTTTTATTAAAAATAAGAGAAAAAATTAAAGAATATCTTCTTCAGCAACAACTACAAAGTCACCAACAGCAACAACAGAAGAGAATGGTACTAACCAGTTTCCTTCTTTGTCTTGTTCAATTTCTAAGTGATCAATGTAGGATGTAGGGTTCTTTAAAATAATTTGCATAAGCTCCCCTGTTCTTGTTTCAAATGTGATATTGCCTACTTCACCGAATTTTTTGCCTGACTTTGTGACTACGGTTTTTCCTAGAAGTGCTCTAGAATTTCTTTTTTCATCAATTTTATCTGACATCGTTATAATCCCTCCACTGTGTGGATATATGCATAAAGGATTAAAAGTGTTTATATAGTTTTCTCACTTCTATAAGTTATAATATTATTCTAAAAGCTTTTGAAAAAATTCTTTTGTTTTTTCAGAAATAGTTTGTACAGTTTCACTTTTATCAATATCTATATCTTTTACATCATCACGCACCCCTTCTGCAATAACTTCCCCTGTACTTGCAAACGTGCTTCCTTCACCTAATAAAGCAGCAAAATCAATATATGCAGAAGCTATTAACAAAAGAAAAAGGAGGACTATTCCCACAATTAAATATTTCATCAACCCTTTTGTAAAGTGATGTTTAAAGAGCTCTAAGACTATTAAAATGCCTATAAAGACTAAAACTATTGCCAATAAACCCATAGTTTTTCTTTAAGATATAAGAATATAAATAGTTTTCTACCCTCTCACACCATAGTTTCCTATGGAGACAAGAGTTTAAAATTAGATCCTTTTCCTTCTTTTTTGTTTTTCCTTTGTTTCTTATGGAAAAAATAGAGGGTTTTGATTTTATTGACTGGTTCTTTATAAATTAAAACTTCTTTGTTTTGATCTTTTTTGCTTTTTTATTTAATTTTTTCTAATTCTTTGTTTTATTGGCTTTATAAGTCTTATTTTTATGTTTTATTTTTTTATTTTTTATATTATATTATATGTTTTTCTGTTATATATTATATATATTATTATATTCATTTTATAATAATTGTTTTTTACTTTGTTGTCATTGTTTGGTTCTATCGGAAAAATGGGGGTAGTTTTATAAATGGATCTTACTCTTAATGGGATATTTGTGTTTCATAAAAGTTCCATAGGAAATAGAGGGCTGTGTCTTTATTTTCCTGTATATGAATATTTAATAAGGCTATAACAAAAGGAGGGCATATGGAAAAAGGGTTGAATAATTATTTTGAGGATTTTCTCAAACGAGAGCCTCTATTCTTAGATAAAAAAGTTCTTCAGTCCAATTATATTCCTGAGACTATTCATCATAGGGAAGATCAAATAAAGAAGGTTGCAGGTATTCTTGCACCTGCTTTACGTGTTGAGAAACCTTCAAATATGTTTATTTATGGGAAAACAGGATGTATTTCTGGAAATAGTTTTGTTTATACTTCTAATGGTTATAAAAAAATTAAAGATGTTCAAGCAGGAGAAAAAATTTTATCTTATGATGTTGAAAAAAGAAATTATAAATGGAAAGAATGTGCTTACCTTGAATTTGAGAATACAAATATGCTCTTAAAAATTCGTTTTCATAATGGTTTTGAAATTATTGTGACTAAGGATCATCCCTTGCTTATAGATTCTTATGAATGGAAGAAAGCTGATGAATTGCAAATAGGAGATAGAATGTGTTTTGCATTTAATTATGATACATATTCTTCTTCTGGCAAATATGAGAAAATTTCTTTGCCTTTTGTTCGATTGTTAGCTTTTACTCTTTCTGATGAGAATATGGGCGTACGAAAACGAGTAAGAAAGGATTCCAGAGGATATTTTTATAATTCCACAAAGATGCGCTTACGCATTTCTTCTAATAGACAAGAACTTCTTAGTTTGGTTCAAAATGATTGTAAAAATTTATTCCCTACAAATGCTTTTCCTATTAATATTTGGCACACATGCCAAGAAGTTCAATCTGTTTCTCAGGAAGTTTGTATGCTCCTTCATAATAATGGAGTCCCTTTTGGAAAGAAAAGTAATATAATTCGTATACCTGAATGTATTTTTCAAGCTTCTTCTTTTGTACAAAAAGAATTTTTAAAAGCACTTTTTTCTAGTGGTGGTTTTGTTTCTTCTCACACTCAACAAATAGAATATTACTCAAATTCAAAATTTTTCCTTTTAGATATTCAACTTCTTTTGTACAAAGATGGAATAAAATCACGTGTCTCTTATAAAAAAGCTCGATGTAATGGAAAAGAGTTTGATTCTTATCGATTATCTATTAGTGGGAAAGAATCTTTAGAACGTTATTTTTCTTCTATTGGTTTTTATAATACTTTTAGACAAGAAAGACTTTTACACATGCTCTCTTCTTATAAAATTAGTAGAAAAACAAGAAATATTTCTGAAAAAGATAAAATTCTCTATTCACCTATTGTTTTTATTGAAGAAGTTTTTGAAGATAAAGTATATGATCTTAGTGTTCCAGGAACTCATAGTTTTATAGCAAATGGACTTATTTCTCATAATTCAGGCAAGACACTTACTGTACAACATGTTTCTGAAAGTATGATGCAAATTGCAAAAAAAAATAATTTACCTATAAAAATATTTTATCTTAATTGTAAATTAAAAAGAGTTGCTGATACCGAATATAGACTTATTGCAGAGTTAGCACGTTTTCTTAAGACAGATATTCCAGCAACTGGTTTGCCTACAGATCAAGTCTATAAAATGTTTCTTGAGGTTTTAGAGAAAGAAAAAATTCTTATGGTGCTTATCTTAGATGAAATTGATCAACTTGTTTCTCGTTCAGGAGACCAAATTCTTTATTCTCTTACAAGGATTAATTCTGAATTAAAACAGAGCCAAATTTCTTTAGTTGGTATATCTAATGATCTTATGTTTACAAATTATTTAGATCCACGAGTAAAAAGTTCTCTTTCTGAAGAAGAGCTTGTTTTTCCTCCATATAATGCTATACAACTTCAAGCAATCCTTAAAGAGCGCGCTGATAAGGCATTTCGCAAAGGTGCAGTAGCTGAAGGTGTTTTAGAAAAATGTGCGGCGTATGCAGCTCGAGAACATGGTGATGCACGAAGGGCTTTAGAGCTGTTACGTGTTGCTGGAGAGCTTGCAGAAAGAAATAATATTGTAAAAATTAATCTTGACTCATTAGATGAAGCGGAAGAAAAAATAGAAAAGGATAGAGTACATGAAATTATTACCAGTCAACCTAAGCAATCACAAGTTGCTCTCCTTGCAATTTTTGGAACAGCAAAAGCTGCTGGAAACAGGCCAATGTTTACTGGAGATATTTATGAGCTGTATAAAGAGTTTTGTACTCAATCAAAAATTCGTCCATTAACACAAAGGAGGATTTCTGATATTATTGCCGAGTTAGATATGCTTGGGATTATTAATGCAAAAGTTATTAGTAAAGGAAGATATGGCAGAACAAGGCAAATTGGTCTTGGTATTCCAAACTCTTCTGTTCCTAAACTAGAAAGTTTACTTAGGGAGGCATTAGGCATATGAGCAAACAAAAAATAGTTTCTTTTCTTTTTGAGAAAAATTACATGGTTTCTCCAGAAATATTAAAAAAAATACCAGATAGCTTTGATTATGATTCTTTTCTTCAATCACATAAAAATTTCCAAAAATCACAAACAACTATCCTTCTTACTGAAGAAATGTTTCAAAATTTTTTTCCTCCACCACAAACAGTATATTCCCCTTTTTCTACAAAAATTGAAATTGTTGATTCTTATGTAGATAAACCAAAAAAAAGAGAGGTGAAAGATTTTGTGGGTTATATGAAGTGTCGCTATGCTTCTCTAAAAAGATTTCTTCTTCAAAGAACAGAACTACAAGGTGCTATTTCTATTAATAAAGCACTTACAAAAAATCAAAAAGAAGCTGTTGCTTTAATTGGGTTTGTTTATAAAAAAGAACAAACTAAAAACGGAAATTATATCCTTGAGATTGAGGATCCTACTGGTATTATTAAAGTTCTTATTGGAAATAAAAATGAAGAATTGTTAAAAGTTATGGATGAACTTGTTCTAGATGAAGTTATTGGTATTGTAGGAACTATGGGTGATGGTCTTGTTTATGTAAAAGAAATTATTTTTCCAGATATTCCTATGAAAGAATATAAAAAAGCAAAAGATGATGTGTGTGTTGCCTTTATTTCTGATCTACATGTTGGAAGCAAAATGTTTGCAAAGGATGAATTTGAAAAATTTATTGACTGGTTAAATCTCCTTTATGGGAGTGATGAACAAAAAGAATTAGCACAAAAAGTAAAATATCTTGTTATTAGTGGTGATCTTATAGATGGGGTAGGTATTTATCCTGGACAAGAAAAGGAGCTTTCTATTAGTGATATCTATGGCCAATATGATGCTCTTGCAAAATATCTTGGTTCTTTACGTGGTGATATTAAAATTGTTCTTTGTGGAGGAAATCATGATGCTTTGCGTCTTTCTGAACCCCAGCCCCCTCTCAGTAAAGAGTTTGCAGCTTCTTTGTATGCACTTAAAAATATTACTATTGTAAGCAACCCTGCAATGGTTCGCATCCATGATATGTTTGATATTCTTATCTATCATGGCTATTGTTTTGATTATTATATGAATAATGTTGAGTCTTTACGAAATGCAGGTGCTTATGATGCTAGCGATATGATGATGGAGTTTGTTTTGAAAAAAAGGCATATTGCGCCTACACATATATCTAGTTTGTATATTCCAGATATAGAAAAAGATTCTTTGGTTATAGAAAAAGTACCTGACTTTTTTGTTACAGGTCATATTCATCATGATGTCAAAATTAGTTCTTACAAAAATGTTACTCTTATTGGCTCTTGTTCTTTTCAATACAAAACTGCTTTTCAAGAAAAATTAGGTCATACAAATATTACTTGGGGAAAATCTAGTATTATTAATTTAAAAACAAGACAAATAAAAATAATGGATTTTAGAAAAGAAGAAATGGCAGAAATTGTTTCATAAGACTTTTTATTTCTCAAAAGGATAAAATATAAATAAAAAAATACATTTTAGAAAAAAAGAATAGGTTACTCAATAGTGACCCATGCGTATTGTTCTATCTTATAATAATTCTTTAGGTTTGTCACTGTTACCCCATTTATTTCTACAGACTCTCCATGTTTGACGCTTTCTGTGTCTCCTATTGAAGTTCCTTTATTAAATACAGTGACTTGGATATATCCATTTGTTCTACTTTCTTCTAAAAGAATATCTTTTGTTCCTATTGTACGCTTTTCATTTTTTTGGATAATATATTCATTTTCCCCTAGTTCTAATTTTTCTATTTTCAAAGTTACATATTTTTCTTCTTGATAATTATCTTGTATTTCCCAAATCATAATCTTTACGTCTTCTATAATTTCTTCTGTTTTTGTTTCTTTTATTCCTGTTTCTGTATCTCCAACAGTAATATCTATTTGAGGATTAAGATAAATCTTTTCCAGTGTTATTGATTTTCCTAAAATCTCTTTTGTGTCCCCTTCATAAAAATCATAGTATGGGGCAGAGATTTCTTCTGTTTCTATTACTTCTGGTAATTCCTCAATAATGGAATCATTTGTGACTGCTTCAAGTTCTACTTTTGGTGCAGAACAGCCTACAAGAAAGAGTAGGAGGAGTATTGCGATGACTTTTTTCATATTTTTCTTTATTTTTTTCTTTCTTTTAAACCTTTTGTCTTCTAGAGCTTTTAATCTCTATTTTAGAACCTTAGAAAAGTTAATTAAAATACCTTTTTCTTCTTTCTTTATGGCTCCTTATAGTTCCCGTGTTGCAGGTATTTTTGATTCTTTACAAAAGGAAGTTCTTTATTGTTATGAGATTGCAAATAAAACCAAGACTTTAGGCTATGATCCTGATACTTTTGTTAAAATACCTTTAGCAAGAAACATGGCTGAGAGAGTAGAAGGTCTTATTGCATCTGTTGCTCCTGAAGTTTTAGGAAAAGGAATTCCTGATAGAATTCAACAATTGGAAAAACAGTATGGAAGCCAGGATTGGAGAGTTGCTTTAGTTATTGCAGAGGAAGTAGCAAAGGAAAAATTCTGTAGTTTCGATACGAAGAAAAAAGCAATTGAAATTGGAATACGGGTTGGATTTGCATATGTAACTGTTGGGGTTGTTTCTTCGCCATTAGAGGGTTTTATTGAATTACAATTCCGAAAAAGAAAAGATGATGGGAAAGAATATTTTGCTTTAATTTATGGAGGGCCTATTCGGAGTGCAGGAGGAACTGGGGCTTCTGTTTCTGTGCTTATTGCTGATTATGTACGGAAGAAGTTAGGGTATGCTGCATATGATGCTACAGAGAAAGAGGTGAAGAGAGCATATACAGAACTTTGTGATTATCATGAGCGTGTTACAAACCTTCAATATTTTCCTTCAGAAGAGGAAATTACCTTTCTTGTACAACATTTGCCCATACAAGTTGATGGAGATCCCTCAGAAAAATATGATGTGAGTAATCATAAGGATTTAGATCGAAGAGTTTCTAATAAAATTAGTAATGGTTTTTGTTTAGTAACTGCAGAATGTTTGAGTTTGAAAGCTCCTAAAGTTTGGAAACAATTAGCAAAATGGGGAAAGGATATGGATTTAGAACAATGGGATTTCATGGATGCTTTTGTGAAATTGCAGAAAGAAGTAAAAGCACGAGGAGCAAAAGTTGATTCTCCAGTTATAAAGACAGAGAAAGTTAGTCCAGATACAACCTACATTAAAGATATTGTTGCGGGTAGACCTGTGTTCGGTTATCCTTTACGAAATGGAGGGTTTCGATTACGATATGGAAGAGGGAGGACATCTGGGTTTTCTTCTGATTGCGTCCATCCTGCTACTATGGTTGTGGTTGATAAATTTATTGCAGTTGGTACACAATTCAAAACAGAAAGACCAGGAAAGTCTACAACTTTGAATGTATGTGATAGTATTGATGGGCCTATTGTTCGTTTGAAGAATGGCGAAGTTCTTCAATTAAAAAGTTATGATGAGGCCTTACATTTTTTGAAGGATATTGACGAGATTATTTATCTTGGGGATATTCTTATTAATTGGGGGGATTTTCAGAATCGAGCACACAAGTTGCTTCCTTGTGGATTTGTCGAAGAGTGGTGGGTGTATTATGCACAAAAGGTGTTTAATACAATTGGATTAGATAAGGAATATCTTGACAAATTGTATGCTTTTCCTATGAAGACTGCAGTTTCTCTAGAACAAGCAGAACAGTTCTCAAAATTAGGAGTACCCTTACATCCTCAGTATATTTTTTATTGGAATACTTTGAAGAAAGAACAATTTTTACAGTTGTATACTGCGCTACAACATGCTGTGATTAAAGAGAATAAAATTCTTCTTGCTGATTTTTCTGTGAAACGATTTATTGAACTCATTGGTTGTCCACATAGTGTTGCTGCGCAAGAATATTTTTTTATCTTTGGGGATAGTGCTAGAGCATTACTTTTGAATCTCGGAAATTTCCAAAAAAATCCAGAGGGGGATACTGTTCTCGCAATGGTTAATTCTCTTTCTTTGTATGAGATCAAAGACAAATGTGGATATTTTATTGGTGCGCGTATGGGAAGGCCAGAAAAAGCAAAAATGCGAAAGATGATTGGCAGTCCACATTTATTATTCCCTGTAGGAAATGAAGGGGGGCGTTTGCGTTGTTTTCAGAGTGCATTAGAAACAGGAAAAATTACTTCACAGTTTCCTATGTATACTTGTGGAAAATGCCAGAATGAGACTATTCTTCAAATGTGTGAAAAGTGCGGAAGTAAAACACAAAGAAAGTGGTATTGCAGGCAATGTAATAAAACTATTTTAGAGGAAATTTGTCCTTATCATGGAAAGGCTGGGGCAGGAGTGACTCGGTCTCTTGATATCAAACATTATTTTTACAAAGCTTTAGAAAAAATGGGTTCACGGCAATATCCTGATCTCATTAAAGGTGTGCGAGGGATGAGTAGTGTAGAAAAAATTCCAGAACATTTGATTAAAGGAATATTGCGCGCAAAGTATACTCTTGGTGTCAATAAAGATGGAACCGTTCGTTATGATATGATTGAGTTGCCTTGTACGCATTTTAAAGCAAAGGAAGTGGGGACTTCTCTTGAAAAGTTGAAAAGTTTAGGATATACTCATGATGTGTATGGAAAAGAATTATTTTCTGATGATCAGATTTTAGAGTTATTCGCACAAGATGTTATTTTGCCTTCTTGTCCCGAAAGCCCTGATGAAGGTGCTGATGAAATACTTTTTCGTGTTGCAGGATTTATTGATGAAGAATTGGAAAAGTTATATGGGACTTCACCTTATTATTCTTTGAAGTCTAAAAGAGATCTTGTTGGGCATCTTATTGTTGCAATGAGCCCGCATACATCTGCAGGAATTGTTTGTAGGATTGTTGGCTTTTCGAAAGTGCAGGGCTTGTTTGCGCATCCCCTTCTTCATAGTATTATGAGGAGAGATTGTGTCTATCCCACAACTGAGTTGATTATTAAAGATACAAAAGGTGTACAAAAAGTTTTTATAGGAACTTATGTTGATGAACTTATTTCTCGTGGTGCTATAACGAAAAAGATAGATATGGTCGGGACGTTGTCTGTAGAGAACATTGATAATGTTGTTGTTTATGGTGTAGATTCAGAAACATTTTTGTTGAAAGAAAAGAAAGTGAAATATTTTATTAAGGGTCCTCTTGAAAAAAATTGGGTAAAGCTAACTTCACATAATAAAAGAGAGTTTATTATGACACCGAATCATGATTATCTTACTTTTTCTGAAGGAGCATTTATTACTAAGAAAGCAAAAGAAGTTACAGTTAAAGATGCCTTTATTTCTTTATCTTCTGAAAAAAACCCTTTCCTTGGAGATAAAAATGTTTATCAAGAATTTACTGAACAAATGGGTGATATTTATGTAGAATCCTTATTAGATGTTTCTTTGTATTCTTCTGAGGCTCATAGTTATTGTTTAGATGTAGAAGTAGAATCTCTGATTGATAAAAATGTTTTATGGGGTGATAATATTCTCAATTTACGTTGTGATGGCGATGAAGCAGGATGTATGCTGCTCTTAGATACACTTTTAAATTTTTCACAGAAATATCTTCCAAATACACGAGGGATTACACAAGATGCTCCACTGGTTCTTACAGGACAGTTGATTCCTTCTGAAGTTGATGATATGGTGTTTGACATGGATATTGTTGATCGCTATCCTTTGGAGTTGTATGAGGCTGCAGCTGAATATAAGAATCCTTGGGATGTGAAAATTAAGAAGTTAGGGGATACTTTAGGGACAGAAGCACAGTATGAAGGTATGATGTTTACGCATGATACAGATAATTTTAATGCTGGTGTGTTGTGTAGTGCATATAAGATACTTCCTACTATGAAAGAGAAGGTTCTTGGGCAGATGGAAGTTGCACGTAAATTACGCGCTGTTGATGTAGATGATGTTGCGAAATTAGTTATTGAAAGACATTTTCTTAGGGATATTAAAGGAAATTTACGGAAGTTTTCTCAACAGACTTTTCGCTGTGGGAAGTGTAATGAAATTTATAGGCGGCCTCCTTTAGCTGGATTATGCAAGTGCGGGGGAAAATTAATGTTTACTATCTCTGAAGGTTCTATTGTGAAATATTTGGATCCTGCAATGGATTTGACTGTGAAGTATAATTTGCCCCCTTATTTGAAACAGACTCTTGTGCTGTTGAAGGATAGAATTGAAAGTGTGTTTGGAAAAGAAGTAGAGAAGCAGGAAGGGTTAGGGAAGTGGTTTTAAATCACTCCTATTAATTGTTTGTTATTATTTTCATTAGTGAAGAGTTTCATTCCTTTAGGAAGATTTTTCTTTATGAGTTCTTTTTCTCTAAGGTCTACATTATAATGACTATATATTACTACACATTCTAATGCGTTTTTTGGTATTGGAATATCGCAGATCAATTGGTTTATTGATGTATTCATTGAACCTTCATAGTTTTGAATCTTATATTTAGTTAAAAAATTCCACCAAATCTTATCATCATTTAAAAGGGCTACTGTTGCATGATCTTTAAAATGTTCTTTTACATTTTTCTTTATCCAACTATTTTTGATAACAAACCTAATATGTCCCCAGATTGTATTACAAGCTAAAATCTCTTTGAAATCAATACCAGTAAGACAAATTTCTTTGTCACTGTACCAATTTATCTCTCCTGTTTCTGTGCTAGGCCTAATCCCTTCTATAAGAATTTTTAAGGCCCGTTCTAATGTGTTTGTTTCATGAATAATAATTAATTCTTTAGGATCCACTTCATTTTTATTCTTCTAGAAGTTAATAATATTTATGGTTTTAAAGGATGAAATTTAAGAAAAAAATAATAAATTAAGAATTTTACAATAATGTTTTAATTTTTTCTATGTGCTCTGCAACTTTATTGCCACACTCAGTTAGTTCAATCGTTTTAATTCTTCCATTTTTTTGGAAACTTACTAAATTTGATTTTTCCATTTCTTGAAGGATCTTGACAGCATGTGAGTACGTACAATCAACTTCTTTTGCAAGAACAGAACCATATTTGTTCTTTGTGTTTTGTCTAAGTGCAACTAATATCATAGCAGGCTTTCTTCTGAAGAAAACCTCAAAAATTTCTTTTCCTTTTTTTGGCATTTTTTCTCCCATTTCACCCACTCTTTCTAAGAATATATTGCGTAATATGAACGTTCTATATAAGCATTGTGTTGTAGCTATTGTAGAGTGGTCTTGGTACTAGAGAGAAATATATTTAAATCTACAAGAAATTATTTTTTCTATGATTGATATTTATTTGCTTCGTGAGAACCCTTCTTTGTTTGAAAAGAGCTATACACGCATGAAAAGACCTGAATTACTTACACAGTTCAAGGAATTGGTTGAAAAAGATAAACAGTTAAGGCTTATACAAAATAGTTTGGATCGTTTACGTTCTCAAAAAAATATTTTGACACAAGAAATTAATACTCTGCGTAAAGCTGGAAAAAGTATTGATATTGCTTTGAACAAAATGAAAGACCTTCCTGCTGAAGTAAAAATAAAAGAAGAAGAATATGCTTCTGTTTTTGAAAGAGTACAAGAGTTAGTAAAGACTTTACCTAATATTATCCATGAAAAAGTTCCTTATGGAGAAAATGATAAAAATAATGTTGAGATTAAGAAATGGGGGAAGATTAAGAAATTTGATTTTCCTGTGAAAACACATGTCGAAATCCTTGAAGCTCTAGATGCTGTTGATTTTGATGCTTCTGCTCGAGTAACTGGGAATGGTTTTTATTATTTGAAAGGAGATTTTGCATTGTTAAATCAAGCTCTCTTACAATTTGTTATTGAACATATGATTAAGAAAAAATATGTTTATATTGAACCTCCTTTAATGCTGAAAAAAGATGTTTTATTTCGAAGTATTGATCCAAAGGCATTTGAGCAAAGTGTTTATTGTGTTGAAGGAGAAGATACTTGTTTGATTGGAACGAGTGAATATTCTCTTCTCGCAATGTATTCTGATAAAATTATTGTTGAGTTGCCAAAAAAATATTTTTCCTATACGATGTGCTTTCGAAGAGAAGTTGGAGCACATGGAATTAATGAGAAAGGATTGTGGCGAACGCATCAGTTTAACAAAGTAGAACAGTTTATTTTTTGCAAACCAGAAGAATCTTGGAAATTTTATGATGAACTGCTGAAAAATACTGAAGAGGTGTTCCAAGCATTAGAGTTGCCTTATCGAGTGATTGAAATTTGTACAGGGGATTTAGCTGTGTGGAAAGCACGAAGCGCTGATATAGAGGTATGGAGGCCAACGACCCAGACATATGGGGAAGTTGTTTCTCTTTCTAATTGTACTGATTACCAAGCACGAAGCTTGAATATTCGCTATGAAGAGAAAGGTGAGAGAAAAGTGGTGCATACACTGAATAATACTGCAATTGCAACTTCACGTGCGTTGGTTGCTATCGTAGAGCATTATCAGCAGAAAGATGGAAGTATTGCTATTCCTAAAGTTTTACAGAAGTATATGGGTGGAAAGAAAGTTATTACAAAAAGTAGCTAAATTCTTTTAAAGTTCGTTTTAGTTCTTTTTTTCTATGGATCCAGAGAATCTTACTCCTGCAATGAAGCAGTATGTGGAGCTCAAGAAAGAGTATCCTGACTGTGTGATTATGTTTCGTATGGGTGATTTTTATGAAATGTTTTATGAAGATGCTGTCCTTGCTTCCAAAGAACTAGAAATTACTCTTACTTCGCGAGGAAAATATGAGAAGAAAGCGCCACTAGCTGGAATACCTTATCATGCATTAGAGCCCTATTTAATTAAATTTGTGAAGAGAGGATATAAGATTGCTATTTGTGAGCAGTTAGAAGATCCAAAAAAAGCAAAGGGTTTAGTGAAGAGAGGGATTGTACGAATTGTTACACCGGGGACATTGTTAGAACAGCAATCACAACATAATTCCTTCATTATGAGTCTCTATGTATATGGGGATACTTTGTATTCTGCGTTTTGTGATGTATCTACTGGAGAATTTTTTGTTTCTGAGGGTGTTGATTTTGCTGTTGTCGATGAATGCGTTATCCCCTCTAGTTTATTTGTCAATAAAGAATTGATTGCGCAGCTTCAAAGTAAAGGTTTGTATCTTTCTCAAGTGGAAGATAGATTTTTTTCTCAAGATCATTCGTATAAAACTCTTCTGGATCATTTTCATATTCTTTCTTTAGAGAGTTTTGGTATGAGAAAAGATGATATGAGAGTTCGTGCTGCTGGTGCATTATTATCTTATCTTCTTGATACACAAATGCATTCTCTTTCACACATTAAAAAAATTTCTTTGCGAGAAAAACATACACAGATGTTTCTTGATCCTGTTACTATACGAAATTTAGAATTATTTTCTAATGTGCGAGATAGTTCTCCTAAAGGCTCTCTCATTTCTGTTTTAGACCAAACACAGACTGCAATGGGTTCACGGTTATTACGGAAGTGGTTGTTAGAGCCTCTTTTAGAACTTGAAAAAATTCACTTGCGACAAACAAGAACGGAATATCTTGTACAACATCTTATGCAAAGGGTGGAATTAAAGAATATTTTGAAGCATATTGGAGATATTGAGAGGATTATTGCAAAAATCAATCTTGATCGGGCAAATGCACGAGATTTAGTTGCATTAAAGCAAAGTTTGATTCTTGTTCAACAGATTCGATTAGAAAGCTTTGGTGATTTAGTAGCATTTCAAGGATTTCAGGAGGTCATTGATTTTTTAGATAAAGCTCTTCGTGATGATGCTCCTGCTGGTCTGAAAGATGGTGGGTTGATTCGACTTGAGTTTGATGAGACGTTACAAGAACTGCATAGTATACGAAAAAATAGCAAACAATTTCTTTCTGCATTAGAAGTGAAGGAGCGTGAACGAACAGGTATTAAAAATTTGAAGATAGGGTATAATAGAGTATTTGGCTATTACTTTGAAGTTTCTGCTGGAAATCTTGCACACATTCCTGGGGATTTTATACGAAAACAAACTCTTGCAAACTATGAACGGTTTGTGACAGAAGATCTGAAAAGGGAAGAGGAAAAAATTCTTACTGCACAAGAAAAAATTGGTGAATTGGAATATGAACTTTTTTTACGTGTTGTTGAAGAAGTGAAAAAGTATACAGAACCTATTCAAGCTGTTTCACAAAAAGTTGCAGAAATTGATGTCTTGTGTTCTTTTGCACAGGTGAGTGTAGAAAATAATTATGTGAAGCCTCTTCTGGATACAAGTTCTGTTCTTGAAATTCAAGATGGGAGACATCCTGTTGTTGAATTAAGCTGTGCATATATTCCAAATGATACACTCTTGAAGGATTTTGAGATCATGATTATTACTGGGCCTAATTTTGCTGGGAAAAGCTGTTATATGAAACAAGTTGCGTTGCTGGTGATTATGGCACAGATGGGTTGTTTTATCCCTGCAAAATCTGCTCGGATTGGATTAGTCGATAGAGTTTTTACACGTATAGGTGCCTATGATGATCTTGTTTCTGGACAAAGTACTTTTATGGTAGAGATGAATGAGACTGCAAATATCTTAAATAATGCAACGTCACAAAGTCTCATTATTTTAGATGAGATTGGACGTGGAACGTCAACCTATGATGGAGTATCTATTGCATGGGCTGTTGTAGAATATTTGTATAATCGTGTAAAAGCGAAAACATTGTTTGCAACACATTATCATGTGTTGAATAAACTCACAAATAGTTTTGAAAGAATTAAAAATTATAATATTGCAGTGAAAGAAGAAAAGGATGAAATTATATTTTTACGAAAATTGTTAGAAGGTGGTACGGATAAAAGTTTTGGAGTGTATGTTGCTAAATTAGCTGGGTTGCCTGAAGAAGTTGTTGTTCGTGCAAGGGAAGTGCAAAGTGAATTAGAGGATACTGATAAGCTTGACAGGATACAAGCGAAAAAATTGGAAGAGCAGAAGAGGTTATTTTAGTTTTTTCTCCCAGTAGTTGCTCCATGCACGAAGATGTATTCCATATTTTGCCCATAGTTCTGGTTGTTCACTTTCTATTCTTTCTAGAAGAACTTTCCTGAATACTTTGTTTGCTTCAACGGGTTCCATTTCTCTAAGCATTAATCCTTGGAATTTATCCGTTTCAAGCCCATATTCTATTTTCCCAATAGGTGTGTAAAAATGGGGTATTGTGGTAGGCCAGTTGTTCTCTGTGGATATTTTGTGTAGCCATTCTCCTACTTCTTCTCTTTTCTCATCCCAGCCCCATTCACCTCCACCAATGACCTTAAATCCCATTTCCCTCATTTTATCATTGATTCTTTCTACATAGGTTTCCCAGACTTCTCCTTCTTCTCTCTTTATGATAATTGTAGATTTTGGAAGTTTTATATATGCGAAAAAAGATACGTCTACGGTTGGTCCTCCGTAAAATGTTTTGTTATTAAGATCTTTGAGTTCTTTGAATGGCATAAGTATTGCAGTATCGGCGTCCTTCCATCCTCCTTGTGCTGCTCCGTGTGGAACCACTACATGATTTAGGGTGAGGTGAATACTTGGTCTCCAAGCAGTTGCGTACAGAACTTTTGGACCAAACATTTTAGAGACTACAACCTTCTTATAGTCTGCTTTTTTGGTCATATGGACTGCAATAAGATCTGCTTCAGTAAATGTTCTAAAATCTTTTTTATCTGTTTGTAATTTTAAAAGTGTTCTTTTGATGGGGTTAAGATCTATATTAAAACTTTTAATGATAATATTTCCTTTTGTTTGGACAATTATTGTTGCTTTACCTGTTGATATCTTTCCATTTTTTATATTCTCTTCGTTTGTAAACTCTGTTTTTATTTTATCTATGTAAAAATGATGAGTCCCCCATTTTTCTTCTTTGGCCATATAGTATGTGTTTATATCTTGCTTTTTTATTCCTAATTTATCTTCAAATGAGAGAGTGATTTGAAGGTTATAATAGAGAGTTGTAATTGCCAGCTGAGGAATGAAACTGATTGTTAATTCTTTACTTTCGTTAACTTCCAGAAGTAGGTTTTCGCATTCTATCTTTTCTGCTTTTTTCATACGTTCTTGTATATGTTGCAGGTTTACAGAAATTTCTAGAGATTTTTCAGAGTACTTTTGATCCCTTACAAAAATTCTAATTTTGGTTTGTTTTATTCCTTTTTCCAGAAGATCTAATAGGCTATGAATAGAAATTGTAAACAAAAGTTGTGATATATTTCCTTCAGAAAATTGTAGCCCTTTTTCTGTTTTTAGGTCATCGAGATATTCTTCTTCTATTGTTCCCTGATTTAATATATATGGTGTTGTTCCACCTGAGATTGTGAGAAGATTTTGAGCATTGATTATGCATGGTATTTTTTTTTTGTCTTTTTCATTAAAGTTTTTTTCATCTATTTCAATTATAAGAGTATTTTTTGTAGAGTTGATTGTAAGTTCTTGTTCCTTTACCTTTTTTGAAAAGAATCCCATATATCTCTTTTTGAGTTTTCTTCTTAATAAATTTATTCTTCTATTAATTTCTTTAATTTTCCGGATTTATGTAACTCTTCTGTAATGTCACAGCCACCAATGAATTTTCCGTTAATGTAGACTTGGGGGATTGTTGGCCAGTTTGCGTATTCTTTTACTGCTTGACGAATTTCTTCATCTTCAAAAATATTGAAATAGCCAAATTCAACTTTGTAACTTTTAAGAATTTCTATTGTGCGCATGGAGAAGCCACATTCTGGTGCGTCTGGTGTTCCTTTCATAAAGATAAAGACTTTATTTTTGTGAATCATGTCTTTAATTTGTGTTTTTGTTTTTTCATCCATTTTATTCCTCATGTGTTTCTATGCCTAGGGCATGAAGTTCTTCTTTTAGTTCCTCTTTTAGCGTTGCATAGACCATTTGGTGCTGTTCTACAAGAGATTTATCTTTAAAACCCTTATAGATAACTATTGCCTTTAAATGAACACCGTCTCTTCTGGGATCTTGGATTTCTACCTTAGAACCAGGTAAACCAGCTTCTATTTTTTCTTTGATTTGTTGGATTGTTAACATCTGATGTTTGTTTTCCATTAAATATATTCTTTTAAGTCTTTCCCTTTTTATATCTGTTATGATCCATGTCTTAGATGAAAAGCTCATTAATAAAATTGCTGCAGGGGAAGTCATTGATAGGCCTGCAAATGTTATAAAAGAACTTGTAGAGAATGCAGTAGATGCTGGTGCAAGTCATATTGTTGTTGAAGTTTCCGAGGATTATATTAAAGTCGTTGATGATGGGCATGGAATGAACAAAGAAGACATTGAACTCAGTATTTTACGACATGCGACAAGTAAAATCCATTCTTTTGAAGATCTTGAACATGTATCTAGCTTTGGTTTCCGAGGAGAAGCACTTTCAAGTATTGCTGCAGTCTCCTCGTTTCGTATTTTAAGTAAAACTGAAGATATGCTTGAAGGGTATGAACTTTGTGTAGAGGGAGGGCGTATCAAGTCCTTTCGTGCGGAAGCCTGTCCACAAGGTACTGTTGTTGAAATACGAGATTTGTTTTTTAATACTCCAGTACGAAAAAAGTTTCTTGATGCCTTAGAAGATGAGCGTATTGTTGGCTTTTTAGAAAAATTTGCTTTAGGAATTCCTGTTGCTGTGCGCTTGCGTATGCATGGAAAACTTGTTTTTGATGTACAATCACGAGACCCTTTTGAAAGGATTGGGCAAGTATGGGGATTTACTCTTCTCAATGATATGCTTCCTCTAAAATATAATGAGGGGAATATTTCTATTGAAGGGTATGTTTCTAAGCCTTCTTATGTGCGAAAAGACAAAAGTATGCAAGCTCTCTTTGTGAATGGAAGGCTTGTCTATAGCGATGAAATTAGTAGTGGGTTATATGATGCATATAAGAGCCTTCTTTTTGTCAATAAACATCCTGTTGTTGTTTTGCATGTGCATACAGGCGGAGTAGATGTGAATGTGCATCCTACAAAAAAGATTGTCAAATTTTCTCATCCTGGAAAAATTACTCGTGTTGTATTTGAGGCTATTCGTGCTTTGTTTAGGGAAAGCACTTTAGACTTTTCAGCAGAAGTGCAAACAACTTATGGAAATTCTTTTCAGAGTATGTTCAAGCCAGAAAATACACGCTTTGTACGAGACATACAGCAGGGACTTTCTGTATTGCCTTCTTTTGAGAATCGATATGTGCATTTTCCAGAGTTGAAAATTTTAGGAAATATTGCAAAAACTTTTTTTCTTGCTGAGAGTGAGGAAGGACTCGTGATTATTGATCAACATGTTGTTGAAGAAAGAATTAATTATGAAAAATTTATGAAGCAATATATGAAAGGAGAAGTGGTGATACAGGATTTGCTCGTGCCTGAATTACTGGAGTTTTCTCCTAAGGAAGCTATGCTTGTGCGTACACAAAAAGAGCAGTTGAAAAGTTATGGATTTTATGTAGAAGAATTTGGAGAAAATACTTTTCGCTTAGAAAAAGTACCTATGCTTTTTAACAAAGTAAAGGGTGTTGAATTTTTGCGTGATTTGCTTGTTGATTTTAAAGAAGAAGAAAAA
>Ga0208953_1000388_pt1 | contig 38841 bp, 28 predicted proteins | sample RifOxyB2_FD_184033 | JGI IMG/M metagenome (GOLD analysis project Ga0208953, IMG submission 184033) | Groundwater microbial communities from Rifle, Colorado - Rifle Oxygen_injection B2 (SPAdes) | ecosystem: Environmental > Aquatic > Deep subsurface > Groundwater | place: USA: Rifle, Colorado...
AGGCCCAGCTGATGGCGAACCTTGTGGAAGGCGCCACGGGAGGCAATTTGCCCTGGCTGCTGCTTATTCTGGGCGGCGCGATAGGCCTTGTCTGCGAATTCTGCGGGATCTCCGCGCTGGCGTTCGCGATAGGCCTTTACCTGCCTATCACCAATTGGCCGATGATCCTGCTGGGCGGATTCATCTCCTGGCTGGTCACCCGCCACAAGGGCGGGGCGCCGGAAGAAGAACATGACCCGGGCTCGCTTTTCTCTTCGGGACTCATAGCCGGAGACGCCCTGATGGGCATTGCTATAGCCGGCATCACGGTCCTGACGTACAACGGTGAGCCTATCAGCAAGTTCCTGGCGCTCAGGGACCCCTCGACCGGGCGCTTCGGGTTCGAAGCGGGGCTCTCAACCGTTCTTTACCTTGGTCTCGCCTTCTGGCTTTACATGCTGGCGCGCAAGAAACATAAAAAGACGGCCTAATGGAAAAGATCTATAAAATATTGTGCGTGGACGATGAAGATTTCAATCTTGATCTGCTTGAGACCATCCTCTCCCCGCTAGGCTACGAAGTGCTTCCCGCCCAAAGCGGGAAAGCCGCCCTGGAAACCCTGGCCTCCAGGCATGTGGACCTGGTACTTCTGGATATCAATATGCCGGAAATGGACGGGTATGAAGTCTGCGGAAAGATAAAATCCGATCCTCAAACCAGGCACATTCCCGTAATCATGATAACTTCGCTGGATTCCAGGGACAACAAGCTTAGAAGCATAGAGGCAGGAGCGGATGAATTCCTGGGCAAGCCCCTGGACCAGTCCGAGCTGCTCCTGCGGGTCAAGAACATCCTCGCCGCCAGGGATTATGAGGACACCTTCACCTACCTGATACACGCGCTGGCCAGAACATCCGAAGCCAACGATATGGACACCGGCAACCATATCCTGCGCGTGGGGGAATATTCCGCCATTATCGCCAGGGAACTGGGCATGCCGGAAAAATTCATCGAGACCATCCGCCTGCAGGCGACCCTCCACGACGTGGGCAAGGTCCACATACCCAGCCATATCCTTAAAAAAGACGGCAGGCTGAATGAAAGCGAGATGGAGGAAGTAAAAAAGCACTCCGCCTTCGGCGCCATGATAATAGGCGACCACCCGCGACTGGCTTTCGGCAAGCGCATAGCGCTCAGCCATCACGAAAAATGGGACGGCACGGGCTATCCCGCGGGCCTGAAGGGCGAAGAGATACCGCTGGAGGCGCGGATAGTGGCGATAGCGGATTGCTATGACGCCCTGCGCAATTCCCGCATTTACAAACCCCGCTACGACCACTGGGCCGCCTGCAAAGTAATAACGGAAGGGGACGGCCGGCTCCAGCCCGATCATTTCGACCCTCAGATACTCGCGATATTCAAAAAAATAGAACCGATGTTCGCCGCATTGTACGATAAGCTTAAAGATGCGCCGGCCGTGAACAGCAACCTACTACCCTGACCGCTCTTTTATTATCTACAATCTCTCCATGACCCAGCCAAAAGACCTATACTCCTGGCTAACAAAAACAGCGGACCTGGACCCGGATCATACGGCGTTCGCCACCAATGAAAAAGCCATGTCTTACCGCGAGCTCCGGCACTCCGTGGACAGGGCCGCGGACATGTTCTGGCAGTCAGGCGTAAGGAAGCGGGAGGCGGTGGCCATTGTTCTCAGAAACTCCCTTGAATTCATCATCTCCTATTTCGCGCTGGCCAAGATAGGCGCCGTGGCCGTGCCTATAAACTACATGGTCTCAAAAGAGGATGAGATCTGCTACATCCTGGAAAACGCCAAATGCAAAGGCGTCGTCACCGCCAGGGAATTTATGGCGGGGTATAAGGGCGCTAAGAAGCGGCTTAATTGCCTCAGGTTCCTGATCTCCACGGACTTCACCGGCGAAGACGATATTATCGATTTCTGGCATTACCTCAACCACGCGCATTATCATCCGCAGACCCGGAAAACCTTGGCCGAAGAACACGACGTGGTCTCGATACTTTACACCTCCGGCACCACGGGCCACCCCAAAGGCGTCCTGCTGACCCATCGCAACCTTATAGAGAACGCCAAAGCCTCGATCCAGGCCATGGAACCCGTGAAGAAAGATGTTTTCCTGGCGCTGCTCCCCATGTTCCACACTTTCTCCTGGACGGGAAACGTCATTATTCCGATCATTCTGGGCTCGAAAACATTCATCGTACGCAGTATAACTCCTCCCAAACCCTGGCTCGATGCCATGGGCCGGGAGGGCGTAACCATCATGATCGCGGTACCGCAGATTTACAGCGTGCTGGCCAAAGAAGCCAGGGGCCTGAAAAAGTTCTTTCTCAAATTCTGGTCCATGCGAAAAGTCCGCCTGTGCCTGTCGGGCGCGGCGCCCCTGCCGCATAACGTAAAGCGTCATTTTGAAAAGGTCTTCGGCCTGCATATCCTCGAAGGCTACGGCCTGACGGAAACCAGCCCCATAGTAACCGTGACCCATCCCAAAGCCAAGAAACACGGTTCCGTAGGCAAGGCTATCCCCGGAGTAAAGATCCGAATAATGGACGAAGGCGGCAGGCATCTGAAACACGACGAAGAGGGGGAGATCTGCGTGTGGGGCCCGAATATCACCAGCGGCTACCACGAAAACCCCCAGGCCACAAAAGAACTTTTCACCGAAGACGGCTGGCTGAAAACAGGCGACATCGGCGTACTGGATTCGGACGGGTTCCTATTCATCCGCGACCGGAAAAAAGACATGGTCATAGTAAAGGGCCTTAAAGTGTTCCCGGCCCAGATAGAGCAGATCATCACCAGCCATCCCAAGGTCCAGGAAGCCGCGGTCATCGGCATTCCCGACGGCTCCGGCAACGAAACCATGAAATGTTTCTGCGTAGCCAAAAAAGGCATCTTTATAGACAAGACCGAGATCATGAGCTTCATTAGGTCCAACATGGATACTTACAAACGCCCGCGCGAAGTGGAAATAGTGGATTCCCTGCCCAAGAACACCATGCAAAAAGTCCTCAAAAGAGAACTGCTCAGAAAAGAACTTGAGAAACGCATCAAGATAAAATTATGACAATACCTCCAGCAACTCTTGAAATACTTAAACTTTTCAAACAAGCCTTCCTGGTGGGCGGAGCGGTGAGGGATGCCATCCTCAAGAAACAGGTCAAAGACCTGGACCTGGCCGTTGAAAACGGACCGGATTTCAGCGCCAAGGTTAAAAAACTGGCTTACAGGCTGAAAGCCTCGGTCTTTCCGCTTGACGAAGAACGCCAGGTTTACCGTCTGACCCAGCGGGCGACCGGACTACAACTGGATATTTCACCCTTCCAGGGCAAAGATCTCCATGAAGACCTGCTTAGGCGCGATTTCACTGTCAACGCCATGGCCCTGCTTTTAACCTCCGCTTTCAAGCCGGTCAGGAACAAACGAACCGGACTTTTCACCCTGCCTGCGATAAAAAAGACTGACCTTATAGATCCCACCGGCGGCTGGAAAGATCTTAAGGCCGGAACTATCCGCCTGGTAAGCCCTAAAGCGCTCACCGAAGATCCCCTGCGCCTGCTGCGGGCATTCAGATTTGCGGCGGGACTCGGTTTTAAAATAGAATCGGCCACCCTCAAACTCATAAAGCGCCACTCCGCGCTTATAATCAGATCCGCCCCGGAGCGCATCCATGACGAACTTCTGCTGATACTGGACTCGCCGGCCGCCGCCGCCAGAACAAAAGAACTATATGCGGCCGGACTCCTGACGGCCATAGTGCCGGAACTGGAAGCACAGCGCACCTGCGCCGAAGTTTACTACGGCAAGGACGGCGTGCTCAAACACACTTTCGCGGTCATGGAAAGGCTGGACCATCTGTTCAAAAATATCGGCGCCTACATCCCCAACTGGGCCAAGATAAGCGAATTCTTTAAGGAAAAAAACATTTTGAAGCTGGCCGCCCTTTTACATGACGTGGCCAAGCCGCCGTGCGCGCGGATGATAAACGGACGCCTGCGTTTTTTCGGCCACGAAGAGCACGGAGCGCTGATGAGCAGGCGGATCATGGAAAGACTGCGTTTCTCAAGAGATCATACAAAGCTTCTCTCAGCGACTATCGGCACACATCTGCGGCCCGGCAACCTCGCCTCCAACGACCTGATCTCGGACAAGGCCGTGTTCCGTTTTTTCAGAACCATCGGCGAATACACCGTGCCGTTGCTTATCCTGTCCTGGGCCGACCACTCAAGCTATATAACCCTGTCGCAATTGCGCTCGATAAAAGACCGGATGAAAGAAAAACCTTTCTCCATCCCCAAAGGGGGATTGCCGCAGAATGGCGTAAAAAAGACGCTGCGCTTTCTCCAGGTGCTTAATCTGCTCTTCAAAGTCTATATCTCAAAGAACATCAAACTGAAGACCACCCGGCTGATCGACGGTCACGACGTGATAAAGATCCTCAAGATGAGATCCGGCCCCGAGGTGGGTGAGATTTTGGAAAAAGTCAGCCTTCGCCAATTCGAAGGCAAAATAAAGACCCGCCGTCAGGCACTGTGTTACTTGAAACGTCTAACAGCATGAGGCCGGTGTAAACAAACTACCTGAACAGTTGCCTCGCTGGGTCCTTAGGCCCATAACCCCATGGGCCTTTTTTCTTTTCATATACGCACTAAGGACCCATGATATGCATTCGTTTTTTCTCCATACTATATTCACAGGAAACAAAAGCGACAGAGGAGGCCCGTTATGAAAGTTAGATCAGCAATATCCGCAGCCCTTACCATGATTTTAGCTGTCGGCGCCGTTTTCGCCAACTCCGATCAAGCCGCCCCTGCCGCCGCCACCCCGCAAAGCGCCGTCACGACCGAATCAACAAGCGTAAAGGAGATGAAAAGTATTCTTTTTAAACTGGTACGGCAGGACGAATATCTTGACGAAACCATTGACACCCTTGATTCAGCAAACGGAAAACTTTCGATCCATGATATCTCGGCTCTGGGCTTAAGCCTTAAAATGATAAAAGGCAACCTGGATGTTATCTCAGCCCTGAACAAGAAGCAGTTCACCGAAGTTCAGCCGGATCCCGCCCTGAACACCTACAGCAAAACTATTTTCAGCTACAGCCGGCAGGTTTCACAGAAAGTTCTTAAGGTAAACGGCCTTGTGGCGGAAATCGCGCTCAAAAACAAAAGATCGGCGATGCGCGACGCCGTTTCCTCAAAAAAAGGCAAAAAGACCAGGAACGGAAAGAAACTCATCCAGATACTTGATGAGCAGAAAGCTATGGATCAGCTCTCGGCCGACATCAAGACCCTTAAAGCCTCCTCCAACAAACTTACCGCCACCAGCAAGTGGCTCTACATAGTTTCAAAATAAGTCCGCACTTTTTCAGCAAAGCCCCGGAAAAGTTTTCCCGGGGCTTTTGTTATGTTTTTTGTCATTATCCGCCGAACTATTGCGGCGCACGGGGACACCCTTTCCGTAAAATTAGACCTGCCTGTCCGCATTCGTTCAGCCATAATACGGCCCTGGATAAGACACTGCCATAGGCTGTGACTACACCTGCGTAAGTATTGTAGAATTATATCCATGAGCTCAAAAACCGAACAATATATTCACAAACTGCTTAAGGAACTTGGGGAAGATCCCGAAAGGGAGGGGTTAAAAAAAACACCCGGCAGGGTCGCCAGAGCCCTGGCTGAGATAACCGCCGGCTACCACACGGATATAGATAAACTTTTTAACAATGCTTTTTTCAGGGTGGATTATAAGGAGATGGTCATCGTGCGGGACATCTCTTTTTATTCGCTCTGCGAACATCATATGCTGCCTTTCTTCGGAAAAGCGCATATCGCCTATATACCAAACGGGAAAATAGTCGGGCTCTCAAAAATTCCGCGGCTGGTGGAAGCATTCGCCAGGAGGCTGCAAGTTCAGGAAAAGCTGACCGTGCAGATAGCCGACACCCTTTTCCAAAAACTCAAGCCTAAAGGCGTTGGCGTTGTTCTTGAAGCCCAGCATTTGTGCATGACCATGCGCGGAGTAAAAAACGCTTCTTCCTTCGCCGCCACCAGTTCCATGCTGGGGGTGTTTCAAAACGATAACCGTGTCAGGGAAGAATTCCTGGGCTTGATAAGAAAACAAATAACCAGTCAGTGAGCGGCTATTGGCTGGCTAAGACGCACCGCGCCATGTCATGCATGGTATTCACACAAGTATTGAAAAGCGGGAGCCATTTAAGTAAAATTTAATAGATATCTTGTTAATCTGTAAGGCATGCCCTGAACGTTCTGTGTTGTGCAGTACGGGCGGGGTACAACAAACGCGGGCGTGGTTCAATGGTAGAACGGAAGCTTCCCAAGCTTTAGACGTGGGTTCGATTCCCATCGCCCGCTTAGATTTGTTTTCCGATAGTCCTTTAACCGGGCGAGGGGAATCGAAGCCGACCCGAGCGCTCACGGTGTGAGAAAAGTGAGCGAAGCGAACGTCAGCGAGGGCGGCCGGTTCCGGGTGAAGCCGCGGGAGCGGCCGAGGGAGGAAGATTCCCATCGCCCGCTTGTAATTTCAAGGAGTACCGCTGCTGAATCCCGGCGGGCGATGGGAATCATTCTTAATGTTCTTGCGTCGCCCGCTTAGATTTATTTTTCGATAGTCCGTTAACCGGGCGAGGGGAATTGAAGCCGGCTGTGGAAGAAGGGCCGGGAGGGAACATCGGAGCCGGATTTACATCGTTCCTTAAAGCTGTAATCAGGAGGCGGCAAATGGCCGGTCAAGAGCCTAGTCTATGATAAAATCCAAGAGTTTCTGGGCCGCAGTCGCAGTATTATCCTTAGTCGCGGCCGGTGTTTCCGGCTATTCCATCTATAACCGTCTTGTAGTCCACTTCGCCAACGACATTCTGGAGATCAGGTCGCGGCCTGTGCCTCCTCCCCAGGATTCTGAAGAGATGAACGAAGAACCCGCCGCCGAGGTCAAACCCGAACCCCAACCCGCAGTCAAAGAAAGCAAACAGGAACCACAGAAGCAAAAAGCCATAAAAACAGGTTTTGAATACAAAAGCGCGGCCGCGAAAAGCGTATCTCTGTCAGGCAGCTTCACAAAGTGGAAAGAAACTAAAATGGCTAAAAAGGACGGCGTCTGGAAGGCCGGCGTCTATATCCTCCCCGGCAATTATCTCTACCACTTTATCGTGGACGGGAAAAAGACGCTGGATCCCGGCAAGGCCAAAACCCCGTCAGGCGAATCCATAGTTGTAGTGGAAGAAGAGGGGAAACCTGTGAATGGTAAGTAGCGGAATTAAAGATTTTGCAACAATCCTGTAACAGGCCGATGCTAGACTATCACGGGTTAAATATGAATTTCAGAAAAGCGCTCCCCTTATCCCTGCTGGCACTGGCGCTGTTGACTCCGGACGCGTCGGCGCTGGGCATCGCCCGGCACGCCCACACCGCCACACTGTTGCCCGACGGCAAGATCCTTGTACTGGGCGGGATAACCGGTTCCAACAACACTTCCCTGCAGACCGGGGAAATTTATAACAACACCACGCAGGCTTTCACGGCAATCCCAAATGTCATACCAACCGCCAAATCATCCCATACCGCCACATTGATGGGCGACGGCAAAGTGCTGGTGGCCGGAGGCTTTATTAACGGTACCCCCACCGGCAACTCTTACATTTACGATCCGACAGACGGCTCCTGGGCCACAGTGACGGACGGCTTGGGGACCGCGCGCGGCGGCCATACCGCCACGCTGATAACTAAAGGATCCTACTCGGGAAATGTGCTTATATGCGGCGGCAAGACTACCGGCGGGGTGGTCACCAACACCTGCGAACTATTCTACAATAGGCCATCAGGGCCCTATTCCGACCACAAATTCCACACGGCGGCGCCAATGAGCAGCGAGCGCGTAGGCCATACCGCCAGCGCTATAGCCGGAGGGAGAGTTTTTGTCGCCGGCGGCCAGAGCGACTCCGGCGTTTATCTCCCGACTTACGAAATCTACGACCCGGAACATGACCAGTGGCAAACCACCAGCCCGCTCTTACAGGGACGTTCCGGACACACCGCGACGGTGCTTAACAACGGAAACATCCTCATAGCCGGCGGTTATAATGCGTCGAACAAGATTGTGGAACCGGAAGAAGCATGGTATGTAAAGTATCCGACGGCCGCGGCGCAGCAAAGAGCAGGGAGCCAGGGATACCTGGCCGGCGCCGAAATGTTCGACTCTAACGGCGGACGGGTTCCGATTTCACTGCTAATGCCTTACAGAAATTCCCAGCATGCGGCGGTTCTAAGCCCGGACGGAGTCCATCACCTGTACGGCGGCTACGGCAATATAGTGCCGACCTTCTTCAACGCCTCTCCCGCGCTTGAAATGGGGTCTCAAATAGACGCCACCGCCTTGACATTGACCACGGCTACCATCACGCCGGCCACCAGCATCATCCGTTTTCTTCTGGATCAGGAACTTGCCAGGAAGATTAGCGGCCGCTTTGTAGATTCCGATATCTTTTTCTCAAAACCTAAAGATCCAACCGTTCCGTCGCTGACCGTGGATAACGCGAAGATATACCTTGACCGGAGCACCGCTCCTCTTGACGGCTATACGATAGGATCAATCGCAGGTCTTGATCCGGGGATGTTTTTCGGAGTGGTACAACTTGACCCGCCTACGGGCACGATTGTTTTCGAGCCGGAAACGATGAACCCCGGCAGCGTGATGGCTACCGGCGGGCAGATAGAATTTTCAAATCCCACCCCGCTGCCGGCCGAAGATGAGGAAAATATCGATAATACAAGCACACTAACAGTGCCTGTAACGATATCCGTTTCACCCGCTTTCGAGGGAGGGGTGTTGCGCGGCCAGGTAACCGTAACAAAAGGCACTATTACCCAACTGCCGTTTTGGCAGATAACGTCTATAAAAAGTTCACCCGTGAGTTTTGTAACCCCCGCGACAGTGTTGAACGAGACCACCGGCAAAGCGGAAGCGACTGTCTCGGTCAGTTTCACCCTTACGAACGGGCTGATAACAAATACCACCGATGTCGCGCTAGCCAGCGGAAGACCCGTTGCCGGCGCAGAAGTCAGCAGCCTGGAAGTATATGTCCAGTATATCTCCGAGAAAGTAAACGTGGAGGACACTGATTACAAGTTTGACACCTCCACTGCGATAGTACGGGAAATGATCTTCGCTGACGATCTCAAATTCAAGCCAAAAACGTCCGCATGGGAATTTGGAAACCCCCTCTCCGCACCCCTCTTCAGTAATACCGCATCAGTTACACGCTCGGAAGACATATTTCTGATCGGAGGCCGCAATTGCGTTGTCTCAGATAACCCGCCTGGAGACTGCATCAGAACCAACAAGATCTTTACCGCGAACGTTGCGGAATCAACGTACGTTTACAAAAATGAAACGCCTTTATGGCCTGACTCACCCCATCTCAACGACAAACGCGCCTTTCACACCAGCACCGAGCTGCCGGGAGGAGTCATACTCACCTGCGGCGGATCGGACGGAATAACCACATTGAGTTCTTGCGAATTACGGGACCCCGTCACTAAAATTTGGACATACACCGGTCCCATGAACTCGTCTCGTGCGCGCCACACCGCCACACTGCTGCCCAACGGACGAGTACTGGCGGCCGGCGGCGCCGTCAGCGCTTCCACACAGGTCATAGAAACCGCGGAAATCTACTACCCGGACACAGGAAGATGGGTACCCACGGAATCCATGAGCGATCCCAGGGCAAATCATACGGCCACGCTACTGCCTGACGGCAATGTGCTGGTCGCCGGCGGCAACACCATCAATGGTTATTCAAACACCGCGGAGATCTACTATACTACGCAGGCCGTATGGGTCGCCTCGCTGGGAAGCAGCCCTTTCTTAATGACTACCGCCCGAGCCCAGCACACCGCCACCCTCTTAAAAACCGGCGACGTGCTTATCGCCGGCGGCTATAACGGCAACGGCGCCATTAAAAAAACCGAACTATACCGATTCGCCAGTCAGACCTGGTCCGACGCCGCCGTGGCCGACCTGTCCGGGATCCGTTACGGACACGCCGCGAACCTGCTGATGGACGGCCGCGTGCTTGTGACCGGGGGCTCCGATAATACCGGCCCCCTGCACACCGCTGAGATCTACAATGGAGTGACCTGGACCACAGATAACATGATCACCGGCGAAATCTCCCCTCCGGTATTCGTCCCGCGTTCCAACCACCGCGCCACACTGCTGCCTAACGGCAAAGTTCTGCTTACCGGCGGAGAGGTTGCGGGTTCGCCGCTTAGCGGCGCGCTTAACTACTCCCCGGATTTCAAGGCCTGGATGGTGCAATCAAATACCGCCAACCGCTCCGACCACACCGCCGTCATAACTTCAAGCAACACGGTGCTGGTTATCGGCGGCTGGAACGGCTCGCAGTACCTGGATTCCACGCAGGAAATTTACTTCGCCTATAGCCCGGACGAAGAGGGTTTCTCTCCCAGGAATATCCGCAACCCGCAGATTACCGACGGCACCGCTTATTTCGACAGGAACTCGCGTATCACGCTTTTATCCGGCACCACCAATTTCCATGGCGTTTCCGAGGCCTCCGGCGGCGGCTCCGGATCCGCGAACTCGTCTTTCCATAACCCGCGGGTTTACATACAGGCGGTGGACAACCCCAGCGGGTTCCTTACCGACCTCACAACCAGACTATACACCCTGTATAGCGGCCCTAATACGGACTGGGAAAAAACTCTGTCCTCTATAACGGTAATATCTCCTTCGGTGGCCGGAGAACTGCCCTACGGCTGGTATAACATGCGCGTGTCCGCCAACGGACAATTCTCATACGGCCGCAACGTGCAGGTTACAATGCCCAGGCCCGTCGGTTACGCCACCAAGCCGGCGCCCGATATGTCGGCCGCGTATTGGAGGGGTACCAGTTCCATAACCTGGATCTGGGCTTCAAACGGGAGTCCCACGCCATTATCCTCGGCGGACGGCTATGCTCTGTACGCCGCAAGCAACAGTATTTTCATAACAACGGTTACTTTTACCCCGGGCACCGAATTCACGCAGCGCAACCTGGAGCCTAACACAATGGCTTCGGTCTTGGTGAACGGCTACAACCTTGGCGGCGGCGGACCGCTTACGGCCTCGGATACTTTTTACACTCTGGCGGCGCAGCCCACCGGCCTGGTAGTTAACGAAGCGGGGTTCAACTCCGCCACCCTTTCATGGAACAACAACGGCAACTCCGCGCAAACCGCCTATCAGGTCTCGCTGTCTCCGGACATCGACTTCACCGATCCGGCCAGAATTTTCACGGCTATCCCGTTCAGCGAGAACCACACAAGCACTCATGCCGTGGTGTCCCAGTTGCTGCCCAACATAAGGTATTACTTCAGGGTTCAGGCGCAGAACGGCAATTTTTATCCCGCCTACTACTATGGCTACGGGGGCGTACCCACCGCTTTCAGCAACAGCGTGTCCACGCTTACCGTGGCAAGCATCCCGAACCTCTCAGGCGTGGCCATAAGCACGGTGGCTATAACCTGGTCCTGGCCCAGTACGGCGGGAGCGGATTTTTATGAGATTTACGACATCAGCACAGACACCCCAGCCGTGCTTGGAGCGCCAACCGGTCCCGCCTACACGCAATCCCTGCTTTCACCCAACCGGCCCTATAAGGTAAAGGTGAGAGCGGCCGTAAACAACGCGCCATACGGAGTATTAAGAGGGCCATGGGCCGATTCTCCTACGATCTTCACACTGTCCGACACGCCCTCCCCCGGCGTTCCGAGCCCCATAGTTCCGGGGACAAACACCATCACCGCGTACTGGCAGGTCAACGGAAATTCCACCGGCACGGTTTATAGCGTAGATTTGTCGTTAGTCAGTTCATTCGATGCGGCCTATTCCAGCTCCATGACCGTGGTCGGCGGCACTACGGTGACTTTTCCGGACCTGCCCCCGAACGTACGCTTTTATGCGCGGGTAAGCGCCGTCAACGGTGACGGCAAGAAAACAGCCAGCGCCAACCTGGGAACTAAATATACCCTGGCCAAACCGCCGGCGGACGTAACGGCGGAAATGTCATTATCCGGAGTGACGCTTTTCTGGAGCGCCAACGGAAATTCGGCCGACACCGTCTACCAGGTACGGAGCACCACGCAGACGAGTTTCAGTCTGGGCTTTTCCACCCCGATGCCGTTCGTAAACTTATATCACAACACCTGGTTGTCAATGATCGTGCTTACCGATACCGACTATCTCTTTGACGTAGAGGCTATAAACGGCGACAGCGCCACTTCCGGCACGACTTCGGTATCGCCTTTACCGGTACGCACCGTTCCCGGCCCTAACGGCGCGCCTCCCGGATCCCTTGGCGGCACCAGCAGCCCCGCCAGGGAAGTGACGATATCAGGAACCCTGCCCAACAACAGAAACGTGTCGTTGACAATACCGGCCGGGGCATTCGCCGATCAGACCGCTATAGCCATATCCTCTTCCGCTACCGACTCATGCGTTCGCGGCGCCATACCGCTGGTTGAAGTGGCGGTTTACACCCAGAACAACGCGCAGCCGCAAGTGCCGATCAATCTTTCGATAAATTACAGCGAGACTGAAGCAAACGCTAATATCACGCAGAGCGCTTCAAGACTAGTGATGGCCAGATACAACCCCGTTTCGGGCGAATGTCTGCCCCTTGATACCACGGTGAATCCCGGTTCCCGGACAATTACAGCCAAACTGAACCATTTCAGTATCTTCCAACTCGTCGTCAGAAGCGCGCCGACCGATTTGAGCGCGGTGCGCGTTTATCCCAACCCTTTCTACACTAACAGAGGCCAGGGCTTCGTGACCATAAACAACATACCGGCCGAAACCAAGGTCGTTATTTATACCCTTTCTGGCAGCAAAGTGTGGGAAGGAACGGCCGGAACCACAGGCATGCTGACCTGGGATGCCACCAACAGTTCCGGCGTCCTTGTGGCCAGCGGGATCTACCTGGCGGCCCTTGACTCTTCAGGAGGCAAGAAAGTGCTGAAGATAGCGGTGGAGAGATGAGGATAGAAACCGGTATATTAAGGAGTAGTTATTCGTCCGGAGGGCCGGCTTAAGCTCAATAAAGCGGGAAAGCGAATTGTAAGAATAAGAATATGAATGCTTTCTATCATATCCGGGGAAACATGAAGGCAACGGCTTCAGCAGCCGCTTTCGTGCTTGCTTTGTTATCCCTAGCCCCCGGGAACTCCGACGCGGCCGAAAAGAATAGGTATTTCTCCGCAAAAGCGGCCGGGACCACCAGCGCGGATTTTCTAAACCTGCCCATAGGCGCGAGGGGCTCCGGCATGGGAGGCGCTTACAGCGCCATAAGCGAAGACGCTTCCGCCGTCTACTGGAATCCAGCCGGTCTCGTACAAATCCCCAAACTCTCCGCCATCTTCATGCGCTCCCAGTATGTGGCCGGGATTTCTTATCAGTATGTAGCCTATGCTCATCGCCTTTCATATAACTCAGTCCTCGCCGGCTCCGTATTCATGACCGATATCGGAGCCATAGACCACACGGATATGGACGGCAACAATCTTGGCACTTTTTCGCCGCGTGACCAGGTTCTCACACTTTCGTACAGTCTGGCGATCCTGGAATTCTCGAACAAGGATATAGACGTATCAATGGGCGTATCGTTGAAGCACATAAAGTCGCGGATAGTGGAATCGGCCAAGGCTTATGCGGGAGACGTGGGGATCATGACCTATAATTTCACCAATATCCCCTACAGGCTGGCGGTGACGATGACCAATCTAGGTTCCGGCATGCGCTATGACGTGGACTCCAGCCCCCTGCCGCTGACCTTCAAACTGGCCGGCGCTGTAAATCCTTTCAGGAACATGCTCTTCTCATTGGACATGGTGCTCCCGAAGGGAAACAGGCCCAACTTCCTTTTTGGCACTGAACTCTCCACCGAACCGAACGACCTGACCCGCCTGAGCGCCAGAGCGGGCCTGAACGCGCAGCGCATCAGGGACGGACTGAGCGCTTTCTCCGTCGGCGTGGGAGCGACGATGCACTTCTTCACGCTGGACTATGCTTTCGTGCCGATGGGGGAGCTGGGAACCACGCACAAGATCTCCATTACTTTCGATTTCCCATTCAGAAGTCCCATCTTCAACCGCAGGGACCGCTCCATCTTCACCGGGACAAAGAGTATTTCCTTCAACAAATGACCCGGTTGTTTGACAACCAGGGTCAAATTTTATAGATTCTCCTGCGCCCTTTTGGCGCTAGAGTGGTGTGTCTCGCATACCTTGACTAAAGCCATGGGCGATAGGAGCATATCCCGGAATTGCGGCTCATTGTGGATAAAAGCATGATTATCCGTAAACGACAGATTCTACGATAACAAGATTTTAACGGCTAAATAATAAACGCACCGTGTCTAAATATAAAAATATCAACGGAATAACTCCGGGAAATATTCGGTATAAAAAACGTAAAAGCAGTAAATCTGTGTAATCAGGAGTTCCTCATGAAAAAAACAAAAAAAACCGCAAAAAGGACTATAAAAACCGTCCGCACCGCGGTAAAACCCAGAACCACAGCCCGCGCTGCCGCCGCATCAAAAACGCGGTCCGGCGCGTTTGGCGGGGCCTCCGCCCGTAATACGGGCAAGAAAAAATCACTGCGGGAGAATCTGCCTGTAACTCAAGCTCCAGGAAGAACTGCCGCACCGAACAAAGTCCAGGTTTTCACTAAAAAAGAGCTGGAGGAAATTAAGCTTAAACTGGATAACATGCGCGAATCCCTTTCCAAGAATGTGGAAGACAAAAAAACCCTGGACATGCTGGAACCCGAAGTGGGTGACACCATAGATCAAGCGACCCAGAGCCTGGATAAGGAGATACTGTTCGAACTTTCCGACAACGAGCGCAAAATGCTGGACAACATAGATGCGTCATTGCGAAAAATGGATAACGGCATTTACGGCATCTGCGAACACTGCAAGAATCCCATAGAAAAGAGACGCCTCAAGGCGCTTCCTTCCGCCCGCTACTGCCTGCCCTGCCAAAGCGGCTCTGAAAAAACCCGCAACTAAAGATAGGCCCCGGCTGATTGACAGCCGGGGCCTGATTATTAAATTCCGCGCAATAAACGGGGCCACTACTTCCGCGGGGGGATGGAACTTACCGTTACTTCCGTCTTATGCCAGTTTTTGGCCTTGGCGGATATAATATAGGCGCGGCCATCCGTGGCAAGGGACAGTGTATTCGGTTCAATAGTCTTCATGATCTCGTTACGCACCGCGTTTGGATTGCCGGTCAGCGCCGCCAGACGCTGCATATCTTCCGTATAGCGTCCGTACGTCATCTTGTATATTTCCTCAAGCTTTGCGACTTTCGAGACTGTTGTCCGGGCCATGGCCACCTGCCGCTTTTCCTCCGGACTCAGTTTGAGGAAATTACTGTTTATCCAGGAACCCGTTAACATGGCTATAAGAGCCCACGAAACGGCAAGGATCAGGCCGTCCGCCCATTCACTGCGTTCCTTTATACTGATAACCCTGCTGCCGCCCAAATAGTCATGCAATGCCCTTTTATTGGGCGTGATCAGGGCGATCAGATACCCCAGATTCAGAGGCGCGGCGCTTATAAAATAGGAGACGGCCCGTATAAAGGAAGCCGTGACCGACAAATCCGATCCGTCGGAGGCTTTTACCCTGATGCCCAATAGATATTTTCCGAGGGTCGCCCGCCCGCCGGAGGAAAGCGCGGTCTCATATATCACATAAACAATGATCCACAGCAGCTTCCATTTGGTTTCGGCGGAAAAGGTATACTGCACGGACCCGTTTTTCACCAGGAACGAAAATGTGACATATGCCGCGGCAACGAACGGCGCGGCGTCTATAACATAAGCGAGGAAGCGCTCGTTAAAACCGGCCGGAACAGGCCCCTGCGGTTCGTCGTCCGGCTGCAAAGGGCTGCCGATGGCTTCCGGGTTAAACTGGAAATCATCATTTTCCATATTCCGAATACCTCCCGCTAAAAATTAAAAATGCAGTCAGTTTAATTATATCTAACTTAAGAGCGTACGGCAAAAAGTTGGCAAAAAGTTGAATAGGGGGGATAAAAATTGATTTAATATTTTTATGTACAGAATGGCAATCGCATTATCCTGCAGGCCTTTTAACCCGGCGGGGCTTTTCGTCGAAAAAGGCCATTCTCTGTTCAACCGGAGCGGCGTCATAAAAGACCGGGGATCTTGTGCCGATTGGAATGCCGATTTTACCGCGCCGCCCCTGGTTATAACCTATACACAAACAAAGGCGGCGCGGCTGTCGCGCGAAGGCCGGCGCCCGGACGGCGGACAAGGTAAAAAGACGGCAAACCCGGAAACAATGGAAGACCGCCCGAACGGGAACCGTCTTGTATTAAAAATCAAAACCATAAAAAGGAAACCTATATGAAATGGCTTCTGCTACTACTGGCTTTCATCGCCAGCGCTTATTATCTTGTCTCCCAGCACAAAGAGGAAGCGCGCCAAAAAATACTGGCCGAACAGGTAAAGAAAGACATGATAAAGGCCACATCCGACGAAGAGTCTCTGCCGTTGAAACTGGAAAAACCCCAGACCATACAATTTTCCATGCAAACCTTTAAGACTTTAAGAATGCTGGCCGGAGATTCAAACGAGGAAGTCCGGCTCGCCGCCGTTGAACTCCTATGGCAGCTTCAGGACGACATGGCCCCAGCCATCATCAAACGCATGCTCCAGGAGGAGACCGAAGAGAAGGTCAAAAAAACGCTCATTACGATGATCGCCAAAGACAAGAGCAGGCTTAGCCTCGCGCTTCTGGCGGAAGCCATGAACGATTACGACAAGGGCACCAGGCTGATGGCCGTGGAACAGATAGGCGATTTCGCCAACAAGGAAGCGATACCGGTGCTTAACAAGGCGATGCAGGATTACGATGAAGAGGTCAGGCTCAAAGCGGTGGAAGCCGTCAAACACATAAAACACGATATGGAAGCCAACAAAGAACAGAAGCTCATGGACCTGGAAAAAAAACCGCTTTTCAAAGTAGAATAAACGCAGGAGAGCATTGTGGGAGGGTGTGGTAAAATATTTATCCCCACATACGCCCCGCGCCTTACGCTTAATTAGGAGGTTCTCTGTTATGGACTTGGAAATTTCACAACTTAATAAGAAAATACAGGCGGAAAGCGTTTTTATTCACGACCTAAAAAAGGAAATAGGAAAGATCATCGTCGGCCAGGAAGATCTGGTCAACGGCCTCATAGTGGGACTGCTGGCCAACGGCCACATTCTAGTGGAAGGCGTGCCCGGCCTGGCCAAGACCCTGACGGTCAAGACCCTGGCCCAGGCGATTTCGGCCGCCTTCCAGCGCATACAATTCACCCCCGACCTCCTGCCGGCCGATATCGTCGGCACCATGATCTTCAATCCCAAGGACGGAACTTTCGCCGTTAAAAAAGGTCCGGTCTTCACCAATATCCTGCTGGCCGACGAGATAAACCGCGCTCCCGCCAAGGTCCAAAGCGCCCTCCTGGAAGCCATGCAGGAGCGCCAGGTTACGATCTCCGACACGACCCACCGCCTTCCGGAACTTTTCATGGTGCTCGCAACACAGAACCCCATAGAACAGGAAGGCACTTACCCTCTGCCCGAAGCCCAGGTGGACCGTTTCATGCTGAAGATCAACATCACCTATCCTTCAAAACAGGAGGAGAGCCGCATTCTGGACACCATGGCGCGCCAGCATATCCCGACCCTCGCCCCCGTTATACCGGCCGAACAGATACTCAAGGCTCGCGATATCGCGGACGCTATCTATGTTGACGATAAAATAAAAAATTACGTGTTGGACCTGGTCCAGGCCACCAGGGTGCCGGAGAAATATTCCCTGGAAAAAATAAAGCCGTGGATCCTCTACGGAGCCAGCCCCAGGGCGACCATCTTCCTGGTGCAGGCCGCCAAAGCTTACGCTTTCATCCAGGGGCGCGGCTATGTCACACCCGAAGACATCAAAGCGGTCGGTTTCGACGTAATGCGCCACCGCGTCCTGCTCACTTACGAGGCCGAAGCCGAAAATGTAAATTCCGAAACCGTATTAAACACTATTTTTGAAGCTATAGAAGTACCGTAAGCGAAAACGAAAATGGTTAATTGCCAGTGGATAACGGCTGGAGAAAAGCATAAGGGATTCCCAACAACCGACAACTAGCCGCTGACAAACTCCCCATAACCCACTCATTTTTATGAATACAGCGGAAATCCTTAAAAAAGTCCGCCAGATCGAGATCAAGACCGGCCGCCTGGTCAGCGAGACCTTTGCCGGAGAATACCAGAGCGTCTTCAAGGGACGCGGCATGGAATTCGCCGAGGTAAGGGAATATGTGGCCGGCGACGACATCCGTTCCATAGACTGGAACGTGACCGCGCGTTTCTCAAAACCTTTCATCCGGCGCTATGTGGAAGAACGCGAATTGACGCTTATGATAGTTTGCGATATGTCGGCTTCGCAGTTCTTCGGCAGCGGAACAAAGGCTAAGAACGAGGCGGCCGCGGAACTCTCAGCGATGTTCGCCTTTTCGGCGCTCAAGAATAATGATAAAACCGGCCTCCTGGTTTTCACCGACGGACCGGAACTTTATATACCTCCCAGGAAGGGCAAAAATCATATCCTCCGCATCATCCGGGAGATCCTGGCCTATTCGCCCCGCGGCCGCGCGACTTCGGTTACCAGAGCGCTGGACACGGTAAACCGCCTGATGAAACGCAGAGGTATAATAATCCTCATCTCGGATTTTAACGACGCGGGCTATGAGAAGGCCCTGCGCCGCACGGCCGTGCGGCACGATCTCATCCCGGTAGTGGTGGAGGACCGGCTGGAGCGGACGCTGCCTAAAGTCCGCGCCCTTATAAACGCCGAGCTGCTGGAAGAAGAGGATGGCGGCGCCGCGCCGCTCCTGGCCGATCTCTCATCGCCTGATTTCCTGGCAAAATACGCTTCCGCCAGGGGAGAAGTCTTTAAAACCATGGAGAGGGCGTTCCAAAGCGCCGGCACCGACTGGCTAAGCGTTGACCCGGCGGGCGATATTTACAATCCGGTGGTGAAATTCTTCAAACGGCGCCAGAGGAAGATAAAGGGTCCATAACGGAATCACATGAACATCCGGCTGAACCGATGCGGGAGTGGAACAAAAAAAACGAGGCACGGCGTAAATGCCCGGTCAATTCCTTTACGGGCCCTGGAAGTGACGCGTTTTTTAAAAACCATGCGCTTTTTGCGGGCCCTGGCATTGGCTGCGGCGCTCCTGCTGCCGGCCGGCCGGACCGCGGCGCAAACCACCGTGTCTTTCAAACTCACTCCACCGGCGGCTCAGCCCAGGCTTGCTGAAACCTTCCCTCTACGTCTTGAACTCACCTGTCCGGCTGAGTATACCGTCCGGCCGGACACCTCCGCTTTTTCAAACGACGTTTTTGAACTCCTGGAAATAAAAAAAATCTCCTCAAAAACCGCCGGCGCCCTGAAAACGGAAACTTTTGAACTGGCCGTCTCAGCTTTCGCCATAGGCGTCAGCACTTTTCCTGAAACAGCCTGGCTGCTGGCGGCCGGAGCGGAGCTGAAGGAAGCGAAAAGCCCCGCTTTTCCGCTTGAAATACTGCCGTTCTTTGACGCAAAAAAAGAGCCGGAAGGCATCAGGGACATTCTTCCGCCTTTTAAATTCATTCCCTGGCTCGGATTGCTGGCGGCTTTCGCGGCCGCGGCCCTGGCCGCCTGGTTCATTTATCGCCGCTATAAAACAAGGGCGGAGGCCGCGGGTGCCGCAACCACGGATGCCCCGGATCTTCGCTCGCCCTACGAAAAGGCCGCAGATGCTCTGGCCCGGCTGAGCGGATCAGGTTTATGGGAAGAAGGCAAAATCAAGGAATTCTACAGCCGCCTTTCAGATATCTTCCGTAACTACCTGGACGGACAATTCGGGATAAAAGCGGAACTCATGACCACCAACGACATAACCAGGGAACTGCGCGGCACAGGGGCCGACATTAAAACCGTTATAAAGGCCAGAGAGCTGCTGGAAAACTCCGATCTGGTTAAATTCGCGAAGTTTAAACCGGGAGAAAAAGAACGAGACTCCGCCGTCTCATCATTGAAAGATCTGCTTATATTCTTCACACAGCGGGACGAAAACAAGCACGCATTGGCGGCAGCGCCTAAACCGGGAGAGGGGGCCGGAAAAACATGATCTTCCGCCATCCGTATCTTCTGGCGCTCATCCCATTCATCTTACTCCTGGCCTTTTCCGCCAGAAGCATGGGAGCCAGGCGTCTGGCGGCCATCAAACTATCCGTGCTCCTGCCCGTTCAGGAAACCGTCAAGACCATGTTATTCCGGTATTTCCCCTTCTGGGCCAGGGTGATAACATTGGTATTGCTCGTATTCGCCCTTGCCCGCCCGCAGAAGGTGGAAAAAGGAAATGTCCCGCCGACCGAAGGCATAGACATCATGCTCTGCCTGGATACTTCTTACAGCATGTCCGCGTTGGATTTTGATCCCTATAACAGGCTGGACGCCGCAAAAAAAGCCGCGGCCGATTTCATACAAATGCGCGCCAACGACCGCATCGGAATGCTGATCTTCGGCGGAGTGGCGGTGCTCTCCTGCCCGCTCACACTGGATTACCTGTCTCTGCTGGAACTGCTTGCGTCCACCGAGATCAATATGACCAAAGCGGACGGCACGGCCATAGGCGACGCATTGATCAGCTCGGTCAACCACCTTAAGAACAGCAAAGCTAAAAGCAAGATAATCATACTCCTCACGGACGGCCGCTCGAATGTGGGTGTCATAACCGACCCGGCAATGGCCGCGAAGACCGCCAAGGCGTATGACATTAAGATCCACACTATCGGCACCGCCACCAAGGGTCCGGCGCGGCTGCCCACCGGCGACCTGATAAAAGACGACCTGGACGAGGCGACCCTCATGGAGGTCGCGGACATGACCGGGGGCGAATTCTACCGCGCCGGAAACTTTTTTGAACTGCAAAAAATATACGAAAAGATAGACGTTCTTGAGAAGACCAAATTCGAGGTAAAGACCTTCGTCAACTATACCGACATGTATCTGCTTTTTCTGGTTCCGGCCCTGGCGCTGGCCGCGCTGGTCTTCATCCTTGAAAAAACTTACTTAAGGACGATACCTTAGACCATGGAACTCTTCAGGTATCCTATAGAACTTTTCTGGCTCGCCGCGGGCTTCGCCGCGCTGTGTGTATTCTATTTCAAGGCTCGAGCCGCTTCGGAGCGCGTCGCGCTGGATTTAATGGACCTCCGCCAGCTCATACGCCTCTCCGGGGCGAGCGCCATAGCCAGGAAAAAGACACGCGATTGGCTCTATTTGGCGGCCCTCGCCTTTCTGCTGGCGGCCGCCGGAGGGCCGCAATGGGGCGTGGAAATGACCCCCGTCACCGACCTGAACGGCAGCCTGGTGGTGGCTGTTGACACTTCGGCTTCCATGAGAGCTAAAGATCTCAAACCTTCCAGGATGGAGAACGCCAAACTCATGCTGGCAGCGCTCGCCGACAAATTCCAGGACTACCGGGTGGGGATAATAGCGTTCAGCGGGGACGCCTATGTTCAGTGCCCTCTGACCACCGATTCGGACGCCATTAAATATTTCCTCTCTTACCTGGCGCCTGGAATACTGCCCGCTCCCGGCACCGATATCGCCGCCGCCATAACGGAAACGGAGCGCATGCTTGGTAAATATTCCGGGCAGAAAGTCCTGGTCCTCATCACCGACGGAGAGGATCTGGAGGACAAAGTAGATGAAGCGTTAAATTCAGCCGCGGCGGTAAATCTAAAAATCTTCACCGTGGGAATGGGGAAAACGGAAGGCGAAGTAATACCCGTCTCGGACCAGGGCGGCAATTTTGTAGAATACAAAAAAGACTCGGCCGGCAAGACGGTCGTGACAAAACTGAACGAAAAAATACTCCTAAAGATCGCGCAGAAAACAGGGGCGGAATATATCCGTTACGGCGGGAACCCCGAAACCACGGCCGAAGAGATCCACGCCACCGTAGCCAGAATAGCTCTGTCTAAAACCAAAGGCTTCGGAAAGGCCAGCTACAAGAACCGCTATCAGGCGCCGCTGTTTATCGCCTTCCTCCTGTTTTTGATAGAATTGATGTTTATGGAAAAAGGATTCTCCGCGCCTAAATTCCTTACAAGGTTCCTTTCCCGCTTCCGGAAAGCGCCGGCCGCATTCGTGCTGGCCGCGCTGGCGCTTTTATCCGTCGCTCCGGGCAAGGCCCTGGCGGCTTCTCCGGAAAGCCTGGCGCGCCGGGGCAACACCGCCTACGACAAGAAAGATTTCCCAAAAGCCTACGAGTACTATTCAAAAGCCCTGGAGAAAAAGTCGAAGAATTCGCGGTTCCTTTTCAACCGTGGCGCGGCCTTTTACCGCATGGAAGATTATGCGAAAGCGGCGGAAGATTTTGAAGAAGCGGAAAAAGCCGTCAAGATCAAGTCTCTGGCCGGCTATAACGCGGGAAACGCCTACTTCAAGCTCTCCGACTTTCCGAAAGCCATAGGGAAATACCGCGAAGCCATACTCGCGGATCCGGGGAACAAGGATGCCCGATACAATCTGCAGAGGGCTCTGGAGGAACAAAAAAAGAATCCGAATAAATGCAATAATCCGGACCAGAAAAAACAGGACAAACCGCAGGATAAACAAAAACAGGAAAAAAAAGACCAGAAGGACCAGGAAGATTCGGAAAAAAAGGAAGAACAGAAAAAAAAAGAGGCGGCCCGACGGCAGGCGGATAAGCTGCTGGAATTGATGAAGGAAAAAGAAAAATCCTCCGGAAGCCGCGAAATAATGAACGCCCGCTTTAACAATAAAAAGCCGAAAGACAACGATTCGGGGAAAGACTGGTAATGAACGGGGGGGGATAGTAAAAAAGAATAAAAGCCGCGTCATGAATATATCCATATCAAATATTTTTTTTCGCGATATCGGACGGCTGACGATCTTTATCGCTCTGTGCCTATGCGCCTTTATTCCTCCGTCCCTTCATGCCGCTTTCTCCATTTCAGCCGAAACCGACAAGCAAAGCGTGGAAATAAACGACAGCCTCTACCTGACCATCACCGTCAGCGGAGACTCCTCTTCAGTCCCGGAACCCGCCCTGCCCCAGATGAATAATTTCAACATCTACTCCTCCGGCCGGAGCCAGAATATCTCCATCATAAACGGCAAGATCGCTACTTCGGTCGCTTTCACCTATATACTAACCCCAAGATTCATCGGCAAACAGAAGATCCCGCCCATCTCAGTTTCCAACGGCGCCGAAAAACACATTACGCCGGAGATAGAAGTGAATGTGGTGAAAGCCGCGGCGGCCGCGCAGGCCGCCCAACCGCAAAATACCGCGCCGCGGGCCCAGGCCGCAAGACAGCCGTCCGCCAGGGCCCAGGCGGCCAGACAGCCGGAAGAAATGCTCTTCATGACCGCCGAAACCGACAAGAAAGCAGCCTATCCCAACGAACAAGTCAACCTGACCATCCGCTTCTACACAGCGGTCCCGCTGACCTCAAATCCACAGTACGTCCCTCCCACGTTCAAGAACCTCATCTCTGAAGACCTGCCCCCGGTAAAAAACGGGGAAACCGTCATTAAGGGCGTGCGCTACACCTATAGCGAGATAAAAACCGCCCTATTCGGCATAGAAGAAGGCCAGGCCTCTATAAACCCGGCCTCAGTGTTCGCGCAGATCCACCAGGGCGGGGCAATAGATCCTTTCGACCCCAACTTCTTTCAGCAGTTCTTTGCCATGAATTCCGGCCAGGGCGAGACCCGCCAGGTCACCAGCAATTCCGCGGCCCTGAAGATCCTGCCCCTGCCGGAAGGCGCGCCGGCGGCATTTAACGGCGCGGTCGGAAATTTCACGTTCTCCGCCGAACCGGACCGCAGGGAGATCAAGACCGGCGAAGCCCTGAATTTATCTCTTGCGATAACCGGCAAAGGCAACCTGAAAACCCTTCTCGCGCCGAAACTCCCGGACATGCCGGACTTTAAAGTCTATGACACGGTGAATTCGTTGAATATTTCCAAGGATAACGATATCATCGGCGGGAAAAAAGTATTCACAACGGTCCTTATACCCAAAACCGAAGGCCGGCGGACCATCCCCAGGATAAATTTCGCTTTTCTGGACCCCGCCACCAAAACTTATAAAGAACTGTCCGCCGGTCCATTTGAGCTCACCGTGGAAAAAGGCGACGGAGAGGGGCAGAACGTCTCTTTCGCCCACGGCGGACAGGCCGCCCTCATAACACCCATTTCCTCGGATATCCGCTACGTGAGCGATAAGACTGCGGCGCCCCTGACCGGCACGGCCGCCGGGCGCATTTCCGCCATGCCGCTCTGGCTGAACTTATTTCCTGTGGGCGCCCTGCTTTTAAGCCTTTGGCTCGCGCGCCTTAACGACTTCCGGCTCAAAAACCCGATGCTCTTCCGCTTCAGGAAAGCCCATGGGGAAGCGCGGGCGGACCTTGCCGGAGCCGCGGATAAACTAAAGAACGGCCGGCCTAAAGAGGCGGCATCCATCCTATACGACTCTCTCCTGGCATATCTTTACGACAAGTCCGGCCACAAAGTAAGCGGCCTCACAATGAGGCGCACATTAACCCTGCTAAAAGAAAAGTTTCCGGATGCCGGAGAGAACGCGCTAAACGGAATAAAAGACCTGTGGGGGAAGCTGGAAGCCCTGCATTTTTCCCCAGGAGGAGCGACCCAGGAAGAAGCCAAGGACATGCTTGAGACATACACCGCCCTGCTGGCCCTGCTGGAAAAAGAGTTTAAAAAAAGAGGATAGGCAATAAATTTGAAAACCGCATTAGCGGCATTTATGAAAATTAAATTATTGATCGTTCTTTTCCTTACGCTTTCCGCGGTCACCGCCGGCGCTTACGACCGTAGCGTGCTGGCGGAATATAACGATCTCTATAAAAACGGAAACTATCAGGCCGCCCTGGAAGGCTATCTGGAGATCGCCGCGAAGGAATCCTATAATCCTTACGCTTTCTATAACGCCGGCAACGCCTATTTCCGCATGAACAAGCCGGGACTGGCTATCTTGTATTACGGTAAAGCCTTCCGGCTGGATCCGCGCGATCCGGATATCCGAACCAACCTGGAATTCGCCATGAAACACACGGGGCAGAATTTCGTACCGGAAGGCATGCCTAAAGCGCTGCACTACCTGTATTACTTTTTTTCCGACCGGGAACTCAAGGCCGTGGCCACGGTTTTCTGGTGGCTTGCCTGCCTATTGCTCTCAATTTACGCCCTGAAAGAGGCTATGCGGGAGAAATTGCGCGGCTCCATCCTGGGCGCGGGGCTGATCCTGGCCGGAGCCTTTTTTTGGTCGGCCGCCCGTTCGTCTTCGCTTTTCAGCGACGCGGCGGTCGTAACGGAAAATTCCACCCAGCTCCTGAGCGGCCCCGGAGAGACTTTTAAGACTTACGCCACCCTGCCGGAAGCAAGGCTTGTTAAGGTCCTGGACGACACGGACGACGTCTATTACGAGATAGGCATCCCGCGTGAAGGCATAAAAGGCTGGGTCAAAAAAACTTCCGCTGGAAAAATCTAAAACATTGAATTCCTTGACGCCGGCGGCTGCGAGTTCGGGGTCCTGTCAGCCATGGGGCCCATCGGGCCTGCGGCCGGCCCGGCGACTTCGCGCCGGTTCCTCCTCGGCCCGATCCAACCCATGGCTGTCACCCCTCCAACTATACCCGCCGGCAAAAGACCCGCAACTTTTAAACACTAATAATAATGGTCCCGCCCTTTTGATGATACAGCCTAATTACCCGCCCAGTGGTCGCGGCCAACCTTATAATTAACAGGTCATTTGCTAGAATATAACGAAGGGGTTGCCATAATGAAAAAAATTATTGTTTTGATTTTGCTTAGCGCTCCGGCTTTTGTCTGGGCGGGGGATAGTCCCAAAACCAATACTTACAGGATGATCGCCAACGAACTCCTGAAAGACTGCACAGGCGTAGATAAAGCCGTAGCCGTGGCCGGGTTTTCCTATTCCGACGGCCGGGATTCCAGGGACGGCGGCGTAGTAGCCGAGAGAATAACCACCGAACTTGTAAAACTTAAAAAAATCAAAGTAATAGAGCGAAAAGAAATAGAAAAAGTTTTCCAAGAACTAAAACTCCAGCGCTCCGGCGCCATAAATTCCGACTCCGCCAAAGAAATAGGCGAACTCCTCGGCGCCGACTGGGTAGTAGTAGGAACCCTGACCGAACTCCCCGACAAGCAGTTGGAATTAAATGCCCGCCTAGTAGGAGTAGAATCCGGAGAAATAAAAAACGCTTATAGTGATCAGATCAAAAAAAATTGGTTAGACCAATATAAAAAACTCCTCAATGAGCAAAATAACGTTATCGGGGAAAATGTTAAAGACGCGAAAGCTTTTTACGAGAAGGGCGTGGTGTATGCTGATTTGGGGGAATATGATAATGCTATAGGTAGCTTCGGCATAGCGATTAACATTGACCCAACCCATTTGAAAGCTTATTTCGGCAGAGGTTATGCCTATGACGAAAAGGGTGAGTATGACAAAGCGATTGAAGATTACTCCAAAGCAATAGCCCTTGACCCGGGGTATCCTGGGGGATATTATAACCGTGGAACTGCCTATTATTCCAAGGTCGAGTATGACAAGGCGATTGAGGATTATTCCAAAGCAATAGCTATTGACTCAAAGTATGCTACGGCATATGGTGCCCGCGGATTTGCCTACAATCGCAAGGGTGAGTATAACAATGCGATTGAGGATTTCACTAAAGCGATAGCAACCATTGATCCGAAGGATGCTGGGGCATATGGTGGCCGCGGACTTGCCTATTATTCCAAGGGTGAGTATGACAAGGCGATTGAAGATTACTCCAAAGCAATAGCGATTAATCCAAAGTTAGCTGCGGCATATTATAACCGCGGAAACGCCTATAATCTAAAAGGTGAGTACGAGAATGCAATTGAAGATTATTCCAAAGCAATAGCTATTGACTCAAAGTATACTGCGACATATGGTGCCCGCGGATTTGCCTACAATCGCAAGGGTGAGTATAACAATGCGATTGAGGATTTCACTAAAGCGACAGCAACCATTGATCCGAAGGATGCTGGGGCATATGGTGGCCGCGGACTTGCCTATTATTCCAAGGGTGAGTATGACAAGGCGATTGAGGATTTCACCGAAGCGATAGCGATTAATCCAAAGTTAGCTGCGGCATATTATAACCGCGGAAACGCCTATAATCTAAAAGGCGAGTACGAGAAGGCAATTGAAGATTATTCCAAGACGATCGCCATTAACCCGAAGTATGTTGCGGCCTATGGTGGCCGTGGATTTGCCTATCGCGCAAAGGGTGAAAATGGAAAAGCAACAATTGACGAGGAAAAACATCAAAGCCTAACGCAAAAATAGCCGAGAGCACCCAAAAAACAGCACGGATTACACGGCACTATCAAAAAATTGGTTAATCTGCATAATACAGTGGTAAGTAATGAAGTAAATATCCCAACAATCCAACAACACATAACCGGAATATTTCCCGCATAAGTGATTTGTCTTAAATTTATATGCGCTTAAGGCTAAGTAATTAAACGTGCGAGGAGGAGATTTCAACTATGGATTGGACTTTTATTCTTAAACATGTATTTATTGGGGGAGTTGCCACCATAGGGGGAATGGGCATAGCTGCTTGGTTGACAAAACGGATTTTGATTCATTTCCTTGACAAGGATTTGAATAATTTTAAGACGCAATTGCAGCATCTTTATAATTCCAAACTCGAAGAAATAAAATCAGACCACACTATTAAGGAGCTTGAATACGAGACAAAATTTAAATCGCTACACACAAGACGATTTGAACTTATCACGGAACTTTATTCAAAATTGCGACATACCCAAACAGCGATATCAAATTATGTTAAACCCCTTGTTTTGGCTGACGATGAATCAGAATCCGAACGGGGGAAAAGGGCAGCAGAGGTATGGAATAATTTATCTATTTTTTATCAATGCCACAAATTATTCTTCACAGAATCTGAATGTGCGCTTATTGATAAATATATTCAAACAATGAAAAGCGCCCACATTGATTTCACATGCAAGGCACTTGCTGAGCGTCCAACCTCGGCATGGATAAAAGCTGAAGCAAGCATGTCTGGTGCTGTGGTCGAGATTTGTGAGATGCTTGAAAAGGAATTTCGAGGCAAACTTGGTTTGTAAAATTCGCCCTTAACACGTGAGATTGGGAACTAAATTTTTCCTTATGCAACAATTCACCCGCAGAGTAGTCGAGGAACAGGCCGCATCAATCCGCTCTGAGTTTGACCTAAATCTCGCCACAGAACTCGACACCTTGTACAAGGCGATTGACGCAGCGCTTGACGCCGAAATAGCGGAAGATGCGAGCCTCTCCGATTGGCCCGCCAACAATCTAAAGCAAAAAGCGTTTGTGCTCGCCGCTTTCCGGAAGGTAATTAACGACCTCCTTGGGTGTGTCGAGACTCTCCGCGCGGGATATTTTGACTTGTGCCAGGGTGTCCTACGGAGCGCTCTCGAAGGTTTTGCTACGGCAATTCTCATCGATAAAGATAAGGAGATATTCAAAGCCTATCGTGATGGTAGATTTTCCGTTAACAAGGCAGTGGAGCGCTTTGCAAATCAAAGAGATATGGTAACGAATGAGGCAGGGAAACAATTTCTTGGTGTCTATAAGCGGCTGCATAAGATGGCACATCCAACAGTCGTCGCTATGGCTGTACAATCTCCACCAGCGGGAGGGAATTTTCCTATCGGCGGAGTCTTTTACCCGCTGCGTCTTCGAGTTTACCGCGCCGTCACAAACGAGATGACAAGTCTTGCGCAAAATATTGAGGGATACCTAAAAACCCAATTTCCGAAAGGTAGACCCCTTCCATAAAACGAAAGAAACCGACAGTAATGATGTGTCACTTTGGGTGGGTCATTACGCCGTACCATCAATGGGCGGGGTCAACATGTTTAGTTTAAAGAGTGCCAGGAAATTTTTCATATAAATATTAGTGCGTAAGTTTTAAGCGGGTGCCGGCGGGTATCAGTGGAGCGGGTGGCAGGGGATCCGGATAAGCGGAACCGTCCGGAGGCCGAGCATACGAAGCGCGGAGGCCGAGGAACGGAGGCGCGCGCACGGTGTGCGCGACGCCGGTTCCGCGTTCCGGGCCCCTGACAGGACCCGCGAACCGGAAGCCGCCGGCATTTCCTCATAATAAGAATAATCAGCGGTAAAATGATAAAATTTATCAGCTTGATTTCACGGAGGATAATGTGAAAATTGCTATTGCCAGCGACCATGCCGGGTTCCTTTTGAAAAAAATCATCGTCAATCACCTGAAAACACTGGGGCAGAAAGTGGAGGACCTGGGCCCCGATTCGGCCGATGTCTCCGTGGATTATCCCGATTTCGCCGCGAAAGTCGCCCTAGCCGTTACGCAGGGCAAAGCCAACAGGGGCATCATTATCTGCGGCAGCGGCGTGGGCGCCTGCGTGGCCGCCAACAAATTCAACGGCGTCAGAGCTTCGGTCTGCCACGACACCTATTCCGCTCACCAGGGCGTGGAACACGACGACATGAATATTTTGTGCCTGGGCGCCAGGATCATAGGCCCGGCTCTGGCGCTGGAAATAACGGAAACTTTCACGGGCGCTGTCTTCTCGAACGAAGCCCGCCACGTCCGGCGCCTGGACAAAATCCGTTCTTTCGAAAAACAATAGCATCCATAAGCCGCACTACTTCAACATACAGAACCAGGACTTTAAGAGGCAACCGTGATTTATGAGGATTATGCAAAACAATTACACCTTGATTATTCTTATAGGTCTGGTATACTAAGGATGGGGGGTTTATGAAAAAAACGTTCGGCTTTATAACAATGTCTCCCTTGGGGATGTTGACGGCGGAATACATAACTATAGGTGTGGTGGTCGCTCTTTTTTCCGCCTTCCTCGGATTTTACTCCGCAGCCTGTATAATCGCCGACAAATGCTACCCGGAACTCAGTCTGGAAACCATACAGCTTGTGCACCGGGAACTTTTTCACAATATGGCTGTTGCCGCCGCCGTTTACTCCCTCATAATTTTCGCCCTCTACTGGTTTTTCGCGCGGGGCCAGGTAAAAAAGATAATAGCACTTGCACAGCAACGCATGGGGGAGAATTGAACTATGCGTCCTTCACGCCGTTCACGGAAAGGCTTCGGTCTGGTGGAAGCCATGATGGCTATTTTTGTGCTTTCCCTGTTGAGCCTTTCCCTGGCTTATATGTACCAGTACATGTTCCGTGTTTTTGTAAAGACCCAGCAGAACACCTATACCACCCGCCTTGCAGAAATGGCTTTCACCAAATTTAAGACCGTGGAGTATTATTATCTCTTCGACTGCGATTCGGCCCTGCCGAGTTTCGGACTTACCGGAACGTTCGGGCCTGTGGCCCAGCAAAGGACCTCCTACCCGTACATGGGCGTTCTCAACGCGATAGATTCAGCCGTAAAGAAATACAGACTGGACCGCTGGACCATTTCAGTGGCATATAAAATACGGGACGTTTCCGACGTGAACAGCAACGGCCTTACCAGCGACCTGCGCGACTTCACTGACGCCAACGGGGATAATATAGACGACTATGACCCTTCCATTAAATACCACAATGCGAATCCGGCCTCCGATTCGGACTATTACGACACCTACACTTCCACCTCTCTAAATAAGACCGTAAGCGAAGCGCCCGACACCAATCTCAAAGAGGTCACGCTTAAGTTTTACCGCAACGGCAGCGTAGTTCACACGCAGACTGAGCTGATCTCGCTTGAAATGCTCACAGGCATAGAAAGCAAGTCAAGCGGAGCGGAACTAAAGCTCCTCCTGTCACAGCCGGAAAACAACTCTTACCTTTACAACCTGATAACCACCGCGCGGGCCGACGCTTTTGCGCTGGCCATAAGCAAGTCTTATCCGGCGGATCTTACGGCATACCGCGCGGACGCGGGTTCCCCTATTACGCTGGCCGGAGAAACCTCACCCCTCTCCACGGTAAAGTTTTACCGCAATTCAATCGGCACGGTTCTGGACACATACACCGCCGACTCGCTCGGCAATTTTAGTTTCTGGGCCTCAGGACTTACCACGGCCCTCACAGAGGGAGAGAACACCATCTACGCACAGGCCACAAAAGACACCTTCTTCTCACCCTACACGCCGCGCAAAGTAATATTGGACCTAAAGCCGCCGGAGATAACCGGCCAAACCCCAACGGGCACGGTCAATGATCTTGTCCCCTATGTCGGCGCGGTGCTTACCGACACCATACTTTCCACCGGGATCGCCAGCGGCATTTGCGAGGATGTTACCACAATGAAAGTTAACGGCTCAACGGTACCTTTCGCTTTTACTTCCGCTACCGGCAAGATCAAATGGGAAGACCCGGCCACGGAGCTGCCCGTAAAGCTGACGAACGGCAATTCCTACACCGTGCTGGTGGAGGGAGGCGACCGGGCTCACTACAAGGCGGCGGCCACATGGAACTTTACCGTCTCGGTCGCCGCCACGGACAACTCGGCGCCTTCTATAGCCAATAAAGTACCCAGCGGTTTCACGGCGGATCCGATGCCGGAAATAAGCTGTAAGGTTTTTGACAACCAGTCCGGAATAGACCTGGACTCCATCAGGATGAAGCTGGACGGGGTCGTGATGGTTTCTTCGGCCAATATTTCCGGCCACTGGGACGCGGAAGGCCAGCGCGTTTTTTACCAGCAGGAATCCGCTTTCGCAAGCCCCTCCAGCCACACGGTGGAGGTCACGGCCAGCCATTGGGCCGATAACCCGCCTGATAAAAAAACCTCAGTGGACACCTGGGATTTCAACGTAAACTACTAAAAGCCCCGACATCATGAGGACAATTAAACACCCCAGACCCGGCGTAACACTTGTCGAGATGATAGTTTATGTCGCGATATTGTGCATAGCCGTGGCTATGTTCTCTAAATATATGACGGGCTTCGTAAAAACCGCCAAGTCTTCGGAGAGTAAAATGCTGGGCTCTGCGGACCTGCGCGGCGCCCTGATAAAAATGGAAAGCGACCTATACGAGGCCAACGAATTCATAGGCGTCTCAAAAACTTCCATAACCTTCATCTGCGATATGCTTAAGAACCCGGCCTGGGACCGGAACTCGGATTTTGACGGCGACGCCATCCCCAGCATAAAGGATACCGATGTGGATAATGACGCCCAACTAAAATTCTCTCTAGCCCGGGACGACCAGTGGCGGGCGGGCTACAACCTTGAGGATGACGACGACGACAATGACGCCAACAGGGATGTTGTAATACAAGTCTATTATTCTTCTGGAACCCTCTGGCGCGCCATCTCGGTGAACGCAGGCCCCTGGCAGGCCGCAAAACTGGCTACGGACATAAGTTCTTTTACTTTCACTTTTTACGGCTCAAAGCGTGAAGACCTTGGGAAGAATATAGACCTGGGCAATGATGGGACGGCTTCCACCAGCGACACCGGCGAGGGGGACGGCATAATAAGCGAGCGCGAGATAGATTGGGTACAACCGACCACAGGACACGGCGACAGGTCCGGCGCTATAGACACCGCGAACGAACGCAAATATATAACCTCGGTGGAAATGTATATGGAAGCCGACGCCAACCACGACACAGTGCCGGACGCAAAGCTGGGCACGGAAATAATGCCTCCACTGCTGCCCCTTAAAAGGAGACGCTAGCCATGGTAAAACGACGCGGAATAGCCCTGGTAGTGGTAAACCTGCTGGCGGTGTTCCTTATACCGTTCGTTATTTATCTCATGGTAACCTCCAACAACTTTTTAAAAACCTCTTTCAGGGAAAAACAGCAGAAAATGTCCAGCAGCCTCGCCTCCGGCGTTCTGGTGGATTTCATGCGGCAGTTCTCGCAAAGTTATTACGAGGGCCATTACGACGCTGACGCCCTCTCGCGCAACCCTGTTTTTCGCTCCGTCGGCTTCTCGTCGGTGGATACGGAAGCGGACGCGCCGAACCACCGCCTCTTCATACACGCCTCCGGGCAATACGGCAGCAACGCCGCGGCCCCCCTTTCGAACAAAAGCCTGTACGGAGCCGTCCAGTTCATTTCCGATCTTACCGACTACGGCACGCTTATTGACGGGGCTTTCACGATTAGCGCCCCCGACACGACTTATTACGGCAAATGGTGGATAACCGGCAATCTGTCCATCTCAGGGAACAACGTAACCTTTATGGGCGGGCCGCTTATTGTGGGGGGGAATTTGACCGTAACCGGCTCAAATGTGCGTATAAACGGGGACCTCTATTATAACGGCACGCTCACCGGCAGCCCGGCGGTTTCGGGCACGAGCTACAATTTTTATCCATCCGATATGGTCTATCCCTCGCTGAAAGACACTTATTACAGGGTCAATTGCAATTACAAGATAACCACGGATAGGACCATACGTTTTAACGCCCACCCTTCCTCAAGCACTTTCAGCCTTATCGGCACTACCATCACAGTTCCGGTAACGGAATCCGGTATGATAATATACGGCGAAAACGTAAACCTCACATTATACGGAACTGTCCGGGGGCGGGTAACGGTGGTCACAAGCAATACCAGCGGTTCCAAGGGAAAGATCACCGTAGGGCTTTCGGACCAAAACGCGGATCTGCTGTATTATAATCCGCTCACCGCCGGCACAACCACCTCCGCGGTATACGGTAATTCGCTGGCCGCGCTTTCCTCCAACGGGCTTACCTTCCAGGGCAAGACCACCAGCCCGTCCTCCGACCTGAAGGTTTGCGGCGTGTTTTTCAACCTGAGCAGCGCGAACATCTCGGCCAGCGGCAGTTCCTCTAAAAAAATGTACCTCTACGGCACCAGAAATAAGCCGGTCTCCACCTCCTTTGACAGTTCGGTTTACACCTACGACACCTGGCTCAACAGCTTCCCCCCGCCGGGGCTGCCGGAAAGGCCGCTGCTGGTAACCTGGCATTTACGGTAAGGGAAAAGGATGAAAGAAGAAATTCCTTTAGAAAAACTCCTTGAGCTGGGAGACAGGCATATCGAACGCGGGGAATTGGATCACGGGATCCATTATTATAACAAGGCGCTGAAAAAGAATCTTGAGGCGCCGGAAACGAACTTTAAACTGGCCGAAGCTTACAGCCTTAAAGCCGAAAAAGACGGAAAAGTGTATTACACGCTTGCCGTGGAACAACTGCGCAGAGCGTTAAAAACCGACCCGCTCAACGAGGCGGCGCATGACAAACTTCTCGTACTGGCGTTAAAAACAGACGCGCTGGACGCGCTGGCTAGGGAGTACGGGCAAAAAGCAAAAACCGGCCCGAACGCGGATTTTTACGCCAAATATCTTAAGCGCGCCTGCGCCATGGCCGTAATGGGCAGCGAACCGAATAAACAGCTGTTCGAATATAAGCCGGCGCCGTTTATGAAATATTTTTTCGATTTCATGATACTCCCCGGCGCCACGCTGACCATCGTGCTAAGCAATTTAAAACCCCAGTTCAAACCTTTCTTTGCCCTCGGACTCACCATGTTTCTTTTCTACTGCGCGTACAGGGGCGTACTGTACATGATGATGCGCCGGAAATAAAACAGAGTAAGCCGCGTTATGCGGATGGATTAACAGTCTGCTGAAAAAACCTGCTCGGAGGTGTTTTAAATGGATATTTTAAACGAGGTTAAAACCGCGGGCGCCAGCCTCTGGCTGGACAGCCTGAACAGGGACATGCTTTTGAACGGAGAGCTGGCCGGGATGATCAAGAACCTTGGCGTAACCGGCGTTACCTCCAACCCCTCCATCTTTGAGACAGCCATACTCAAATCCTCCTACTACGCAGGCCCCATAGAGACTCTCGCGTCCGGCGGCGCCACGGCGGAAGCTATCTTTGAAACGCTGGCGGTGGAAGACATACAGCGAGCCGCGGACCTATTAAAGGGCATCTATGAGGAAACGCGCGGAACGGACGGTTTCGTAAGCATCGAAGTTAAACCCTCACTGGCGCGCGACCCGGATAAAACCGTAAAGGAAGGGGAACGGCTTTTTGAGAAAATAGGCCGCAGGAACGTTATGATAAAAGTTCCGGCAACGGTTGAAGGCGTACGGGCCGGCGGCGACCTTTTAAAAAAAGGCGTCAACGTTAATTTTACGCTTATCTTCTCTCCCGACAGATATGAGGAAGCGGTGAAAGCCTATATCGACGCCCTGACCTGGCGGGTGGAAAACGGGCTTCCGCTGGACGCCCTGGCATCCGTGGCCAGTTTTTTCGTCAGCCGCATCGATACCGCTGCGGACGACGAGATAGAGACGCTCATGGCCGCCGAAGACTCTTTCGACAGCGAGGAGCTTTATGATTTCGCCGGTTCCGCGATGGGCCGGACGGCCATAGCCAATTCGCTGGTGGCCTATAATAAATACTCCTTAATATTCTCCAGCAGGGAATTTCTGGCGCTGCGGGAAAAAGGCGCGATGAAACAGCGCATACTCTGGGCCTCCACCGGCGTAAAGAACCAGGCCTACAAGGACACGTTATACTCCGACGCCCTGCTCCTGCCGGACTCCATCAACACCCTGCCTGGGCCCGCCCTCAAGGCTTTCATAGCCCACGGCGATCCGGATAAAGCTCCGCTGCCGGCCAGGATGGCGGCCGCGGAATCATTTTTTGCGAAGCTTGAAAGCGCCGGGATGGATTTTCGTTCCATCCTTGAGTTCCTGGAAAAAGACGGAGTGGAAAAATTTTCCCGCGCCCACGACTCCCTCATCAGCCATATAGAAGAAAAGATCCGCGCGCTCTTGAACACCGTTCCCGACGGGTCTCCGGCCTTCGAACTGCCCTGTACCGATTATGGCCCGGCGCTGGAGCGGCTCAGGAGATCGGATTTCGTAAAGCGCCTCTGGAAAAAGGACGCCGGCATATGGAAAACCGGCCCTGAACATGTGAAGATCATAAACAATTCCCTCGGCTGGCTGGACGCTCCGTTCAGGATGCTCAGCCGGGTAAAGGAGATCGGCCGTTTCCGCGATGAGATCATGGGAGAAGGGTTCTCAAGCGTTGTAGTGCTGGGCATGGGCGGCTCCAGCCTCGCCCCCGAAGTTATGCGGACCGTGTTTCAGAGCCCGAAGAATCCCAAAATCCATGTACTCGATACCACCGACCCGGGCTGGATCCTAGCCGTTAAAGAAAAGCTGGATATCAAAAAAACGTTCTTCATCTTCGCGAGCAAATCCGGCGGCACAATAGAACCGGCCAGCCAGTTCAAATATTTCTGGGGCCTGCTGAAAAAAGCCGGCGTAAAAAAACCGGGAAAACACTTCGCAGCCATCACCGATCCCGGCACAAGCCTGGCGGCGCTCGCTAAGGAAAAGAATTTCCGCAAGGTCTTTATCAACTTCGCGGATATCGGCGGCCGGTTCTCGGCCCTCTCTTATTTCGGCCTGGTGCCGGCGGCGCTGTGCGGCGCGGACATAAAAAGGCTGCTGGAAGGGGCCATAGACACCGCCAACATGTGCAAAGACCCGGAGATTATGGAAAATCCGGGCGCTTTGCTCGGCGCCCTGATAGGCGATATGGCCATTAAGGGACGTAATAAGCTGACGCTTATCATGCCGGGAAAGCTGGAAGCATTCGGGCTTTGGGTGGAACAATTGGTGGCCGAGAGCACCGGCAAGGAAGGCAAGGGCGTGGTGCCGGTCTGCATGGAAGAGCTCTCGGGGCCGGAAAACTACCGGGAAGACCGTTTTTTCGTGAACACACAGCTCGGCGCGCTTCTGGAACCGGATACGGCCGCCAAACTCGGCAGCCTTAAGATGGCGGGGGCTCCCGTTTACACAATGTTTATTAAGGATGTTTATGACCTAGGAGGGGAATTTTTCCGGTGGGAAACAGCCACGGTCGCGGCATGCGCGCTTCTGGAGATAGACCCATTCGACCAGCCCGATGTCAAAGAAGCCAAGGACCTGACTGTCAGGGTGCTTGAGACTCTGATCTCCAGAGAACAGCGGCCGGCGCCCAAACCGCAGTTTTTAACGGACAAACTCGCCGTGTTCGCCTCAAAGGCGGTTTGCGCGGCCCCAGCCGGCGCCGCCGGCCTCGGAAATACTTTCCAGCGCCTTTTCTCAGGACTCAAGGAGAAAGAATATATAGCGCTGCTGGCCTACCTGCCGAATGCCCCGAAGGTGGACGCGGAACTGAAGGTTCTGCGGGAAACTCTCAGGATCGGCACCGGCGCGGCGACAACACTTTCCTACGGCCCCCGCTACCTCCATTCCTCCGGCCAGCTGCACAAAGGCGGCCCAGACACCGCCTTCTTTGTCATATTGACAAATGAGACGCAAAATGATATTAATATAACAGGGGAAAAATACACTTTCTGGCAGCTGGAAATGGCGCAAGCCATTGGTGATTTTAAAGCTCTGGACTCCAAAAACAGGCGCGTTTTACGGGTCCACCTAAAATATCCTCTCGATAAATCCCTCAGGTATCTTAACGAAAGGATTTCCAGAATAAGCCGGACCAGTGAAGCGCCAGACGCAGTTCACCAACAAGGGGAGGAAAGAAACATGCTTAAGTTAACCACTAAAAAGAATAACACAAAGACCGCCGCCAAAACCAAACTCACCAACACGAATGAATACGTGATGATAGACCATCCCAAGAACCTTGAGAACATCACCTCAAGGCAATACACTATCCGCATATCCGTGAGCAACGCCAACGGCCTGGATATTTCCATTGACGACGCTCCCTGGCAGGGTTGCAGGCACTCCGTGGGTTATTGGTGGTTCGACTGGACCAATTTCACTCCCGGCACCCACCAGCTGGTGGCCAGAATGCGCACGAACACCGGCGAATACCTCATCTCCAAAAGACGCCGCTGCAAAGTCAGCTAAAACGCGGCAGTCTGCCGCCACAACCGTCTAAGGGGGCTCCGCCCCCTTTATAGGAGCCTCCGTTAAATACCGCAGGAGGCTCCTAAAGACGGTTTTTCTTTTAACTGCTAAATGGTAAAGACAAAAATAATAGCCACGCTCGGCCCGGCAAGCTCCTCCTCCGCGGTGCTGCGCAAAATGTTCTACGCGGGGCTGGATGTGGCCCGCTTTAACTTCTCGCACGGAACCCGGGCCGAGAACCTATCCCGCATCAACCTAGTGCGTTCCCTTAATACAAAATACCGCCGCGGGATAAAGCTGCTGGCCGATCTTAAAGGCAACCGCATACGCGTAGGCGCCCTGAAAAACCCGGTGGAACTTAAAAAAAAACAAACCGTCTTCCTGGTCAGAGGTCCCGGAGAAAAGGGATCAGCCTCCTTTTGCATCCCCTTTGATTATAAGGGCGCGATATCCCGCATTAAAAAAGGCTTCCTGGTCTATATAGACGATGGGAACATCTGTCTTGAGGTTATTTCGGTATCTAAAGATTCACTGAAATGCTCCGTCATCTCTCCCGCCCTTCTGAAAGAACATAAAGGAATCAACATACCGCAGGCCTCCCTGGACTTCCCGGTACTGAACCCAGAGGACCGGATCGACCTGGATTTCGCCATTACTCAGGACTTTGATTATATAGCCCAGTCTTTTGTACGGACCCGGGCGGACGTTCTGGCGGTCATAAAAGCCGTCAGGGCGGCCGGCAGCCG
>Ga0208953_1000400_pt1 | contig 37982 bp, 28 predicted proteins | sample RifOxyB2_FD_184033 | JGI IMG/M metagenome (GOLD analysis project Ga0208953, IMG submission 184033) | Groundwater microbial communities from Rifle, Colorado - Rifle Oxygen_injection B2 (SPAdes) | ecosystem: Environmental > Aquatic > Deep subsurface > Groundwater | place: USA: Rifle, Colorado...
CTTCACCTGTAAACTATATGAATTGCCGTTAGGCACGGTCGTACTAATGCGCAACACCACTTTTATCGTGCTTGAAGACACGCTGGTGTAGGTGACGGTGGTGATTTCTGTCGTCAGGGGGCCGTCCGCCGGCACATCCGTGGGGGAGGAAATATACACGCGCGCGGAATTGGTGGAACCCGCCACTCCCAAGCCCCATTTCTGAAACCAGCCGCCGTTTACGACATAGGTTACGGTCGAACTGGTCAAAAATGCGTTCGGGATCTCCAGATATGCGGTCGCGGTAGAAGGAGACGGGATGCTTATCGTTCCCACGGCCACACCGCTTACCTGGCTATCGGGATTCTTCATTTGTAAACTGTATGAATTGCCGTTAGGCACGGTCGTGCTGATGCGCAGCACCACTTTTATCGTGCTTGAAGACGCGCTTGTGTAGGTGGCGGTGGTGATTTCGGTCGTTATGGGGCCGTCAACCGGCACATCCGTGGGGGAAGAAATAAAGACGCGCACGGATCTTGTGGAGCCGAGTACGCCCCATCTCTGGAACCAGCCGCCGTTTATTACATAGGTTACGGTCGAACTGGTCAAAAATGCGTCCGGGGTCTCCAGATATACTGTCCCGGTCGAAGGCGAGGGGATGGTGATGGTCGCCACGGCGACGCCGCTCACCCGGCTGTCGGCATTCCTTAACTGGAACCTGTATGAAACTCCTGCGGCCACGTGCGAACTGATCTGAAGCCTGAGGGTTATCGTACTATCGGTGATCTCCGTGTATGAGTAGGTGGAGATGTCCGTGGTAACGGGTCCAACTACCGGGGAAGCCACGTTCCCGGATGAGATGAACACCCGCACCGTATTTGTGCCGCCGAACTGCGAATCGTCCCAGTGCTCGAAAAAGGCGCCTTTAATAACGTAGGTGACGGTCGAATAGGTGAGGAACCCGTTTTCCGGATAAAAATAAGCGGTCCCGGTCGAAGGCGAGGGGATACCGATGGTGGACAAGGCGACCCCCGAGACCTGCCCGTCGGCATTCTTCAACTGAAACCTGTATGGAGAGCCCGCGGCCACATGCGAGCTGATCTGCAGTACCAGTGTTATGGAAGAGAGATCAACGCTGGTATAACTGAAGGTCGAAATATCGGTGGTTGAGGATTCGTGAACCGCGGGAGTGGGTTCATCCCCCGACGAGATGAACACCCGCGCGGTATCGATGCCGCCTAGAGCCGGCCCCCATTTTTCAAACCAGCTGCCGTTGATGATATAAGTGACGGTAGGAGAGGTGAGTAGTTCATTTATATTCTGAAAGTAAGCCGACGACGTTGAGATAGCCGGTATAGTGATGGTGCTTTCAAAAACATCGGACCATTGCGCATCCGGATTCAGCATCTGCACGTTGAATTTCCGATTTGTGGTGACGAAGGTGCTGATTTGAATATCTATAGTCACCGAGGAAGGATATACGCCGGCATAATTAAAGGTTGAAATCTCCGTCGCCACAGGTCCATCTTTGGGAGACAACACACCGGGAGTTGAAATAAAAACCTGGGTTGTAAGCGGGCCGTTAAGCGCGCCCCATTTTCTAAAAAACAAACCTTCCAGGACATAAGCGCAGGTGGATGAAGTCTGAAACGCCTGGGGATCCATAAGATAAGCTTTTGTCAACCCCGGGGGGTTTATAATGATGTCGTCTATCGCGCTATCCACAAATCTGCCGTTAAACCGCGTCAATCTCAATCCATAGGCGGCACCCATGACGGGACTCACCACATTGGCCGTGACTATCAGCGACGAACTTTCGACATCCCACGTAGTCGAACTTACCACGATCGCCGTAGTAGCTACACCGACATCCGAAGTCATCCTCGCAAAAGGCGCAAGGCTCACCGGGACGGCTGTGGTGGAGAGGTTAGTGCCTGTAATGCCGATACTGATAACGGAGGTGGAATAAAGGACCAAGGGGTCATAGCTTATGGTGGTGATCTCGGGCTGTGTATCATCTCCGGGATAGACGTCCCACATAATGCTGTTACTGTTGCTCTCGGTCCAATACGCCGGCAACGCGAACGGGATTTCAATCTTGCCGGGGAGCTGCGGCCATGAGCTGGCTCCGACTCCGACAGTGACAAACGACTGCCGCGCATACCAGGTCCCCTGGTTTGCGGTCGTGGGCAATATGCTGCTGCTGCTGAAATACACGTTGTTGTCCGTGTCTCCGTACAGGAGGTAAAGATTGCCGGCCGCATCATCCACGGACATACTTATATTCCGAGCCGTAGTAATGTTAAGATTGGCCGCGATGGCATTAAGGCACTGACCCTGGGTATTGGCGCCGTCATACACCCAGCCGGCGATGCCCACCGCATTGATCTGAAAACAATAGATTTGCCTGTTGGGATGCGGACGCCACGCGCAGGCTATATTATAATTCATCGCGGCTCCCGCACTTACAGGCGAGCAATTGGCGCTGGCCGTAAAAGCAGCACCTCCCGCGACACTTCTTCCGTCCCAGTAACGAAGCCCCGCGGTGTTGGCACTACGGAATTTGTAATAAACCACGAACCCGACGTTCGCGCCGCCTCCCACAGTGCAGGTTGTGGTGTCGTTTGTCTGTTTGCATGGCATAACAACAGGCATCGTGGGGTTGGTGTCAGCCCGGCCAAGGCCATACAGGTCATTCTGCGCGGCGGCATCGCGGCTATTAACATCTATCACTGAGCCGTTCAGGACGGCTGTGTTGTACATGGTCCCCGGTTTTTTACTGGCGCCGGTATCAACGTGAAAAGCGACCATCACATTATCGGCGGCCCCGCTCCTGGTCTTTGCGATAGACAATGACGAACGCGCGGCCCTATAGGCGTAAGTAGCGCCCAAATTATTGGCGCCGGCGCCATTGACCCATGTCCCCGTAGCGCCCCATCTCGGGGCGCCGCTCTGATCCAGCACCCCCGCTTTGACCGCAAGTTTGAGCGTACCATTCGTGTCCCAAGGTGTCTGGACGGCAGCCACATACACCACATCAGAGCCGGTAATGGGATCATTGGGCATGAAAAAGATCGCGCCGTCGCCGTAATAATTCGCGGCATTACCGAAAACAGCCTCGGTGTCGGACCACACCATGCCGTCGGCGCTGAAAGACCAGACAAAAGCCCCCCCGCTGTTGAAGAACGCCCAGTGCCCGTACTTATTGCTGACAACCTTGCGGGAATGCGACCCCTTAGAAGTGGTTCCTGAGTTTGAAAAAGGCACTTTAACTCCGGGGGTATTCACGCCCAATACCGCAAAAGCCTGCTCCGGACACAATTGCACAAGCGCCGCCGAAAAGGCAAAAGCCAGCCAGAGGCCTAAACGGCTTCCCTGCTTCAGGAAGCTCCGTTTCCTCCAACCGCTTTTTTTCTCGGTGTCGCTCATAATTCCCGCATCCGCAATTTCCGGTTAGCAGTCTGTCAGTTCTTTCCCGCGCTCCTGTTCCTGAGCCTTTCCAGCGCGAAACCCATAAGCTGCGCGGCTTCCGCATTCGTTTCCTTTTTCAGGGCTTCTTCCAGGGCCGGGGCCGCGGAAGCGTCCCCCATCAGCCCCAGCGCCCGCGCCGCGTCTTTTCTCACTTTGGCTTCGGAACTGTTCAACAATCCCGAGCAGGCGGAAAACTCGGACTTATCTCCCGACCTTGCCAGCGCCAGGCAGGCCGAGGCTTTCAACCGGTCATTTGAGGAAGCCAATGCGCGCTTGATCCTGGCCGAGGCGCCGGGCCTGGCAAAATTCCCCAAGGCCTGTACCGAGGCCTCTTCTTCCGCCGGGCTCTGTTTTTTTCCCAATTCGGACTGGACGGCGTTATAAGCTTCCTCCGACCCCATTTGCCCCAAAGCGGAAATAACGGCGGCTTTAAGGTCCGCATCGGCGGCCGCCAGCAGCCTTTTTAAGGGTTTCACAGCCGCTTTCGCCTTCAAGTTGCCCAGCGCGTTCACGCACGGAAAAAGAACCGAGTCGTCTTTGTCCCTCAGGCACCCCAGCAGGAACGGCACGGCGTTTTCTTCGGCGGCCGCCCCCAGCGCCAGCGCGGCCGCCTGGCGGACCTGCGCGTTGGGATCGTTTTCAAGGATCGCTCCCAGTTCCGGCGCGGCTTCCCCCGCTTTCAAAAGACCGAGACTGTCCGCGGCCTGGCGCCTGACAAGCGGGGAGGGGTCTTTGAGCGCGGTGATAAGATATGGGATGGCGGCGGGATCTTTAAGCCGGCCAAGCTGGTCCGCGGCTTGCGCGCGGGCAAAGGGTTTATCCGCGCCCAGCCCGGCCAGCTGCGCGTTGAAAAAAGCGGCGTCGCTTTCGGCGGCGGACAGACCCGCGGACAAGAAACAATTAATATATAATAATGCGGCGATTAAAAAAGACAAAGTTCTCTCCAGCATCAGTTTTCCTGAATAACAATATATTTTATTATATAAATAGGCTGTTGCGAAATTGTTTCCTGCATTATCTTCAGGGATAAATGTCATAACCGGGCTCCATCCTGTTCGCATACAACCGCGCCCAAAGGGTGTCAGAGTCCTTTTTGGCAATAAAAAAGCCGTTTCAGCTCTCTTCGTTATGCCCCGTAACAGGGCCCAATAACCCGAAGACAGCCAAAACGGCCAGAAAACTGGTCGCAGATCACCGGCAACTGATCGTTCACCGCCTCTCCAAGCGCCGCAAACCGGCCATGAACAACCACCCGGCAACAACTGGTTTTCATCTTCGGCAACCTGACCCCCGCGCATTTAGCGGGTCTATGGCTTTGCGCCGCCGGCTTTCGCAGGCTTTGCTATTATCGTGACCAAACCTAAAACTGCCCCGTTAGAGGCGCACCGGATACCGCCGCACTACCGCTGCCCTGCCTTCACCGCTCCGAGCGCCGACCGCACTTCCCCAGGCACTGACCGCACCCGACGCTTCACCAACCGCTTCCGCGCCTCTAACGGGGCACTACACCACTTTTTCCGAACACCACCAAAGCACAACCTTGGCAACTTCCGCCTCCGATTATATTATAGCAGATGCCCGGGATTTGTCAAGACCCAATCCTTGACTTGTCAAGAGGCACAACACCGAATTTAAATCAACGCTATTTCAAAAGCGCCTCAGTCGCTTTTTTATAGGCCGAGTCGTTCAGGAGAGCCGCTTCACTGGAAGCCGCCCATGCCGCCCTGATCTCCTCCGCCTGTCCGGGGATCAGAATTATTTTAATCTCCGGCTCCACGCCTTTCCCCTCAAGATCTTTTCCGGAAGGAGGGAATATTCTGGCCACGGTAAGCTTAAGCCCCTTTTTACCCCGCCCCAGCCTGAACGTTTTTGTAAGCGAAACATCCCCCTTGGTCACCTCCCCCACGACAATGGCGCCGCACAGTTCCCGAAGCGCGGCGGCAAAAGTCTCGGCGGCCATAGCGGTTCCCGAATTCACCAGCACGATGGTTTTGAGCGACGCAAATCTGCCCCGCCCGGACGCTTCAAAGAGTTGGGAATAACCTTTGTGGCGGGACCTGAGTTCAAGGACCGGCCCCGCCTTGGGGGCAAAATCTTTAAGGATCCCCGCCGCTTCCCCGGGCACTCCGCCGCCGTTATCCCTGAGGTCGAAGATTATGTTTTTTGCGCCCAAGCCGGAAAGAACGTCAAGCCCCGCGGCCACCGCGGCTCCGGCCCCCTCATAAAACATGCCTATTCTCACAAAAGCGGTCCCGGTACCCGGCTCATAAAAACCAAACACCACCGGGAAGGAGAAATATTCTTTTTTTATATCCGCCGTTATCACGTCCGGCCCTTTAGGGGTCCGGCGCTCCGTCTTTATCTTGAATTCAGCGCGCTCGCTCAATTGCCGGGAAATAGCCCCCGCTTCGGCCGGAATACCGTTTATCTCAAGTATCCGATCCCCGTCTTTAAAGCCCGCCCCGGCCCCGGACGATCCCTGGAACACTTTAAACACATATACCACGCCGCCCCTCTCGCCGAACAGCAGGCCGGTGGAAACGCCTCCGCCGCCGGGAAGTTCCCTGAACTTTTTACCGGCCGCTATCACTTCGGAGTGCCTGTCCAGGAGAGTAAGGCCGGAGACGCCCCTGGACCGGAGCAGGCCGGCTATCTTCTCGGGGGCGTGCGCTTCGTAACTGTGCCGTTCTAAAACATTCGCAATATCCCGGTCCAGACTCCTGTCCGCGCAGGCGGCGATAAAAAACAAAAGAATAGGCAGAAATATTTTTTTCATCGGTGTTTTCATTATATTATTTTTGCCGCCGACGGCGGGACAAAGCCGGCAATAAGTACGCGGCGCAATACCCCGCGTATGCGTTACAGTATTATTTTCGCAGCCGGCCACCCGGCCTCTCCGCCGTTTTCGCAGTTCCGGCTGTCCAGCCGCTCCGCCATCTATCCCCACGTACTTCCGTTCGAGGCCGGAGCCGGAAAATCCCCCACAGGATTGGCCTGCTTAGCGCCGCAGGGGTCGTCGGGCAGAAAAGGCCCGTACATCGGGCATTGCTGATTGGCCGCATTGGGCGGCATACAGCAACAGGGCGCCTGGGCGGTGCAGCCGCATTCCGCCCCATAACCGTTAGTGGAAATATAATCCTGTAACGCGATATCGTTTAAATTCTGCGCGTCGGCCGGATCGCTGAAATTGGAGGCTTTGTCATCCGTGGACGGGGGCATGGCGCTGTCGTCCGTGGTCGGGGGGTTGGCCCTGTCGTCAACGGGCGGCGTGGCTGGAGTACCGCCGCCAAAAGGGCCGAGCGGATTAAACAGCACCTTGGCCAGATTTTGAGCTTTGTCTTGTTTTTTGGACTGATAGCCCTTATCCAGCTCCAGCGCTTCCTTTGTGCCCTCTTTGTCAAAAAACGGCTTACCCACATCGGACACGGCCAGTGAATTAGCGCCGCCGGCCTCAAGATTCTGCTCGCGCAGATACTTTGGGACGGCATTGGGGTCCGCCTTGTCCAGATCAGTCTTCACCTTTTCGTCGTACCCCAAAGAATAGCGGCTATCCTGGTTGGCGTCGAAAAGCTTCGCTATCCTCCACCTGGCCGCGTCCTGAGAAGACTGGCGCGCGCCATAAAGATTCATTTTAAACGCGCTTTTCAGCGCCGCCAGAACGGAGGTCTTTGTCTTATTTACGGCGCCACGGCCCGGATTACTGGTTTCGGATTGCACGGACTGGATAGAAACGCCGTTATTCCCCCTTTCCAATCTTGACTCCGCCGGCGCTGAATCGCCTCCCCCTCCGCTCCGCCAGCCAAATCCGCCCTCCCTGACCATAAGCTTTACCGCAAGCCCGACCCCGTGAGCCGCCCCCCCCCGCCCGACGCCTCCCGAACCGCCCGAAAAACCGTTTTCCCCTACCCTCCCGGCCACGCCAGGCGATGCGGGGCCTCCCGCCGCGGAGCGGGCGGCGGCCAAAACCGGCGAAACAGCCGCATTGCCGGTGGCGGCATCAAGGAGCTCATCCTTAAGAGAAGAGTCCGCTTTGGCCAATTCCTCTTCCGAAGCGAAAAACGCCTCTTCTTGCTCAGCTTTAGCCCCGGCGCCATCGCCATAAGGAACGCTGTTGGCATTCAACTGCGTGTACTTGTTCCCGCCAACCAGCTTATCAGCGGCATTTTTCATGGCAAACCACGCCACGATCCCGCCCCCTGCCAGAAAGGCCGCAACAAGGACCAAGCTTGCCCATTTGTAGCTTTTAATCTTTTTCGACCCTGAAAACGAAGCCCAAAAACCGCATTGCGTGTCATTATTATTTTCGGAAGCCATATGCCCTCCATGCTTACCCGAACCCGGAAGTCCCGTCAGCGGTGGGCGCCAGGAAAACCGTTTTACGGTTTCAGCCCACAAAATCGGTACGCCGTAACATGCGCCGGACATCACGTATGGCCGCCGGCGGGATCAAAACAAAAAAAGAAACTGGGTCTGGGAACTAACCAAAAGTTATCCCCGCGACCCATCCTTAAAATCTTACATATGTTATAGCAGACGAAACCCTAAAATTCAAGGCCTAATCAGCGAAACCGCCGGCTACTGAGGCCTGTCCGGCATCAAGGCTTTCATGACTAAACCGGCGGTTTTGAAGCCGATGCGGCTCGAACCCGGCATTTTCAACGAAGATTGGAAATTGAGCGGAGGTTGCGGACTAATTTGCCTATATCAGACAACATCCCGGCGGTTTTGCCGCCCTATTTCAGGCCGGGCAGAACGAACTGGATAGGCCTGTCGCGGTTGGGCACATATTTCACGACTTGCAGCTGCTTGCCGCCGGCGCAAAGATAATCATAGCCGTTATTGCAATCGGCGCCATAAGGCGCGGCGCAGACCACTTCCCTGGGATACTTGCACAGCATCTGTATCCCGGCGGCGTCGGTCTCCACGGTCAGGGTCACCACGTTCCAAACCTGGGTCCTTACTATATCCAGCTTTGCGGAGGTGCCTTTGAGGTTAAGGAATTTGCGTACGCTGGCCTTCTCGTAACCGAGATATTCGCTTGTTTTTTTCTCTATGTTAGGCTTCAGGAAGGTCTCATCCCAACCGGCGGCGAAATCCGCGTTCAAATGGGACTCCAGCTGCCAGCGCCGCGCCGCGTAATAAGAGGCGATCTCCATCTTCTGCACCAGTATCAGCAGCGCGAACATCTTGGCTGTGAGGAAAACTATAAGCATGAACATGGGGAACAGCAGGACCACTTCGGTCATGGCCTGCCCGCGCCTACGGTGAGGGCAAAGGCTGGAGACTGAAGACTTAAGGCTTAAGAAAAAAGCCTTTAATTTCCTCGTTTTTTCAACCGGATCGGGTATTTGCATATCCTTAGTGGTATCTTTCAGCTTTACAGCTTCACCTTAACGCCTTCAGGCTTTATCCTACGGATAAAGCCTTGTCTGGTACTTGGGCGTGGGATCAGGCCAAACGCAGTTATTGCCGGCGCCGACCTGCGGGCACTGGCTGGCGACAAGAGCGTGCACGCAGGGGCGGTCCATATTCTGGCAGGCCGCCTTATTTTTAAAATCCACGTTGAAATAGTTGGAAGGAACGTCCCAGCCTTGATAAACATCATAGCCTCTGCCTACGCCGGCCAAAGCGGCCGGGCTGAATGTGGCAAGCTGAAACAGGCCCTTAGGGTTGCAGCCGGAGCAGCTGGTCAAGTCCTGCGGCGGATTTGTCTTACCCAGGAAATAGGGAGGGATTCCCGGCTGATGCACCTTGGCATGAAAGGTGATGCTTTTCACGTAGTGCATGAACATACTTTGATCGCGGCGGAACCTGTTCATAAAGAAGCCGCCCTGGCTGTTTACTCCGTCCTGGGCGCAGAGATTCGGATTAGCGACGCATTCCTTGGTGTTTGCGTTCAGGTAATAGGACTTCCGGAAAAAGTTAAAGTTCTCCGTCAGACGTTCGAACACCGTCATCTGGGATTCTTCAACCGTGCCCAACAGCGTGTAGACCTGGGCGTAAAACTTGTAAATACTGACGGCGAGATCCCAATAGATCATGACTTTGATGCCCTGATCGCTGGTTATAAGCTTTAAGTCCTCTTCAGGCGCCGCCGGGTTGGCGTTCATGGCGCCTCTGGGAGGATCCTTAAAAGCGATCTTCCACTGGGGCTTGTCGTCCAGCGACGGGGCCGGCTGGAACTCAGGATCGTCCTTATATTTAGGCACCGCGCCGGATTCGTAAAGCATCTTATAGGCGCAGATCGCGCCGCTCTCGTCCGACAGTGTCATACAGTTCTCTTCGGTGCCGCTGGTGCAGCCGTTTACGCACTCGTAGGCCTCCTTGAAGATCCTATATGGAAACGCGCCGTTGACGTAGGCGGTACGGTTCAGGATGTTGGTATAATCGCCCATCTGTATGAAAGCGGCCGAGTCCACGGCGAACTGCTGACGTATCTTCTCCCTAGAAATCTTAGTGGTTTCAAAGATCAGGTAGATAAAAAGCATGAGCGAGGGGACGATCAGAATGGAGGGAATAAGGATCTGGCCCCGCCGGAAGCGGCGGGCTGGGAGGGGCGGACAGCCGCCGGTCCGGGAACCCGGAGGATTTATTTTTTTCTTCTCTTGCGGCGCTCCCATATGTTTCTTCTTCACGGCGTCACGCGGGTTTCCCCGCGCCTATAACCTTCCCCACCAGGCTGAACATCCCGCCCAGAATCCGCTTATGGAAGAGTATCCCTACCGCAAGCGTCATCCCGACCACAACGGCCAGCATGAGAAGATACTCCACCGTGCTCTGGCCCGGTCGCTTGGAACCGAAAGCTTTGGGGTGAAGGATGGCGGATAAACCGCCGTTAAGAAAGCGCGAAACGGCAAAACTCAAAACAAGGAAGGAATTGCCGATCAGATTCTCAACCCGCCGCATATATATCATAATTCCCGATCCCATGTCCGGATCCCATATTCATACCGGCAAAAACGGGGCGCTTTATCCACGGGCGAAGCCGCACCTATATTATAACCTAAGGTTGTTTCTTAAATATTAAAAAGCGGCCAGCCCAGTGTCGGACTGACCGCTCTATATTGTTTGGCGGCCGCGCCGCCGAGCCGCTCAGCCGTGATCACCCTTCGTGCGAGATGAGGCCTTTTTCCAGCGCCTTGACCACAGCCTCAGTCCTGTTGTTGACCGCAAGTTTCTGGAAGATGCTGTTAAGATGGTTTTTGACGGTCTTTACGCTGCAACCGAGCGCGGAAGCGATCTCCTTATTGGATTTCCCCTTGCCGAGCAGGGACATGACCTTGATTTCCGTGGCGGTCAGAGAATCAGGAGCGTTCTCATAGCCTGGCTGGCCCATCTGTCTTAGCCCCTGTATAAGCTTGCCCATGATGGGCTGGGGGATCATCACGCCGTCGGAGGTGAAAGTTTTAAGCGCGTGCACCAGTTCAGAGGCGGGAAGCATCTTTGAAAGATATCCGTTGGCGCCGGCCTGGATGGCCTCGGTAACATGCGCCTCATCCTCATAACTGGACAAGATGAGCACATTGGTCTGGGGACATTCCTTTCTGATGATGCGGGTAGCCGCAACGCCGTCCATCAGCGGGAGCTTAATATCCATAAGTATGACGTCGGGTTTGAGCTTTTTGGCCATCGCAACGACTTCCGGCCCGTTAGAGGCCTCGCCGACCACGTTAATGCCTTTTTCGTCATCCAGAAGATCTTTAATGCCTTCCCTGAAAAGAGTCTGGTCGTCCGCGATTAGAACCGTCACCGTTTTTTTAACGTTGGCCATAGTAAAGCTCCTTTGTTTTTTGAATTCAACTACTCTTAAACACCTTGCTTCTCTTCCGGCTTCGCTTCGCTTTCCGGCGGTGACTCCTTGGCGAAAGGGATGGTGAATCTGAATGAGGAACCTTTCCCCACGCCGTCAGACTCCACCCAGATCTTGCCCTCATGGTTGTGGATGATCTCTTTTGAAATGGACAGCCCCAGGCCCAGGCGTCCGTGCGGAGATTTACCGCCCGCCGGCTGGTAGAAGCTCTGGAAAAGTTTTGTCAATTCGGCCGGGTCTATGCCTTCGCCGGTATCCTTCACGGAAACGCACACGGAATCTTCGATGCGCTCCACGAATACCGTTACATCGCCGCCGCGGGAGGTATGCCGGATAGCGTTTTCCATAAGGTTCATCAGCACCTGGCTTATTCTGCGTTTGTCGGCGCAGACCATCTTAAGCCCTTCTTTCTTTATGCTGGCCCCCACCGTTATGGATTTCTGCTGGGCCCTGGCTTTCGGCCCCACTATTATTTCTTCCACCATCTTATCCATCTCAAAATAATTCTTTTCCATGCGCAGCTTGCCCTGCTCGATGGAAGCCCAGTCCACCAGATCTCCGATGAGGCGGGAGATCTGGGAGATGCTGGTATTGATAAAAACCATCTTCTTTTTCTGGTCTTCGTTCGGGGTGACCGTGGCGGACAGCATTTCAAAACTTATCTGAAGGGTCATCAGCGCGTTCGAAAGATCATGCGAGGCCATGGACATGAATTTGGATTTCATGCCGTTCAGGCGGTCCAACTGCTCGTTGTTCCGCTTAAGCATGTCGATGAGGCGCTTATTCTCCTGTTCAAGGAAAAGTTTTTCTTCGGCTTTTTTTATGGCGCGGCGGAGGTAGCTGAAATCGACCGGCTTTATGAGAAAATCGTACACAGATTCCTGTATCGCCTTGACCGCGGTATCAAGGGAGGCGTGGGCGGTCATCATCAGGATCTGGCTGTCGGTGTTAAGCTTTCTGATGTCTTTTATGACCTCTATGCCGGTCTTGTCGGTGAGGTTGAAATCCATCAGGATAATGTGGTAGAAATCCGAGACGACCAACCGCATGGCTTCGGCGCCGCTGGCGGCCTCAAAAACCTTATAGCCCTCCATCTCCAGCAGGTCGCGCAGGGTCTCCCGCAGATGGGCGTCGTCGTCAACTATCAGGATCTTGCTTTCCATGTTTATAAGCGGGGGTTGGTGTCGCGGACACAAAACGCAAGGCAACAGAGGAGACCGCTCATTCTGTCGCTTTACGCTTAACACTTCCCCGCCACGTATATTGTTACTTATTTTGATTATTAGTTACAAGAGGGATAAATAACTTAAAGCACGTGCCCTTGCCGACCACGCTGGAGACCTCCACTCTGCCCTTATGCCGATCCACTATCTTCTTGACCACCGCCAGGCCGAGGCCGGTGCCGCGGGCCTTGGTGGTAAAGAAAGGCGCGAAGATCTTGTCCAGGGTCTCCTTGGGAATGCCGGGGCCCGTATCCTCCACGTCTAAGCGCACCATGTCGCCCGCCAGTTCGGTGCGCACATAGATCCTGCCCCGCTCGGGCATGACCTCTATGCCGTTCTTTATCAGGTTCCTGACGGCCTGCGTCATTTCGTCGGTGTCTATATTAACGGTCGGATTTTCCGGAGACAGCTGTTTCATCAGTTCGATATGCGGCGGGAAAGGGAAGGACATCGTAAGGTCTTCGATATAAGAGTTAAGATGGGTAAGCTTAGGATTTAGTTCGCGCGTGCGGGCGAAACCCAGGATCTCGTCGATGATGCCGTTAGCCTGCCTGATCTCGGATTCTATGATCGAGATATGCTTGACTATTTTGGGTTCTATAGGGACGGCGGACGCCGCAGCCGCGGCGTTCACCTTGGTCTTTATGAAATAGATGGAGTTATTGATCACGGCCAGAGGGTTCCTTATCTCGTGGCCCACGACCGAGGCCATCTGCCCGATCGCGGCGAGCCGCTCTTTCTTGATGAGCTCATCCTGCGCTGATTTCAGCTCCCTGGTGCGGGCCTCCACCCTGTTCTCCAGGCTGCGGTTGAGCCTCTCCTGCTCCTCTTTGGCGGACATCAACTCCACTGTTTTTATTTTCAGAGATTCGCTCATCTGCATGAAAGTGTGGGCAAGCTCCCCTATCTCGTCGTTGGGCATATTAAGGTCGGGCAGGTAGTCGAAATCCCCTTCGCCCAATTTAATGGCCGCCTCGCGCAGGGCCTGGATGGGCTGGGTGATGACCAGCGACACCGCATAGCCCAGAAACAGCACGAAAACAGTCACTATCAGCATCATGCGCCAGGTGCGGGCAAGCATCTCATTGGAGGCCTGGTAAGCCACGGAGATCGAACGCTGGATATAGACCACCCAGCCGAGGTCCGAGACTTCGGCGAAGGCGCCGAGAACCTTTTCCCCGGTATCCAGATTAATCTCCCCGCCGCCGGTCTTGGCGTCGTTCTGCAGCAGGATCTTAAGGACATCCTCCGGCATTTTGGCGTCCGGTTTATAGATCTCCTTGAGATTCGAATGCGCTATCAGGAAGCCGTTGGAATCTATGACCGCGGCCTGGGTATGCGTGGCCTCGGGAAAGCCTGTTTTCAGAATGCTGGAAAGCCCCGTCAGGCTCATCTTGGCCAGAAGAACTCCCGTGCCCTGATTGGTGGCGAGGCTGACGATCTGCACGCCCATGGTTATGGCCGGATAAGATCCCATATACTTTTCCAGGCCGCCCACGAATTCCCCCGTCTTCATAACCTTATTAAAAAGAGCGTCGTTGGAAAAATCGCGCAGCTTGGTGTCGCGCACAAAGCGGCCCACCCGCACGGTCTCCGCGCCGCTGGCGTTCATGACGGAGATCTCAAGGAACGGAGCGTGCAACTGCATGATATGGTTGATCAGGGCCTGCTGTTTGGGCGCGTCCATGGAGGCGAAATCCTGCAAATGGGCCGCGTCAAAAAGAACGTTGCGGAAATTAGTGACATAACTGGAAACGGTATCGGCAAAGCCGACGGCAAGAGCTTCCTGATCGCGGGAAATGGCCTTATTCAGCGTCACCTGGCTCAAACTCACCAGATAATAGCCGACTATTCCAAGCGGCACAAGAGACACGATCAGGAAAACGAAGAGGAATTTATAGAAGAGCCGGCCGCGTTTTTTTGGGGCTTCGGTCATATAAGCGGTGCACAAGAACGCACAAACACAAGAGCATCATGGATTAGAACACTACGGCTTTCACTTATAACTTGAGGCGTGTGTTCCTGTGCTCTTGTATTTTATTCTATCATGCCGTTGTTACTGAAATATTGCGCTATTTCGCGCAGCCCGCGCCGGTCGAACCCTGGGCGGTGACTTTTTCAAAACCCGGGATCTTGGCCAATTCCCCCATTCCCACCATAAAGAACCGTCCCTCCCAGAGGAAAGAAGGCGAGGTCGTTATTCCCAGCGAGGAAACATATTCAAAATCTTTCGCCAACAGGGCCTTGCCTTCTTCAAAGCCGCCGGCCACGGCCTTGGGATCCAACCCCGCTGTTTCGGCCGCCGCTTCCCATCTGGTGGAGGTGACGTCCCTGTTACGTTCCAAGAGGTAGCTGTTGAGCTTGGCCGGGAACTTATTAGCGATAACCAGCTGCCGGATATTCTCCTCCCATTCGGGAGTGCCGTGCAGACTTTTAAACGTGGGCTGCCCGTCTTCGCCCTTCACGGAGTCGCCGATATAATGTATCTCTATCCTGGCGTTTTCCGGCAGAAGTTTCTTATTCAGCGCGTCTATAAGGCCGTTCTCCGCCGTCACGCCGTAAGGACACTGCGACATGACAAAAATCCTGAGGAGGCCCGGCTCCGGCCTGGCCGAGGCGTAAACCCCCCTGCCCTGCCTGTCGAAATAAACAAGGTAGTCTTTGCGCTCCGCGAAGATGCCGGCTTTTATCTCTTCGGCCAGCATAGTCCGGACATCCTTGGTGTCTTCAAGAATATAGGCCGGGAGGAAGTCCAGGTCGGGAAAATCCTTCACACGCTCGGGAGAGTCGAAATCCAGGACCTCCGGCATTATGCCCGGGAATTTATTGCTGAACACGCCCACAAGCATGTCGTTCTTTTCCACCCCGGAACTGATCACGATCCTGAATCTGGGGGCCTGGATTTCCTTGGCGGCGGCGGACTGCGCCGTTTTAGGCATAACCGCGCGCTTACCGGCGGGCAGCTGTTCGTTCACGGCTTCAAAAAGGGCCAGGATCCTGGGGGCGCCTTTATAAGGCCGGCCGTTTATCAGCACCGTGGCGGAAGTAACGCCGGCCTTTTCGGCTCGCGCGTAGTTCTCTTCCATCAACGCCCCTCCGCTCCGCGCGGCCTTCGCCTCCAGGTCTTCCGGAGAGATGCCGCAGAAAATGGCGGCGTCGCGCCAGCCTTCGGCCCAGGGGCTGAGCGATCGGGCGTTAAGATAAACGGTCAGCTTATCGCCGTAGAATTTAGTTATCGCCGCTATACGCATGGACTCCTCGATCTCGGGCCGCCCACGCTTTGAGTCCCATTCCCCCGCGCTGTTCTTGCCGAGCAGCGGATAAACCCTCATCTCCACGTTCGGCAGTCTTTTACGCACGGCGTCGCCCAGGAAAAACCACTGCCAGCCCGTGCCGTCCATGCTCTCAAAAAAGATCTCAAGCTTCACTTTCGCCACGGCCGCTTCGCCTTTGCCGCCCGCCGCGTAAGAAGACAGGGGATAGAGAACAGATACCACAATATAGAGAACGAATATCGGGCCCCATTTTAAAATTTTTTTCATAGATCCACCTCTTTTTATATTGGCAATCATTTCCACACACCTGCACCCTGGTCCGCGCCGATCCGCCGCTTCTTGCGGATCACTTCCCTTTTGCTCATTTTCCTTTTCTGGAAAGAAGCTGGCGTATACGCAGGCAGAGCTCCTGAATATCGAAAGGTTTTGTAAGATATTCATCCGCGCCGAGAGAGAACCCCTGCGTCTTTTCCTCGGCCGACAGGAAACGCCCCGTCATCATGATAAGGATGAAGTCTTTGGAGTAGCGCCGCAATTCCTGGCAGATCTGAAAACCGCTGGAGTCCGGCAGCTGTATATCCATGATGACAACGTCGGGTCTATGTTTCTTGGCGGCTTCTATGCCGGCCTTGGCGTTACCGGCCTCAAGGCAGGCAAAGCCCTCAAGGTCCAGGACCTCCGCGAGGCTTTCCCGAAGGTGCGCGTCATCGTCTATCACTAAAATTTTCTGAGCCGGCATAGTATTCTCCTTGTTTATGCTAGAGACCAGGCTGAGGGATGTGGTTGATCCGTTTCCCGTTTTCTATTCTCAGACATCTCCGCTCTACTTGATATTCGGCACCAGCTTATACCCCACGCAGGGCACGGTGTGCACGTACTTGGCGGCCTTCCCCATCTTGGACCGGAGGCGGCGGACATGCACGTCAACGGTGCGGGGCGAGCCGAAATAGTTGTAGCCCCAGACGCGTTCTATGAGATACGGCCTTGAAAGCACGCGGTTAGGCGAACTCAGGAACACATAGAGCAGGTCGAATTCCTTGGCCGTGACGGTGATCTCGCGGCCGAGGATCTTGACGGTATAGCTGGACAGATTGATCTCTATCTCGTTGAGTTTAACGACTTCGTCCGGCTGGGCGGTCGCCGTCCGGCGGACCACGGCCCGGATGCGGGCGATGCTTTCATGCAGATCCTGGCTATAGCTCAGACATTCGTCCGCGCCCAGCTGAAAAAAGGCCAGCTTGTAGCTGATCTTGGGCGCCTGATGGGCATTATGCCCGCCGTGCGCGCCGTGGCCGTGCGGGACCAGGCTCTCCAGTGTAAGGCCTGAAGGCATGTGGTCCAGATAGGTATCCGGCGATTCGAGTATGGCGATAACCGGGATATTTTTATTCTTGGCGCGGAGGTTTTTGAGGAAAGCAAGCCCTTCCTCGTCGGAAAGGTTCTGTCCTATGATTACCAGGTCGAAGGATTTTTCGGCCAGCATCCCCATGACTTCACGCGACCTGTGGGCGGTCATGACCGAATAGCCCTGCCGGTTAAGCATCTCAAGTATAAGCGACGCCCGAGAGAAGTCTTTTGCGGCGAAAATGATGTTTATTTTCACGTGCTCTCCTGCAATCCTAATGATTAACGGCCGGCAAGTTACGGCTACCCGCTATCCGAAGCCCGGCGCCAGCCGCTTTTATTCGTGCCCGCTGATCTCTTCAATGCCGAGCACAACGCCTTTCATGCCCAGAACCCCCGTCAGAATATTGTAGAGGAACGCCATGAACACCATCAGCGCCGAAACAATGATGACATATAAAAGCGCGAAAAGTCCGACCGACATCATCTTCTGTCCCATGCTCATAGGATCAAGCTGCGGGTTGGGCACCACCATAAAGGTAACCACGCCGCCCAGTACGGCCAGAGCGAACACCACTATGGGAACGGATGAGGTTATAAGAGACGAGATGCTGATATTCCTGACTTCAAGTTTCATGCAAACCTCCGTAATAAAGCCGCCGGCCAAACGCCGGCGGGACGCTTTGCCTCTATCTCATTTATTTTAGCAATTATTTTCGGGAAATCAATGATAATGTGGGGGGACAGGATGGCGGGGCAGCCTATATAGTTATGCCGGGTTTCGGATAAAACATAATGAGGGTGCGGTTCATCTCCGAACTCTCCCCCACGTGCAGAACCTTGACATTGAGATTTTGATTGCGGAAAACGGTCTCCCCTTCAACCGGCCGATTGGGCATCTCAAAAGCCTGGCCCACCAGCCGCAGCAGATTCTGCTGCTGCCCGTCCACGACATCCAGCAAATGGATGTTTTTGGCGTCCATGCCGCCGGAAAGCTCAAAATTGGCGTAAAGTATATTATTATTCTCGTCCACCACTATAACATACTCCTTCCCGGGAACTATGGTGGTCAAAAGGGATCTCCACCATTTTTGCTCTGCGTCCTTGTATTTTTTATCCCGGTTGATGATGCCGTCTATCTCCATCTTCATCTTACCCAGCAGACGCGAGACGGCGCCCGCCAGATCTCCGATCTCGTCCTTCTTGGACGGAAAACGAAGATCGAAATTTTTGAGCGAGATGGTCTCCACGCTGTCGCGGAGAGTTTCCATCGGAGAAATGACATAGTGGTGGAAGAAAAAATAAAGCGGCAGCCCCAGAAGGAACAGAACGCCTATGGCGCCGAAAATATATTTCCGCATAGCCGAGCCTATCAGGACATCGGCGCCGGCCTTGGAAACCAGCACGTCTATGATGCCGATGATCTCGCCGCGCACGGAAAAAGGGATAGCGATCTCATAAAAAGGCTCTTTAGGGACCTGCCGCACCTTCGGCAATTTCGCCAGGTAAGCCTGGCCTATGGCGTCGGTAGGCGGAGGGACATCCTTCTGAAACTCATCCCAGGACCTGCCTATAAACCGCGACTCCTTATGCCAGCGCACCTTGCCGGCGCGGCTCAGGTAAAGAATGGCGGCGATACGCTCATCCTTGGCCAGAGCCTGCATGATATCCCATTCCTCGAAACTGATGGCCTGCGGACTTTTGAGAAGGCCGTTGCGCATTGTCGGGGCGTAAACCTTAACGGTTTCGATGATATCCTGTTTTAGTTTTTCGTCGAAGGTCCATTTAAAAAGGTTATAATAAAAAACCCCGCCAAGGCACATGACGTAAATGCCTATACCAATAAACCACACAAGCCATCTGATAGTAAGTCGCGTAAATTTATCCTCCGCTTAAATTCTACTTAAATTCTACAACACAGAAGTTTCAAAGTTGTTACAAAACAGTGAATAAATAGGGCCGCCCTCTAGGCGGCCCCCTCCCCGGTTACTATTCTAAAACCATAAGGGAAGTTGCCGGCGGGTATAATTGGAGGGGTGACAGGTGTCCGTCTTTTTTGACCCCGCAGGCCGCCGAGGGAACGCAAAAAAGACCGACCCTGGCAGGACCCCGAACTAGCAGCCCCGGCAATTACCTATTGTCCGCCGGCCTGAAGCTGATCTATGCGTTTCAAGCCCGAATCGGCGTCGGAATTGCCGGGATCCAGCTGCTTGGCGACGGTCCATTCGTCGCGGGCTTTATCATAGTTGGAATTCTGGAAATATTTCAAGCCTTCCAAATAATGCTGCTGGGAGGCCATGCGGTTTTCCTCGGTCGGGCCTTTCGTCTGAATGGGGCCCTCTACGGAAGTGCCTTTACGCTTTGACTCCTCTTCAGTTTTTTTGCGCTCTTCCTCTTCTTTCTTACGGCGCTCCTCCTCCTCTCTGGCGCGCTTGGCGGATTCTTCGGCGCGGCGCCGCTTATCTTCGGCTTCAAGGCGCATCTGCTCTCTGGCGCGGGCTATCAGTTTTTCCAGATAGGAAAGGTTAACGGTGTAAGGTTTGGCGGCGCTCCACTCCCCTATGGCGTCGTTGTATTTTCTTTCCCCGTAAAATTTCTTGCCGCGGACTATATACCCCTGCTCAATCTCGTTCTTAACCTCGGCCAGCAGCTTATTCGCCTTGGAATCTCCGGGCTGCACCTCCAACACCCGCTTCAATCCCTCGTAAGCGTCCCTGAGCTTGCCCTGGGCGTAATATTCAAGCGCCGCCTTAAGTTTCTCATTGGCGGTCTCCCGGCGCAGTTCGTCCTCCACTTTGGTGATATACCCCACGACCCCGGCATCCCTGGGCTTTATCAGAAGCGCCAGGTATAGTTGATCCAGCGCGCCTTTAAAATCGCGCTGGGCATATGCCTGGTCGCCTTTTTGGAAATAATAATCACGCAGGTCGTCCTTTATTTTGGTCAGCCAGTATTTCGCCTTTATGTTATTGGGAGAAAGCTTAACCACCTCCTCCATCTTCTTGTGAGCGTCCACGATGCGGCCCTCGTTATACAGGGAGAGAGCGCTTTTAAAGCGGTCCTCAAGCATCAGCTTCTCTGAGATGCCCGGCCGCAGAGCGCCGCGCAGCTGGGTCGAAGCTTCCAGCAGCAGACCGGCATCCTCGAAATTGGGATCTATGGCAAGGATCTTGTTCGCCAGATCGCGCGCGTCCTCGTAGTTGCCGGCGCGATAATAGTCGAAAGCGTTCTCATAGACGTTAACAAGCATTTTGGCCTGGATCTTCTGCTTTTCAAGTTTTATCGTCTCAATGAACCGCTTTTTTTCGTCCAGCTCGTTCATTGAGCCCAGGCCCGTCTTTTGCAGGTCAAGAAAAAGAGACTCCACGCTCTTCACCTTAGCCTGCTCCTGCGCGGACGCCGCGCAGGGGAGAAAACAGAAGACGGAAGACAGACAATAGAGAATAGCGGACGAGAATCTCTTTAAATTAGTTTTCGTATTCATAAATTTTCTCTGTTTTAAGAAGATCAACTTCTCCCGCGCCCCAGCCGATCTCCCCTAAAACGGCATACCGCCCATCATCAGGTCGGCGATCATGGGAGACAGCATCAAGATGAACACCGTAGGGAAGATGAAAATGAACAACGGAATGAGCATCTTAGTGGAAGCCTGAGCCGCGAGTTTTTCGGCTTTATTGAGGCGGCGGAAACGCATATCCGTGGAATAATTGCGCAATAATTCCACGAGACTGGTACCCAGCTCGTCGGATTGGATGACCAGGCCCACGAAAGAGCGCACTTCCTGCAAACCCGTCCTGAGCGACAGACGCCTGAGAGCGTCCCTCCTGGAATAACCCAACTGGACCTCGTTGATGGTGCGCTCCATCTCTATTTCCAGGTTAGTCTTGACCGGGGCGATCTTCACGATCCGGTCGAAAGCGGTCATATAGTCAAGCCCTGATTCGATCATCAGCGCGGCCAGGTCCACGAAAGTGGGGAAATTATGGATAATATCGTCCTGCCTGGCCTGGATCTTGCGGGAATAATAACCTGCGTCCGGCAGGATGAAGCCCAGCGGGGCGAAAATGAGCGCGAAAGGCGAATCGCTCAAAAGGTAAAAAACCACGGGCAGGACCAGCGCCACGATCAGTTTGGCGTGGAGCATCTTAAGCGGGTCGGTGTTCGACGGACGCCCCAGCAGGGTATAGCGCTCCTCCAGCTTCTTCTCCATGCCCAGGCTCTTGGCGAAGAACAGGTCTATCTTGTCACGGAAATTCTTGCTGCCCTCCAGCTTCGTGAAGACCGAGACCTCCTTGCCTTCCATGTCGCTGATGTCGCCTATGGCCGAGCGGTCCTCCGCCCCGGGAGCGAGCAAACGCTGCACCGCCGCGAAAGCCGCGAAAGAGCCCAGAAAGGAAAGTCCCATCAGGAAATATTTTGTGAACGCGTCCATAAATCCTCTGCTACACTTTTATCTTGCCCATGCTGGAAACCACTTTCATACCGATAGCTATCCAGATAGCGCAGCCCACGAAAACGCCCGCGCCGAGCGGACTCGAATAAAATTTGATCATAACGGCGGGCTGGAACATAAACATAACGCCCAGCATGATCCAGGGCATGATTCCCACCACTATGGACTGGATGCGCTGCTGCGCGGTCATGGCTTTCGTTTTTTCTTCCAGTTTGGACTCTTCCCGGATATCTATAACTATGCGCTCAAAGACCTTGGTCAGATTGCCGCCCATCTGCCGCTGCAGGACTATAGCGCGGATCATATATGAAAGCATCTTAGAGGTAACGCGCTCTTCCATGACGCCCAGCGCGCGCTCAAAAGGGGTGCCAAGCTGATAATTCTTGATCACCAGGCCGAACTCGTCCGCGATCGGGGGCAGAAGATCCTTTGAGACCATTTCAAAGCCCTGCACCACGTCCAGGCCCGACCGCAGGGAATTGGAAAGCAGGATCAGCCCGTCCATCAACTGGGCGTCTATCTTCAGACCGCGCCGGAGTTTCATCGACTGCAGCACAAAAGCGGGGGTCCTGAGCCCCACCGCCATCCCCAGCGCTGTCAGGAAAATGAACGCCGGCAGACTAAAGGTCAGCAGGCCGATCAATGCGAAAATTCCAGCCGGGATAAATACCAGGTAGTGCACTTTTACATTTATAAACTGCCTGGAAAAGTCATTGGTCCATTTGTCCACCTTGGTAGAGTAATCGGCCACCATTTTATCGGTTTTCTCCTCGTTCATGATGAAGAAAAGCCTGACAGACAGGAAAACGAGAATGATCCCCAGCATCGTGGCGGCGGTATAAACGGCCTGCTGGACCTTGGAAATCCCTCCGGGGGGAGAGTACACGCGGGGCGCCCTGAAAAGCACTACGAAAGAATCCTGGCTTATGACGGCTATAGCGGTGACGGCTTCGGCATACCGCTCCCTGTCGGCGCTTGAAATGGCGTCCGAAATGCTCTCCATCTCTTTCAATATAAGGTTGAAACCGGCCAGGAGAGGCCGCCCGCGGCCGTTCATGGAATCGAAGCGTTTGGCACGGTAGAGCCGATCCAGCGACATCTGGAAACGTATCCGGATATCGGCGTATTCCTTGATCAGGAGGCCGGGGGAGATCTCGGCGCCCATCGCTTCCCGCGGGAAGGTTTTCTTGGTCAACTCCAGAAATTCGTAAAGTATGGAAACGGGAGTCTGCCAGAGCGCCGCCTCTGAGATCTCGCCCTCCTCCGGATCGCGCCAGACTTTATTGGAGACCATGGCCGGAACGGCGGTCTCGATCCACTTGGGCATGGTGATGGTATTTTTTACGCCCTTGCAGGTCACAGTGTTGTTCAGGACCTTCTCGTCCTTCTCAGGGGACAAGTAGTAATAAAAAAGCTGCATCTTGGTAGCCGAGCAGTTGACCTCTTCCATCTGGGACCTGGTAAGAACCCCCGCTTCGGCGCAAGGAACCAGGAACGCAAGAGCGCAGAAACACAGGAACACGGACGCGCGGAAGAAGACGATCGCACGAGCGCGGGAGCGCGGGAGCGAAAACCGGCCCTTTTGTCCTTGAATTCTAATTTCCATATAAATTTTGCGCGCCTGGACTATTTATCCCGGCGGCCCGCCCCCTACGATTTGACCCCGCGGGCGCGCTTCTGCTCGTCGGTCCAAAAGAGCTCTATCGGCATGGGGATACCGTGCGTGTCAAAATCCTTGAAGAACTTGGGCGGATCGCCGGTGGCCGAAAAATGCCCCAACACCTTGCCGGTGTCTTTGTCTATGCTGGTCTGATGATACCTGAAAATATCATGTATCGAGATCTGGTTTTCTTCCCGGCCGGTGATCTCGGTAACCGCGGTTATCTTTCTGGTACCATCCGAAAACCTGGTCAGTTGCACCACCATATGCACGGCGGACGCTATCATCTCGCGCAAAGCCCAGATGGGGAGGTCCGCTCCGGCCATGAGGCACATGGCCTCCATGCGGGTAAGGGCGTCCCTGGGGGTGTTGGCGTGAATGGTGGCCAAGGAACCTTCGTGACCGGTATTCATGGCCTGCAACATATCAAGGGCCTCGGAACCGCGGACCTCTCCGACCACTATGCGGTCGGGCCTCATACGAAGGCAGTTTTTCACCAGATCGCGGATCGTGACTTCCCCCTTGCCTTCGATGTTCGGCGGGCGGCTTTCGAGGCGCACCCAGTGGTCCTGTTCAAGCCGCAATTCGGCCACGTCTTCCACGGTGACTATTCTTTCGTCTTCCGGGATGTAGCTGGACAACATGTTAAGAAAAGTGGTCTTACCGGTGCCGGTACCGCCGGAAATAATAATATCCTTGCGCAGACGGACGCAGCCTTTCAGAAAGTCCACGCATTCCTGGGAAATGCTCCCCTTCTTTATCAGTTCCGAATCGGTGAACGGCTTGGAGGAAAACCTTCTGATGGTCAGCGTGGGCCCGGAAACGGCCAGAGGCGCGATGATGGCGTTCACGCGGGAGCCGTCCTTCAGACGGGCATCCACCAGCGGCACGGACTCGTCTATGCGCCGGCCCAGAGGCGCCACAATCCTCTTCATAACCTGGACTATCTGTTCGGCGTCCCTGAATTTATATTTGGTCAGCGTCAGTTTGCCGGCCCTTTCAATATATACCTTATCCGGGGCATTGACCATGATCTCGGTGACAGCCGGATCCCGCATCAGCTCTTCAAGCGGCCCCAGGCCCAGGATCTCGTCCAGAAGTTCGTTGATAAATTTGACGCGCTGCTCCCTGGTCAGCGGCATGGAAGTCTCTTTTTGCAGAAGGCCGTTGATAATGAGGTCCACTTTTTTCCTGGTCGCTTCGTTGAGGGCGGCGTCGTCCGTTATTTTGATACGCTCCGTCTCCAGCGCGGTAACGACGTCCTTGTGCATCTTAATCTTAAGCTCTTCCCAGAAAGCCGGCATATCCACCGCGGCCGCGTTCTTGGCGGGCTGGGGGGATCTGGGCGCCCCCGGAGCGGGTTCGGATTCACGGCTCATCTGGCGCCACAGCATGTCGGAGCCCTGGGCGAATTCCGACGGCACCACGCTTGAAACCCACTGCTTCTCCACGGGCTTGAGTTCCGAGAGGCGGCCCAGGAGCACGCGGAGGATCTTTACCCATTGGGTATTCGGCTGCTCCACTATAAGGATCTTATTCTGATTTGTGTAACCGGGCAGGGCGTCTTCCCAGGGCATGAAAGCCAGAACATCCTTATTCATCTGCTTGAAGAACTTCTCCATCTCCTTGGGAGCCACGGCGCCAGGCATATCATAAAGGTTGCAGATGACCTCGAACTTATTCATGGGAAAATGCAGTTCGTTTATCTCGCGGAAGGTGGCGGCGGTGGCGTTGAGCGAGGAGACGTTGGAGTTGGTCACCCAAAAGACCAGGTCCGAAATATCAAAGGCGAAGACCTGCATCGGAAAGTAAGGATCCACGTCTATAAAAATATCAAAAGACTGCGAAAGCCTGGAGAGGATCGGAAGGATCATGTCCGGGGACATCCGGGCAACGTCGGAGCGTTTCTTGGCCAGCGGCAGCACGCCCACGCCGTAAGGCGAAATGGGGACCTTTCCCCTGATCAGCGCGCCGAGGGCGCTGATGGATTCCCGCCCCAGGGTCTTGACTATCTCGGCCATGGAGGGCGGAGTGAGTCCCAGGATCATCGCCTGCTCCTGGCGGCACATGGGATCCAGGGGAATTATGAGTACGTTCCGTTTCTGGTAATTCGCCCAGGCCAGGGCCAGGTTGACGCATACGGACGTCTTGCCCACGCCCTCTTTGGGGCCGGAGAAAGTTATGACTCGCGGTGATGTATCGGTATTATCCATAAAAATCGGCTATTCCGCTGGACGGCTAGGCGGCTAGACAGCGGGATGACTCTGTGCCTGTCGGTCCGGCTGCCCAGCCGCCTAGCCGTCCAGTTACTTTATTATGTCGAACGTTACGAACAGGAACAGGGAACTCTGCTCTTCGTCTATGACCGTCGTTCTGAATAACGCGCCCAGAAGCGGGATAGAACCGAGGATCGGCACCCTGCTGACGGCGACATTCCTGTTGCTCCGCTTAAGTCCGCCGATAACCAGCGTCTCCCCGCTCTTCAATTCCACTTCGGTCTGCACCTGGCGGGTGATCATGGACGGGATCGCCGTGCCTCCCACCAGCACCGGTTTTGAATAGTCCGGGTTGGAAACCTCCAACTGCAGCTGCACGTCCACCGTATCCTTCTTCTCGGCGACTATAACCGGTAAAACGACAAGGATGACGCCGAATTTTTTAAATTCCGCGCCCACGCCCTGGGCGTTGGAATAGGGTACCGGGATCTCTCCGCCCACGGTAAAGTTAGCCTGGGTGCCGCTCTTAGTGATGACCTTGGGGTTTGACAGGATCTGCGCCTTACCTTCGGTCTCCATAAGCTTAAGCGTAGTCGCTAACAGGGTCCTTCTTTCAAAGTCACCCATCGTCAGGATGCCGGGAATGGCTTGCTCGCCGAAAACAAAATCCATCGGCCAGGAGAAGCCCCGTTCTTTATGAAGGGAACCGCTGATCTCCACGATGTCGGCGCTGACGGCGACCATCTCGCTCTTCTGGGCCCAGGCGGACGGCGCGAGGGCCAGCGCCATCAGGAAAAGGTGAAATTTTCGCATAGTAATTCTCCTATTTAATGAGCCGCTTGAAACTCGCTATGGCCATGGGATGCAGCTCAACGTCGCCAAGCCCCCTGACGATAACGGAAACATTGCCCTGCACCTGGCAAAGCGACAGGAACTGCGCTTCATCCGGGTTAAGCGCGAGGCTCATAACCCCTTTATCGGAAAAGGCCTGGTCCGCGGAAACCTGCGCGTCTTTAGCCTTGGCCTGGATGGAAGACATCCCCTGGCCGAGGTTGGTGCCCACGCCCAGAACCAGCACGTTCTGAAGAATGGTCGCGGTCACTTTTTCCTTCCGGTTGTCTCCCATAACGGCGTCGAAAGTCACCAGCACGTCTATTCTGTCTCCCGGCTTTATAAGGCGCATAAGTTCGTTATCCAGAGGCAGAACGCAGCCTCTGTAACCGGGCGGAACCTTGACGCTCAGGCCGGCTTCCGGACTGAGCGAGACCAGCGCCGACAGCGTGATCTGATTGCCTTTAGGGATTCTTACGGCCGTCACCAGATTGGAGACAAGTTTGATATCGGAAGCGCTGCGGATCTCCTGGGAGTCCTGCTGCATATACTGCCTTGGGATATTAACTATCTCGACCAGGTCCTCTTTAAGGATGGTGCGCGCGGGCAGATCATACCTGGCGACCAGCACCTGGGCGCTCTCCTGCGCTCTGGCAAGGGAGCGTTCTTTAGAAGTAAGGACCCACCAGTAGATACTGGCGGCGAAAATGGCTAAAATTACCGGAACCAGGACACCTTTCTTTTCCATAACGCATTCTCCTTACCAAATTATAGGAACCACGGATTACGACTTTGTTAAATAAATGATAAATTACTGAAACATCGGTTTCTCGATGGGCATCCGCACCTGCACCTTAATATCGTATGTCCGGTTAGCCTTGGGCTCATCCGCAAAAAAATAGCTGGAACCGGGAAAAACCAGCTTGGCCGGAAAGACAAGCTCGACCACCAGGTCCTCATTCATATGCTGCCGCGCCTGCGGGTCCAGGCTTGTGAATTCCGTCTTCGCGCTCAGCCGGATCTGGCCGGCATTGGAGAACATCTTTCCCAGAGCGGATCTCATTTTTATTTCAGCCTTGCCTTTATCGGAGTCGTTGGATGAACTTCCGCCCCTGGGACCGGCCACCAGCGAGCCTATCCGCGCCAGTTCATAGGCGCAATGGTGGACCAAAAGGGTCTGATACGCCATATTTCCCAGTTCCATAATGAAGAAAAGCAACAGCATGAAGACGGGCAGGACCAGCATAAGTTCCACGGTCACCTGCCCCTTCCCTGTTTTCAAAGAACGATCCGCGCCGCTCCGCCCGCTGCTGGAGATACGGCGGGACAGCCGGGACAAAATTAATGACCCTTTAAAAGCCACGCGACCTCCAATACGCGCGCAAAAGACGCCGGAAGCATCGGGAGCGGGGGAATGCCGTTTTGCGCGGCATCCACCCGCGGCGCTATCCCCCGGACGGGGCGCCGGAGACCGGCGTCCCGTTTTTGCGCGCTCCGCGTCCTTTCCGCGCAGTCACCGGAAATTTGTTATTGATTCCCGCCGCCGGAGCCAAGACTGCCGGCCGCGCCGTTGATCATACCCTGGATCTTGGCGAAAAGCCCGGGCATGTAGTTTTTGAGCGCCATACCGGCGATAAGAACCACGCCCACGACCACGGCCAACATCAGCAGATATTCCACGGTGTTCTGACCTTTCCTGATCTTGAACAGTCTGTTCATTTTACTGATCCTCCAAGCATTTATTTGGTCGTCCCAAGGCCATAGGCCTTTGTTACGACCCCGACCAAGCATCGCAAGCCAATTATATCTAATTTCACCAGGCATCCTCTTTGTACATCCGAAGTATTATGAGGCCCCCGCGGGTGAACTCGCCGGACAAATACCACTGCAGGGACTGGTACATCACCACAAAAACGACTAAAAGCGAAACGGTCACCAGCAAATATTCTATGGCCGTCTGACCGCGCCGCGCGGTAGAACGCAACGCGGAGAATCTGAAAAGTTTGCTACTCATCCCATGTGCCGTGTTTTTCATAAACACCGCTGTCAAAACTCCGCCGGGCCACAAAACCCCGCGTCCTTAAAACTGCACTTTCACCATAAGCTGGTTCGCCCGGCCGAGCGCGCCGTAAGGCACCATAGTATAATCCAGCGACATCCCGAAACCCAGGGCCTGCGCGCTGTATATTCCCACGCCGAAAGTCCAGCCGTAGGCCTCGCTCAAGCCTAAAGTATCAAGCGTTTTATCGGTGTAATTCTTGCCATAGCTGTCCGCGCCTGAAAACTGGACATACCCGGTGCGGAAGCTGACGCGGCCAACCTGCAGGACCTCCTCCGGGAGGCTGACTTCCACCCCGCCGCCGATGGAGGCATGGCGGTCGGAATAGCTTTTGGATTCCAGCAAAGTCGTTAAAAACGGGTTGAAGGAATAGGCGGCGCCTAACCGGTTTATTTTAACCACCGCATCGCCCTTGCTTGAGAAATTCGCGCCAGACCAGCCAAGAGAGAGCTTGCGGCCCACCTTCAGAATTATGCCGCCGTCAAAAACCGTATTGCGGTATTTAGCCGTGTAGTTATCTTCCCATACTCCCTTGGCGCTTACCCCCAAAAGGAGGCGCTCCAGAAAAAAACTCTTGGCCAGCGTCAGCGTGGCGTATTTATGATTCACTTTAACGTTCTCACTGTAAAGCGGGATCCCTTCGGCATCCCTCACATCAAAACCTTTTATCCCGTAAGAAGCAAGATTCACGCCCACAACCGACTGACCTACCGGGTGCACATAGGCTATGTACTGCCCTGAATAATCCTGAAACCAGTTCATGTAGGCGAACGCCGCCTCGCGCATCTGGGAGGAAGCGACACCGGCGGGGGTTATGGTCATGGCCTCGCTGCCTTCTACGATGGATACGCCGCAATTGCCCAGGGCCTGGGCGCGGGGACTGCCGGTGGGGATCTTCATGAACACGGCGCCGGAGGTGCCGGCTTTGCTGTCCGAGGCTCGGACAAGACTTAAGGTCGAAGAATAAAGGATGAGAAATAAAGCCAGCGGAAGGACTTTTCTTAAAATCCTATCCCTATTTTCCGGTTGATTTTTTTTATCGCTTTCCATAATAAATAACCCTCTAATAATCATCTAGCCTTCAGCCTTGTCGTAGCCTACGGGACAAGTATCTTCTTTACCATCTGAAGCTCCCCTTTCCCGCCATCGCGCCCCTCATACCTGATCAGCGCGAAATATACTCCGGGCGCCACAAGGTTACCGGAATCGTTCGTTTTGGGCCAGCGCACAAGCAGATCCTGCCCGGAACCCTGAAGCCCCGAAGCATAGGTGTAGATCAGATCTCCGGCCAGGTTATAGATCTTGATAGTGACTTCGGAAGTGGCATAGATGGGCAAATGGAATTTGCCGTCCACCCCGGTATAGGGATTGGGGTAGAAAAAAGTATCTTTCTCAAGTTGTTCATCGTTGCTTGTAGGCCCATTGACCACCGGAAGACTGGCCATTATAGTGTCTTCTACCTGCCCGGCGCCGGCCGCGAGCTGGCCGGTCAGCATACTAACGCTGTTTGTGCTGGTAGAGCCGTAAATCTTGAAGACGTAGTTGCCGTCCGGCTCTTTTGTAAGCATACGGTCCGTTCCGTCCCAGTATTCGGTTACCGGAGTTCTGGCCGGCCGGACCCCGGCGAACATTTTAACAAGATTGGCGCCGCAGCCGTCCTTGGTTTCATAAAGATTTGTGCAATTGGCAAGGGAGGTCCCCGGCCGGTAGATCTTGGTAACGACCGTCATCGGTTCGGAGACCTGGTAGGAGATAACGGCGGCCTGGGTTTCCGGAGTCATCGGAGTAATGGATAAGTCAAAGATCCGAAGCGGGTGTACGTCTATGGTCTGCTGGACCGTGGCACCGGCGGAGATAGAGCCTATATCGTTGGCGATCAGTCTCACATCATAGGCGCCGCCGCTCACAAAATCGTTCTTCGTACACCATTGCGTGTTGGTGGTGCATTTCCCGTCCCAATATTCTTTAATGGGGATGGCTCCCTCTTTGAACTCATAGGTTGAGGCCGGGTCTACAGGGACGACAACGGCCACCACCTCACCCTGCCTGAGAACATCGACTCTCACTTCAGCCTGGCGGCTAAGCATGTAATTTATCTCATAAGGCGGCAGCGTGATGGTATTTGAAGAATTGTACAGCGTGGGGATATTGGGAATGATGTCGAACATTGTGAAAATGATCTGCCCTCTGGTCACATCCACATAGCCGTAGACCTTGTCGACAGCATACATCACCTGGGCCGTACCCGAACTGCGGGCCGTCAAAGAGAACGGGTATCTGCCGTCCGATACCGGGTTGCCCGAGGTGTCCCGGCCGTCCCAGTATTCGGTGATCCTGAAGCGTCCGGGACGCATCCCGGAAACATGATAGACAAGCGTATACGCGGGCGATACGAGCGGCCAGTCCGCCGGATTCACAGTCGCGGAAGAGACAATGGTCACATTTGTGGGGTAGATCTTTAAATCCATATACATCATTTGCGTCATCTCAAAGCTGATGGTCGCGGTGTCGGAGGTGCCGCCCATAAGCGGCGTGGTCCTGACATCCACGATGCGGAACATATCCAAGGGGAAACGGATGGTGGTGGTGGAAGCGCCGCCGACGGTCAAAGAATCCCTTGAGATCAGTTCGGCCTGGTACACCCCGCTGGGCACGTACTCGCCTATATCACTCTTCCCGTCCCAGACTTCCCGCACTTCAAACCGGGCGGACCGCGGCTGATTGATGATAAGGTGCCTTACCGGGGCGGTGCTGTTCAGCGGGAGGATATTCATACTGAAGGTGGCGTCCCTGACGGGGGTGTAGCGGAAATAGAACGGATCCAGGCCGGCCACCGACGGCGAAGAGCCCATGACCGTGGAAGACGGGGAAATAAAGCTGACCACAAGGCCGCGGGCCACCGGTACTATGCCGTTCATGAACTTCTGAGTTCTTATGACGCCGCCGTACGCGGCCGAAGTCGGCAAAGCGGCCCAGATGGCGTAAGTGTAGTCGGAGTCGGGAAGAATATTGCCGGCGGCGTCCTTACCGTCCCAGAAAGTAGATTCCGTCTGCCGGCCCGTTTTCTGATCGACAATAAGCCTTAAAAGACTGCCGGCCGCCAACGTGGGCGAAGAAGCGTTGATATCGGTAAAAGACGCGCCCGGGGAATAGATGCCCACATAAACCGTGGCTGCCTCGGTGAGCAGATAGCTTATGACCGCCTGGTCCGTGGAAGTGGCGCCCAATGGTTTGATGGCCACATCCGTTATCTGCAGCGGATCCACGGATATGTAGGCCGTGGCGCCGTACGCTGAGTCAAGCCCGAAGAAATCCCTTCCCGAAGCGTTTATAAAAGCTATATACACTCCGGTCGATACGATATTACCGGCCTCATCCCGTCCGTCCCAGAAATCGCCATTGGTCAGCGTCCCGTTCGGCGACCCCTCTCCGACCCTGGGCAGACCGTCTATAATATTTCTGATCGGGGCGCCGGTTATTGCGGCAGCGGAGGTGGTGGGGTGAATATGTATATTGACATTCGCGTCCTTGCTGAGCCGGTAATGCAGATTATATGGTTGAGCCGCGACGCCGGTTATCCTGCCTACGATCGTGGGCGTGGATTTAACGGAATGGATATTAATCACATCCACGCCTATCGGCTGCTGGGTCTCCGACGGATAAGCCGAAGTCTGGGTTATGCTGATATTGCCGACCGACGGGTTAACCTGGTTGGTCTCCACTTTCGCCCTGAAACCGAACTGGCCGTTAGTTTTGCCGAAAACACCGTCCAGGTTATAGGAACCGTCCCAGGCGGTGCAATAGGTGCCTATGGTGTAGGCTGTGGACTGATAGCCGGGACACTGGGCCACATTGGACATAGCTATTGTTCTAAGGGGCGGCGTGCTGGACGGATCGAGGGGATTGGAGGCCCCGGAGGAGAACTTAAAGATCTCGAACGTGAGAGAGTCTATGCCGAAAGTCCCCACGCCGGTGCTGACACAGGTTATATTGGCGCAAAGCTTAAGACAGCCGCCGGGATATATATTAAGATTGCCCGCCGTCTGGCGCGGCTGCTCAGTTTCTATCTTGGCCGACCAATCGTGCGGATCCACCGCTTCATTAACGCTATCCCCGTTAGTATCGGCCAACGTCACAAAAGAAACATCTATGCCGTCGGTGGCGGCGCGGGTAAGGGAGCCCGCGCAATAACGGTCGTTTTGGCCCACATCATATTTTGCCGCCACTTTGGAGATGTAAAGCTGTTGGGCATTCGCCTGGCCCGTTAAAAACGCGCCTAAGAACAAGGCCGCCAACGGGGAAAATATCTTGTTATTCATATAAATCGCACCTCTTTGTCGCACCCCTCACCGGATACATGGTCTATTAAAAAGCCGGCCCCGATTTCCATATAATAATATATATGTTATTAATTTTGCCATTTTGCCGTTATAAAATCAATCTTAGTTTAACGCGCGCCGGTATACGCGCTAGTATATTTTCAATTTATACTTCTCTACTTTGGGCGCGCCCATGCCCTCGCTGTTCCCAAGCGTCCAGAAATAACCGTTGCCGGTCCAAAAAGCGGTTGCCGAGATCTTCAATTTCTGCGAGGAAACGCTTTCGAATATACCGCCTTTAAAAGCGTAGCGCCGCAGGTAATTTTTGGTATCCAGCGTCCACAGCTCCGCGCCCACCCATTGCATGGCGGCCAGACTTTTTACGGCCGGTAATTCAAAACTGGCTTCAACCCCGGCTGACGGATCAAGGCCATAGCGGTATAACAGGCCGGTCGCCGCGTCGAACGACCAGAGGTTATAGCCGTCCCAGGCCACGCCCTGCGGCGCCGGGCCCGGAGTCTTGGCCGATTCCAGTATCGCGCCGTTCTTTAAATCTTTCTTTATGAACCTTAGCTGGGCCATATCCAGCACCCATACACCGCCTTCAAAAGCGGCCAGGGCCGCCGGCTTGAAGGGCTCCCCCGCGGCGCCGCTCAGAACGCGCAGCGTGGAAAGATCTTTGGGATCCTTCAGGACAAGCCCTTTATCCCAGTCCGCCAGCCACAGGCCGTCTTTGGAAAAGGAAAACCCCGCGGCGGCGGGCAGGTCCAGGCTCTGGCGGCTTAAAAACATAAAATGGGCTTTGCTCCTGTAATCGTACAGCCGCCAGGCGAAGCCTCCCAGCAGTATAAGACCGGCGAGAGTCATAGCCATGAGCCGCACAACTCCGCGGCGCGCCGCGGCAACAGGGGCGGCGGTCTTTTCCGAAGAGACAAACACGGAAGGCAGCTGCACCCCCTTCAGCGCGTAAAGTTTAAGGATCTGAGTCACCTTCTCAGACCACTGCGAAGATTCTTTCAGCGTATTGGCGAGCCCGGCGGCATAATCGAGGCCTTTCCCCTCCTCTTCCTTAAGTTTGGCCGACCACGCCTCCCGCTCCGAACGCAGACGGGTCTCCCAGACCGCGAATTCCTGGCGGTGCGTCTCCCAGACCGAACGTTCCCGGTCCCAGAGCTCGCGCCATTCCTTACGCTCGGCATCCCAATTGGCTTTGGCATTGGAGAGCTGGGATTCCAATTCGGCGGTTTTTTTCTCGGATTCTTTTATCTTTTTTTCCACATCCTGCCGCGCCCGCCTTTCCGCCAGAAGTTCCGATAGTGTTTTCTCAACGGCCTCTTTGGCGCCGCCCAGCTTATGCTCAAGGCCGGCCGCGGCATCTTTAAGGTTGGACTGCTCCACGGCCAGGCCGGTGAATTTTTTCTTCCAGGAGTCGCGCTCGGCTCTCAGGATTTCAAGCCGCTCGTTCATGCCGTTCATCTCTATTTTGGTCCGTTCCAGAACCTCTTTCAGCAGGGCCGCTTCGCGGGCGTGGTTCTTTTTCTGCGCGTTCAGGATCTTCCCCGACTCCTCCAGGTTAAGCGCAACGGCAAGTTCTTCGTTAATGATCTTTTCCCGCGCCTCCTGATAATGCCGCTTCAGTTCGCCCAAATGCGCGCGCGTTTCATCCAACTGGGCGCTTAGATCGCGGATATTGGCTTCTTTGACCTCCAGCAGGCGCTTCCATTGGCTTTCGGATTTTGAAAAATTGTTTTTGAGGAACTGCACGGTTTCAATGTGGGATTCGGTGAAACGCGAGGACGAAACGGCCGGTTCCGGAGCATACTCCTTTCCGGTCGCCTTTTTCCATAATTCCCCCAACTGTTTATCTATTTCATTGTTTTCCATAAAAATAAACCGCCTGGACCGCAGGACAGCCGAGGACCTAAAACACCCGCGGGCAAAACATTTTCCTCTTCACTTTGTAAAGCCGCGCAGCCGCTCCGCCGCCCAGCGGTCCAGCCGTCTCTGGTTCCAGTTTACCAGTCCTATATTGCCCGGTAATGAAATAAATATTAAGAAAAGGTTACAACACCAGGAGCTAAAGATCAGAGGTTGGAAGGCGGTAAATGTAAAGAAACGGGATTCCCTACTCCCCTTGCTGTACTATCTTTTGAAGCTCAAGCGTCGCGCGGCTGATGTCGATGCCGGCGCCCTGATACTGGCTTACAAGCCTCTGCAGCGCGCCTTTAAGCGAGTCTTTTGGCGCGCCGCCGGCCTTCACTTTAAGATAGGCCTGCCATTCGCTGTTGAAATCGAACTGCAGCTGAGCCAGCCTGTCGCCGCGCCGCTTCTTCTCCAGGGACCGCAGTTCGGCTTCCGCGCGGCGCTGGCGCTCCACTATGGCCTCCAGTTTTTCTCTGGCCTGCGCCACCTCGGCTTTTTGCTCCCGGGCGGCCTTAAGACCGGCATTAAGATTATCTATCTCCTCTTTTAGCGCGCTGAGTTCATCGCGCAGGACCGTTTCGCGTTTGGAAGATTCGTCCAAAGCCTCAACCAGGTCCTTGCGGTATTTCACTTCCTGCCTGATAAGCCTTTCATAGTCGGACTCAAGATCTTTGTCGCCGAAGCGGATGTTGACGCTCAGGGCGTGGCCGGGCACTATCGCCCCATTTACCGGGATCAGGAAGGAATAGGAGATCTCCGATGCCAGGCGCCTGAAACCCAGACCCAGACTGAAGAATGAGGCCTTATCCGCCAGGGACAACCCGGCGCGCGAAGCGAAGATCCCGCTACGGTAAGTGCGCCAGAGATATTCGAAGCCGGAGTTAAGGCTGAAATTACCGGCCGCGACGCCGGAACGGCTTACGACATCCAGCGTAAGCGTGTAATCCTCCCGCTTTTCGGCGACACCCAGACGGACGGAAAACGGCGCTTTATATTTAAGGGCCCCCGCTTTAAAGGAAGGCGTGTTCAAGTTCAGCAGCGATAAGCCGACACTGTTCCCGGATCTCCCCCTCCACATAGCGCCCAGATCAAAACCCAGGGCCATATTGGAATCCGTGGTGTCAGCCGACGCCAGTTGCATAAATTTAAGGCCGGCGCCGATATCCAGGACCCCCATACCGGATTTTCGGAACTGCCAGGTCGCCCACCCGAGGCTGAACGTTTTTTCTTTAAGACCGAGATCGCTGAAGAGCCTGTACCGGCCTAGGACGGAAAGCGTGCCGAATTTACCGTAGGCCATGCGGGGAAACGAGGCGTTGAACGCGTAAGAGTCAAAATCAAGCGGACCCAGACTTGAACGCGTACCCGCTTCAAAATGCGCTCCGGTTTCAAATTTCCTGGCCGACCCCGGCAGGGCAGGGTTGAGCGGCGCGCCATTGACATCATCCAGGGCCGTGACGGAATCCCCAAGTCCGCGGCCGCGGGCGCCGATACCGATATCTTCAAAAGCGGAGAAAAGGGGCGGAGGAACGAGAGAAAACGCCAGCACAGAGGCAAAAACAAACACCGGAATCGTGTTTTTTGTGGTTCTCATAAATTCTATTTTCAAAATCATTTTACCCCTGCCCTCTATTCTCTTTTTTCGCCTCCGCTTTCAGCTTCTCCACCTCTCCGGCCAGGGCTATCCGCCCGCGGCCATGGGATTTAACCCAGTACAGGGCATCGTCGGCTTTTTCAAGCAGAGTTTCGATGGTGGAAGCGTCTTGCGGGAACGTGGAGATGCCGATGCTCACGGAAACCATGAGTTCACGGGTCCTGGAAAACGGCACGGGGATCCTGATCTCACGGATCTCCTCCGCGAGGCGCTGCGCAAGCTTCTCCGCCTCCGCCCCGGTGGCCTGCGGCAGCAGGATAATGATCTCGTCTCCGCCGAAGCGGCAGGGGAAATCTATCTTGCGAAGATTGGAAAGTATCACCCTGCCCACCTCCTTGAGCACGCGATCGCCTATCTGGTGGCCGTAGGTATCGTTCACTTCCTTGAAATAATCTATGTCGGCCCAGATAACAGCCAGCGGCTGCTTAAAACGCTCGGCGCGGTAAAATTCCTCCTGGAAACGCTGGTTGAAGTAGCGCCGCAGAGGCAGCTTGGTCAATTCATCGTAAAGGGAAAGCTCCTCCACTTTGTCGAAGAGCCTGACATTATCCAGCGCCAGGCCTATCTGCCCCGCGAAGGATTTCAGCATGGCCAGTTCTCCCGGCTCTATCTTCTGCTGGCTTAAAAGATTATCCACTATCAAAAGGCCGATGGTCACGCCCTGCACCACCAGCGGCATGTAAAGCACGCAATCCTTGTAGCGTTCCATGAATACGCCGGAGCTGTGCCCCAGCACGATGTCGGCGAAGCGGTGGGCGCCGGCTTCCAGCGGGATCTCCTCATATGCGATGCTCTTGATCTGGCCGCGGATATCGGAACTAAGCTCGCCTTTTAGCTTCTGCCCGTTCTCGTCTATAAGATACAGGCGCACACGATCAAACCCGAAATAGGTCTGGATACCGGACAGAATATGCTTAAAACTCTCCCGCACACGCAGGGAATTGGCGAAGATCTCGGTAAGCTCGGTGATAACGGCCAGGTTTTTTGCGTATTTTTTATTAAGGCCCACGAACTCGGCCTTGTAATAACTACGCATAAATTCGCCGATATACTCTTGCGCGAGGGCGGCCTCGGCCGGGGAAAAACGCCTGCCTTTTTTCAGGGAACGTTCCAGTTTGACGAGGCCCTGAAGGGGGGCTTCGCGGCGGGCGTCGGAGGAATAGATCTCTATGCGAAAAGGCGCCAGCAGAAAATAACCGGCCTTGTTCTTAAAAGCCGCGGGGGTGAGAGACCCGAGCGCTCCCGAAGCCGGGGAATCCGGAGAAAGACGCACGTTTTCCTCGGCTTCGAACGATGCCCCGCCGAAACGCCGCATCATCAGGCGCAAAAGCCCGTTCTTTTCATCGCAATAATAAAAGGAAACGCGTTCCGCCGCAAAAAGTTTAGCGGTGGATTCAAGAAGCCCCTTCAGGAAGGCTTCCCGGTTTTCGAAAAAAACGGGATTCTCCCTGGCCATGCCGCGCAAAATTTGTTCTGTTTTTTTCATATTAAAACAGGCATGGGACTTAAGACCGAGGGCTTAAGCGGCGACTCTTAAAACCCATGCTTTAAAAACACGCATATATTCTTTTCTACTTTCAGCCTTCTTCAGTACAGCGACAACAGATAGTCTATTTCGCCATGGGCGATTATCAACTCTCTCAAAAAATCTTCGCGCGCGTAGGCCTGTCTGGCGATACGCAGCGACGCGTGCCAGAGCGCCTTATCCAGCAGCAGTTCGGCCGTGGGGTAAACGGTCGTATTGGGCGGCATGGCGGGCGCCGCG
>Ga0208953_1000413_pt1 | contig 37313 bp, 20 predicted proteins | sample RifOxyB2_FD_184033 | JGI IMG/M metagenome (GOLD analysis project Ga0208953, IMG submission 184033) | Groundwater microbial communities from Rifle, Colorado - Rifle Oxygen_injection B2 (SPAdes) | ecosystem: Environmental > Aquatic > Deep subsurface > Groundwater | place: USA: Rifle, Colorado...
CCCGCCGCTTCAAGAACCCGCTCGGCCCTGATGCCTTTTATCCCGGAGTTTTCGTAAAGGACCGAGAAAGCGTTGGTGAGCAGGGCATCGCCGGCCAGAAGAGCCATGGCTTCGCCGAAAACCATGTGATTGGTGGGACGACCTCGCCGCATGTCGTCGTCATCCATCTCCGGCAGATCATCATGGATAAGCGAATAGGTGTGTACCATCTCAATGGCGCAGGCGGCCGGCAGAACCTCCCGCCAATCCCCTCCGAAAAGCTCATAGGAGGCCGTCAAAAGGACGGGGCGCAGACGCTTTCCGCCGGCAGCCAGCGAATACAGCATGGCTTCCCTGAGCCGCGGGCGGCAGGCGGGGATGCGTTTCACGCGCAAGACCAGTTCGTAGTTAATAACGGAGGCGCGCCGGGCGATAAATTTTTCAATGGACATCTTATAGAATTATACAAAAATAAATTACCAGATCAGCTGCATACCGAACCGATGGGTGGCGCCAAGGTCCCCGTAATCTATATACGCATAATCCACCCTGGCGCCGTGAATAAAGCTCCCTTTCTCGGTGAATTTATCGAAATTCAGGCCGAACCCTCCGGAAATGCGCGCCCCGATATCACGTTGGCTCTTATAGCCCGCGCGGAACTGGAACAATCTCATAATATCGGTTTCAATCCCGACGCTGTTAAAAACCGGGGTGTCGGAATACTTTACCATGTCGGAAACAACCGTGACGACTATTATATCGTTTATGGAGTGAAAATCCTTGGCGATCCCGGCCCTGAGAGTCGCGGGCAGTTTAAAGCCTTCAAACACGAACTTCTGCTTGCCTGTAATATTAAGCGCCGAAACACCCAGATGGAAATGACCCGGCAGGACCAGCATGGCTCCCGCATCCGCGGTGTAGACACTGGCGTTCATTTTATCCAGTTTCTCGCTTATTTTCTTCACGCTGCCTCCGACCGCGACCCGGTAAGTCTTAGGGCGGTAATCCAGGACGGGTGCGACCCTTGTCCAACTGGGAGTTATCACCATAGGGTCCAGCTTGCCGATATCCTGATTGAAATGGGGCCAGCACTGGGCATAGGAGAACATCCATAGCATATGGTTGGTGCTTGTCTCTCCGATCAACATATCGTCATTATCGTACGCCTCAATCTTCCCGCTGGAAAGAGTTGAGAAGCCCGCGCCCGCCGTCCCGTATCTGGAGCGGTAAGTGACAGCGGCGTACTCCTGGGTTATACCGTCAATATAGCGGTTATGGCTGCCGGAAAAAGAGGAGTAACTCAAAAGACCCAGGCCCGCCGGATTGTAGAGGATGGAATCAGGACCGACCAGGGCCGTATAAGATTCCCCCAGCGCGGCGGGTATAACCGCGACAGGGATCTTAAGAAAATTGGCGCCTGTAGTCCCGGCGCCCGTTTCGGCAAAGAGCCGGCTCGCGGAAAAAAAGCAGAAAGCCGCGGCTGCGAGAACGCGCAGAACAACAACCCGGAGTGGTCCGCGGCCGGCAGCCTCCAATGCGGGGCATTGGACCACAAGCGGACACCGCCGCAGCGGTTCCCCCCATATCCGAGGGCCATAGGCCGTTATTACGGGATCCATGCAATTATTGTCGGCCATAAATAACCAAAATCAGAAGCGTCCATCACCGGCGCTTTCTGGCCTTGTATTTATAGTATACACTAAAATATTATTGACTCAATGTCGGAATTGTTACGCGCCCGATGCCAATTAAAAAGGGCGGGACATAGTCCCGCCCTTTTTTAAAAAACAACCTCTACAGAATTACTTTATCCATTTTATGAAGTCGTCCCATTTTGAATCCTTAGCCCACGTCAGATCGTTATAGCTGGCGGTGTAGGAACTGGGAATATAAACAGCCAGGCCGAAAGAATTGGCATACTTGGTGCCGGTGGCCCGGTTGTGCAATATCAGGTCCGTCTTAAGGAAATTCATCAGCTCCTTTCCTTTCTCGGCCACCGCGGCGCTGGCTGTGCCGTCGCTGACGAGTTTAATGAAATGATAAAGGTCCTTATTAGTGGAGTAATAGAAAGCCTGGGCCTTGGTCCGGGCGTTCTTCACGTTTACCAGATCGTTGGCGGCCATAACTTCGGCGGTCCACCCGTCCAGCAACTGTGTTAATTTGCCGAACGAGGCGGTCTTTATGGAGGACTGCGTCGCACCCTGCTTAATGGCCTGATAATGGTCGGTATAAGAATCGACCATGGCTTTTGAGAGGTCCGCGGCGGACATGGCGGGCGTGGCGGCCAGAGGGCCGAGCCATGTATTATAAGTATACCCATCTCCGGGCTCCGTCTCTTCGGAGGCCACGATGTAATCGGCATAATCCTTTATTTGGTAGCCGACTTCCGCCATCTGCATCAGGCAGGCGTCCATGGAGAAGATATCTATTTTACCTATCTTGGCCATAGCCTGGCTCAGCTGCGGGGTGGTGATATGATTTCCGGATTCATCATCGTATGAAATGCCTCTATCCTCAAAAGGGCGTTCCTTGTTCCAACCGGCGCCATGGTTCCAGACTACCAGTACATACTGCCGGGCCGGATATTTTTCCATAGCCCATTTGGCGAATCCGACCATATATTCCCAGCTGCCCATATCGGATTTGGGGATTTCCATCACAACAGGGGAGGTGATCCTGGTAGTATCGGCGTCCTTCTGGACCAGATACCTTCTGGAACCTTTCCAGTCACCTTCGGCGGAAGAGTAACCGTCGATACGGCCAAGTTCCGCTACGATGTTCACATTGGCATCGGAGCCAATCATTTCCATTTCGTTTACGTCTGAAAGACCGTATGATTCAAGGTTATTCTTCGCGTTTACGAAGACCATTATGGTCCAGTTCTTTGCGGCTTTGGGATTACCGGGCATCGGGATAACGTCCGCTCCGGGGTTGGCGGCCTTCACCTGCTCTACCATACGCGCCAAGCTGCCCCTCTGATCGAAAGTGATGCCGCCGTCCGCCGCGTAAACGGAAGAGACCAGCATCAGCGCTGCTAGCGCACCAAATATCTTACTTGTCATTGTTTACATCCTCCCTATTTTCTGCCAATATGGCCTTACGCCCCGGGCGCCGGCCGGATACCGCTTTTAGGAATGGTATTAAAAGTCTCTTTTCAGAGTCAAGTAAAATTTAGGAGACGATCAAGAGCCCCATTTACGATTTCCCTTCTTTCCTTTTCAATATCTGCGGGTGCCCCGGTGCGGCCCGGTCGGACCGGAGACTCGGCATAACCGGCTATTTTTTTATTTTTGTTCCAAAAGGGCGCCATACACTTTGAAATTGAATTGGTTAATTATTATAATGGCCTTAGGCGGGCTTAATCACAGGGGAAATAGCGTTGCGGTATTCGCTTATGATTCGATTCCCCGGAAGGTGGACCGCCATAGTATAACGGGAGCTTATAAAATGAACAGATTTTTCACTCCGCCCTCACTGGGATGTCTGCGCAGGTGCCGTTTTAAAGGGCTTGTCCCCGGGTTATGGCGTTTCACTCTCCCCCGGCGCTCAAGCGGTTATATTTGCTTTGTCGCCGTACTTGCGGCATTTATTCTGGTTTTTTCAGGTCCCGCGGGGCGGACGGCGGAAGTTTCTTCCCGGTCCTCCATAGAAGCGAAACTGGCGCTTGAGGGCGCGCTTGAAAAAAGGATACAGATGGTCCTTTCTGAAGCGCTCGGTACCGGAGATATAATAGTGATAATTTCAGCCGAACTTCAGGAAGAGCATAAAAAACAGGCTTTTGACTTTCTCCCCGGTATTCCGGAAAAGGAAAAAGTAGGGGAGATTTCGCTATCCAGTTCCCTGACCATGGTAAAAAAAATCTCCGCCACGCTCATACTTGACCGGAACCTGCCGGCCGATGATTTCAACCTAGCTAAAAAACTTGCGGCGGGCCTCCTGGGTCTGCCTCCGGAAAGAGAAGATCTCATAACCGTGGAAAAGATGGATTTCCGGAAAACCAGGCCTTTTTCCACAGCCGATCTTCTCCTCCCCCCCAATCTCTGGAACCTGATCTGGACCCTGCTTGCCGCGATCCTCGGGGCTCTTGCCATATTCACTTTCTTTAAACCGTTCGCCGGCAGCGCAAGGGACCTGGTAAGCGTGCTCGGGGCTAAAACAAGCGAAGCTCAAGGACAGGGCGCGGGCCCGGAAATGCTTGCGTCCGCAGCGGCTGCAGGCGCGGAGGCTGAAAGCAGGTCTCAGGATAAGACTGGATCGCCTTGGTCGGACCCCGCAAGGAAGCCTCCATTCTGGTTCCTGACGCCGGAAAATGCCGGCAATCTGGCGTTCATCCTGCGGCTGAAGCCGGTTGAGGATATAACCATAGTTTTGAGTTACGCCCCTGAAAGCGTGGCCACAATTCTTATCGAGGCTCTTTATCCGAAAAGCATCGACGCCCTGGCCGGCCTTCCCAAGGTGACCCTTATGCCGGAAGCCAGAATAAAGAGCCTCGAAGCCGAGCTTTTTTCCGCGCTGGATTATGTCGTAGGCAGCGAAGATAAGACGATAAACATCGTAGAACAACTCCCCGACACTATGCAGGATAAAGCCGTTCTCTCGTTCTCCACACAAAACCCGGCGTTCTCCGCCAAACTGTCAAGGAGCATAGTACGATTCGCCGATATAAAGGATATGGAAAACGCCCAGGCGCAGATGTTAATGCGCAGGATCCCCATGCGCAATCTCGCGCTGGCGCTTAAAAATTCCGATCTCGCCCAGGTCTTTTTAAAGAAGCTGTCGGAAGGCATGCAGGAAAGATTTCAACAGGAGTTGGATCTCACAAGAAACCCCTCTCCCGAAGTCCAGCGCTCGGAGCGGGTACGCGTAGCCCAGGAAATCAAAAAACTAGTCAAGGAAGGCTTTATGGTTTTAGGTAAAAACGCGCAAACTTCCCACTCCGCTAATGCTCTACCGGGCAAGCCTGCCGCGACCGGTCCGCGACCCGCTGGTTCGGGCCCAGCCCCACAGCCCTCCGCCAAGGCTCCGGCGCAAAAGCCTCCGCTCCAAGGCGTTCAGCATAAACCGGTAGTCCCGGCGGCAACGGATAAAAAAAGTTAAGCGGAACCGATTTTCTCAGGAAATCCGGCGGTAATCCGCCCCGACATAAGTTTAGCGCGGGGTGCGACAATGGGATGCGACAGAGAAGGAGACTACGATGGACTTGATGACTTTTTTTGGAGCGTTCTTCGGTATCGGAGTGATAGTTTTCGTGCTTTCCTCCGGCGGCATGCTTCGGTTCCTGCTTAACTGGGAGGCCATAGTTCTGATATTCGGCGGCACACTGGGTTCGGTAATGATCTCGTATCCCTGGGCGGCGCTCAAGTGGACTTCCAATTCCTTCCGTATAGTCCTATTTCCTCCCAAGCGTCCCCCGATCTCCGATATAATACGGGTTATAGTGAAACTCGCGGACATCTCCAAAAAGAACGGCCTTGAAGCCATAGCTCCCGAAATCCCCCGGCTCCCGCATCCCTTCCTGGCCGACGCCTGCCAGATGATCGTGGACGGAGTGGACGAGCATATACTGCAGGAACGCATGGAACACGATATCAACACCACGCGCCTGCGCCACCAGCAGCAGACCAACATCTTCAACTCGGCTGGTACTTTCGCCCCGATCTTCGGCCTTCTGGGCACGCTGATAGGCGTCGTGCAGGTCTTACGCAACATCCAGAATCCGCAGATGATGGGGTCTTCCATGGCCATAGCCATGACGGCGTCCTTCTACGGCATCTTCTCGGCCAATTTTCTTTTCCTGCCCATAGCCAGCAAACTCGGTTATTATTCCGAAGAGGACATCCTGTTGCGCGAGATCATAGCTAAAGGCATAGTCTCCCTGCATGAAGGCGACATCCCCTGGCTGGTCTCAAAGAAACTTGAAGGATATCTCTCCCTTGCCTTGAGGAGAAAGGCATTGAAAAAAAAGTAGATTCAAGGCGGCCGGAAGTCTTCATTATTACAATCATAGGCGGCGGTATGCGTCGCGAAGCGGAGCATGATCAACGCTACGGGAAAAGATCCAGCCGGATTTTTCCGGTTAAGTGATTTTGCGGAGGCTGTTAAGTGAAATTTTTCATAGAACGATATTCCCCGCACAAAACGCAGGAGAACCCCCTCTGGCTCATAGTGCTTTCCGACATCATGACCAACCTGATGCTGTTTTTCCTGATCCTTTATGTGTTCAGTCTTCGTCCGGAAAGCGAAGCCCACGCTGTTTTCCTGAACGGTTTCGACAAAAAGCACATGGAAGAAGAAAAAGAAAAAAAGGCGCAGGAAGTGCTCCAGAAATTCAAGGAAAAAGATGTCGCGGAAACCCTTCGGGACGAACTGGAAAAAGCGGGGTTGAAGGACCTGGCCGAAGTGCAGATGACCGACAAACTTATCAGGGTAAACATCTCGGCCCCGATACTTTTCAGATCGGGCGCGGCCAAACTGGAGCCGGACGCCATAAAAATGCTTACCGTTATGGGCAAGCTCCTTGAAAAGCTTAAGCAGAACGATATCCTTATCGAGGGGCATACCGATAATATCCCGGTAAAAAGCGGTGACTATCCGACCAACTGGGCCCTTTCAGCCGCGAGAGCCAATTCCGTGGTGGACTATCTAGCGTCCGGTTTCGGCATCCCGCAGGAAAAGCTCATATCGGCGGCCTACGGAGAATACCGGCCTATCGCGGACAATAAGACGCCGCAAGGCCGGGCCAAGAATAGAAGAATAGAGATAGTGGTGACAAGAAAATAAGAACTCATCGGTCGAGGGAGATTAGGAGTGTCGCAAAAATTAAACAACCAGCTCTGGCTGATACCGTTCGCGGACCTGATGTCCACGCTGGTCATACTTTTCCTGTCATTATACGCATTCTCCTACAATAATAAAAAAAGCGAATATGAAAAAGCGATCGCCACCCTGCAAAAAGAGCTGGGAGTGGAATCCGCTGATAAAAAAATAAAAGATATGGACCTCACAAAAAAAGTGGAAGAGGACCTCAAAAAAGAGATCCAGGACGAACAGCTGGGCATCGAGGTCACCACCTCCAAAATAAAACTGACTTTTGCCGCTCCGATGCTTTTCGATTCCGGCTCGGCGGATCTAAAGAGAGGAGCAAAGGAACTCCTGCGAAGCGTGGCCGAAAACCTCAGGAAGATGGACAGTCCGGTGCTGGTTGAGGGGCACACCGACGCCGCGCGGATGCTTGGCAAAAAATTCCATTCAAACCGGGAATTATCCCTCATGCGGGCTTTTTCGGTGATTAACTATCTTGTGGCCGGTGGTTTTCCGGCCGGCAAATTGAGCGCCTACGGCTATGGCGAATACCGCCCTCTCGCGCCGAACGACACGGAAGAGGGCCGCGGCAAGAACAGACGCATCGAGATCACGGTGATCCGGCAGGACACGGACGGCGGCAAATCATGAAAACAAAAACAACATTATTTATAGCGCTGGTTACCGGCTTCACTATCTGCACGGCCTACGGTCCCCTGGGCAACGCACAGGAATCCCCCGCCGCCGCGGACGCGCAATCCACTCCGGAGAGCCGGGAACTTACTCTGGCTTACGATAAAGCCTTTGAGAGCTACCTGGCCGGAGAGTATCAGAAAGCCATTGATCATTGGAACCGGATACTGCGGCTGGATCCCAATCAGGTGACGGCCAAAAACATGATAGTGGAAGCCCGGCAGAAACTGGCGGGGTCCACCTCCGGACAGAAAGGGAAATTTTACGCGCTGGTAGCGCGGGGAAAATACGGAGAGGCGCTGCTGAAAATAGAAGAGATGACCGCGGTGGACCCTTCTAATCCCCGGTTCCCCAAGCTGGCCGGCAGGCTGAAAAAAGTCTGCGCCATCGTAGAGAATAAACCGTCGAACGCCAAACCGTGGAACATCGCCGCGCAGGGAATATTTAATTTCGTGAACGAGGAAGAGAACCTATCCTTTGCCTATGACGCTTTCCGCTACGCCGCCGAACTCAATACTAAGGATCCACGCTTTGAAAAGCTTACGGCAATGCTGGAGGAAGAGTCCCCCCAGGTGAAATTAAACGACACAAAACCGACTCAGGCGGGCGTCCTTGACCACAAAAAAGAGGTGGCCCTTCATTACATCTATGATTCGAAGTTCTACCTGGCTGTCAGGGAACTCGAAGATACGTTAAAACTTGAACCGGAAGACACCACGGCTTTGAAACGGCTGGGTTCCACCTATGTCCAGCTTAAAGACTACCAACGGGCCCGTGAGGCCTGGGAAAAAGCCCTCAAACTGGCGCCGGAAGACGAGCAGTTGAAAGAATACATGGGGGCCCTGGATAGTATTCCCCAGGCCTCCCCCCCTAAAAGATCAAAAAAAGAGAAAGACAGAAAGCCCGCGGGCAGCGCTCAGAATGAATAATTCATTCTGGTAAGAAACGTCAATTCCCTGGTGTTATTGGCGCTATCGCGGTTATCGGTCTTTATGTTCGTCCCCACCCCGAAAGTAAATTTAGAACTCTGACTTTTCAACCATAATGTCTCAAGATTCATGCTTAAGAGGCTTGTGTCGCTCGGCGTGACGGACGTATCGCTCTTGTTGGAGGAAAGAGTGGCCCAGAACTGCAGCGCTATGGCGCGGCGCGGCATGGCGCAGGTAACGTTTCCGGTGAAAGAATTATTCTTATTGGAAGAACCGTCGATCTTGTCTTTCGTGACGGAATTCACCATCCCGGAGGAAAGAGACATTTTCGACGAGATACGGAACGAACCGTTAAAAGAGAGGAGGTTGGAGGCCAGGTCGTGGGAGAGGCGGGTATTATCCTTAAAGTCGCTGGTTTGAGCGGAAACGTTCAGCGTATGTACGCCTATCGGCTGCATCAGCGAGACGCTGCGCGTATCGGTTTTATTGTCCTGCACTCCGGCCGGCTTGCCGAGAGCGGTATTGGAGAGGATAGACGTGGTGAGCATGGAACTGCCGAACAGCCGCAGCGTGTTGGAGAGGTTGGTCTGATTCTGGGTGGTGGCGGTCTTAGCGGGGTCATTGTCCAGATTATCCCTGTAACGGTTATAGGCCGCCGAAAAGGACAGCCAATCGGCCGGATAGACACCGGCTTCCCCATCATAAGTCAGCCGGTCGGGGATAGCGGACGGGCAGGACAGGGACATAAATTTCGCGTTCACCCGGCTTAAACCGGCTTTAAGCCCGACAAGTCCGGATTTATATTTAAGTTCCTGCCTGTATCCCGTCCCGCTTACGGCCGGTTCGTCTCCATTCAGATCCGCCGTAAAAGCTGTGGCTTGATATTCGCCGCTAAACGTAAAAGCGCTGAGGAATTTCCATTCCAGAGCTACGCCGGAAACGGAACTCTGCTGGGGTTTCAGCGTGTTGGCGGAAGTATCTATGGTAATGGAAAATGCGTCATCCTTGCTGAGTGACGCATCCAGAGAGAGTTTCAGGGAAGGCAGCACATTGTAAGTGACTTTTCCGCCGCCCGTATACCTGGCAAAGCGCCCCGAAAAAGAAGCGGTGGGTTCCTGAGGAGCCACTATCCGTCCGGCCAGTCCGATGAAGGCCCAGCGGTTCTTAACCCTTTCGTATGAAACGCCCATCATACCCTGCCCGTCCAGACTCAGCGGCGTAAGCGTAGGGGAGATGTCGCCCGCGCTCAGAGTCCCCCATGGAGCGTAAAGGTTGAAGAGGATTATGCTGGGTGTCACGGGTCTGCTGTAAGTATGGACCAGGTAAGTGTTGAATAGGAACGAAGCCCGCTTGACCTTGCCTACGATATTGGCGGAGGTTATCACCTTATGTTTACGCCAGCCTCCGGTGCTGGAGTTTTTGTAGGTGACGCTGATATCCCCTCCCGCCTTAAAGTCCTGGGGCGGAGGCGGGGTGAACTTCTTCTCAATAACCTGGAAACCCTTAAACTCCGTCTCCATAAGGCGCCGGCCGTCCTTTATCAGGATGACTTTGTACAGCAGCCTCCGCCCGCTGAAGGTATCGGGCACCGTGAAGACCAGCTGCACTCCGTTGGCGCCCCCGGATGGAACGCTTTCCGGCGGGGTTATCGGCTCCGTCTGGGCCAGGAACTTGGTTTCCTCGTTCTCGGTGGTATAGACTTCGGCCACCCAGTAATAGGATCCTTTTTCCCATTGGCCGGGGCCGGTATTGACTACCAGAGTCTGAAATTTAACATTTTCGCCGGCCACTACAGGGTCCGGCGCCGCTACGGTGAATTGGAGGGTCGCGGAATCCTCAGCCCAAAGGCTGAGTGGGACGGATAGACAAAGAAGCAGGATCAATTTTGTTGTACGCATAATTCGCAAAAACTATCTTATTATCGCAAATTTCTTAATGCTCCGCGCGTGTTCCCCTGTTTGCGGATCCTTAACATTGAGCGAATAGATATAAACCCCGGAAGCCACCTTTTCCCCTCTCAGCTGCCAGTTGACCCGGTATCCGCCGGCCTGAGTATCTACCGTCACATCGACCCTTGAGAATTTTTTCACCAGCCGTCCCGCGATATCGAAGACGCTTATTTCCAGTTCCGTATCTAAAATAGCGAGACCGGTGTCAAAATGAAAATTGACCTCGTTCTTGGCCGGATTGGGGTAGGCGAATACGGCCTCTTTATTAAGCACTTCCCATTTGGGCGTAAAAATCAGCCGTTCCCCGTCTTTCAGCTTGACGGTTTGCGGCTCGGTAAAATCCCTGCCATTATAAACCCTAATGGTATAAGTGCCGGGCAGCAGATTATCCAGTGAGAACCTGCCCTGTTCGTCCGCATAAGCCATAGCCACGCGTCTCCCCCGCTGGAACAACTCAACGTAAGGCCGGGTCTCTTCAGGAGCTACGGACGACGCCCGAAAGCGCGCGGAAGCCTGATAGCCGGAGGGAATTATACCGGTAACCGCCGCCAGCTGATAGGAAATACTCAGGGTAAAATTGACCCCGGCCGCGCCGCAGTCCACTCCGCCTTTGGAGACCGAACTGGTGATATCATACGCGGTCCAGATGACTTTAACGGTATATTTTCCGGCGCTCAGGCCGGACAGGGAATACGTTCCGGCGCTGGACGTTGTGTTTGAAGCGGCCAGATTTCCGCCCGGAGTGTAGGCCTCCACCATAACCCCCTGTATCGGCTGGCTTGAAACCTGGGTAACCGCGCCGGAAATAGCCCCGCTCGCGGACAAGGTGGCTTGACCGGAGGCTATGTTCGAGATATCCGACCAGTTACCCGCGTCATCCCTGGTCCAGAGGGCGAAATAATAGGTGCTGTCCGTAGTAAGGCCGATCATATTATAACCGGCGCGCGTACCCGCCGCCAGACCGGAAGTACTTATAAGCACGGAAACGGAATTTGTGGAAAAATCAGCCTCCGGAAAGGTGGAATATTGTATCGCGAACGCGCCGTCGAGGAGATAGCCGGTAAGGCCGTCGTCACCTCTAGTGGTCCAGGCCAAAGCTACGCCGCCGGGATTCGCACCCGGAGAAACGGCAAGATCGCCCGAAGCACCCGGACGGGCCGTGTCATAATACGCAAAGGTAGCGCCGTAGAGATCGAAAGCCCCGGTATTAGCCGGAGCAGACTTATCCACCCCGCGCGCGGTCCAGTAATAACTGGCCCCGTTCGCCAGGGACGCCGCCAGAATATCGGTAAAATTGTAAGTCCAGTAAGAGGCGCTGCCCGCATCCATCACGGCTTGCTGGGCCGTCCAGTCCGAAAGCGCCGGGCTCCACCATTTTCCGTCGGAAACGCGCTTTAGCGCGACCTCCGCGCGCGACACTCCGCTGGCGGAATCAGCCGCCGTTCCGCTCAGGTAATTTTCGGAATAAACGCCGGAGTTGTCGGCCGGATGCAGGAGGGCCAGCGTCGGCGGAGCGGAGTCAAAAGTGAAAGTATAGGTCGCGTAGGAAGCGGAATAGTTTCCCGCGGTATCCGAAGACCTGGCGGACGCTTCATACTGTCTGCCGGTAACCAAGGGCATTGTCATATTAAAAACGAACGGATAAGTGCCGACGGCCACATGCCAGAAACGCGACACTGAAAGAAAGCCGCTGCCGTTCCAATAAAGTCCGGCCGCCTTATCCTTGATTGATAGTTCCGTAGCCAATACCGGCTTGGCGTTCGTCTCCGTGTTATAGCCGCTTACCTGGGTTATGGTGGACAGGTAGAGCGCGGTCGGAGAACTTATCGTAACCACGGGCCCGCTCACATTCTTTCTTATCACGAAAGCGTCAAAAAGCAGATTTTCGTTGCCGGCCTGATCCACAGCCTTCAGGCTGAAATAATTTGAAGCGCCGTTGGCCAGACGCGTAAAATCATAGCTCCAGACAGCCTCGAAGGCGGATAAACCGGCGACGGATGCGATGTCGGTCCAGGGGATCACATTTCCGCTCGCGGACAACCCGGTGGAACTGACGCTGTACTGTATGCGGTTCAGGCCGGAAACCGATTCGGCGAAGGTTGCGCTGGAAACCGGGCCCGGGTTCTCAACCGCCCAGCCCACGGGCGAAACATAAGAGACCGAAATACCGGGAGGCGTAGTGTCTTTCAGTACGTAGAAGGCGTCGAACACTGTGGTGGAATTAAAAACGTTATCGAAAGCCCTTACCGAGATATAGCTGGTTGTCCCCTCCGGCATGGCCTCCCAGACGGATTGGGGCAGGGCCCAGTCCTGAGTATAATCGGTCTGATTAATAGCGTCGGCCACATTGGTCCAACCGGCGACGATGCCGGCGACGCCGCCGGTATCCGTAGCCGCCAGGACCTGGAACTTCAGCAGGTCCGAACCCCCGGCATCCGTAAAATCCACATTATAGAGCTGAGTATCGGCGTTATGCCAGACATTGTCGGCAGCCTGATTATTCGCTACCGTGGGGCTGCTGAGATCCAGGGCCGCGTCGAACATCGTCTTGAACGGGGCCAAATCCAGGAAGGCGGTATTCCGGGAAAGACTATCCACGGCGCGCACCCTGGCATAAAAAGTGACGGCGGGAGTAAGCCCGGTAAACGCCGCATAATTGTCGGCGGTGGTCAACGAACCGCTCAATGGCACGTAGCCCGGATAGCTTGAGATCTCGCAATAGTAATTGACCCCGCCGGGATTCCCATTCTCCCGCCAGCTAACCGTGGCGCTGGACTGATTAACCACCGTCCAGCTGGACAGCGCAGGCACGGCGGCGTAAGTGCGGGTGGTTATGTAATTAGAGTACGCGGTTTCCGTGCCCGCCCAATTCCTGGCTTTTACGCGGAAATAATAATCGGTGTCAGGAGTAAAGCCGGCGGGATCCCAGCCATGGCCGGGGTTCCAGGGCGAACTTGCCGCGATCGCGGGGAAACCGGAAGCCAAAGCCGCTTCGGCCAGATACTCGGTGCCGGCGAAAGTGGAGACCAAAACGTTCGCGTATGATGCCGAACCGTCCGAGCCGCCCAGCAGGCACAGCCTGCCGCCGATATTTTCAAGCGTATGGAATTGCCTCGGGGAAGGAAGAGAATTGAACATGGTCCAGACGCCGGTGCCTCCGTCCGCTGAAATAGTGGAGCCGAAAACAAGCACCTGGGCCGCGGAACCGTTATTTCCGCCGGCAACCACCAGGCGTCCGTCCACAATGCCGGTCTTATGGCCGTAACGCGCGGAAGGCAGCGGGCTTTGCGTCTGCCACGCGCCCAGCGCGCCGCCGGCGCCGATATTAGCCGTCCAGACCGTACTGCGCGCGCTGGCGCCGTCCTTGCCGCCGCTTACATAAATAACCCCGTTATACACCGACATCGCATGCCCGTAACGCGGGGACGGAAGAGACGTTTCCGCGTTCCAGGCTGAAATAACCCCGTCATCGCCCAGAACGGCCCTGGCGACCACGGCGTCCGCCCCTGAGGAATAACCGCCCGCAACATATATCTGTCCCTTATAAAGCACCGCCGCGTGCAGATATCGCGCGCCGGAAAGCGCCGCTTCCGCGCGCCAGGCGCCAAGCGCGCCCGTTGTTGATATAGCCGCCGACCATACCTGGCTTGCGGCCCCGCCGGAATTATAACCGCCCAGCGCGTACAAGCGGCCTTTTGCCGCCACTACCGCCAGGCCGTAACGGGCGTACGGCAGATAACCGGCCACGCTCCAGGAATTCCAGACTCCGGCGGCGTCAACCGGCGCGGAATAAACCGCGCTGCTGAAGCTTATCCCGTCATGCCCGCCGGCCGCATAGATGAAACCGTCGTACAGAGCCGAACCATGGCCATAAAGCGCCTTAGGCAGGGCCGACTGAGTTTCCTGCGTCCAGGGAGTATTGAATACCGCGCCAGGATTCTTAAAATTCGCGTAACGCAGGCCCACAGAGCGTGGACCGACATCGGTGAACGCTATAGTATTTTCCATCACGCCCGAGCTGAGCGTAACGGCGGCCGTGGAGATCATCCCGGTAAAGTCGCTCTCCATATAATTCGGCTGCAGATAAGCGTAATAGGTGGTATTGGGACCCAGGCCGATAAAACCCGCCGCGTATGCGGGCGTGCTTTTAAAAGTCAGATACGGATTAGTACCCGCGTAGGTGGAGAGAAAGACGGTGTAGTCGGTGCCGGACGGATTGGCGTCAAGCCAGCTTAACGATAAAGATTCCTCCGCTAAGCCCGAATAGCCGTAAGTGGACGGAGTGCTGAGCAGATAAGAATAGAAACCGGCTTCCACCACCGCCGCGCCGCCGCCGTGCAGACCGCTGTCCACCGACCCAATAAAGCCCTGCGCGGTATATATCCCCCCCGTCATCTCAATATTGCCCGCCGGCGCGCCGATAATATCGTCGCTGACGACAATGACGCCGCCGCTCTTTGTGCCGGCGGCATGCGTTAAGGAAAGGGATAACAGGACTAAGATGAGAATGCGCAAAAATGGAAAAATAACAAATTCCGGCGAAAATGCCCGGAATTCATCCTCAAACAGTGTTTTTCCTGTTCTCATAATTCAAAAGGTACCTGTTACCTTTTTATTCTAAAACGTTTCGTCAATCGGTTAATTGATTTCTTGTACTATCATCGTTGAGCCGATTTCAACAGTTGAGGGAGCAGCATTAACGGCGTTTTGTGCGAATGCGGGCGCAAACGTGCCGCCCTCGCCCACAGTCATAGTGCCCATGATATGGCAGTTCGCGAGCGTTCCACCAGTAACTGCACACATTGGCCCACCCAAAGTCGTAAACCGTGTTTTGGAAGGCGCCCCAGAATCCATCCATATGGCGTCGCCCACAACAGACGATGCCGTAGCGCCTCCACCAGTCAGCGCAACCCTGATACCACCAGCAGTATTCGAAGCTGTATAAAGTATGATGTCGAAGGCGTAGGTCTTCCCATCAACAAGATTAACTGACAACCCAGGGATGGCCACCGGCGTGATACTACCAGTTACGCTAAATGTTGTTGTGACGCGTGATTGACCGGATGTCGCAATAAACCCCTTTACATCAAGCACCGTCCTTGGCGCCGTCGTCCCGATGCCGACACGGCCGGCAGAGTAACCATTGCCAGGCATAAAAATAATATTTCCGCCTTCCCCCCCGGAAGAGCCACCACCGGCACCAGCCTGAATATAAACATCACCGCCTTGGCCCGTAGTAGCCCCATTGGCGCCTGCCATTATGGAAACGTGCCCTCCCATACTGGCGGCATTATTAGCAGTACCTGCTATCAAATTAATATACCCACCCGAACCTGCTGAAGTGTTGTTATCCGCCTGTAAAATTATTGGCAGCGGCGAAGGGCTATTATTTCCGGCAACATGGAATTTAGCTATAGGATCCATCGTCCCTACGCCCACTTTACCGCTCTGAACCACGAAGGTGGACAAACCCACTGAAAAAGCGTTGCCGGTTACGGTCATTGTAGAATCGTCACCTACTGTCAAAGACCCGGTCAAACTGATGGATGAGATAGAAATAGGCCGGTCGGAATTTATGTTGTTCACATAGATATTCCTGCTTTCGTCAATCACAGTCACACCATTCATCATGAACGCCGTGCCGACGGCATTGAACGTGCTGGCGGTGATCACACCGGTGAAAGTAGCGCCACCGAGCACGGACAGACTTTCAGTGGGATTTGTTATTCCAATCCCCACTCTGCCGTCATTCCTGATCACCATTCTGGTTTGGGACACATCCGTACCATCGGGAGTTGTGGCAAATTCGATCCGTCCCGGCATGTCCGCAGCAATGTCGCCAGTAGGTGCATCAGCCACCACGGATATTTTCGCGGCGGATTGATACATGGACGAGTTACTATTATAACCAGCGGAATCAAGCGTGAATAAAATACTGTTTAAAGGAATAGCGCCGCTATCATTTTTCATTTTGGTGTTAATCGAAGGTGAATAAGTTGCGGCAGGTCCGGCTGCGCTGATAGACAATCGCGTGTTTGAAACATTTCTTTCCAGATTCACGTCCCCATTAAAATAACCAGCCCAACTGAAGCCACTGCCATCGAGATAACCCAAGGCTCCCCATGGGCCGGAGGCATTTGCGTCAACAGCGCCGAAGACACCGGCCGATTGTTTAACACTGGAAGAATTAAGGTATCCAGCAACTCCGATAATATTGCTAAACGCCCCGGCAGGCGCATTTGCATGTCCGACAATTGCCGTTCTGGCGCCCGTCAACCCCAGAGAACTGCCGCCGACGCTGGTTCCCTGGTACGCATATATAGTGTCTTCCCCGTTCGCAGTTGCGGTACTGCTCGCATACAAGCTGCCGTTAAAATAGCCCGCCCATTCTCGCGCGGCCGCATCCCGATAGCCTAATGCGCCCCAGGCAGAGGGAGAGCCGGCAGTTCCTTTATCGGCGCCGCCAAAAACACCCGCCGAATCTTTCTGATTTGTGTCGCTAAGGTAACCTGCCACGCCAAAAACCTTATTTACCGTTCCGTTGGAGTCTGCCAGGCCCACAATAGCCGATTTTGAATGCGCGATCCCATAACCTGTTGTTAGAATGCCTGTGGTCGGATAAGTACGCGAAAGTATACCATGCTGGCCGGCGGCGCTAGTGTTGTCATAGACCTGCAATTTGTTACCCGACGGAACAATTCCAATTCCAACCGAATCTGACAGGTCGCCGGGATAGATCGTACCTCCGCCATTAATCCACCCACCGCCCGAAACGTCAAAATTAGTCCAGCTTGCGCCGTTATACCCCTGAAAATGTCCTCCAAAATACTGTACAGTTCCAGCCAAAGTATTCGCGGCCGTCGAGATCTTAACGCCGCCGATAACGTCCAACGCCTCTTTCGGATCATCCGTCCCGATGCCGACATTGGCATTAAGCGCGTAAACTTTGGAAGTATCGGCCGCACCAGTGATAACGAACCTTTGCAGAAATGTGCTCTTATCGGCCTTATAGGTTTGAACTTGGAACGATCTATTGCTAATCTCATCCGCTGTCGCCATAATCGTCAGTCCCTGATTCCCAGGCGCCACAATAACGCTTTCTCCGGCTCCGGCTCCAATGCTAAGCGTGGCAGGGGCGGAATTATCTCCAAGCGTTAAACCGCCTGTGGCGCTAATATTCCCGCTTACGGACAATTTTTCACCGGGATTCGGAAGCCCTATGCCGACATTTCCACTTTTTTCCACTATAAATAGCGGATTATGCGTTATGTCGGTTCCTTTCGAAACCCGCAATGCTATTGCCGGGCCGCCGGTATCCAGTGTCTTAACATCAAGAGCGGCTCCGGGACTATAAACTCCGCCCATGCCGACCAAACCGGAGTTATCCAGCAGAAACTTATTTCCGGAACCGCGCTGAATGAAGAATTGACTGCTGATCCCGGACCACAAACCCATAGCTACCGAATTTGCGGTGTTACTTATGGCAAACGCCGGACCATTCATATCCCCGTATTGTATCGAAAGCGAACTTGACGGACTCGCCGTCCCAATGCCGACATTACCGGCGGCGGAAACATATAGATGCGGGGTTGTGACGGAGGTAGAGACCCATAATGAAGAGGCATAAGAATCAGGAGCGATAATAGTAAGGGAAGAAACTCCAATTATCGGTTTATCCGCCATATTCAACGTGGTGGTGGCAACGTGGTTGCCCAGGCTATCTACGGTAGCTGCGGTGTAAAGCCTGCCGGTGGCCGTCATGGAAGCCACCACTGCACCATCTGAATCGCGCCAGATCTGAGCGTACTGATTAATCGTGGTACCGGTGGATACGATATCGAGCGCCGCGCGAGGCGTGTCCGTGGATATACCGATAAGGCCGTTGCCGGTGAATAATATGCCGCGGTCATTCGTGCCGGACATTGTCGTATTGGTGGAACCGGTTATCATAAATCCGCCACGGTTCTTAAAAACGGTGCGATCCTGGACATTGTTACTCAACTGCATCCCCTCACTGTCAGTCCAGGTGAACGCTCCGGCAATTGTAGAAGCGGATTTATTACCCGCCGCAAAGGAATAATCCCCGCCGGTCGTATTCTGGGCGCCGCCGCCGATAGCGGAATAATTACCGGACGCGACTTGCGTGGCGTTAGTTCTGTAAGTTTGCAGATCAACCGCGCCCATGCCGCGACTGTTACCTATAATTATCCCGTGCCCCTGCCCGGTGGTTTGTATAGCGCCGCCGGTGGAGATCACTATACCATCCCCTCCGGCCCGGAATAAATAACTATCCGTATTACTATCCACAGTGGAGATATCCAATGCGTATATGGGATTTTTAGTTCCCACGCCCGCCCTTTTGTTTGCAAGGGTCATTATCATATTGCCATTAGACCCAAGCTGAACTCCAGCATCCCCGGTAACACCTACGGCATCGGCCAGTTCGCCGTTAATAAATAGCGTCCCTAAGCCGCCCACATACCCCATTGCTCCTCTTGAAACGGCATCTTGCATCAAGTAGATCAACCCATAATTTTCGGAACTCTTGATACGCATGATATTGCCGGAAGCGGAATATATATCTACCGGAAATGAGGGCGAAGTCCCAAAACCTACTTTACCGCTTGAAACCACCAAAGCGGAACCTCCCACGGAAAACGCGTTACCATTTACGGTCAATGTGGATACGCCAAGCAAAGTCAGCGAACCGGTCATCGTATCGCCTGTTCTCTGCACCGAGCTGGTGGAGAGCACATTGGTAAGTCCCGAGCCGTTGCCGTAATAATTTGCCGCGGATGAAAAGCCGGATATATACAAGTTATCAGTGAAAGTCGAAACCCCGGCAACATACATGCTGCCGGTGAAAGTGGAACTGGCGTTAACATACAGGCCGCTTGAAATCTGTACATAGCCATTAACGAAGATATTTCCCGGCGCCGCCGGAATATTCAAAGCGGGGGCCGTCTGTGTCGCGCCGAAAACGGTAAAACCTTTTACTTCAACGTCAGGATCAGTGGCGGAGCCATCCAAACCACGCGCGGTAAAATCGTCTTCAAGGAAAAACTCCGTGCCGTTATCCGCGGCGCGTGCGGCGCGCGAAAACGCACACAAGCACGCGATCAAGAACACAATAGCAACAGTTAGTCCTTTCATAGGTAGTCCTTTCGTAAAATGTACAGTTCAAATCTTTATAACTTTACTTAAGCTCTATTTACTTTTTCCGCATTCCACCTATAAGGGTGGCGCCGGAATAAAACTTCACCGCATAATCGCCCGACACGCTCTGCCCGGCTATTGATAAGGCGGTATCCGCCGCAGGCACCATGTTTACGCCGTGGATATCATTATAAGCGTCGCCAAGCTGTATGTTTCCTTTAGCGGTAACGCTTGACACAAAGGTGGAGGTCCCGTCCACGTTAAGTTTTCCGGCTAAATTAACATCGCCGGTCACTCCCAGCGTGCCACCTATCCCGGCATTCTGTGTTATCGTAGCCGAAGACATCGTCATATACCCGTTTGCGATTATACTTGATACGTTCACCAGCCCGAAATCACTCATATTCAGCGTTGTAGTGGCTATATGGTTACCCAGATTGTCCCCTAAGGGCGGCACGGCGGTATATAGCGTTCCGGTGGCTGTCATGGAGGCCACCACAGTGCCATCGGAACTGCGCCAGATCTGCGCGTACACGCTCGACGCTGTGCCGGTGGATACTATATCCAAAGCCGCCTGCGGTACACGCGTTGAGATACCTATGGTTTTAGCGGACAGGTCTCCGTAAATAACTCCGCCTATATTAAGCTCATTGTTCGCGCCGGTCGCGGAAGTGTCTTTGTTGTATCCGATAACGATATTACCAGTACCGTTTTCTATTGCATATCCGGCCTGGAAGCCTATCAGTATATTATCACTGCCGGTTTTAAGCTTATATCCAGCCATATATCCCATAAGCGTTGAACTTGAAAAAGAATAGCCTGACATCCATGTGCCGCCCGATGCACTGCCGAATATAGCATTGGCTGAACCTGTTATGGTGTTGTAGCCGGCCGAATACCCCACGATCGTGTTGTCATTGCCTGTTGCATTAGTCCAACCAGCGCCATACCCCATAAAAGTGTTATTCTTTCCAATTGTATTCTTTTCTCCGGCTTGGGCCCCCATAAAAGAATTTGCGTTACCCGATATGTTTTTATTTCCTGCCCATGACCCAACAAAGGAATTATTCAACCCTGTGGTATTTGAGGAACCGGTATTATAACCCAGGAAAGAATTCCGGACAGTTCCACCTGCAACCACCCCGCCCGCGCCAACCCCCACACCCAAACTGCCTGTACCCGGCAAGATCGCAAGCATCTTGTTGCCAGAAAGATAATAAGCTCCGGAAGCATTCACATTACCAGCTACGTCCACCTGTTGCGTAGGCAAACCCACGCCGAAACCTGTGCTTGATACGAAAAAGTTATATTGCGCGGCGGGATCCCCTTGTAATATCCCATATTTTCTGTAGACGTCTCCCGTGCAGTACCCGCTCATGACTTGGCCTATGCCTATGGCCGCGCTGCAGGTCCTGCCGAATGTGGGCTGTTCTATGGTCAAGCCTGCCACGTTGAGAGCGTAAGAACTTCCAGTTGGACTCATCGAACCGATATGTATTCCCTCAGCCCAATTGGCGTAATCTTGAAAATTGTAATACGGCTTTACCATCAGGCCCGTCAAGTATGCCTCTCCGCCCTTAGCCGTCATCGTACCATCTATTACCAGCATGGACGTGCGCCAGCCTTTCTGCATGGACTGACCGGACAGTTCAAGCAGCATCCCGCCGACCCAGGGATTCCCCACGGATGATGTCGGGGCACCCAGGCTCAACATACCTTCGGAAACCACCAGCGTCGACCCGCCTACGGAGAAAGCGTTGCCGGCCACCGTCATGGTAGAATAAGCCGTAAAATAATTGGCGGCAATGGAACTTGCGTTGACGATACCGTTTCCGAACATATTTAATGTGGTAGTGGCGATATGATTACCAAGTCCGTCGCCGGGAACGCCGGTCAGCGCCGAAGCGTCGCCGTAATATTTATTGGCGGTAATATTGCTTGAGGTAACGATCGCGTACGCTCCAAAACTTGCCGTTCCGGTCGAGTTATTTATTGTCTCAGCGCCTATGGCTATACTTCTTTCGGCGTTAGCCTTGGCATAACTTCCAAGCGCCACGGACGAGGAAGACGCGTAGGAATAGGCTCCTAAAGCGCTGCCATAAGGTTTATTATCTTCCGAAAAAGCGCCTACGCCTACAGCATAATTGGAATTATTGTTAGCGCCGATTCCCACGCCCACGCCGGCACTGTGATTACCGTAGGCGCCATTTCCCACGCCCACGCCGTTATAATTATCATGGGCGCTATATCCAATCCCCACTCCGTATAATCTATTATTGTAAGCGCTATCCCCCAGGCCTACGCCATAATTGTAATTGCCGTAAGTATTGCTGCCTATCGCTATTCCATGAAAGTAAGCGTAATTTTGCGCCGCATCAACATAAGGTAAAAGGGCTATGCCTCCATCCAACCCTGAGATTACCATTGAGGACACATTTACAATTCCCAGCACTTCCAATTTGGCTGTCGGGTTAGTCGTCCCGATGCCGACATTGCCTGTGCCGGTAATCTTTAACAACTCGGCCGCACCGTTATCGGTAAGGAATTTAAATCCCGTTCCTGACGTATTGGCGGTCAACTTCACATTATTGTCCACCCCGCTGAATTGGGTGAACATGGCGCCCCCCCCTATTTCGGCTCCATAACTCCCTGGACTTGCCGCAAAATTGAGCCTGCTGGCGCCTGAGACATCAAGCCTCCCCTGTGGATTCGTAGTCCCGAGGCCTAGATTACCGTTTGCAACAACCAGCGTGGAACCGCCCACTGAAAACGCATTGCCGGTTACTGTCATTGTGGAATTATTGCCTAATGTTAGCTGGCCGGTCATAGTATCGCCGGCTTTAAGGACATTGTTTACCGCGGCTCCGCCGACATCGCCGGTTATTTTGCTCCCGGCAATAGAAGTTATCCAGCCGGGATCGGCGTAGGAACCCGAGGTGTACACGCCATTGGTGACCGTGGCGGCATTTCCGGAGATATCCGTGGTCCAGCTAGGAGCGGCATTTCCATTACTCTGGAGGACTTGGCCCGCTGTGCCGGCGGAAAGCATCATGGTAGTGTCAGCGGCGGACTGGTATGGGAGCTGGCCCACATTGCCCCCCGACAGATTGGCCGCGTTGGAAGCGACACCGGCGCTGACGGCGGTCAGGCCGGTAAGATTAGACCCATCGCCGTAATACCTGGTCGCCGAACTGAAACCCACTATGTACACATTGGTGGACACGCGGATGCCGGCGCCGAATCCGGCTGCCGTCTCCGGAGATATTACGCGGCTGGAATCCGCTAATACAACGGCGGCATTCTCGCCTCTGACCGTAATTGATCCGTCTAAAACATCAAATCTTGAGCCTGGATAGGCAGTCCCTATGCCGACATAGCCGCTGTCGTTAATGCGCATTCGCTCTAAACCGTTGACGCGTATCTCAAAATCGCTTCCGTTCCCGATAAGAAACTGGCCGGGGGAGCCTGTCGCCAATATCTGGACATTGGAACCGGTGGAATACAATTCTATCTCGTTCTCGACTCCGGCCGCGATAGTAAGCTGCCCTGTGGGGGTTGCCGTCCCGATGCCGATTTTCCCGTCGGCAACAACAAAAGTGGATCCGCCCACCGAAAAAGCGCTCCCGGTCACGGTAAGCGTAGAACCCGCTATGGTAAGCGTGCCTGTCATAGTATCACCGGTCTTGAGGACCGCGTTTCCAAGACTGCCGGCCGGGATATTGCCGGTTAACATAGACGCGTTCAGACCGACCAAGCCGGAACCGTCGCCGTAATATCTGGCGGCTGAACTGAAACCCACTATATAAACATTTGTGGACACGCGCGCCCCCCCGCCAAGAGAAGCGTCCGTTTCAGATGATACGGCCACATTGTCAGCCAGAAGCAGCCGCGCCGCACTAAGGCCCGCTCCGGCAGCCGTAAAAGAGGAGGCCGTTATTCCGTAAGCCCCCAGGTAAACCGGACCGGCGGCCCCGCTGTACGGGACTCTGAGGGCAAATTCTGCGGCAACCGTGGACAGATTTATAAGCGCGGGAGGCACTATATCTGTACTGGATAGCTTCCCGGCCAAAGCTGCCGTGACCGTTGATAAATTAATTTTAGAGACTGATAAGCCGGTTATCCATGCGGGATCGTAATATGAGCCTGTTGTAAAAACCCCGTTATTCACGGTCGCCGCATTATCCGCCGTAACTCCCGTCAAACTGGAACCGTCGCCATAATATTTAGCCGCCGAACTGAAGCCCACTATGTAAATGTTAGTGGATACTCTTATGCCCGCGCCGAGCGTTATATCCGTTTCAGGGATTAAACTGCGGCTTACAGTCTCCAAAATAAGCCCGGCGTTTACGCCCCTTACGGTTACAGAACCATCCAGTATGTCGAGTTTGGAACCGGGCGCCGCAGTCCCGATACCGACGTTGCCGTTTGCAACAACCAGCGTGGAGCCGCCTACCGAGAAGGCGTTGCCGGTAACGGTCATAGAAGAATTATTCCCCAAGGTCAGTTGCCCGGTCATGGTATCGCCGGTCTTTAAAACCTTGGTGCTATCCGTTCCGCTTGCTCCGGTAATGCCGGTAAGCCCGGCTCCACTGCCGTAGAAGGTGTGAGCCATGACATCACCCGCCACCGTAAGACTGCTGCCGTTTACCAGATACACGTGCGTCGAAGCGATCACCCCGGCGCCGGCGGAGACAGCCAGGCTGCCGGCATAAGCGGCGCTGGTGGAATACAGCGCGTACGGCACGCTTGAAAGAGCTTCCCTGGGAGACAGCGCCTGTCCCCCGACCTTGAGTTCCAGATACCAGGCGCCGGAGGACAGATCCGCCGCCCCGGGCGCCGTAAAAGTGGATTTAAAAAGACCGGTGGAAACATAAACATCCTGAACGCCTGAAGTATTACACACGCCTCCGGTAAGCGCGGTACAGAGAGATATCTCAATGCTGCGATTTCCGGTGACAGGCTGATTATTCTCTTTCAGGCGGCCCTGATAAGTTATAATCTGCGAAGCTTCCGCGAAAAGGTTTCGGGCGGCCTGCAGCGACAAGGCCAAGGCAAACACCCATAAAAGTTTCTTCATACCTTTCTCCTAATATCCGGCAGGCCTGCGCGGCGCTAAATCTAAAAAGCGAAAGTCAGAGAGAAGCGGTGCGAACTGCCCAGCTCTCCGTATGGGAGCAGGGCATAATCAAGTTTAACAGGTTTCAGATTGAAACCAAGGCCCATAAAAAAACCATAAAGTTCCGCGAGTCCGGAAGAGCCGCCGAAGCCTTTGCCCAATATGGCGTTGCGCTGGGACGAAGGGCTTGTCCTGTAACCGGCCCTGAGCGCTATAATTTTAAACCCCGTATATTCGGCCCCGATCCGCAATACCGCTGAAGAATCGTTCGGAAAATCCGCTTCCGCCGCCACGACGGCGGGGAAAAACGCGCCGGTACGCACCGCCACGCCCGCCCGGTAAATCACCGGCAGGGGAAAGCCCTCGTCCTTAAATTTAACCCTTGTGCCAAGATTTGAAACGGAAAGGCCCAGTGTTACCGGCATCATTCCAAACCCGTACAGCAGTCCGGCGTCCGCACATACGGCCGAAGCCACACTGGCCTTTATCCGCTGCCGGACACCTTTCAAGGTCGCTCCAGCCGAAAGCCGGCCGGTTTTCACCGCGTAGCCCCCGGAAAATGCGAAATCCTCCGCCGTGAAATCCGAGTTCAGATTTCCGACTTCATCCCTGCCCTCCAGCGATCCCGCTGAAAAATACGTAAGGGATAGCCCGGCATTTCCGCGGGCATAAGCCAATTGCGTGAGACCCGTGTCCTGAATATGCCAGGAATGGGAAACAAGCAGTTCATTCCCGCCTTTTCCAAGGCCGGCGGGGTTATAATAAACCGACGAAACGTCATCAGCCACCGCGACAAAAGCCTCACCCATGCCCAACCCCCTGGCGCCGAAACCGAGACTCAAAAACTGAGCCGCGGAACTTTCAGCGGCACTTCCGATTCCGTGAAAAACAAGAAAGATGGTAAAAATAAAACAAACAGCCGTTACCGCGGTTATGCGCCCCTCACGTACGCAACCCCGCCGAAACAGCGGTTTCTCCCATGGAAATATTCTTTTTAGGTCCAGCATGTTATGTTCCCGCGACTATTGTAACGTTATAGTATACATTAGCGAACCGTCAAAATCCCGAAGAAATAACGAGATTTTCAAGATCCGCGCTATTTCAAACTTGCGCCCCCTCCCCTTCTCCGCCATAAATACGGAAGAGAAGGGGCAGAGGAACAGATGCGCCGCTCTTTTGCACAGTTCATGTGCCTATTTTTTCTTCAACTTTATCTCGACATCCTTGCTCTTGCCGTTTTTATTGATCTTGAGCTTCAATTTTTTTTCACCGCCGCTTTCCGAACTGAGTTTATCCAGGAACTTCTGCATATCCGAGACCGCCATGCCTTCCTGCCAATTACCCACGTCGGAAGCACCCATCTTCTTGGCCGCCGCGGGAGCCGCCCCAGCGCCTGAAACCGTGCTCATCTGGCCGGCGGCTAAAGACTGCTTGCCCTGTGAATTCTGCACGTCAACGTGGCCTTCGTAAACCTTTACCGTAAGCAGGCTCCTCTGTTCTATGTCGGCTTCGGTTCCCCTGACCGCGCAGACGGCCGAGGGCGTCCTGACGTCCAACTTGGCCATTTTATGAAGCATCCTGGTCCAGAGCTGTCCGACCCTGAGACGCAGCATTTCCCTGACCCGCCCTCCGGGCTCCATAGTGAAAGTGGAGTTTTCGTTAAGCCGGACCTCGGCGCCGCCTTTGGTGGCCAGGGAGGCCTGGCTGGCCGGGCCGGTCTTCACCTCGTCACCGGCGTAAAGAAGGTCGTTAAGAGTTAAGGCTGAGAAAGCATCCCCTCCTGACCGTTTGACCTGAACATCCCCCTTCGTATAGACCACGATGGCGTTGACTTTTCCCGCAGCCGCGGCCGGCCCCGGCAGCCACAAAGCTCCCAGCAGTATTGCAAGAGCTATTTTTACCGAACCGTTCGCATGTTTACATTTCATATGTACTACCTCCGTTTTATATTACTTAGAACTTCCTCCGATATCCAGTCTCCTGAAATTAACTTTGCCGGTTTCCTTCCCCGTAACCTTCAGAATGTAAGCCGCCGCCGGAACTTCCTTTTCTTTGGGCGCCTGTATGAAATAATAATCCACGGCGAGGCCGTCCTCGGTTTTCCGTTTGGAAAGGATGCGCACCGTCTCCGCCCTGTCCTTCGCGGCCGAAACTATTCCCAGAACCATCTTCCGCGAAAAATCCACATCCGGCAGCTCGGTTTCGGACAGGGACTGCCACAATTTCTTCCACTCTTTCTTGTCGGCCACGACAAAGGTGGAGATCTCCTTATCCGAGAACGCCGAAGCATAACCAGTCCATTCATCCCGGAAAGAGGCTGAGGGATCGACAATTTCGAGATCCATGGCGGGCGACTCCGCCTCCGCCGCGGCGGCCTCCGTTGCCTCCTGACTCGTCTGAGCCGCGGGTGCGGCCGCCGCGCCGCCGGTCTCGCTTATACTGGCGCCGGCCAGCGTGGCATCGCCGCTGACCAGGGCCTCCAGAATATCGTTAAGTTCGGAGCCGGAACAGTTGGCGCACTCTATAGTCTGGAACGTATAGCCATCAAGAGCCTTTAGAGCGTCCGGCCCCAGGCGTTTAGTCAGTTCCGCCCACAACTCGTCATAACTAAGCTGCTTGGAAGTTCCGCCTGACGCGGTTTTACCGGTATCCTTAGCCACTAGTTTGGTTTTACAGTTATCGGTCAGATTGTCGTCAAAAATATCCACGCAGGCGACGGCCAGGCCGCTTTCCTGGTCCGACGGCATGAAAGCGGTAAAAGGCACGTCTTTGGTCTCACCGGCGGACAGGATCTGTATCTGCTTGGGCGAATCCTGGGCACTTATACCGCCCAGCGACATTTTTATCCCTATGTTCGTTTCCGCGTTGTTGCCCGCGTTATAGACCACGGCCTTGAAATTGAGCGGCTTGCTTAAATCCGACAGCGAAGACGTTATGCTCAAATCGTTCACTATAACGTTCCGGGACTGTGACGATGCCAGCGCTCTTAGCGAAAAATTGCTAATATTGCTCTCCGATATCGTATTCCCGGAGGCGTCCAGCCCCTCTATCTTCCAGTAGTACATCTGCTGGGGAACCAGTTGTTCCCGCGGGCCTGTGGGATTCTGCGGATACGAGTAGGATGTTTCGCCGGAATTTATCATCTGGTGCGTAATAGGATAAAGCCCGGCATTCTCGCTTACCGTCAGGCGGTATTGTGAGGCGCCGCTGCCTATCCATCTGAAGGTCAACGGCGAATCCGAAAGCCCGGTGGCGCCGTTGGGCGGATAGATAAGCGTGATATTGGGAGACGCAATGACAAAATTAACGCTTTGCGCCACCGTCGGGTCCGGAGCCGAAGTGGCCTCCCCCCGGAAAGTATAGTTCCCCGGAGTGGAATAAAAGCTGGAAATAGGAATGCCCGAAAGCTGGGTCTGGCTGACACCCACGGTGCCGGGCGCGGTGTTTCCGGTATGGGTAAACACTTCGCTGCCCGAAGGATTCAGAACGGCGAACTTGAAGGATATCTGGCTGCCGGACACGGTGTTATCCACCTGAAACCTGAGCGTCAGGGTCTCGGAATTGGAAAAAGTGGCGCGGACGTTGCCGCCGGCATCCAGCACGGAAATCCCCTCGGCCGTAAGGCTTGCCGCCGACGCCGCGCGCGCCAGGCAGACCGCCAGGCTTAAGCTGATCGATATTTTTCTCATTTCCAAATCTCCTTCAAGAAATTCACAAGCCGCGTGCCGCTGGGCACAAATTATCGAGCCCTCTCGCTTTCACACATCACTATCGTTTCATTCGTCCGTATCCTAATATCCCGTGACTTGCGACAACCCGGAAAGCCCGGTTTTCAGGGTTAACGAACAACCGCAAACTTGCCCGTCCTCACGATAGTTTTCCCGGTGGCTTCGGACTTGATATTGGCCTTGTAAATATAAATACCCGGCGCAGGCTCCGAATCCGAAAAATTCCATGCGACCCAGCGAATATTGTAGGGGTTTGATCTGTCCCACCCCGGGTCGTCATTGCGTATTTTTTTCACCAGCCGGCCGGTCACGTCGAAAACGTTTATTTCATCTTTAACGGACGCGGCCTCCGTCTGCAGGCGGAATGTGACCCGTGTCCGGGCGGGATTCGGATACGCGTAAAGGGATTCCCCCAGTATAAATTCCGCCGACGGCCTGACCACCAGATTTTCCCCGCTTCTTAAATGCACCCGGATCGGCGCTATACCCGGCCCCCTTAATTCATAGTCCCCGGGCAATATATTGCCTATCCGGAAAGAACCGTCGGCGCCGGCCCGCACGACCGCGATCCTGCGCCCGGCCTGATATAGTTCAACCTCGGAGGCCCCGGCAACGGAGAACGAAGAAGCGCGGCGGCCGGAAATAGAAAGAGGAAGCGTTCCGGAAACGCTGGCCAATGAATAAGTCACGGAGAGGGTGAAGTCCGTATCCGCGTTGCCCACCGGGATCCTATCCTTGGCGACGGAACTGGTGATCCCTTCGGCCGTCCAGGTAACCTGTATGCGGTATATCCCCGCGGCAAGATGGGTCAATCTGAAAGTCCCGCTCCCGTCATCAACGGTATACCCCGTCCAGAGACTACCCAAATTAGACAGCCCCTCCACCAGCACCCCGGTTATCCCCTGCCCGGCGGAAGTCCTTACGTGGCCGGCTATTTCATCCGGCAGACTCGCTCCCGTCACTCCGCTGAACTCCTGCGAAGCCGCGGACCAGAGGCCGGCATCATCCTTCGCCCAAACCCGCAGATAATAGGTGGTGGAGTACGCAAGCTGCTGGTCGGAAGAAATAGTGTAAACCTGCGTGCTGCCCGGCAGAACCGCGGCGGTGGTTATAAGCACGAGGGCCGAAGCCGTACTATAGGAGAAACCGGTAAAAGTGGCATACTGGATGGCGAATTCGCCTGCGGCCAGCAACCCGGAGTTCCCGTCGTCGCCCGCAAAAACCCATGTAACGCTCAGCCTTCCGGGAAGGGAGGTTTCAGGATCCGTGGAAGCGGAAACCTGCGTAATCTGGCCGGGAGGGATCCCGTCGGAAAAAGTGAAAGTGGCCCCCTGAAGCCCGAATGAGGACACGTTAGCCGGCGCCGCGGCGTCCGCGGCGTACGCCGTGATGAAATAATCATAGCCGTTCAGCATATTGCCGCGCAGATATACGTCCGGCAGAAAGATCCAGTTACCTCCTGAAACCACGGTCATGCTGGAAACCGTGGCTGAACCCCACGCACGGGAAGTGAAGTCCCACCATTTACCGTCCACCAGCCGCCGAACGCTTACCCCCGCAAGAGCGGGGCCGGCCCCAGTATCGGCGGCGGTTCCCGACACGATGTCCAGCACATATACCGTAGAGAGGGCGGCGGGAGACGAGAGATAAATAGAAGGGGCATCCTGATCAAGCGTAAAGGTGACGGTTGCATAATTCAGGGAATAGCGGGCCAGACTATCCTTAGCCCTGGCCACAGCGGTGTAGGAAGAGAGATTGACGAATCCGAAAGTAGCCACATTATGGCTCCAGGCTTCGGCGCCTGAGGCCCGCAGCCAGACCGGCACGGCGGAGGTGAAACCGGCCGCTCCGTTATAATATTGCCCGTTCGCCAGATTTTTCAGCCAGACCTCCACAAAACTTACCGCGATACCGTCATTGCCTCCGGTAGCGGAACCCGACAAATAAGAAGCGGAGGAAATATAAGCGGCGGAAGGAGAGGTCAGTGAGACTCCGGGACTTCCCGCGGCTTTCATTATTTTAAAAGCGTCCGCCAGCGTGGTCGTATTGCCGGCTACGTCAATGACCCGGACGCTGATATAATTAGTCGCGCCGCCGGCCAGCGCGGAAAAAGCCACGCTCCAGTTTGCCGTATAAGCGCTTGAAGAAACAAGCGTGTCTATATCCGTCCAGCCGAGCACGGCGGCGTCAGCCGCACCGGCCAGACCGCTGGCGCTGTATTGAATAAAGGCCAGCCCGGAACGGACGTCGGCAAAATCCACGTTAAAAGGGCCGGGATCCGCGAACAGCCAGCCGGACGGAGAAACCGCGCCGTTAGTGATAGTTGGGGGAGTGGTGTCCCGTTTAACATAAAAAACATCCGTGGAAATCGTCACATTCGGCGTGGGGGCGGCGTCATATACCCGTACCGAAACATAAGCGGTAACGCCTTCGGTTATGGTCTGAAAGGCATCTGATGGTATCTGCCAGTCGGTATTATAAACCTGCGCGTTTATGTCGGTCGCCACCTCCGTCCAGCCGGTCAGCGGCGTTCCGGCCAGGCCCGGAGAAGTTGACAGTTTTACCTCGAATTTAGAGAGCCCGGCGCCCCCGAAACCGTCGTCGAAATGAACCATATAAGATCCGCTTGCGGCCCCCCGCCAATGGTCGTCGCCGCCCTGAAGGTCTATCACAGAAGGAGGAACAGTATCGGCTCCGGGAAGCGTTTTCTTTGCACCGAGATCGAACCAGTCCGTCTCCCTTAAAAGCGCGTCACGGGCTTTTACCTCAAAATAGAATGTTACGCCCGCGTTGAGGCCGCTCACCGAAGTTAACGCGGCCCAGGTGAACCAGATATCGCGCAGGGAACCATTTTCCGTGCCCTGGAAATCCGCGGAAGATGAAACTTTCAGGTAATACTCCGTATGGGAGGGGTTGGAATTCTGGAGCCACTGGACCTCAATGCTATCTGACGTCACTGCGCCGAAGTTAGTGCCGGCGTGAGGTTTCGGAATACTCGCACGGGTCAGCGTGGACTGAAACACCGCATAAGGGGACAGTACTCCAACGGAATTCAATGAGGCCGTTTTAAAATAATACGTGGTATTCGGAGCAAGGCCGTAAGCGGAAAGCTCCGGCGCCGCGGCGGAGGAGGAATAATTAAGCGTCAGAAAATCATCGCTGGAGACTTGGACGTAGTACCGGGTACCGGACAAGTTCCCGTTAGAATCCCAGGAAAGCAGCACTCCGCTTGAATAGACCGCGGTGTAGGACGGTGAGATCGGCTGGGCGGACAGGGTTATTGTGGAGCCGAAACCGGTATCAGCGGTTTCAACTCCGGAAAAACCGACCGTCCTCGCGCGAATGTAGTAGGTGGTATTTAAGGCCAGCCCTTCTAAAACGCCGAAACCGGTCACGGTAAGCGTGGAGACACGCTGCACATCAAAGGTTTCATCCTGCGCCGCCTGAGCCAGGTATAGGGACGCCGGATTATTGCCCTCGTCCGACCACGAGATAGTAAGGCTTGAGGCATAAACCCCCATTATCAGCGGCGTTCCGGGAGGGTTCGGGTCCGTAACGGCGTACACAGGCGCGGAATATGCGGCATCCGGCTCGGTCGAAACCTTTACCTTAAAAAAATAGGTCGTATTAGGCGTCAGACCGTAATAAGTTGTGGTTTGGGCGCCCAGACCGCCGGTTTCCGAGGAAAAAGCCACGCTGAAACCCGAAGCGGTAGAAATGACCATTAGCGGAGATTCGGCCGACGGCGCGTCCAAAACCCAGGACAAAGAAGCGGTATCCGTGGAGACCGCGGTAAATTGAACGTTTGAAGGCGCGGCGCAATACCCGGCGGCCGGCGTAAAGAGCCACACCAGCAACGCCAAGAGTCCCAGTTTTGTGATCCCGGTAATATTCCCGCTTATCATACGCAATCTTATATTATATATACTAGGCAAAGGACATAACAATGACTTGTTGGTTACACCGGGAGCATCACCCCGAAACCGGGATTTTCGGGATTCCCCGGGTTGGTCTTTAAAAGGAACCGTTTATGGATGAAAATCTAAAAAAAGCCAATTTCACGAAACTGGTAAATACCGCGGCGGCCCTGAAAAACAACGGCTTTGACACGGAGGTTTTTGAGGACGCGGCAAAAGCCGGCAAAGCGGTGTTAAAACTTATAGGCAAAGGGCACAGCGTAGGAATGGGCGGCTCGATTACGGCGGAAACGCTGGGACTGCCGGCAGCGCTGAAAAAAACAAGAAATAAAATAATAACCCATGCGCCGGGCATGAACGACTCCGAACGTATCAGAATCTGGCTCAAGGCGCAGGCCGCTGAATTTTACATAGCCTCCCCCCAGGCCATAACGGCCAAGGGCGAACTGCTGTTTATCGACGGAAATGGCAACAGGGCGGCAGCGGTGATCTACGGGCCCCGCAAGGTAATTCTCGTGGCAGGCGAAAACAAAATCGTCAGGGATATGGACGAAGGATTCTGGCGGATGAGGAATGTGGCCGCTATCGCGAACAACATACGCCTCAAAAAAAACAATCCCTGCGTTAAGACCGGCAAATGCGAGGATTGCGCTTCGCCTGAGCGTATCTGCAACGTGGTGAGCATCCTATTGAAAAAACCCCGCCTCACCGATTACAAAGTTATTTTAGTGAACGAAGAACTGGGATATTAGCGGTATACCGAAAAGACCCCTTCCGGGGTCTTTTAACCGATTTTTACAGGCGGCTTTGTGCGGCTAAATTAGGAATCAGCCGCGACTCCAGTTGTTCCCTTTCACGGCTGAGTTTTATTAACCAGGTTCTGGGCGTCGTAATAAGTGTTCCTGGCCTGAGAACTAAAATCCCTTATATTCCTGGAAATATCCATGGCGGTCCACTGTGCGTCGTAGCCGAACAGTTCCGGTTTTCCGGAACGAATTATCCATTCAAGGTTCTGAGCGGAATTCTCCAGGGTTGGCCAGGCTTCGTTCAGAATGTTGCGGGCGGACCGTTCCATATTCCTTGCGGAATCATTCAACTCTTTGGATTTTTGCGCCAGGTTTAGAAGGTTCCTAACATCCATGGACGCGCGCTGAAGATCGTTTACGCGCCGGGACATATTTGAGGACATCCGTCTGAGATCCATCTGAAAGAAAGTATCAGCCGTATTGGACTGGATTATACGGCGGGCCGCGCTTTCCAGATTACTGAGATCCATGCGGACCCAGGTAAGGCCGTTTTCAACGTTACTGAGTTGATATGCCGTATTACTGAATTCATTCACGAGGTTCTGGGGAACCTGTTCTTCTTTCACCGGAACGGCGGGAACCGGCGCCGCGCAGGCGGCCTCAAGCGCAGCTTTCAAATCCGCGGCCCTAAGGGTTTCTATTTTAGAAAAATCCATAGCGTAAACGGCGGATACCGCGAACAGGAAGAGCGGCAGCATACATAAGGCTTTCTTCATATTTTTCCATCTCCTGACCGAGCTTAAAGTATGGTTAAATTTTAGCATTATCCAGGCCCGCATAACACCCTATTTCTGTATGCGGCGGAATATTTGCGCCGGGATCAGGGCGGCGTCAGCCTTATTGCTGTTTTCCGGCTATCTGGCTTTCACGCGAATGGTCTTTTTCATCTCGGCAAAATTACAATCCGCCTGTTTTTTAAGGGCCGGCGTTTCAGACGTAAGAAACACCTCTGAGGGCTCGAACCTGTAAATCACTCCAGGGGCATCCGCGACGAAAACATAATCATCGGGACCGGACCTGATGGAGAGAAAGTATTTAAACTTTTCATTCGACCGTTTTTCCAGGGAAAACATTTTTTCCGGATTCTCGCTCTTGAAATACTCCGCCAGAAGGTCAAGGTCCGGCGGAGCGGCCTCCTCGATGCCGGGCTTCAGCGCATAACGGATCATCCTTACGTTGCCGAGAATAACGGTATTTTTGACCGCATGGGTCTCGAACACCGCCAACACCATATCCTGTTTACGCTCCGCCGTGTCTTCCGCCGCGGGGCCATTGCCGAAATAGGAAAAAGAGAGATTACCTTCCTCATATCGCGAAGGATCAGAGGGACAAGGCGTCACAAGATAAGCAGCGTTATAATAAAGACGTGAAAAACCGGCAGGACCTGAATCCGGACCGAGGAAAAACAAAAGGCCGCATACGGCAAACAATACTCCGGCAAACGCCCCATATTTGTTCCATGGAACCGCGTTCCCGATCATCCAAGCCTTCCTTTACAGCGGTTATACCCGCGTATATCCTTCTTGAGGCAACCTCTTAATTATTTGTGTAAGACCGTCATTGACAAGGGCGGCACTTCCATAAAAGCTGAAAACTTCCGGCCGCCGGCGCAAGCGCCGTTCTCATCCAGGGCCTTTTCGTATTCCCCCGTGGGCAAAACGAACTTCTGCGCCGTTTTCTGCGGGTTTATAAGCACTACAATGCGGTCCCAGGAGTCACCGGCCTCGGCTCCGTTAATCACATAGGCGATATTCGGAGAAGCCACAGGCAGACCAAGGTCCTCATAGAACCTGAGGTTATCCCGCACGGCCCGCGCCGTCTTCATCCTGAAAGCGGGATGCGCCTTGCGCATGGCGATAAGATCGCGGTAAAAAGTAAAAACCCCGTTATTGCTTTCTTTAAGCGTCCAGTCTATCTTATTTATCTCGTCGGGCAGATTATAGGAGTTTTCTTCGCCTTTTTTCGTGCGCAGGAATTCCTCTCCGGAATGAAGGAACGGAATGCCCTGGGAGGTCAGCACCACCGCCTGGGCCAATTTGTCCATTCGCACGCGGTTCTCCAGCGGCTCCTCCTTCATTGAAATGGTGAGCCGGTCCCAAAGCGTGTGGTTGTCGTGACAGCTGACGTAATTTAGTGTCTCAAGCGGAGAGTCCGTGAACTCGTCTATGGCTCCCTTGATGCCGCGCATGACAGCGTCGCGGTTAGCCGCGGCCTGTACATACCCCAGGTCGGTGACTTTGAACACGCTGCCCTTAAGGGCGTCGCGCAGATTATCGTTAAAAACGGCGAAACCCCGGGATTTCTGGGTTCCTTTGCGCACGCCTTTCACCGGCGTATCTCCCGAAGTCCAGGGTTCGCCGTAGATCAGGATGTCCGGCTTTACTTCTTTAAGGCGCTTTACCATCGCAAAAACGGTTTCCTGGTCTATAAGCCCCATCAGGTCGAAGCGGAATCCGTCCACCTTATACTCGTTTACCCAGTGGAGCAGACTGTCTATAATAAACTTACGGCCCATTGGGGATTCCGACTTGAACTCGTTGCCGCAACCTGAACCGTTCCACAAACTCCCGTCATCTTTGACGCGGTAATAATAATTTTTCGCCAGAGCATTGAAGTTTAAAACCTTGCCGCCGGTTTCGGCTGTGTGATTATAAACCACGTCCATTATGACTTTGATCCTTTTTTTATGCAGGGCATCTATCATAGCCTTGCTCTCTCTCACCCTTTCATTTTTGTAAAGGCCCGTCGCATACCAGCCTTCCGGAGAATTAAAATTGACCGGCATGTAGCCCCAGTTATAAACCGGAGAACTCTCGTTGTTTTCAAAATCCTGGAACGGCATTATATGAACGGCGTTCACGCCCAGCTCGGAAAGGTGATCAATCCCCGTCTTTACGTCGGGATATTCGGGATGCACGGCGCCGGTCTCCGTAAGACCGAGATATTTACCCTTATGCTTCACTCCGGAAAACCCGTCTATGGTGAAATCCCGGATATGCATTTCGTACAGAACCGTGTCAGCCAGGTCGAATACAGGGCCGGGGGCTATTTCCTCATTGTCGTTCTCGACCAGCGCCAACCCGTCATGGGCGGTCACTGATGGCGCGTATGGGTCCAAACCTTCAACAATCCCGCCGCCCTGGGAAGTGAGCAGTTTCCAGTACTTGCCGGTGAGATTCTCTGAAATCTCGACCGCCCATAGACCGTTCTCAGTCCATGTCAGCGGATAAGTTTTATAATCTTTAAGACACCCCTTCCGGGATATAGTACCGCAGGGGGACAATGATGAAGCGGTTTCACCCGCGCCGGATATCACATAGAACAGAGCCTCCACCTTCGACGCAAATGGCGCGAAAACCCTTATAAAAGTTTTCTCGCCTTTAACGCGCAAACCCATCTCCTTGTCGCTTTTGAAATAATCGCCATAAACCGCCCCGCCCAGCCCCAGAGCGGCCGGTTTCATACCGCGGGGATGAATCTGCCATCCGCCGGCGTTGAGCGCGCTGTAATCCACTTTGCCGAGACTGTCAAAAGTCAGAACGGTGGTCCGTCCGTAAGACTGATTGCCGGTCAACCCGGCCTTTAACGGATGAAACATGTTCTCGCCGTTTGTTATATAAAACCCTTGCTTTGACACATAATCCGGAGTAACGAAGCGGTTAAAAATAATTTTTATTTCGTTCTCGCTTTCAAGCAGCGCGGAAACTATCTTAGTGGAAACTTCCGGAGGAGCTTGATATACGGCCGGATCCCCCTCGACAAGGAATACCGCGCCGCGTTCCGCTTTTTTTAACATGCGTTCGGGAGTATCCTTGGCTTCCCAATTATTATACCGCGGGAGGATCCCCATGGTTTTGCCATCAAGGTCGGAAAGCTTAAGATTAAATTTAAAGATGGCGCCATAGCCGTCTTTGCCGGCCGGAAGGACTTCGAAGCCTTCTTTTTTATCCTCTTCGTTCCAAACCCACAGGTTCCAGCCGTTATAGTCCCCTTTTAAACGGTTATAATGCACGGTAAGTTCGCTCTGGGAATAAAGATTCGCAACCATAGATATTACCCCTAAAAGAACCATCACTAGTGTTCTGTTCATGTTTATCCGGTCCGATAGTAATTGGCCCGCACAATGCGGCGGGAATAGATTTGTTACGGCACCTACGCAATGCCGTTTGATGGGCATAGCCCTTGTTACGGCACAGCCATAGGCTGGTATTGGCCGTCTCAAGCACACCGTGCTTTGTT